>ERZ1026892.5-NODE-5-length-115845-cov-27.030823_pt1 | contig 115845 bp, 91 predicted proteins | sample MGYA00380176_ERZ1026892 | MGnify/ENA primary metagenome ERZ1026892 (study PRJEB33269, sample SAMEA4719812) | human gut metagenome | biome: human-associated habitat; feature: organic feature; material: feces | place: Cameroon | collected 2013-10 ... | reverse complement strand
TCCGTGGGAGGACATCTCAGTAGGAGGTTCTGTGAATTCGGCGTATTCTGTGGGAGAATATCCCATAGCAGGTGGCGTGGGTATGGCAAGATACCATACCCTCCTAAGGAGAAATCTGTAGGAGGAAAGAGATTCCCACAGAACGCACGGAACACACGGAACCTTCTGGCAGAGAAAGGACTCCCACAGATGGCACGGATGAGCACAGATGTAGGAGGGTATGGCATCCCTGCCATACCCACGCTGCCAAATTCTGTGTATTCTGTGAATTCTGTGGGAGAACAGCGCACCCTAAGTATCTGTGCAGATCTGTGAAATCCGTGGGAGAATACACTCAACAAGAAGTTCTGTGCAAATCTGTGAAATCTGTGGGAGGACATAGCAGGCGGCGTGGGTATGGCAAGATGCCATACCCTCCTAAGGAGGAATATGCGGGAGGACACCTAATAAAACTTTGAAGAGAATATGATAATATTAGTGATTTCGATAATTGTGCTCGGCATCATCGCCGCACTGATCGCCAAGCTGAGCAAGCACGACGGCGAGGAGAAGATAACCGTGGTGGAGACATGCGCCACATGCAACGGCGCCAACGACAAGTGCGAGCAGGACTGCATGATGGAAGCTGCCACGAAGGACATCGTGTACTACGACGACGAGGAGCTCGACGCGTTCAGCGGCCGACCGTCGGACAGCTACACCGACGAGGAGGTGGAGATGTTCAGCGAGGTGCTCTACACCATGCGCCACGAGGAGATAGCCGACTGGTGCCGCAGTCTGACACTGCGCGGCATCAACCTGCCCGACCAGATAAAGGACGAAACATTCATGCTCAGGGAGGGTTAAGGCAATAAAACGCCACAAACAGAGTTATTTATACGTGAAACTATTTAAGACAAGACATATTGTACCCATCCTTCTCGCAGCTGTATTGGTGGTTGCGACAGGATGCTCTACGCAGAAAAACACCGCGCGCACACGCTGGTGGCACTCGTTCAAGGCGCGTTATAACACTTATTATAACGGCTCGTTGGCGTATATCGATGCCTCATTAGAGAAGGAGGAAGGCAACAAGGACAACTTCACCGAGCTTATTCCGCTCTACACCGTGAGCAACAAGAACAGCCGGGAGATTGGCAAGTCGAACTACGACCGCGCCATCGAGAAGTGTCAGAAGACCATCAAGTTGCACAGCATAAAGCGCCGACCGCAGTGGACGAAGCAGCGCAAGAAGACGGCGAAGGACTTGGAGTGGCTCTCGCGCCGCGAGTACAACCCGTTCCTTTGGAAGGCGTGGTTGCTCATGGGACGCTCGCAGTTCTACAAGGGAGCGTTCGACGAGGCAGCTGCCACGTTCAACTACATGAGCCGACTGTACAAGACACAGCCAGCCATCTACGCCAAGTCGAGAGCATGGCTTGCCAAGTGCTACATCGAGGAGGGTTGGCTCTACGATGCCGAGGACGTGATACGCAACATGCAGCGCGACTCCATCCACTGGTCGGCACGCAAGGAGTGGGACTACACCTACGCCGACTACTACATACACACGGGCGAATACGAGAAAGCTATACCCCACCTGCGCAACGTGATAAAGCACGAAATGCGACGCAAGCAGCGCGCACGCGAGTGGTTCCTCATGGGACAGATGCAGGCAGCGTTGGGCAACAACGTGGAGGCGATGAAGGCGTTCAAGCACGTGACGAAGCTCAACCCACCCTACGAGCTGGAGTTCAACGCACGCATCTGCATGACGGAGGTGATGTCCGTAGGACAGTCGAAGAAGATGATTGGCAGGCTGAAGCGTATGGCACGCTCGGACAAGAACAAGGAATATCTCGACCAGGTGTACTACGCCATCGGCAACATATACCTCGCACAGAGCGACACCGCACAAGCCATCAACGCCTACGAGCGCGGAGCGGCTAAAGCCACGCGCTCGGGCATAGAGAAGGGCGTGCTGCTGCTGAAGCTCGGCGACATCTACTGGGACAAGGAGCGCTACAACGACGCGCAACGCTGCTACGGTCAAGCCATCGGTATGCTCGACAAAGAGCGCAAAGACTACGAGGAACTGTCTAACCGCTCGAAGATTCTGGACGACCTCGTGCCGTACACCGACGCTATACACCTGCAAGACTCACTGCAGTCGCTCGCCAAGATGAGCGAGAGCGACCGCAACGCTGCCATCGACCGCACCATCGAGGCTCTGAAGAAGAAGGAGAAGGAGGAACGCCGACTGCAGGCGGAGCAGGACGCGCAGAACCAGATGAACGGTGGCAACGACATGGCGCAGAACAACCAGTTCGGCAACAACACGACGATGCAGAACCAGCAGAACCAGCAGAACCAGCGCAACGCGCAGTGGTACTTCTACAACCAGATGGCGGTGAGCCAGGGTAAGGCGGCGTTCCAGAAGCAATGGGGCAAGCGCGAGAATGTGGACGACTGGCAGCGCGTGAACAAGACGGTGGTGGCGTTCCAGACCGACGAGCCGGAACTCACCGAGGAGCAGCAGGACTCCATAGCGCAGGCGGAAGCAATAGCCGACTCGCTCGCACTCATCGCTGACAGCGCACAGAACGACCCACACAAACGCGAGTACTACATGGCGCAGATACCGTTCACGGAGGAGCAGGTGGCTGCGAGCAACGGCATCATCGCCGAAGGACTCTACAACTCGGGCGTCATCTTCAAGGACAAGCTCGACAACCTACCGCGAAGCGAGAAGCAGTTCATGCGACTCATCGGCGGCGACTATCCCAACTTTGAGAAGAAGGCGGAGGTTTACTATCACCTCTACCTATTATATATGCGCAAGGGCGACCGACAGACCGCCGACTCGTACGTGGCACGACTCAAGCAGGAGTACCCCGAGAGCGAGTGGACAACACTGCTCACCGACCCCAACTTCGTGGAGAACGCGCGTCTCGGCGTGCACCTCGAAGACTCGCTGTACGCCGCTACATACGATGCGTTCAAGGCGGCGCGCTACAAGGAGGTGCGCGGCAATGTCAGCGTGTCCGAACAGCGGTTCCCGTTGGGTGCCAACCGCGACAAGTTCCTCTTCATCGGTGGTCTGGGCAAGCTGAACGATGGCGACTACGAGGGCTGCATCGACGACCTGAACACGGTGGTGAAGAAGTATCCGCAAAGCCCTATAGCCGTAATGGCAGGCATGATAGTGAAGGGCGTGAACGAGGGACGACGGCTGCAAGGCGGCAAGTTCGACCTCGAGAACATCTGGGAGCGACGCTCGCAGGTGCTCAACGAAAGCGACTCGACGGCGGTGCGCGAGTTCTCTAACGACCGCAACGCTGCGTTCATATACATGATTGCGTACCAACCCGACTCGATAGACGCCAACCGTATGCTCTTCGAGCTGGCTCGCTACAACTTCACATCGTTCATGGTGCGCAACTTCGACATAGAGGTGGAGCAGGCGGACGGACTGAACCGTATGCTCGTGAAGGGTTTCCGCAACTACGACGAGGCACTGCAGTACGCACGCCAGCTGCAGAAGCAGAAGCAGCTGATGAAGCTCGTGGGCAAGAGTCGACAGATAGTAATCAGCGACGTGAACCTGCCGCTGCTCGGCAAGCAGTTCAGCTACGCCGACTACGCCAAGTTCTACGAGAAGAACTTCGCTCCGCTGAAGATAGCAACGGAGGATCTGCTCGACATTCCGGAAGAACCAGTCGTTGAGCCAGACGAACAGAAGACGACAAAGCAGCGCGACGACTTCGAGGAGGAGCCTGCGAACAACCAGAACACTACGAACACATTCTTCGACGAAGAGCCTCAACCTGCGAAAGAGCAGTCGACTGAGGGTGGCGTGGTGAACATCGAGGAGGAACAACCTCAGGAGTCTGCTACCGAAACTGTGGTTGAGGAAGAACCGAAGCCGGAGGCTAAGGAGGAGTCTGCAACGACTGTCGTTGAGGAACCGAAGCCGGAGGTTAAGGAGGAGTCTGCAACGACTGTTGTAGAGGAACCGAAGCCGGAGGTCAAGGAGGAGTCTGCAACGACTGTTGTAGAGGAGCCGAAGCCGGAGGTTAAGAAAGAGCCCAAGCCGACAGTAAAGGAAGAGCCCAAGCAGCTGGAGGACGACTTCTACTTCGGTGAGGATCCTCAGCCCAAGCAAGGCACGCCGAGCAAGAAGCAGAGCAACAAGCAGACGGAGAGCTACGACGACGATGAGTATTATGACCTCGACGGTTTTTAACAAAAAAGAAAGAGCATTATGAGCAACGGATATTTACTGTGGGTAGACGACGAGATTGAACTCTTGCGCGCCCACATCATCTTCCTTCAGAGCAAAGGATACGAGGTGGTGACCGTGAGCAACGGAACAGATGCCATCGAAGAGTGCAAGCAGCACAAGTTCGACCTGGTGCTGCTCGACGAGATGATGCCCGGCATCAGCGGACTCGAAACGCTGCAACAGATAAAGGAGTTGTCGCCTGCTACGCCCGTAGTGATGGTGACGAAGAGCGAGGAGGAGAACATCATGGATCAGGCTATCGGCTCGAAGATAGCCGACTACCTCATCAAGCCGGTCAACCCCAACCAGATTCTGCTCACGCTGAAGAAGAACATACACCGCAAGCAGATTGTGTCGGAGGTGACGCAGACGGGCTATCAGCAGAACTTCCAGGACATCTCGATGCAGATAATGAACTGCAACACGATAGACGACTGGAAGGATGTGTACCGCCGACTGGTGCACTGGGAACTGGAACTTAGCTCTACGGACAGCAACATGACCGAGATGCTGCAGATGCAGAAGGAGGAAGCGAACAACGGCTTCGCCAAGTTCATAAAGAAGCACTACTTGTCGTGGGTGGCACCGGGCGTAACCGAACGCCCACTGATGAGCCCGGACATCTTCAAGCGCAAGGTATTCCCTGCGATAAACGGGGGCGAGAAGGTGTTCCTCATCGTCATAGACAACTTCCGCTACGACCAGTGGCGCGTGCTGTCGAAGGAGATTGGAAACATGTTCGACATCGAGGAAGATATGTACACCAGCATCCTGCCGACGGCTACGCAGTACGCACGCAACGCCATCTTCTCGGGCTTGATGCCAGTGCAGATTGAGAAGATGTTCCCCGAACTGTGGGTGGACGAGGACGAAGACGAGGGCAAGAACCTCAACGAGGAACCGCTCATACGCACGCAGATAGAACGCTACCGCCGCCGCGACTCGTTCTCGTATCACAAGGTGAACGACTCGACGGGTGCCGACAAGCTGCTTGCACGCCTCAACGAGCTGACAAAGAACGACCTGAACGTCATCGTGGTCAACTTCATCGATATGCTCTCGCACGCAAGAACCGAATCGAAAATGGTGCGCGAGCTTGCCAACAACGAGTCGGCTTACCGCTCGATAACGCTCTCGTGGTTCCGCCATTCGGTCATGGCAGACCTGCTCAGCGCACTCTCGCAAATCGACTGCCGCATCATCATCACCACCGACCACGGCAGTATCCGTGCGTCGAAGCCGGTGAAGATAATCGGCGACCGCAACACGAACACCAACCTGCGCTACAAGCTGGGCAAGAACCTCAACTGCCAATCGAAGGAAGTGTTCGTGATAAAGAACCCACAGGAGGCGCAGCTGCCCGCACCAAACATCAGTACGTCGTACATGTTCGCCACCGGCAGCACATTCTTCGCCTACCCCAACAACTACAACTACTACGTGTCGTACTACAAGGACACGTTCCAGCACGGCGGCATCTCGCTCGAAGAGATTCTCATACCGCTGATAACACTAAAGGGAAGGAAATAAAAAAAGCTGCAAGCAGCTTACTGTTATAATAGAAAAACGGAAAAACTATGGAAATAAAAATCAACTCTCTGGCAGACATCAACGAGGCTGCCAAAACATTTGTCGAGAATATGGGCGACGGCAAGGTGTTCGCCTTCTACGGCAAGATGGGCGCAGGCAAGACTACTTTCGTGAAGGCTGTCTGCGAGTGCTTGGGCGTAGACGACGTAATCACTTCGCCCACGTTCGCCATCGTGAACGAATACACTTCAGCCACAACCGGCGACGCAATATACCACTTCGACTTCTACCGCATAAAGAAGCTCGAAGAGGTGTACGACATGGGCTACGAGGACTACTTCTACAGCGGTTCGCTGTGCTTCCTCGAGTGGCCGGAGCTGATAGAGGACCTGCTGCCTGAGGACGCAACGAAGGTTACTATCGAAGAGATTGCGGACGGTTCGCGCGTGGTGAAGTTCTAAACTATTTGAACGCAACGCGGTAGGTGCAGCCGTTCTTCCAGTTGCTGCAGCCGTAAGCCGTCTTACCTTTTATGATTGTACCCTTGCCGCAAACGGGGCATGTGGTGCCGATTATGCTGTCGTCAGCCGACGGCTCGCTTGTTGCGGGCTGCGGTGAGGCGGCAGCACTTTTTGTTGATGCAGTCGATGACGTTGCAGCAGACTTTGCTGCGGCTTTCTTCGGCGCAGCAGTCTTTTTCTTTTTTGCCTTCTTCAAGTCCTCGTCGGTGGTGATGGTGACACGGCGGTTGCTGTTGTCGCGCAGCACGTCGTACACAATCTCCGTCACCTGCTGCTTCAGCTCGTTGATGAAGTCGGCAGCCTCATACTTCTTGTGCTCTATATCGCGGAGCTTTTTCTCCCAGATGCCCGTCAGCTCACAACTCTTGAGCAGTTCCTCGTGGATGATATCAATCAGTTCGATACCGGTAGCCGTGGCGATGAGGTTCTTGCGCTCGCGACGTATGTAGTGGCGCTTGAAGAGAGTCTCGATGATGCCGGCACGCGAAGACGGTCGTCCGATGCCGTTCTCCTTCAGCGCAGCACGCAGCGTCTCATCGTCGACGAACTTGCCGGCGGTCTCCATGGCACGCAGCAGCGTAGCCTCGGTGTAGTACTTCGGCGGTGTGGTCCACTTCTCGGTGAGCGTAGGCGTGTGCGGTCCGCTCTCGCCTTTCACGAATGTAGGCAGAGTGCGCTCCTCGTCCTGCTTGTCGTCATCGTCTGACGACGGTTGTGGGTTGAGGGGTTGAGATGTTGAGGGGTTGAGGGGTTGAGGGGTTGAGGTTTGTTGTTGAGCGTAGATGGTGCGCCAACCTGGCTCCAATATCTCCTTTCCGCTCACCTTGAACTCCACATCCTCCACCTTGCCGAGCACGGTGGTGGTAGCGAACTTGCAGTCGGGATAGAACACGGCGATGAAGCGGCGTGCAATGAGGTCGTAGACGTTGCGCTCCATGTCGCTGAGCGCAGACGCAGGCACGCCGGTCGGTATGATGGCGTGGTGGTCGGTCACCTTCGAGGTGTCGAAGACACGCTTCGACTTTGGCAGCTTCTTGCCGGCAAGCGGCTGTATGTACTGCTCGTAACCGCGCATACCGGTGAGTATGCCGGCACACTTCGGGTAGATGTCGTCGCTCAGGAACTGCGTGTCGACACGCGGATAGGTGGTGAGCTTGCGCTCATAGAGCGACTGTATGAGGTTGAGCGTTGTCTCGGCACTGTATGAGAACTTGCGGTTGCACTCCACCTGCAGCGAGGTGAGGTCGAAGAGGCGCGGGGGTGCCTCGTTACCGTTCTTCTTCGACACGCCCGTCACCTCGAACGGCTTGTCGGCGATGGTGGCGAACGCCTGCTCGCCCTCCTCCTTCGTCGTGAACTTGCCCTTTGTGGCTGTGAAGAGTGTGTCGCGATAGATGGTGGAGAGCACCCAATAAGGCTCGGGCACGAACGAGTCGATCTCCTTCTGGCGGTTGACGATGAGCGCGAGCGTGGGCGTCTGCACGCGTCCGATGCTGAGCACCTGTCGGTTCTGTCCGTACTTGAGCGTGTAGAGGCGCGTGGCGTTCATGCCCAGGAGCCAGTCGCCGATGGCACGGCTCAGTCCGGCTACGTACAGCGGCTGGTACTCACTCTGATCCTTGAGCGAGTTGAAGCCCTCGCGGATAGCCTCGTCGGTCATCGACGATATCCAAAGACGCTTCACGGGGCACTTCGCCTGTGCCTTCTGCATCACCCAACGCTGTATCAGCTCACCCTCCTGTCCGGCGTCACCGCAGTTGACGATGCAGTCGGCAGCCTGCATGAGACGCTCGATGACACTGAACTGGCGTTTGATGCCGTCGTCGTCGATGAGCTTTATGCCGAAGCGCGGCGGAATCATCGGCAACGCCGAGAGACTCCAGTGTTTCCAATGCTCGGTGTAGTCGTTGGGCTCTTTCAGCGTGCAGAGGTGGCCGAAGGTCCACGTCACTTGGAAGCCATTGCCCTCCATGTATCCGTTGTGGGAGGTTGTGGCACCCAATATGCGGGCTATATCCTTGGCTACGCTTGGTTTCTCGGCTATGCAGACTATCATTTGTTTCTGTTTTTAAAATTAAATACGAAGTGCAAAGTTACTTAAAATTATTGAGTTTCGCACGCCAAGCTCCATATATCTTGCGCAATTACGCAGCGGATACAATCCGCCATATTTCCTCCGGAAGCACGCCCGAGGCGTTGCTTCCGAAAGAAAATTTGGTCTTTTAGCGTTTTTTTTTTACACTAATTAACACTTTTGTGTCCATTTGTATCAATAATCTAAACTATTTAGACTAACTTTGCAGCGTTTGCGTTATGCATACACACAAAAAACAAAGACATATCAAACGCATACTTACAACAACGATAATATTTAGAGAGTGAGAGAGTAATTATAAATTAGTATTCATATAACCCCAAAATGAAGAATAATGAGTAACACAATACATAGCCCACACGAGAACAAACTATTGAAGATGTCAGTATTGCTTGGTGATATCATCATCATCAATCTATTGTACTGGCTGTTTTGTTGCGTTTTAAAATATGACACCGACATCGACGCAATGCGCCAAACGATGGTGGTAGGCTCTATCGTATATTTAGCTTGCACAATAGACTATGGTGTCGTGCTGCATCATCGTAAGGTGAGCAACCACCAGATTATCATGCGTGTGATGCAGAACTTCTTCGTAAGTGCAATCGGTTGCATTCTCATGTTCGCCATCGGCGACTTCCAACACATGTCGTTATTCAAGATGATAGAGTTTTGGCTGACTGCATTCGTCGGTGTTTCTATCTTCCGCATCATAACACGTCAGGTTGTTGCAGCCTGGCGACGTATGCCGAAGCACGCCCATAACGTGGTGTTCGTAGGAAGCAACAGCAACGTGCGCAACATGTACCGCCAGATGACCACACCAAACGACTTAGGTTTCAACGTGCTGGGCTACTTCGACCACCAACCCAACGAGAAATTCTCCGAGCTATGCACATATCTCGGCACACCGCAGGATATGCCAGAGGTGCTGAAGGAGCACAGCAACGTACACGAACTGTACTGCTGTCTGCCCTCACGCTTCAGCGAGGAAATCCTTGAAGTGATACGCTACTGCGAGCATCACTTCATCCACTTCTATTCGATGCCCAACGTCAGCAACTATCTACACCATCGTATGCACCTCAAAGTGCTGGGCGACGTACCTTACTTGAGTCTCTACAACGAGCCGCTGAGCCTCATCGAGAACCGCTTGATAAAGCGCACGTTCGACTTCGTGGTGTCGCTGACATTCCTCTGCACGCTCTTCCCCATCATACTCGCCGTTGTGGCTATCGTTACGAAGACAACAATGCCAGGACCGTTGTTCTTCCGACAGAAGCGCACCGGACTTAACGGCAAGGAGTTCTACTGCCTGAAGTTCCGCAGCATGAAGGTGAACAAGGATGCCGACACGCTGCAAGCTACGAAGAACGACCCGCGAAAGACGAAGTGGGGCAACATAATGCGCAAGACAAACATCGACGAGCTGCCACAGTTTATCAACGTACTGTTAGGACAGATGAGTATCGTGGGTCCACGTCCACACATGGTGAAGCACACCGACGACTACTCGAAGCTCATCGACAACTACATGGTGCGCCACTATATCAAGCCAGGCATCACCGGTTGGAGCCAGGTGAACGGCTTCAGAGGCGAGACAAAATACCTATCGCAGATGGAGGGACGTGTGGCTGGCGACATCTGGTACTTGGAGCATTGGAGCGTATGGCTCGACATATATATAATGTATAAGACCGTGGCTAACGTCATCGTTGGCGATAAGCAGGCGTTTTAAGATATGAAAGGCACACCAAGCGGTGTGCCTTTTTTGTTGGCGTAACGAAATTGTAACAGTTTAGTAGTACGTGTGAATACAATTATATATAACTTTGCAAGCATAACAAAGATATAGCAGTTATGAAACAAAACCAGAAAATCCTCGTTGTTGACGACGAGCAGGACTTGCTCGAAATCCTCAAGTTCAATCTCGAAACAGAAGGCTACGAGGTGCAGACCGCCACATCAGCCGAAGAAGCACAGACGCTCGACATAGCATCGTTCGACCTACTGCTGCTCGACGTGATGATGGGCGGCATGTCGGGGTTCGCCCTCGCCCGACTGCTGAAGGACGACCCACAGACAGCCCGCGTGCCTATCATCTTCCTCACCGCCCGCGACACAGAGAACGACACCGTGACGGGATTTAACCTCGGTGCCGACGACTATATATCGAAGCCATTCTCGCTGCGCGAGGTGATGGTGCGCGTGCGTGCCGTGCTGCGCCGCACAGCCACTGAGAACGGAGAGGAGGAGGCGCACCTCATCACCTACCAAGGCATCGTGATGAACCTCGACAAGAAGACCGTAGCCATCGACGGCGAGGAGATAGCGTTCACGAAGACCGAGTTCGAACTGCTCCACCTGCTGCTCGACGAGCGCGGACGCGTATTCTCGCGCCAGGAACTCATCGACCGCGTATGGCCGAAGGACGTGCTGGTGCTCGACCGCACCGTGGACGTGAACATCACACGCCTGCGCAAGAAGATAGGTCGCTTCGCGAAGTGCATCGTCACGCGCCTCGGTTTCGGCTACTACTTCGACGCATAGGAGGGTATGGCATCCTGCCATACCCACGCTACCCACTACGAACTATTGGCGTAGGTATGGCAAGATGCCACACCCTCCTACCCACTACGAACTATTGGCGTGGGTATGGCAAGATGCCATACCCTCCTACCTACTACAAACCATTGGCGTGGGTATGGCAAGATGCCATACCCTCCTACATTACTATAATATAATAATATGAAAATATCTGTCGGCAAAAAACTATACCTCAGCATTCTCTCGGTGTTCCTTGTGTTCGCCGTGGCGTTCATCGTGTTCCAGCAGGAGCGCGAGAAACAGTTCAAGATTGACACGCTCAACCTGAAGCTACAAGACTACAACTCGCGCATGGAGGAGTATCTGCGCCTCTTCCCCGACTTCTCCGAGGAGGCGCTCGACCGCTATGTAGAAACTCACTACATACAGAATATACGCGTGACATTGATACGCGCCAACGGTGATGTGCTCTACGACAGCAAGCTGAAGGACTACTCGCACATCAACAACCACTCTACACGCCCAGAGATAGCAGCGGCACTGAAACACGGAGCCGGTTCGACCGTCGACCGCAATAGCGAGACCGTACACGGCGACTTCTTCTACTCTGCCACCTACTTTCCCAAGCAGCAGCTCATCATACGCTCCGCCCTACCCTACACGAGCGACCTCGCACGCTCGCTGCAAGCCGACCAGCACTACATCTGGTTTGCCATAGGAGCCATACTGCTGCTCACCATCATACTCTACCGCTTCATCAGCCGACTGAGCGACAACATCACGACGCTGCGCACGTTCGCCTCAAGAGCCGACCACAACGAGTCGCTCGAAACGGAAGACCTCGCCGTGTTCCCCAACGACGAGTTGGGCGAGATAGCCGAGCGCATCATCAAGATATACAAGCGATTGCAGACTACACGCCGCGAGCAGGACGTGCTGAAACGACAGCTCACGCAGAACATCGCACACGAGCTGAAGACACCCGTGGCAAGCATACAGGGCTATCTGGAGACCATCCTCGAGAACCCGAACATCAACGATGCCACACGCGAGCAGTTTCTGCAGCGCAGCTACGCGCAGAGCCAACGCCTCACCTCGCTGCTGCAAGACATCTCTACGCTCAACCGCATGGACGACGCACCGGAGATGATGAGCGAGGAGAACGTGAACATATCGGACATCGTATCGAACATACAGAAGGAGACGGCACTGCAACTGCAGCAGAAAGAGATGAAGTTCTGCAACCGCTTGCAGCCGAACATCGTGGTGCGCGGCAGCACGAGTCTGCTCTACAGCGTGTTCCGCAACCTCACCGACAACGCCATCGCCTACGCCGGTGTGGGCACAACTATAACCATAGACGCAGAGCTAAGCTCCGACGAGCTGTTCGACGAGCACCGCAAGTGGCACTTCACCTTCTCCGACAACGGCGTGGGCGTGCCGTCGGAGCATCTGTCACGCATCTTCGAACGCTTCTACCGCGTGGACAAAGGACGCTCGCGCAAGATGGGCGGCACCGGACTCGGGCTCGCCATCGTGAAGAACGCCGTACTGTTGCACGGCGGAACTATCAGCGCACACAACAACGAGGAGGGAGGACTTAGATTCGAGTTCACACTCAGAGCTTAAACCATCCGCATCGACCGTTGCAGACATCCGCATCGACCGTTGCAGACATCCGCGTCGACCGTTGCAGACATCCGCGTCGACCGATGCAGACATCCGCGCCGACCGTCGCAGACATCTGCGTCGACCGATGCGGATGCTCTGCCCTTTACCTACACACCCGAGAATATTCACAATCTATCTATCAAATAATCAAAATAACCATGCAAACATGCGCTCATTTTACTAAAAAGTCGTAACTTTGCAGACAACAAAATGTTTTTCATCCAAAACAATATACAAGCAGTATGATTCTATTTTTCATGACTCCAAGCAAGAGCGTGATTGCTACAGCAGCAGATCACCAGCTCTCACAAGACGAGATCAATGAACTGTGTTGGCTTTACGGCGGTGCCACTCTCATCGAGGGTGAGACTGTCGAGGGCTTCTTTGTGGGTCCACGCCGCGAAATGATTACTCCATGGAGTACGAATGCCGTAGAGATAACTCAGAACATGAGCCTCCACGGCATTTCGCGTATTGAGGAGTACTTCCCCGTAAGCTCGAAAGATGCCGACCACGACCCGATGTTGCAGCGCATGTACGAGGGTCTCGACCAAGACATCTTCACAGTGAACCACGAGCCGGAACCAATCAAGCGCGTGGAGAACATAGAAGAATACAACGAGCAGGAGGGTCTGGCACTCTCAGCCGAGGAGATTGAATATCTGCACAAGATAGAGAAAGAGCTGGGCCGCCCGTTGACAGACTCTGAAATCTTCGGTTTCGCACAGATCAACTCTGAACACTGCCGCCACAAGATTTTCGGCGGTACGTTCATCATCGACGGCAAGGAGATGGAGTCGTCGCTGTTCGCTATGATCAAGCAGACAACAAAGGAGAACCCCAACAAGATTCTCTCTGCATATAAAGACAATGTGGCTTTCGCGCAGGGTCCGGTTGTGGAGCAGTTCGCACCGCACGACCAGTCGACATCCGACTACTTCCAGGTGAAGGACATCGAGAGCGTTATCTCGCTGAAGGCTGAGACACACAACTTCCCTACTACCGTTGAGCCGTTCAACGGTGCAGCTACCGGTACGGGTGGCGAGATTCGCGACCGTATGGGTGGCGGTGTAGGCTCATGGCCTATCGCCGGAACAGCCGTGTACATGACAGCCTATCCGCGTCTTAAGGACGACGACAACCTCACACGCGACTGGGAAGACATCATGCCCGTACGCAAGTGGCTGTATCAGACACCGGAGCAGATTCTCATCAAGGCTTCTAACGGTGCGTCAGACTTCGGCAACAAGTTCGGTCAGCCGCTCATCACCGGTTCGGTGCTCACCTTCGAGCATCAGGAAGGCGCAGAGAAGTACGCTTACGACAAGGTAATCATGCTCGCCGGCGGCGTAGGCTACGGCACAAAGCGCGACTGTCTGAAGAAGGAACCGCAGAAGGGTAACAAGGTTGTCGTTGTAGGTGGCGACAACTATCGCATCGGCTTGGGTGGCGGTTCGGTATCTTCTGTTGACACAGGTCGCTACAGCAACGGCATCGAGCTGAACGCCGTGCAGCGTGCCAACCCCGAGATGCAGAAGCGTGCATACAACCTCGTTCGCGCCCTGTGCGAGGAGGATGTGAACCCGGTGGTTTCTATCCACGACCACGGCTCGGCTGGTCACCTCAACTGTCTCTCGGAGCTTGTAGAGGAGTGCGGTGGCGAGATTGATATGAGCAAGCTGCCAATCGGCGACAAGACACTGTCTGCAAAGGAAATAATCGCCAACGAGAGCCAGGAACGCATGGGCTTGCTCATCGACGAGAAGCACATCGACCACGTACGTCGCATCGCAGAGCGCGAGCGTGCTCCGCTGTACGTAGTAGGCGAGACAACCGGCGACGCTCACTTCTCATTCAAGCAGGGCGACGGCGTGAAGCCTTTCGACCTCGACGTGGCTCAGATGTTCGGTCACTCGCCGAAGACCATCATGCGCGACGAGACCGTAGAGCGCCACTACCGCGACGCGGAATATACACACGAAGAGACTTCGGAGAACGGCAAGGACGACGTTCTCGACAAATACGTAAGCCGCGTGCTGCAGCTTGAGGCTGTGGCTTGCAAGGACTGGTTGACAAACAAGGTGGACCGCTCCGTAACCGGTAAGATTGCACGCCAGCAGTGCCAGGGCGAGATTCAGCTGCCGCTCTCAGACTGTGGCGTTGTAGCACTCGACTACCGCGGCAAGAAGGGTATCGCTACAGCTCTCGGACACGCTCCGCAGGCTGGTTTGGCATCACCCGAGGCAGGTTCTGTACTCTCTGTAGCAGAGGCGCTGACCAACATCGTCTGGGCACCGCTCGCAGACGGACTCAATAGCCTCTCGCTCTCTGCCAACTGGATGTGGCCGTGCCGCTCGCAGAAGGGCGAGGACGCTCGTCTGTACAGCGCAGTGAAGGCTCTCAGCGAGTTCTGCCTGGCTCTGAAGGTGAACGTACCTACCGGCAAGGACTCTCTGTCGCTCACCCAGCAGTACCCGAACGGCGAGAAGATCATCGCTCCGGGCACAGTAATCGTGAGCGCAGGCGGCGAAGTATCGGACATCCGCAAGGTTGTTTCGCCGGTACTCGTGAACGACAAGAACTCATCACTCTACCATATCGACTTCTCGTTCGACGAGCAGCGACTCGGCGGTAGCGCATTCGCGCAGAGCCTCGGCTTCGTAGGCGACGACGTACCGACCGTGAAGAACCCGGAATACTTCGCCGACTGCTTCAACGCAGTTCAGGAGATGATCGAGAAGGGTTGGATTATGGCAGGTCACGACATCTCTGCAGGCGGTCTGATCACCACATTGCTCGAGATGTGCTTCGCCAACACTGAAGGCGGTATGCACGTCAACCTCCACAACCTTGCCGGCAACGACGTCATCAAGATGCTGCTTGCCGAGAACCCGGGCGTTGTTGTTCAGGTTTCGGACAAGTACAAGGAGGAGTTCAAGGAGTACATGGAGGAGAACGGCATCGGCTACGCAAAGATTGGTTACCCCACTCCGACAGAACGCACCATCGTCATCAAGAAGGACGAATATACACATACATTCGACATCGACGAACTGCGCGACACATGGTACAAGACATCGTACCTGCTCGACCGCGACCAGAGCTTCAACGGTTGTGCTGCAAAGCGCCGCGACAACTACAAGAAGCAGCCGGTTGAAATGCAGTTCCACCCGTCGTTCAAGGGCTCGCTCGAGAGCTACGGCATCTCGGCTGACCGCCGCACAGCGTCGGGCATCAAGGCTGCAATCATCCGCGAGAAGGGTACGAACGGCGAGCGCGAGATGGCTTACTCGCTCTACCTCGCAGGCTTCGACGTGAAGGACGTGATGATGACCGACCTTATCACCGGTCGCGAGACACTCGAGGACGTGAACATGATCGTCTTCTGCGGTGGCTTCTCCAACTCTGACGTTCTCGGTTCGGCTAAGGGATGGGCAGGCGCATTCCTCTACAACCCGAAGGCTAAGGAGGCGCTCGACAAGTTCTATGCTCGCAAGGACACTCTCTCGCTCGGTATCTGCAACGGCTGCCAGCTCATGGTTGAGCTCAACCTCATCAACCCCGACCACGAGAAGCGCACACGTATGCTGCACAACGACTCGCACAAGTTCGAGAGCAACTTCCTCGGTGTAGAGATTCCGCAGAACAAGAGCATAATGTTCTCATCGCTCAGCGGCGACAAGCTCGGTATCTGGGTAGCTCACGGCGAGGGCAAGTTCTCGCTGCCAGAGTCAGAGGACAAGTACAACGTGGTGGCTCGCTACAACTACGCCGAGTATCCGGGCAACCCGAACGGTTCCGACTACAACGTGGCTGGTATCTGCTCGGCTGACGGACGCCACTTGGCAATGATGCCGCACTTGGAGCGTGCCATCTTCCCATGGCAGAACGCTTGGTACCCGGCTGACCGTCGTCAGGACGACGTGACTCCGTGGATTGAGGCATTCGTAAACGCACGCCAGTGGATTGAGAAGCAGTAACGACAACTCTCAAACTTAACAACGTTTCGCAACCGCGAAACATAAAAAACTCCCACAGAATTAGCGAAATTCTGTGGGAGTTTGCTTTAAATAATGTACCTTTGCAGACGACAGAAGTGCACGCTTCGGGCATAACTCCCGAAATACACTTCACAGAACTAACAATAAAGGCGATTTCATAGCAAAACAGTATGCAGAACTTTTACTTAGCAGCGTTCCGCGTGTTCTTCAAGATAGGCATCTTCACGCTTGGCGGTGGCTACGCAATGATACCACAGATAGAGGCAGAAGTGGTGAACAAGCACAAATGGATGACGCGCGAGGAGTTTCTCGACCTTATCGCCGTGGCGCAATCGTGCCCGGGCGCATTAGCAGTGAACATGAGCGTGTTCATCGGCTATCGTATGCGCAAGCTCGCCGGTGCCATCTGCGCTACGCTCGGTGTCACCCTCCCCTCGTTCCTCATCATCCTGCTCATCGCAATGTTCTTCCACCAGTTCCAGGACAACGCTGTGGTTGCATCGGCATTCAACGGCATACGCCCGGCGGTAGTGGCTCTGATTGCCGCCCCCGTGTTCACACTGGCAAAGTCGGCACGCATCGCACTCACCAACTGCTGGATACCCGTAGGCAGCGCACTGCTGATATGGCTCCTGGGCGTAAACCCTATCTACGTGCTCGTAGTGGCAGGTATGTGCGGCTACCTGTACGGCATCCTAATCAAACCAACAGAATAAAATGATATACCTCCAGCTATTTCTTACGTTCTTCCAAATCGGACTCTTCGGATTCGGTGGCGGCTACGGTATGTTGTCGCTCATACAGAACCAGACGGTGTACAACCATGCGTGGCTCACAGCACCTGAGTTCACGAACATCGTGGCTATAAGCCAGATGACACCAGGTCCGATAAGTATCAACGCAGCTACATACTGCGGATACACCGCCATACACAAAGCCGGCATGGGCGAATGGGCATCCATCTTGGGTAGCGCGACAGCAACGTGCGCCCTCGTGCTGCCGTCGTTCATACTGATGATTCTCATCTGCCGTGTATTTATGAAGTACATGAACACGCCGACGGTGCAGAACATCATGTCGGGTCTGCGCCCTGCCGTGGTAGGACTCATCGCTGCAGCAGCCCTTCTGCTTATGACCCCCGAGAACTTCTCGTCGCCAGCTATCAACCCGTGGAACTTCTGGGTGAGCATCGCCATCTTCGTGGCAACATTCGTAGGCACGAAGTTCGTGAAGATAAACCCGATGAAGATGATAAGCTGGGCTGCGTTCGCAGGACTCATGCTGCTGTATTGAGAGTTGAGAGTTGAAAATTGAAAGTTGAGAGTTATGATTACCTCAATGACCAAACTTCAGCTATAACATATAAATGCGTTACATATCATAACTCTCAATTCTCAACTTTCAACTAATGAAAAATGGGATTGGATACAGCTGCATCCAATCCCATTTTTTATTAATATTCCGCTTCGTTCGCCAAATGCCACGTGGTGAGGTACGACGCACGGGTGATGTCCGTCAGTTTCGGATAGTTCACCGTATCAGCCTCATCCGACGGGAAGTTGTAGTTGGGCTGACCGCCGGTGTGATACCACACTATAGGCACGCCCTTCAAGTGGAACGACTGCTGGTCGCTGCCACCAACGGGGTTTTCCCAAGCACGATAGTCGGGGTCGAAGCAGAAGTTGTGCTTCGCCATGTCCGCCTTAAGCCACTCGCCAAACTTCGGATGTGCAGCCGTGAAGAAATACATGAGGTAGCGACTGTCCGTACCGCTGCCCACCATGTCGAAGTTGAGGTAGCCCTTCACGTTCTGCATGTCCTTATAGTTGTCGGTGAAGTAGCGCGAACCGAGCAGTCCGAACTCCTCGCCGTCCCAGAATGCGAACACGATAGTGCGCTCCGGCGTTGCGCCACTCGCTACGAAAGCCTTCATTATCTGCAGCACTGCAGCCACGCCCGACGCATTGTCGTCGGCTCCGTTGTATATCTTGTCGCCTTCGAGGTCACTGTACACGCCCTCATGGTCGAGGTGCGCACCCACAACAACCATCTCATCGGTCTTCTTGCCCGGCAGCACCGCGAGCACATTGCTAAGGTGCATCGTGCGGTGCACCTGCTTCTTAATCTCGGCTATTGAGTCAGCCTCAACGAAGTAGCGCACACCGCTCTTTAGCTTCTGCACGGCGCAAGCCTCGAAGGGCTGTTCGTACGAGTCGAAGAAAGGCTTCAAACCTGCCTGGCGCATCTGCGAGATGATATATTGCTTGGCGATGCGCGAGCCACGCTCGCCTGCACGACGTCCCTCCAAGAGGTCGTCGGCGAGGAAATATACGTGCGCACGAGCCGCATTCTCAGTGATGGAACGCAAGCCGGCATCACACTGCGCAGCCAACTGCTTCTCCACTTTTGTCGACTTCTTCTGAGCGGCTTCAACAGTAGTCGCACCGCTAAGAACGATAGCAGCCGACAACAATAGTTTATTTATCATATTCGAGTATTATACCGTTAGTCAGTAATAAAGTTTAAACCAATGCAAAAGTAACGAAAAAACATAAGAATACCTCATCAAGAGTGGATAATTTATGGATTATTTGTTGTAACTTTGCACGTAAATAGGAAACATTATTTTAACATAATAACATACAAAGAATTATGGCAAAGAAAGCTTTATTGATGATCCTCGACGGATGGGGCATCGGCAAACATGGCAAAGGTGACGTTATCTACAACACACCGACTCCGTATCTCGACTACCTTACAGCAGTGAGCGCACACTCACAGCTCCTCGCATGCGGCGAAGACGTAGGTCTGCCGGAGGGTCAGATGGGTAACTCTGAGGTTGGCCACTTGAATATCGGCGCTGGCCGTATCGTTTACCAGGACCTCGTTAAGATTAACCGCGCTTGCAAGGACGGCTCTATCCTCCAGAACAAGGAGATCGTTAAGGCTTACAGCTACGCTAAGGAGAACGGCAAGAAGCTCCACCTCATGGGTCTTACTTCTACCGGCGGCGTACACTCTTCGCTCGACCACCTCTTCAAGTTTATCGAGATTGGCAAGGAGTACGGCTTGAACGACGTTTACGTACACTGCTTCATGGACGGCCGCGACACCGACCCGAAGTCGGGCAAGGGCTTCATCGAGCAGGTTCAGGAGTGCTGCGACAAGAACGGTGCACACATCGCAAGCATCGTAGGCCGCTTCTATGCAATGGACCGCGACAAGCGTTGGGAGCGCGTGAAGGAGGCTTACGACCTGCTCGTTGAGGGCAAGGGCAAGCAGTATGACGACATGGTGAAGGCAATGCAGGAGAGCTACGACGAGGGCGTAACCGACGAGTTCGTTCTTCCTATCAACAACTCTACCGTGAACGGCAAGATCGAGGAAGGCGACGTTGTCATCTTCATCAACTACCGCAACGACCGCGCCAAGGAGCTCACCGAGGTGCTCACACAGAAGGAGCACGAGGAGGCTGGTATGCACACCATCAAGGGTCTGCAGTACTTCTGCATGACTCCGTACGACGCATCGTTCACCGGCGTTAACATCCTCTTCCCGAAGGAGAACGTAGCAAACACTCTCGGCGAGTATCTCTCTGCTCAGGGCAAGCGTCAGCTTCACACTGCTGAGACAGAGAAGTACGCTCACGTAACATTCTTCTTCAATGGTGGTCGCGAGACTCCGTACGAGGGCGAGGACCGCATCCTTGTTCCGTCGCCGAAGGTTGCTACATACGACCTGAAGCCGGAGATGAGCGCATACGAGGTGAAGGACAAGCTGGTTGGCGCTATCAACACTCAGGAGTACGACTTCATCGTCGTAAACTTCGCTAACGGCGACATGGTTGGTCACACAGGTATCTACAACGCTATCGCTAAGGCTGTACACGCTATCGACAACTGCGTTAAGGACGTAGTAGAGACAGCTAAGGCTAACGACTACGAGGTTATCATCATCGCTGACCACGGCAACGCTGACAACGCTATCAACGAGGACGAGACTCCTAACACAGCTCACTCGCTCAACCCGGTTCCGTTCATCTACGTAACCAACAACAACTCGGCTACCGTTAAGGACGGACGTCTCGCTGACGTGGCTCCTTCTATCCTCCACATCATGGGCTTAGAGAAGCCAGAGGAGATGACTGGCGAGAACTTGATCTGCGACTAAGCAGTAGATAGTTGAAAGTTCAGAATTGAGAGTTGAGAGTTATGATTAGCTTTTCTGATTCTATTTTGATTTAGGATTGGAGCTAATTCATACTTACAACTAACAAATAACGCAAAACGCGCGCAACCATTCAGTTGCGCGCGTTTTTTGTTATTATGTAACTTAGCAGGATGCGTGGTTATTGTTATAACAAGAGCGTGGTTATAGCAGGATGCGTGGTTATAACAAGAGCGTGGTTATAACAAGAGCGTGGTTATAGCAAGAGCGTGGTTATAACAAGAGCGTGGTTATAGCAGGATGCGTGGTTATGGCATCCTGCCATAACCTCCTATGCGTGTACCATCAGAACTTCTTTCCAAATACGATACTTATGAATGTCTTTGCGAGCACGGTAAAGTCGAACCAAAGCGACTGGTGCTCAAGATAATAAAGGTCGAGTTCGAGGCGGCGCAACATCTTCTCAATGGTGTCGGTGTAGCCATTGTAGAGCGTGGCATACGACGTGACACCTGGGCGGATAGCGTAGAGCTGCTCATAGCGTGGGTCGCGCTCCATAATCTGGTCGATGTAGAATTTGCGTTCGGGACGATAACCGATGAACGCCATATCGCCACGAACTACATTCCACAACTGCGGCAGCTCATCGAGATGATGGGCACGCAAGAACCGACCCACACGCGTGAGGCGCGGGTCGTTCAAAGCTCCTTCGAGCAACAACTGCGGTCCGTCTTTCTCGGCGTCGCGTGTCATGCTGCGGAACTTATATATGTAGAATGGCTTACCGTGCAACCCAATGCGCTCCTGCCGATATATCGTTGGCGCACCGTCTTCGAGCCAAATGGCAACGATGCAAATCAAAAATAACGGCGCAAAGACAACGAGGCACACAGCAGCTATTATGAAGTCGAGAACTCTTTTCATCTGTTATGTCTACGTATGCGATAGTCCGAAAAGCCATGAAAACGTTTTCATGTGCATCATATTATATGGTATGATATTACGAATGTGCCGGACATCTTTGCAAAGGTACTCCTAAAATTGCAGAATAGAGAATTATATGCAGAGTATTTCACGTTGTGAAACACTTGTTAACTATTCGGGTTGATGCGAAGGAGAGAAAAGAATAGAAAAAGGGCATATAATAAAGGCTACGGCAAGAATGCCGTAGCCTCCTATGTGGGTGTGCGTGATGCGGGCAGGAATGCCCGCACCTCCTATTGATTAGAGCTGCGCAAGCTCTACAACCTTGTCTACAGCAGCAGAGAGTCCGTCGACGTTCTTGCCGCCAGCCTGAGCGAAGTGAGGCTGACCGCCGCCACCGCCCTGGATGAGCTTGGCAGCCTCGCGAACCATCTGACCAGCGTTGAGCGAATGGTCCTTCACGAGGTCGTCGCTCATGCAGACGTTGAGCATAGGCTTCTCGTGAGCAACCGAGCCTACAACAGCGAGCAGGTTAGACGGAACAGCCTGACGCAGCTTGAACATGAGGTCCTTTGCAGCAGCCGGCTCCAGTGGGAGGACAGCTGTGATGACCTTCACGCCGTTCACCTCGCGTGCCTTAGCGATGAGGTCGTTCTTTGTGCGCTCTACGGCGGCAGCCTGGAACTGCTCGATGCTCTTCTTCATAGCGTCGTGCTCCTCGATGTACTTGCCGATGACGCCCTGCAGGTCTTTTGCGTTGTTGAACAGACCGCGGATAGCCTTCAGCACGTCCTCGATGTTGTACATCAGTTCCTCGCACTCCTTGCCGGTCTTTGCCTCGATGCGGCGGATGCCGGCAGCTACGCTGCTCTCAGAGATGATCTTGAACATACCGATGCGACCTGTCGACTGTGCGTGGATACCGCCGCAGAACTCGCAGCTCGGACCGAAGCGCACTACGCGCACCTTGTCGCCGTACTTCTCGCCGAAGAGGGCGATAGCGCCGAGCTTCTTAGCCTCCTCGAACGGAGTGTCGCGGTGCTCGTCGAGCGGCAGGTCCTGACGGATGAGGTCGTTGACGAGAAGCTCTACCTTGCGCAGCTCCTCGTCAGTCACCTTGGTGAAGTGAGAGAAGTCGAAGCGCAGCGTTGTGGGCGATACGAACGAGCCCTTCTGCTCTACGTGGTCGCCGAGCACCTGCTTCAGAGCGTAGTCGAGCAAGTGGGTAGCGGTGTGGTTGGCAGCCGAGCCCTCGCGAGCGTCTACGTCTACGCAAGCCATGAAGTCGGCCTCCGGGTTCTTCGGCAGAGCCTTCACGATGTGTACCGACTGTCCATTCTCGCGCTTTGTGTCGGTGATTGTAACGGTCTCGTCCTCGCTAACGAGCACGCCGGTATCGCCTACCTGACCGCCCATCTCGCCATAGAACGGAGTGTTGTCGAGCACGAGCTCGAAGTATGTATTCTTCTTCTGTGTCACCTTGCGGTAGCGCAGGATGTGGCACTCGTATTCGGTGAAGTCGTAGCCTACGAACTGCTGTTCGCCCTCGCGCAGGATAACCCAGTCGGAGTTCTCAACAGTGGCAGCGTTGCGTGCGCGTTCCTTCTGCTTCTGCATCTCGGCGTCGAACTCGTCTGCGGCAACGGTGAATCCGTTCTCGCGGCAGATAAGCTCGGTGAGGTCGAGCGGGAAGCCGTATGTGTCGAACAGACGGAACGCCTGCACGCCGTCGAGTTCTGTCTTGCCCAGCTTCTTCAGCTCGTCCATAGCCGAGTTGAGCATGTTGATGCCCTTCTCAAGAGTGCGCAGGAACGAGTCTTCCTCCTCCTTGATAACGTGGAGGATGAGGTCGTGCTGAGCCTTCAGCTCGGGGAACGCCTCGCCCATCTCGCGTGTGAGCACGGGGATGAGTTTGTAGAGGAAGCCCTCCTTCTGTCCTAGGAAGGTGTATGCGTAGCGCACTGCACGGCGCAGGATGCGGCGGATTACGTAGCCAGCCTTAGCGTTAGAAGGCAGCTGACCGTCGGCGATAGAGAACGCTACTGCGCGCAGGTGGTCGGCGCATACGCGCATAGCCACGTCGGTCTCCTCCTTCTCGCCGTATTTCATGCCGGTGATAGCTTCCTCTTCCTTGATGATAGGCTGGAAGATATCGGTGTCGTAGTTGGAGTGCTTGCCCTGCATGGCGCGTACGAGGCGCTCGAAGCCCATGCCGGTATCGATAACGTGCATCGGCAGCGGAACGAGCGAGCCGTTAGCCTTGCGCTCGTACTGCATGAACACGATGTTCCAGATCTCGATAACCTGTGGGTCGTCCTTGTTCACGAGTTCGCGTCCGGGCACCTTAGCCTTCTCCTCCGGTGTTCGCGAGTCGAGGTGAATCTCCGAGCACGGACCGCAAGGACCCGTATCGCCCATCTCCCAGAAGTTGTCGTGTTTGTTGCCGTTGATGATGTGGTCGGCGGGCACGTGCTTTGCCCAATATGATGCAGCCTCATCGTCGCGTGTGAGTCCTTCTTCCTCCGAACCCTCGAACACTGTCACGTAGAGATCGGCGGGGTTGAGCTTCAATACGTCTACGAGGTACTCCCAAGCGTAGTCGATGGCACCTTCCTTGAAGTAGTCGCCGAACGACCAGTTGCCGAGCATCTCGAACATGGTATGGTGGTATGTGTCGTGACCTACTTCCTCGAGGTCGTTGTGCTTGCCGCTCACGCGAAGGCACTTCTGTGTGTCGGCACGGCGGCGCGGTTCGGGCTCGCGTGTGCCGAGGATGATGTCCTTCCACTGGTTCATACCAGCGTTTGTAAACATCAATGTTGGGTCATCCTTGATTACCATCGGCGCACTCGGCACGATGGTGTGTCCTTTCGACTCGAAGAACTTCTTGAACGAGTCGCGGATTTCATTAGCTGTCATCATATTATATAATATTGTCGTTTTGTTTTTTAATTTCTTTCTAAAACGTTTGCAAAGGTACTTTGTTTTGGTTACTTTTGCAAATAAATTGCAAATAATATGGCATTGAATACCAATAAGAACGTGAAGTTGTACTACTCTATTAAGGAGGTGGCTGCTATGTTCGACATACGAGAGAGCACGCTGCGTTTTTGGGAGACGGAGTTTCCGCATCTGAAGCCCAAGACCGTGGGACAGAACGTGCGCCAGTACACGGAGAAGGACATCGAGCAGATTCGCGTGATACACAACCTTGTGAAGGTGCGTGGCTTCAAGCTATCGGCAGCACGCAAGATGCTCAACAAGAACCGCACGGGCGTGGACAAGAGCTCGGATATTCTTGCCACACTCATCAGCGTGCGCGACGAGCTGAAGGAGCTGAAGAAGCAGCTCGACAGCATGGTTTAAGTCGTGTAAAACGTGATGTTTCGGAACGTAAAACTACTACAACCATTAGCGGACAGCGGACGCAATCTGATCGGGTGGCGTTCGAAATCTGATCGGGTGGCGAACGCAATCTGACCGGGCGGCGGACGCAATCTGATCGGGCGGCGTTCGGTGCACGATGACAATCGCTGAACTTTCGTCCCGCACAACCAAGCCATTTACCCCACACAACCAAGCCATTTACACTGAATTTATAAACTAAATCTACAATAAAACAATGAGAAAATTCTTCCTATTGTCTGCCGCTACGCTGCTTTCAACCGTAGTTTCAGCGCAGACCGTAGCACGTATGGACGACCTGAAACCTGAACAGAAGTCGATGGCTGTAAGCCTCAAACTCACAGGCGAACTGTCAACGACGGGCAACAGCGACTACCGCCAGTTGCGCGACCTTTGTTTCCAGATGCGCTCCGTAGACCTCAGCGAGGCACAGAGCACCGCAATCCCTAACAACGCTTTCCACTCGCGCCACCAACTCGAGCAGATTACGCTGCCAACAGCTGCGAAGTCAATCGGCTCGCAGGCGTTCTTCGCGTGCGACAAGTTGGGCAAGATAATCATTCCGGCTGGCGTTGAGAGTATCGGTGCAGCAGCATTCTCGGGCTGTACTGCGTTGGAGGAAATCATCATAAAGGGCAAGCCACAGATTGGAGAGTACGCTTTCGCACGACTCGCGGGGCTGAAGACCGTGCACGTCGACTCGAAGGTGCCACCAAAGGCTGATGCTACGGCGTTCTACGGACTCAACCGCAAGAACGTGAAGCTCATCGTGCCCACAGGCAGCGAGAAACTCTACCGCAAGGCTGCAGGGTGGAGCCTCTTCTTCAGCGACGCTAAGGAGCCGTATCAGGTGAGCAAGCCGGAGGACTGCCTCGTGCCGTTCCCCGTAGAACTGCAACTGCAGAAAGGTGGCAGTTTGAAGGTGAAAACCGCCTGGAACATCATAGCTGCCGACGGACTCTCGAACGAGGCTGAGCAGGCGCGCCGCGTGCTCACAGAGCGCATCGGCAACATCGTGAACAGTCGTCAGCGCGGCACACAGATTACGCTGGCACTCGACAACTCGCTCAGCGACGACGAGGCGTACACGCTCGCTATCAACGCGAAGGGCGTGACGGCGAAGGGCAAGACAGCACGTGGTGTGTTCTACGCGCTTATGACGCTCGACCAACTGCTGCACGGCAACGGCTCTACAGAGTGTGCCGACGCTATCCCTGCACTGTTCATCAGCGACAAACCGCGCACGCACGTTCGCGAACTGATGGTCGACCCTGCTCGCACGTTCATTCCGTTCGAAGACCTGAAGGCGTTCGTGCCGGAGATGGCGCGCTACAAACTCAACGCCATGCACCTCCATTTGGTTGACGACCAGGCGTGGCGCATCGAGATAAAGAAGTACCCGCAGCTCACAGCGCAGGCTTCGTCGCGTTGGGGTCAGGACGACATACAGATGCCGTACAAGGGCTACTACACTCAGGAGCAGATGCGCGAACTCGTGAAGCTGGGCGCTGAGTATCACGTAGACATCGTGCCGGAGATTGAGATGCCTGGACACGAGGTGGCTGCCATCAGCGTGTTCCCCGAACTGACATGCCACCAGCGTCAGGTGCCGGTGCGCACAACCTGCGGCGTGTCTAACGAACTACTCTGCCCAGGCAACGACTTCACATACGAGTTCCTTGGCAATGTGTTCAAGGAGATTGTGGACATATTCCCGTCAAAGTACATACACCTCGGCGGCGACGAGGCTGGCAACCCGGCACTCGACTGCTGGACCGACTGCCCGAAGTGTCAGGCACTGAAGCAGAAGCTCGGCATCAAGACCACCGACCGCTCTGAGAACTGGCGTCTGCAGGGCTACTTGTTCGACCGCATGATTGAACTGCTGCGCGACAAGTACGGCAAGACTCCAATGTTCTGGTACGAGTCTGACTTCAAGGAGATTCAGCCCGGCTGCGTAACCTTCGCATGGCGCAGCGGACAGACGCAGGAGGCACTCGACGCTGCCGTGCGCAACAACGCACGCATCATGCTCTGCCCTGGCGAGCACTGCTACTTCGACTACCCAATGTCGAAGGGCGACATGCCGGAGGTAAACTGGGGTATGCCTGCAACAACCTTGCAGGATGCCTACTCGCTCGACCCGGCGTGGGGTATGGACGAGAAGTTTGAGCAGAACAACCTCTTCGGTGTGGCTGGCACACTCTGGAGCGAGTGCATCCCTACCGTTGAGCGCATCTACTACCAGGCTTACCCACGCGCCATAGCTCTCGCCGAAGCCGGCTGGACAAAACAGCAGAACCGCTCGTGGGAAGGTTTCCTCACCCGCTTGAAGCCAACAATGAAGGACATGATGCGACGTGGCATCACATGCTCGCTCGAAGTGAACGGCGAGAAGTAAACCGATAGTTTTTAATCTATATAACGCAACTTGGGGCTTGCATTTTTCATGCAAGCCCCAAGTCGGTTAAATGTTTATCATTTATAACTTATTCAATAATAATTGGATTAGTTTACCATTCTAAAGGTTTGTCTACCGAGAATGTAAACACTCTATTACCTTCTTGATAAAATGGTGCCTCTATCTTTATTGTCTTTGCTTTTTCTGCTAAAGAAATAAATTTCTTTGCATTACTTAAGAATAACTGATCAGAACTACCATCCGCAGGTTCAAGAGTTCTAAACTTCATTGCTGCTCCATTATCGAAACGGACTCTAACAAAGTTAGTACCATTATATTCACTACACAAGAATTGACCGGAAGAAATCCTTAGAATAACATCAGTTCCATACTTTTTCATATATCGCACGGTCAAGCTCATAGTACTTCCACCATTATAAGGGAAATCAAATTCTATTACGTTATCAGAAACCAAAGAAGCGAATCTTGACTTTGAATCATTCATTTCATCCGTTTCGGTTGAATAATCCCATTGCTTCTCCATTGTTTCACTAGCTACATCGTCAATAGAAGTGTCAACACTGTCAACATATACAGAATCAAGAGTTTCATCATAACCAGAAGAGTTTTTACCAGGTTGACCACAACTCCAAAGAAAAACAATACTTCCTAACATCAACAAAGCGCGACCAACATAAATCTTTAGGTTCATTGGTTTTTGATTTAATAAATTTGTTTCTTTCATAATTATTTAGTTTTTTTTAGAATTTAAAACACCAAAAAAGCATAACACGTCATGCAATGAAGATCATAAAAAAGCATTTATGTGCAAATCTGAAATTTACAATCACGCCTAAACACAAAAATCACTATGCCATTCCGTTATACAATTGCGATATTTCATACATTTACAATTTGCGAGTCAAGCATAAAGCTTCATTTTATTTCAGACGTACAGACATGACCTATTATTAATCCGTCTCAAAATTACAATTTTTATTTGAACAAACAAATATATAAACATAACATTTTACAAAAACACATAAATAATAAATAAATAGCACGCTATTCTTGTATTTCTCACAACAAAATCGTATTTTTGCAATAAATCAAAACAATAGAAATATGGCACAATTCATCAATCCTTTCTCAGATTGGGGATTTAAACATATCTTTGGTCGTGAGATTTCTAAAGACTTGCTGATTTGCTTCTTGAACGACCTGTTTGCCGGCGAGTTTGTAATTAAATCGCTGGCGTTCGGCAACAAAGAACAAATCGGACTGTCGAAAGATTCAAGAGAGGTGATATTCGATATCTATTGCACGACGGACGAGGGCAAAGAGATTATCGTGGAAATGCAAAACCGAGGACAAGAACACTTCATTGACCGGGCTTTGTATTACACCTCACGCGTGATTGTGAACCAAGGCATAAAAGGAGAATGGGACTATGATATACGACCCGTCTACACAATATGCTTCATGAACTTTATCGACCCGTTGCTACCATTTGGCAAGTTCAGAACGGACATGATACTCGCCGATAGAGACAACGGAAAGATGGTGTCTGACAAGATACGCATGGTGTATCTGATGCTGCCGTTCTTCGAGAAAACAGAGACGGAGTGTGAAACCGATTTTGAACGCTGGATATTTGTTTTAAAGAATATGAATACATTTGAAAGAATGCCGTTCCTGGCTAAAAACGCTGTGTTTAAAAAGTTGGCTGAGATTTCTGACCTTAGAACTCTCAGCAAAAAAGACATGGACAAATACGAGGATAGCATCAGAATTATGCGCGACGCCTACGCCACTTACAAATACGCTATAAAGACAGGATTGGAAGACGGACGAAAGCAGGGATTAGAAGAAGGAATGGCACAGGGAATAGCACAGGGAATAGAGAAAGGAATGGCGCAGGGAATAGAGAAAGGAAAAGCAGAGGCAGAACACCTAAAGAACATTGAGTTTGCAAAACTCATGCTAAGCGACGGCGACTCTACTGAGAAAATACAAAGATACACGGGACTTACGGCAGAAGAAATTAACGAAATTGCGCAAAGCCTACATTAATAAGAAGTCGCTATTGCGCAAGGTAGTGTAAACTGAACTGTGTTACGCACAAAACCCACATAAGTAAAAATAAGAAATCCGCAATGCTGAAAAACAAGCATTGCGGATTTTATATTTATAATATCTGTAAAACCTCTTTGAGGTCTTCAATCTTCTTTAGCTCATCCATGATGACGCTAACCTCGCTGCGATCGTGAACGCGAATCTCAATGGTGCCGTCGAAGATACCATCCTCACTCGAGATTGTGATGCGGTGCATATTGACATCGAGTTTGTCAGAGATAACCTCCGATATCTCGCGCAGCATACCCTTGCGGTCGATGCCACGCAACTCGATTGTAGCATCGAAGAACATCACCTTATGCATATCCCACTTCGCATCAAGGATGCGGTTGCCAAAGCTTGCCTTCAACTTTGAAGCCACGCTGCAGTCGCGACGGTGAATTTCTATGCGGTTCTTGTTATCTATGTATCCCATGATGTCATCGCCCGGTATGGCGTGGCAGCATGTTGGGAAGATGTATTGCGATATATTTTCCTCATTGATAACGACAGGCTTCTTCTTATTAAAGCCCTCGCCAACAACAAACAGTTTGGGCTTCTTACCCTCCTTATTATCGCCCTTCTTGAGGAATGGCACGAACTTGCGCCAACCGCCATTTTGATCGGTTTTACGTTCACGCAGTTCGTCTAAATCCTTATCACCGAGCAAGACTGAACGTTTACCGAGCATCAAGAACAGGTCCTCATGCTTCTTCGCCTCGTGCAGATCGCAGAGTTTATTGAGCACGGGGGTAGTCATCTCAAGCTCGTTCTTGCGCAACCACTCATCAAGTATCTGCTCGCCACGTTTCTGCAACTCGCGATTGTCGCGACGCAGTATTGCCATAATCTTCTGCTTCGCCTTCGCCGTAAACACGAAGTTTATCCACGACGCCTGCACATGCTGCGACTTAGAGGAGAGTATCTCCACCTGATCGCCGCTCTGCAGCTTGTGGCTAAGCGGCACGAGTTTGTGGTTCACCTTTGCGCCGATGCAGTGCGAACCGAGGAAGGTGTGTATCTGAAAAGCGAAGTCGAGAGCCGTACACTGCGCTGGCATGGTCTTTATTTCGCCCTTCGGTGTGAACACGAATATCTCGCTTGCAAAGAGGTTAAGCTTGATGGTATCGAGGAAATCCATTGCGTCGGGCTGTGGGTCGTCGAGGATTTCCTTGATAGTAGAGAGCCAGTTGTTGAGTTCCGAATCGTCATCAACAGTCTCTACGCTCGACTCCAGTCCCTGCTCCTTGTACTTCCAGTGGGCAGCGAAGCCCTGCTCTGCCACCTCGTCCATGTGGTCGGAACGTATCTGCACCTCTATCCACTTGCCCTGCTTCGACATGAGCGTCACGTGCAGAGCCTGATAGCCGTTCGCCTTCGGGTGGTTCACCCAGTCGCGCAAACGGTCGGGGTGCGACTTGTATATCTGACTGATTGCGACGTATATTTTGAAGCACTCGTTGATTTCCTCCGAGCGTTCCTTCGGCGTATAAATTATACGTACAGCAAGAATATCGTAAATTTCGTCGAAGGTGACGTGCTTGTTCTGCATCTTATTCCAAATAGAATAAGGACTCTTCACACGCGCCTTCAGATCATACTTGATGCCCATCTTGTCGAGGGCAGCACGTATCGGAGCGGTAAAGTTCTCAAAGAGCACATCGCGCTGCGCTTGCGTATCTGCAAGTTTTCCTTTTATATAATCGTATTCCTCCGGATGTTCGTAGCGGAACGAGAGGTCTTCAAGTTCGGTCTTTATCTTGTTCAAACCTAAGCGGTTGGCAAGCGGAGCATAGATGTAAAGCGTTTCGCCTGCAATCTTATACTGCTTATTGGCAGGCTGCGATTGTAGCGTGCGCATATTGTGCAGACGGTCGCATATCTTGATAAGGATGACACGTATGTCGTCGCTCATCGTGAGCAGCAACTTCTTGAAGTTCTCTGCCTGCGCCGATGCCTTGTCGCCGAAGATGCCGCCCGAAATCTTTGTCAGTCCGTCTACAATCTGCGCTATCTTCTCGCCAAAGATGTTCGAGATATCCTCTACGGTATAGTCGGTGTCCTCCACAACATCGTGCAAGAGTGCGGCGCAGATACTTGTAGAGCCGAGTCCCATCTCCTCTACGGCGATGCGAGCCACGGCGATAGGGTGCATAATATATGGTTCGCCCGACAAACGACGCACACCTTTGTGCGCCTGTCGTGCGAAGTTGAACGCCTTTGTTATTATGTCTACCTTCTTTCGGTGACGCGATGCCACGTATATATCAAGTACTTCCTTGAAGGCTTGTTCAATCATTTGGTCATCAGCAAGCTCACGCTGCTTGTCTTTCAGATTTTGGTCGTCCATGATTTAGGTCTCCTATATATTAATAAGGTATATATATGTATGCAGCAGTAGGAAGACTTCCGTATCATTACTACTTGACGCGGAGCTTCTTGCCTGCACGGATATTAGTACCGCTGATTTTATTCAGTCGCTTCAGTTTGCTCACTGTTGTTCCACTACGACGTGCGATTTCAGAGAGTGTATCGCCTTGGCGTATAGTCACGCTCCTACTACGACCATTCGAGCCTCTACGTGTTCTCGATTTGCTGTGTCTACCTCTGCCTTTAGAGCGGTACGACACGGTTGGGGTCTCTGTGTTCACAGCCACCTCAAGTCGTTTTGTGAGCAGTTCGTCAGGGCGATAGGCGTAGATAGAGTCTTCGTTATCGATGAAGTTGCCCACCATAGCCACGGGCAGACGCAGTGCTGACGGTTTCGTTCTGCCGTTAACCACATTGCGACGATACTGTGGGTTGAGTTGCTTCACCTGATCGACATCCATACCAAGCACCTTAGCCACCTGCTCGAAGTGTACATCGCGGTTGACTACCACGGTGTCGGTCTTCACGGGCAAGTCGGCACGCATCGGACAGATGTTGTGCTCGCAGTAGTAGTTCATAATATAGTTGGCGGCGATGAACGCCGGAACATAGCCACGGGTCTCCTTCGGCAGATAGGGATAGATGCGCCAATAGTCCTTCTCGCCGTTTGAGCGATGGATGGCTCGGTTAATGGCTTCTGGTCCGCAGTTGTAGGCTGCTATGACAAGGTTCCAATCGCCGAATATCTTATAGAGGTCGCGCAGGTAGTGAGCTGCGGCGTACGATGCACGCACGGGGTCGCGACGCTCGTCGACAAGCGAGTTCACCTCCAAGCCATACTTCTTGCCGGTTGTAATCATAAACTGCCACAGACCAGTGGCACCGACGCGCGAAACGGCGTTCGGGTTGAGTGCCGACTCTATCACTGGCAGATATTTCAGTTCGAGCGGCAAACCATAAGACTCGAGTGCCTCCTCGAATATAGGCATATAGAAGTTCTGTGCGCCGAGCATTACGCTCACCGAGCGGCGCAAGCGTCCGCTGTAACGGTCTATGAACTTCTGTACGACATCATTGTATGGCATCTCAATGATTGTCGGCATACGGCTCAGACGTTCTTTATACACCTCCGCACTATACACGGGGTTCACATCGGGCATGTTGCAGTCGAAGTTAACATGCAGATAAGTCTTGCTATTATAGTTGTTGAGCAGACTATCATAATCGTTGGTAAGTGCCTCGGGCAGGTCGATAACCTCCTGCTTACCATGAGCATCGGTTATAACGATTTCGTCGTCATTATTCTCGCTCTGCGCGAGAGCCTGACTGGTAAAGCCGAAAAATGCTGCGGCTATAAGTATCAGTGATTTATTCATATTCGTTTGTTTGTCTTTAGAAATTCAGGCTACAACTCAATCCCAAGCTGTTAGCCTTGAACGGATTTCTTTCGCGGTCGTTGTTGAGTATCGTCGGCTCCACTCTCAAGCTCAAGTCTTTCGAGATATCGAACTCGGAGAGCGATGCGTCAACGTAGGCATCGACGATGGAGAGTGCGTAGACTCCCACCAAGCAGAAGAAGCTCAGGTCGCGCCAACGACGAAACTTGTCCTTACGTTTCTTGAAGAGTTGTTGATAGCGTTGTATGTTTGTCTCGTCAATCTTCGCTCCGAGATGCAAGAACTGATTATAGCTCTGCGTGTTCGGGTCGTCGTCCATCAAGTCGAGATACGCCTGCGAATAGTCGGAATACATCTGGTTGTTCCAACGCATTGCATAGGCGCAACCAACGAATCCGCCATACACGATCGGCAGTTTCCAATACTTGCGGTTGTATATCTGTCCGGCACCAGGTAGGACAATAGCGAGCCACATTGCACGCTTCGGGTTGGGTCGCCACGTGCTCCAGTCGCGCTTAGGCTTACCTATGATGGTGTCACTGGCTACGAAGATACTATCGGCTTTTATAGACGTGAACTGAACATCCATACTATCAGCTACGACCTGCTCTTGCGCCTTTGCTGTTGTACCGAACAGCAGCAGAAACGCAGTAAGTGTCAATGTTTGTAATATATATGTAATGTCCTTTTTCACTGTTCTTCTTTATGATTTGTTTATCTACAAGTAACGCACAGAACGTTTACTTCATCTTATCGAACACAGCCATGATATGCTCCAACTCCTCTTCGTTGGCGAAAGGAATGGTTATCTTTCCCTTGCCTTTCGGCGAGCATGTCATCTGCACTTTCGTTTGCAAGAATTCGGAGAGGTGGGTGCGCAGCGCGTTGTACTCCTCTGGAAGCTTCGACTTTGCCACAATCTTCTTCGAGCCACTGTTCACGTCCTCTCCATTCTTCAGCATCTGCGCCATCTCCTCCACCTTACGCACGGAGTAGCCGTTCTTGAGCACTTCGTTGAAGAGCTTTATCTGCAACGATGGCGAATCGATTGCCAAGATGGCACGAGCATGCCCCATGTCTATCTCTTTCTTCTGCAGGGCTATCTGCACCTGAGCCGGCAGACGGAGCAGACGCAGATAGTTGGTAATGGCTGTGCGGCTCTTTCCTACACGCTCCGACACCTTCTCTTGCGTCATTCCGTCGGCATCGAGCAGATGTTCGTAGGCGAGTGCTATCTCTATGGCATTGAGGTCTTCGCGTTGTATATTCTCAACGAGAGCCATCTCCATAACGTTCTCGTCGGCGATGGTGCGTATGTAAGCCGGAATCGCTGTGAGTCCTGCCATCTGCGAAGCACGCCAACGACGCTCGCCGGCGATAATCTGGAAGCGGTCGTCAGACACCTGACGCAGCGTGATAGGCTGAATAATACCTATCTCACTGATGCTGTTAGCCAACTCCTGCAGTGCTTCAGGGTCGAAGTCGCGGCGGGGCTGATTGGGGTTTGCTTCTATCTGGCTGAGCGGAATTTCATTGATTGTGGATGTGCCCTGCGTGCGCACACCACCGGTGTCGATAAGAGCGTCGAGTCCGCGTCCGCCTTCTATCTCGTCGAGTCCGCGTCCCAATACGCTTCTATTGTATTTCTTGTGTACTGCCATCGTCTTGTTTGTTTACTCTTTTTTCGTTTTTGTTGATTATTTCCTTGGCGAGTGCCAAGTGGTTCTTCGACCCTGCCGAGTCGGCATCGTAAAGTATTACGGGGAGTCCATGGCTCGGACTCTCGCTGAGCTTCACGTTGCGTTGTATGACAGTCTTGAACACAAGTTCTTGGAAGTGTCGCTTCACCTCGTCGTATATCTGATTGGCGAGACGCAGACGACTATCGTACATGGTGAGCAGGAAGCCTTCTATCTCCAACGCCGGATTGAGCTTGCTCTTTATAATCTTAATGGTGTTGAGGAGCTTTGTAATGCCTTCGAGTGCGAAGTACTCACACTGCACGGGAATGATGACCGAGTCGGCTGCGGTGAGGGCATTCACGGTGATGAGTCCGAGCGACGGACTGCAGTCGATGAGTATATAGTCGTAGTCGTCGCGTATCTGGTCGAGCATATTCTTGATAACGCGCTCGCGGTTCTTCAGGTTGAGCATCTCGATCTCAGCTCCAACGAGGTCAATATGGCTGGGAATGACGTCGAGCCCGTTGATGTCGGTGGTGTAGACAGCATCGTGTACGTCAGCATGATCGATGATGCACTCGTAGAGCGAGCAGTCAATCTCCTTGATGTCCACACCAAGTCCGCTCGACGCATTTGCCTGCGGGTCTGCGTCCACCACGAGCACCGTCTTTTCGAATGTAGCGAGCGATGCTGCCAAGTTTATTGTTGTTGTTGTCTTGCCTACGCCACCTTTTTGGTTGGCTAATGCTATTATCTTTCCCATTTGAAGTCAAAATTATTCGGCAAAGGTACATATTTTATATGAGAATAGGCGCGTTTAAACCTTTTTTCGTACTTTTGCATAAGAAATAAAACCAAAATTATGAATACAAAAAAGCCATTAATACTGATTTCTAACGACGACGGCTATCATGCCAAGGGTATAAACTCGCTCATTGACATGCTGCGCGACATTGCCGACATCATCGTATGCGCTCCCGAATCGGCTCGCTCGGGCTTCGCCACGGCGTTCTCTGCCACAATTCCGCTACGCCTCAAGCTGCGCCGCGACGAGGTGGGTATGCAGATGTGGTCGTGCAACGGCACACCGGTCGACTGCGTGAAGATTGCGCTGCAGGAGCTATTCGCTGACCGCCTACCCGACATGATTTTGGGAGGCATCAACCACGGCGACAACGCTTCGGTAAATGTTCACTATAGCGGCACAATGGGTGTGACACTTGAGGGGTGCATGAAGTACATCCCGTCTATCGGTTTCTCGCTCTGCGACTTCTCTTCGGATGCCGACTTCGAGCCGCTGCGCCCGTATGTGCGTCAGATTGTGCAAAAGGTACTCAGCGAGGGTCTGCCCAAGGGCGTGTGCCTGAACGTAAACTTCCCGAAACTCACTGAGTTTAAGGGCATAAAAGTATGTCGTATGGCTATGGGCACATGGTACAACGAATGCGTAAAACAGCGCCATCCGCACGGCTACGACTACTATTGGATGACTGGCTCCTACCGCAACGACGAGCCGGAGCAGGAGGACACCGACAACTGGGCGCTCACACATGGCTACATATCCATCACACCGACACGCATCGATGTTACGGATTATGACCTGCTGTGCAACTGGCAAAACAAGTTTTGAGAAAAGTAAAAAGGTAAAAAAGTAAAAGGGTAAAAAAGCCCTTCCAACCATTGGCTTAGGAAGGCCTAAAGAGGCTTAGTTCGGCTTAAACGCCACCTGCCCTCGGCTTAAACACCACCTAAAAAAAATCATGAAATACTACTTAATCGTTGGCGAGGCATCGGGCGACCTCCACGCCTCGCATCTTATGAAAGCTCTGCTCAAGGAAGACCCCACAGCGGAGTTCCGTTTCTTCGGTGGCGACCTGATGTCGGCTGTCGGAGGCACACGTGTGCGCCACTACCGCGATTTGGCGTATATGGGCATCATCGCCGTACTGCTCCACTTGCGCACCATTCTGCGCACCATGGCGTTCTGCAAGCGCGACATCGTGGAGTGGCAGCCCGATGTAGTGATACTTGTTGACTATCCGGGCTTCAACCTGAAGATTGCAAAGTTCGTGCACAACAACACGCACATTCCCGTTTATTATTACATCTCACCGAAGATATGGGCATGGAAGGAGTATCGCATCAAGGAGATTAAGCGCAACGTCGACGAGCTTTTCTCTATTTTGCCGTTCGAGGTGCCGTTCTTCGAACAGAAGCACCACTACCCCATCCATTACGTAGGCAACCCTACTGCGGAGGAGGTAAGACAGTTCCAGGCTACATACAACGTAGACGATGCCACTTTCCGCCGTCAGCATGGGCTCGATGCGCGTCCCATCATAGCGTTGCTCGCCGGCAGTAGAAAGCAGGAGATAGCTGGCACACTGCCACAGATGATTGCTGCTGCGCAGCGCTTCGCCGACTACCAGCTTGTGCTTGCTGCGGCACCAGGCATCGAACCCGAGTTCTACGACGCACACATCAGCGGAAGCAACGTGCGCTTGGTGCGCGGTGAGACCTACGCCCTGCTTTCTCATGCCCACACGGCACTCGTCACGAGTGGCACGGCTACGCTCGAGACGGCACTTTTCCGCGTTCCGCAGGTGGTGTGTTACAACACCGCGCTGCCCAAACTGGTGGGACTGCTGCGTCCGTTGGTGCTGAAGGTGAAATACGTGTCGCTTGTCAACCTCATCGCCGACCGCGAGGTGGTGCCCGAATTAGTAGCTAACACGTTCTCAGAAGCTAACGTCGCTGAGCAGCTCACACGTCTGCTTCCCGACGGCGAGCCACGCCAGCAGATGCTTGCCGGCTACGAGGAGGTATGGCAGAAGATTGGTGCTGACAGTCCGTCGGAGCGTACAGCGAAGGAAATAGTTTTAAAAGTAAAAAAGTAAAAAGACTCTTACATATACTTCTTTACGAACTCCAGCACTCTGTGCGTATACTCCTCTTTATAGTCGCCATACGCATCGGCGTGCTTGCTGCCGTGTGCTATCCAGAGTGCCTTAGGCTGCGGTTTCGCCTCGTAGAGCGGATACACCATCCAGGTGGGCACAAACGTATCGTTGTCGCCGTGTATGAAGAGCATCGGCTTCTGGCACTTCGCGACCTGCTTCAGCGGCGATGCCTCATTGAAGTTCCAGCCGTACTTAACCTGCACAAGCCACGAGGCAGTGTACATCAGTGGGAAGTCGGGTAACGAGAAGCGGGCAGATATTTCGTTCGAGAACTCGTCCCACACGCTCGTATATCCACAGTCCTCCACGAAACACTTCACATACTGCGGTGTCTGTTCGCCACTGACGCACATCGTCGTAGCGGCACCCATCGAGATGCCGTGCACCACAAGACGCATCGAGTCGGCTTCGGTGCGGAACAGTTCGGGTGCCAGGCTTATCCAGTGCAGCACGTCGAGGCGATCCTTCCATCCCATCTGTATTGCGTCGCCGTCGCTCTGTCCGTGCGCATAGAGGTCGGGCAGCAGCACGTTAGCCCCAAGCTCACGATTGTAGATGCGTGCGATAGGCAACATACGTGTGGCGTTATCACAATAGCCATGCACAAGCACGGCGGTGCGCCCCTTCGCACGTGGCGAACGAACAAACAAAGCATGGGCACGCTTACCCGTTGTGGGCATCACAACGAACGTATCGCGCAGTGCGCCCACGGCTTGCAAGCTGTCTACCCACGACTTCAGTTCGGGGAAACGCTTCTCTATCTGTGCCAAGTCGGAGTTGCGCTCGCGTTCAGCACTCACAAGGGCATAGTCGACGAGGTAGAACGACCCTGCCGTGACTATGGCGAGGAAGAGCGCAAGGGTGGCGCCAAGGGTGACGAATAACTTTTTATGCTTCATACTGTTAAGAGTCTACAAATACTACTTCAGATACGGTTTCAGCACCTCCACCCACTTCAGGTATCCCTTGCCGAGCAGATGCAGTCCGTCGTTGGTGTACTCCGGGTTCATCACGTCGGTAGAAGGCGTTACGAGCGACTTGTACACGTCAATGTATGTAACGCCGTGGCGTGCGGCAACAGCCTTTATCTTTGCGTTGAGCGCAGGAATATTCTTCTTACGGTCCATATGACCAGAAAACTTGTTGAACTTCGGATTCACGGGGAACACACTCTGCACGTAAAGCTTCGTCGCAGGCGACTCGCGTTTTACGCGCTCCACAATTTTCTCCACATTCTTCACAATCTCGTCCATGCTCTTGCCGCGCGCAAAGTCGTTGGTACCGATGAGCAGGAATATCTTCGCCGGCTTGCCCTTTGTCACAGTGCTCAGACGGTCGAGTACGCCTTGGGTTGTATCGCCACTGATACCGCGGTTCTTGGCGTGCGGATTGCCCAGCAGCTCTGCCCACTCGCCACCATTGGTGATGCTATTGCCGAGGAAGATGATGTCGCTCTTGCTGGTAGGCAGCACCTCAAACAGAGTGGCACGCTGATAATAGAATGTGGAGTGTTTCTGCTCCTGAGCCTGCATCGTGCACGCACAGAACAGACTCAACATAACGATTAGCTTCTTCATAGCTGTACTTTTATTGTTACGCTACACTCAAGCCGGTGCAGCAATCGAATTGAAACGTTTATCTAACTCTAACGACAAAAGTACTAATAAAAATCGAAAGCGCCTATGTTTTTTGCATCCTTTTGTGCAAAAAACACAGCTACGAGGAAGACTTATTCGACAAAAATACGTAACTTTGCAGGCGTTAAATCAAAGTGTAACTAATTTATGGACGACTATCACGCGGAAAACCCGAATTTGTAATGCAGGAGGACGCTCTCACAATGCGGTCTCCCAAGCATCGTTTAACCCAAGGAGACAGCTTTATGAGAACATACTGGAACACCAATTCTACCCTCAAACAAATCGAAGAGTGGCAGCCGAACTGCTGGATACAAGTTACATGTCCAACAGAAGAAGACCAGCAATTGCTGGAAGACGAGTTTAACATACCCGATTATTTCCTTTCCGACATCAGCGATACCGACGAACGTGCCCGCTACGAGTACGACGACGGCTGGATGCTCATCATCCTTCGTATCCCATACGTCAAGGAGATACGCTCACGTACGCCGTACACCACCGTGCCGCTCGGTATCATTCACAAACGCGACGTGACCATCACCGTGTGCTACTACGAGACGAACATGATGATCGACTTCGTGTCCTACCATCAGAAGCGCGGCGAGGGATTTACCGACTATGTTGACATGACATTCCGCCTCTTCCTCTCTTCTGCCGTGTGGTATCTGAAACGCTTGAAGCAGATTAACACGCTCATCGAGAAAGCGAAGCACAACCTCGACCACAACGTGAACAACGAGTCGCTCATAGCACTCTCGCGTCTGCAGGACTCACTCACCTACTTCGTCACATCTATCCGTGGCAACGAGACATTGCTTGCCAAACTGAAGTTCAAGCTGCAGGTGGACGAACTGGATGCCGACCTCATCGAGGACGTAAACATCGAGATGTCACAGGCTCGTGAGACTACGAACATCTACTCCGACATCCTCGAATCGACGATGGACACCTACTCATCCATCATCAACAACAACATGAACACCGTGATGCGTACACTCACCTCCGTGTCAATCATCATGATGTTGCCTACGCTCATCTCCTCATTCTTCGGAATGAACCTCATCAACGGCATGGAAGAGTACCCGTTCGGCTTCATCGTGGCGATAATAATATCGGTGATAATATCAGCCCTTTCATGGATTATACTGCGACATAAGCGACTGCTTTAAAGCAAAATGCAAAAATAAATTGCGTTTTTTGTCGCTATTCAAAATATTTTATTTAAGTTTGCAGTCTATAATAAATAATGTGAGGATGTGGCTTCGCGCCACATTCGTGTGAATTACCCTTATCATAAACTTAAAACAGTTAAATGATGGACTCTCAAGAAAACGCCCTGTTGCAAGGTGCACAAGAAGAGCAGAACGTGGAGCAGACTGCCGTAGAGCAGACCGCTGCAGCCGACGTTCAGCAAGTAGAGAACACAAAAGTCTACAAAACTAAACAAGAAGTCGTTGACCGCCTGAAGGAAATCGTCGCAAGCGACGAAGCTCCAGTTAAGGAGGAAATCGACCTTTTAAAGACAGTATTCTACAAACTCCACATCGCAGAGCGTGAAGCACGCCTGAAGGAATACATCAACGGCGGTGGTAACCCTGAAGCTTATCAGGTTTTGCCCGACGAAACCGAGGAAACTTTCAAGGCGCAAATGGCTGTAATCCGCGAGAAACGTGCGCAGATTATGCAGCAGCAGGAGGCTGAAAAGCAAGCCAACCTGGAGAAGAAACTCGAAATAATTGAGAAAATCAAAGCCATGGCTACATCGCCCGACGAGGCAGGCAAGTCGTTCGGTGAGTTCAAGGAGCTGCAGCAGCAGTGGAAGGACATCAAGAACGTGCCGGCTGACAAGGCTAACGAGCTTTGGCGCAACTACCAGTTATATGTAGAGCAGTTCTACGACCTGCTCAAGCTCAACTCTGAGGCTCGCGAGTACGACTTCAAGAAGAACCTCGAGCTGAAGACAAAGCTCTGCGAGGCAGCAGAGAAGCTCGCCGACGAGGAAGACGTAATCAGCGCTTTCCACCAGCTTCAGGAGCTCCACCAGCAGTACCGCGAGATCGGACCGGTGGCTAAGGAGCTGCGCGAGGAGGTATGGGCACGCTTCAAGGCTGCATCTACCGTAATCAACAAGCGCCACCAGCAGCACTTCGAGGATCTCCGCGCTAAGGAGGAGGAGAACCTCGCACGCAAGACTGCCCTCTGCGAGAAGGTAGAGGAACTCTGCAAGACCGACAACAAGGGCGCTGCCGACTGGGAGAAGCACTCTAAGGAGATTATCGACATACAGAACGAGTGGAAGACCATTGGCTTCGCTCCACAGAAGATGAACGTGAAGATATTCGAACGCTTCCGCGCTGCTTGCGACGACTTCTTCGGACGCAAGGCAGAATACTTCAAGACGCTCAAGGCTACCTTCTCAGAGAACATCGAGAAGAAGAAGGCACTTGTAGAGAAGGCGCAGGCACTCGCCGACAGCACCGACTGGAAGGCCACAAGCGACAAGCTCATCGCGCTGCAGAAGGAGTGGAAGACCGTAGGCATGGTTCCGAAGAAGCTCGGCGACCAGCTCTGGCAGGACTTCCTCGGCGCATGCAACAAGTTCTTCGAGGCTCGCAACGCAGCCGGCGCTGGTCAGCGCAATGAGGAGCACGCCAACCTCGAGAAGAAGCAGGGCATCATTGAGCAGCTGAAAGCACTCGCTGAGAACGCTGCCGAAGCTACACGCGAGAAGGTGCAGGCACTCACCGAGGAGTACAACAAGGTGGGACACGTGCCGTACAAGGAAAAGGATAAGCTCTACGAGGCTTACCACGAAGTGCTCGACCGCATCTACAAGGAGCTGAACATCTCTACAAAGCGCCGCCGTCTGAACGACTTCAAGGCTAACATCAAGAACGTGGCAAAGCGTGGCGAAGAGGCTCTCGACAACGAGCGCGGACGTCTGGTTCGCCGCTTCGACCAGCTCAAGCAGGAGATACAGACCTACGAGAACAACCTCGGTTTCCTCAACGCAAGCTCCAAGAAGGGCAACAGCCTCATCGACGAGATGAACCGCAAGGTGCAGCACCTGCGCGACGACCTCGAACTGGTTCGCCAGAAGATAAAGGCTATCGACGCAGAAAACAAATAAACGCAAGTTAACAATGCCCAAAGAGGCTTAGTAAGGCTTATAAAGGCTTAGTTCGGCTTAAAATAAAATGCCTAAAGAGGCCTAAAAAGGCTTAGTTCGGCTTAAAAGCAGCCTAAGAAGGCTTAAAATAAAAAAGATGGAGTCAACAATCGTTGGCTCCATCTTTTTGTTTTATCAGCGTCAGCGGAAAACACCGCCCATCAATTCTTCATATCCTTATCCACCATTGCCGCGACGCACGAATCCGACCACACATTCTCGGCGGTCTCAATCATATCGAGCACCGTGAAGACGGGCAGTATAACACCCATTATCGCAACAGGCGCACCCACGCCCGACATCAGCGAGAGCGTGAGGAAGAAGCAGCCCATCGGCACACCGGCGTTGCCTATGGCAGCCACCACGGAGATGAACAGCCAAAGCAGCATCACGGGCAGCGACAGCTCCACACCGCCGTTCTGCATCACGAAGAGCGACGTCACGAAGATGAACGCAGCACAACCGTTCATGTTGATGGTTGTGCAGATGGGCAGCACGAAGCGCGCCACCTTGCTGTCCACGCCGAGTCGCTCCTCCGAGGTCTGTATCGTCACGGGCAGCGTAGCAGCCGAGCTCTTTGTGAACAGAGCCATGAGCACAGCCGGCATCATGCGGCGCATCACATGCACAGGGTTGAGTCCGCGAGCCACGAGGAACAGTGGCAGCACCACGAAGAACTGCAGCATATTGCCACCCAATATCACGGCTACGTACTTGCCTATCGATGCCACCACCGTGCCTGCCGACACCTCAGCCGACAGCTGCGCAGCGAACGCCACGATGCCCACGGGCAGCACAGCGATGAGCCAGCGGATGAGCCTTGACACCACCTCCTGCAGCGCACTCAGTCCGCGCATCAGCAGCTGCTTGTTCTCGCCCTCGGGCATCTTCGCCAACGCCAAGCCCACAGCCACGGCTATAAGCAGCACCGACAGTACATTGCCCTCGATAAACGGGCGCAGGAAGTTATCGGGCACGATGCCAATCATATAGTCGAAGTACGACCCATTGGTCACCTCCTGCGGCACCGAGTCGCCCAGCCGACTACCATTCACCATCTCCATCGGCAAGTTGTCGGGCGAGATGATGATATAGAGCACCATGCCTACAGCAGCTGCAGCGATGGTGGTGAGCAGCGTGTAGCTGATGGTATGACGGAAGATGCGGCGTGTCTCGCGCTGCATACCGAACGTTGCGAGTGTTGTTGTCACGGCGAGTGCTATGGTCGGCACAGCTATAAACTGGAAGAGACGTGTGAAGACAGTAGCCACAAAGTTAGCCATCGTGTTCACCCACTCCACGCCGAGCAATCCGAGGCACGAGCCCACAACCAATGCGCCAAGCCACAGCCAGAAGTTCTGCCTTCCGCCACAACAGGTGTGTTTTGTTTCTGATTTGTTGTTCATTCTAATCTCTAAAAGAAAGGGTTATTAAACGGTTTTCTTATTTCAGCGTTTCGACTTGAAGAACTCGGTCATCAGCGTTCGGCACTCTTCCTCCAGAACGCCACTCACCACCTCGCACTTCGGGTGCAGAGCCTTCGGTGCAAAGGCGCGGAAGCCACGCTTCTCGTCGCCAGCACCATACACCACGCGCCGCACCTGCGCCCAGCCCAAGGCACCGGCGCACATAATGCAAGGCTCTACCGTGACGTAGAGCGTACAGTCGGTGAGATACTTTCCACCGAGCTGATTGGCAGCCGACGTTATCGCCTGCATCTCTGCGTGTGCCGTCACGTCGCCAAGTGTCTCCGTGAGATTATGCGCACGCGCAATGATGCGGTCGCCAGCCACGACAACCGCGCCCACGGGTATCTCGCCCTCGTCGCGTGCCGCCTCTGCCTCCACTAAAGCACGACGCATAAACTGCTCGTCCTTCTTCTGCTGTTCTGTATTCTCCATGTCGTTTTATGTCTTCAAGTGGATACCTAATAAGTACATCGTAGATACTTAATATATACATCGTAGATACTAAGCAACTAAAAAAGTGAATACAAAGATAATGCAAAAGAAAGACAACACAAAATAAGCGTACTTATTTTTTTATAATATAAGTACCACTACACCTCTAACTATACAGGTTTTACCTTCGTACGAAATCTTTGAAGGTATTTTTATTGCTTTTGTTATTTCAGTTTTAGTTCTTTCCAATCATTTACTAACGACATAGATGTAGAAACCATTGGTGTTTGGCTTTTGCCATTGACAACAATAGACTGTTGCTTTACATTGGTAATTACATAGTCGCTCAATTTGTCAAGAGTAATATCTCCTTTTGATTCTTTCAGTTTTTTCAACATGAAATATGTAAACATTCCATGGTTCTTTGTTTTGTATGGATAAGCTGTTTCCTGTCCTGATGCAGCAGAGAAGACAACCATATTGCCTTGTAGTTCGTCAGCCTTTGACTTAATCGCAACTCCACGTGCCGAAGCCAACATTCCATTTCCACGCAACGCTCCGCTGAAACAAGCGTCAAGGAACACAAAAACCTTATTGGCTGATGTCTCTCCCAAAGACTTGTATAAAGCATTAAGAGAGATACCTGTAGAAACATCTGTACTAATAGCATCAACCGGTAAAAGAAATGCTTCTTTAGAATAGTCATCAGGTACACCATGACCAGCAAAATAGAAGATAACTTTTGCTTCGTTTTTGTAAGCCTCTGTCACTTGTCTTATCCAGTTTAGTTCGTATTTGATGTTGTTAAAAGTGGCATCAGCCCTATAGTGAATATTTTGTGCAGGGATGCCAAGAGCTTTTTGGCAATATTCCTTAAATACCCATCCGTCATTGTTGGCAAAATCCACCTTTTTCTCATTTTGATAGTTTTCGTTAGAAATGACAACAGCAAATGTCTTGTCGTTATTTGTAGCATTAACCGGAATGTTAATATCAACATCTGATTTGCCTACATTAAGCGAGATGGTTGATATAGTCTGTTTGCCTTGATTGCCATTTGATGCAACGGGGTTGATATTGATAGGATCGAAATTGTATTCCACCTGTGCAATACTGTAATTCAATGAAGCCTGATTGTTGAATGTATATACTTCATTTTGAGATAAAATGAAGTCGCATTTTGCCAATCCTATACCATCATTCTGGATAAAGTAGGATAGTTTCTTAGTGCACTCTTCAAATTTGTTTTTAAAGTTTTCTGCCTTTGCTATTGGTACAGGAACGAGTAGTTTGCCACCTATCTTACATTCTATCAAGAAAGTCTCGTGATCAGGGTCGTACTTACCTAAAGTGAAGTCATTCTCAATATTATTAGCATATAATCCCAAATATGCAGTCTGGGCTTTCTTTGTAAGGTCTATGATTTTTTGTTGGCGCGTCTGTTCGTTCACTCTTATCTGCCAAACAGCAGTTTTCTCAAACTCACCTTTCTTTTGCCATTCGTTGACAAATTGCTCAACATATCTTTGAGCAAAAGCACTAAACGACTGGCTACTTTTGGTTGCAAACGACACATCTGTAAATATGCAGGGCAACACCTCAGTACCATTAGTATCATAGATACCAATTAAATTGTTATCCTTTGTCACTTTTAGTAGATGGTTTGTTGTTGTGCTAATATCTTTGTATTCGGCTTTCAATATTATTTTTCCCGATTTATTGACAACACCATATTTCCCATTTATACAAAACTTCTGACATGTATTATTTAAAATACTATATGAGGTTTCTATAGGCTTGTTATAACTACAAGGTATAATAATTTTCAGGTTTTTATTCGCTAAACCATACAATCCGTTTTTCTTCACAGAGCAAAGGATATAGTTTTCGTTACGCAAATCACGATAATCTATCTCTTGGTAAGGCTGAGGCTGAATGAATGTATATTGTACCCACTGGTATCCCTCGCAGGGCATTATTGGCTCTTGGCGAATAACAGGCTTTTCAATTCCTTGTTTAAGCATAATTGCCTCTGCTTGGCTCCAGAATTCAATTGAACTTTTTGAAAAATAGCTCGACCAATAAGACTCCTCATAAGTAGTTGGTTTTTTATTTTTATTATTTTCTTTATCAGCTAATTCCTGTGCTATAACATCTCTTTTTGCTTCGTATTGCCTTCGCAATTTATCATATTCATTATATTCCTTTTTCCACTCATCATGTTCCTTTTTCCACTCATCGTATGCTTTTTTTAATGCAGGATCAGGCATATAAAATTCAATAAAAGCATCATAAATTTTGTATTCCTTACCGCCAAAAGCTATTACCTTTCCTAATTTGTTGCAGAAGCCATACAGCGTTTCTGTTCCTTCTTGTTTACCTATGAGGTACCATCCACCATTAGACTTATTATATTCTACAATAGAATATTTTGCTTTCAATTGTTTGGTGACAGCTACATTCTGTGCAAAAGTACAGATAGACAAAATTAACGCTATCAGCAATAGCATTGTTTTTATTATTCTTCTCATATTCATATAAATATTTTAATTTAATAGTATCACACTTGCTTGTGTATTGTCCATATCAGGCATTGTATTCCCAACAGGAGCCCCTATGTATGTAGGATCGGTAATGATGAATCGCTTACCATCTAACATAATATAATCTCCTGCGACTTTGTCCGTAAAACATACAGCACTTGCTAGATGTCCTGGGTAAAACACTAATATAGTTTTCAATCCCAATAAATCCCTTACTAAGCGAGTGAATAATATAGCTCTGTCTTCACAATCACAATATGGATAATATAAGGTTTCCTCTGCAAAGAAAGCTCTGTCATGTCCCCAGACCTTATCATCATATTCATAAACAAAGGCGGTTTGAACCCAATTAAGCAATTTGTTTACAGCATCCAATTGACTCAATCCATTAATTTTATCCATTAGTGCTGGATATAGTTTTTCTTTTACATGCTCATCCAATGGCGTATTGGCATACATTGCCCATTTTGTCATAAAGTTACCATTTACTTCAGATGCTGGATATGTATTATAGAAATCTATCAGATTTTCGTTAACTTGAATTTGTACTTGAACATTTGGATATCTTTTAGATGTCAAAGTTCGCAAATCACTTGCTTTATATTCAAATTTTTGATTTTGCTGAATATACAAGGATAACGGTTTTTCTTGCGGAAATGAAGCGTCACATATTTCAAGTTGGTTCTCGTTACATTCAAATGGATAAAAATGCGAATCATCTATATTGAAGAATGGAATCTCATAAATTCCATGCTCGCTTGCATACAATAAATATATGTGTTGCCTATTCCGTCCAAGTCTCATTTTATAACCACTTTGACTAAAAATATAAGAAGTCAGCATCGTGGCTTCATTTGCAGTTCCATATATGGCTTTTGAAAATGAATATAATAAGTTTAGGTATGCCCAATCACACATTTTTTTGCTAACCCTTATTGCAAGACAATCCCTTATAGTACTATTGAGTACGCCTTCTGCTGACAATTGTGTCCATACATTAGATAGCTGTTCGTTGTTACAATCATGTAGAGACAAGTTTAGGTCTTTATTAAGGTGAACTTGGTATTTTGTCCCACAATAAATAAATTCAACCGTCCTTTCTTGTGGTTGAGAGTCCTCTTTGATAGGTGCGATAGGCGTAGGTTGTGGATTGGGGGTAGGTGGCACAACAACTTCCTTGATATGTATTGGATTGCTCTCAACAGGTTTGTTTTTATCTTCTTCGGGGATTGTTACAGGTGGCATTGTCTCATCCTTGGGTTTGGGAATGGCAGGTAGAGCATTATATTGGTCCCATGCTCGTTTTAGAAACATTGCATATTGTTCATTTGCTTCTTTTCGGAAATCTTTATACTTTTGCATTGCTTGTTGCTTAAATTCCTCATATTCTTTACGAGGGTCGTTATTTTGTGGATAACAATTTATTGCACAACAACTCAACAATATACCGAACAGTATTTTTATATTTTGTGTAATCATATCGTTAAGCAATAATAGATAATTAAAATCGTTGTCAAGACTGCAATTAGGAACAATTTTACAAATAATATATAGGAAACACCATCACTGATGGAATTCCATTCTTTTTCAATCTCTTCCTTTGCGAGTTTCCCATTATCTAATAAAATATGTAACTTACGGCTTATTCTTTCTAAGTATAAATAATAAATCATTTCTATCGCCAAATAAAATATGGACAAGATTATGACTACATAAAGTAGAATTTTATTATTATTTTTAGAGACCACAAAGATTGAGCCCCATGCAGATGCAAAAATTGCGTATACTATTTTTCTACCAATTTCACTAAACTTATTTGAATAAGTACTTATATACGATTCAAGTGTTTGTAAAACATCTTGAATCGTATTCTCGTTATTATTCAAATCTTTATTACACATATTATTTCAGCATTAAATTTTTCCAAATTAAAGATATGGTGTTAGATACACAAACTGTAGGAGTTTGTATTTTTCCATTTTCAACAACTGAGTTTTGGCGTACCTGTTTACTGATATATGTTCCCAAATCTCCCAAAGAGACCTCTCCTTTTGTCTCTTGCTATTTCTTTAGGAGGAAATAGGTAAACATACTATGCTGTTTCTTTTGTAGGAAAATGCTGTTTCATTACCTTGTGCAGCAGACAGAACAACCATATTCCCCTTTGGCGACGCTTGTCTTGACTTAACTATCACACCTTTTGAATCTTTTATAATATAAGCAATCAAATTATTCCAAAATCCATTTCCGCCAATCTCCTAAAGAAGAATTATTTGAAGGAATAACGGTAGGCGATTGTGATTTCTTGTTCACAGAAAGGGAAAGACTTCTAACTTCTCTGGAAATATTGTCAAATAGACTTCCAAGTTCAATCTTTCCATTGGCTTTCTGTAAATTCTTCAACAAACAATATGTGAACAAACCATGTTGCTGGTCATCATATGACAATGCTGACTCATCAGCCCGACATGCCGTCATTACTACAAGATTTCCCTGTATCAAAGGTTCTTTCACTTTTATTGCAACACCTCTTGACTTCATGAGCATATTGCCGTCTCGTTTACCCCCACTGAAACAAGCATCAATAAAAGCGACTGTAGGAATCTTACTTCGCCCAAGCTTTTCGTATATTTTATTTAGATCCATTCCTGTTTCCGTATCACGTGCCATTCCATCTACAGGTAAGAGAAACGCTGTTGATTGGTCATCAGAAGGCATTCCATGACCTGCATAATAGAATATAAGTTTAGAATCGTTCTGATTTCCACAAAGTTGCAAAATATGATTCACTTCATATTTCATTTTATTGAGTGTCGCATCTTTCATATAAGTTATATTCTCTTTTGGTATACCCAAAGTCTGGTTGCAATACCTATAAAATGTGCTTCCATCATTTTCTACATATTCTACATTCTGCTCATAATCATAGTTCTCATTTGCAATAATTAATGCATAAGTATTATCTGCTGATGTCGCACTTTGTGGAACATTCACATCCACATCAGAATCAAAACTGAAATTCTTAACTATATAATTTTCCCAATCGGAGTAATTAGAATAAGATTTTGCATTATAAACTCCCTCATTATAATATTTCTCCAATAAACCACATGAGAATATATCACCTACATTTCGTGATAACCATTTTAGAGCTAATTTTAGATATTTTGAATCCAAATCTTTACGATACAATTCATCATAGACATATCCAAGATATCTTTTTGCCCTGGCCTTTGTCGATCCCCAAACGGTCATATAGTCATCTACATTTTCAACGGCAACAGTAAACCACTTTGCTGCATAAACCAAATTCTTGTCTACACCATCCTTACCCGTCATATAGGCACAACCCACTTCATAGCAAGAATACAAATCTCCCTTTTCTGCATTTGAACGATATAATTTGAAAGCCTCATATTTCATATCATCAAAATCTTCACTATAAATACCAGCCAGTATTCTTTTAGGAGTTATCATATCTGTTGTTGATTCCCGAATCTTATCTTTCAAGAAATTCACAGCTTCATCTTTGTTTTTTTCTCGAAGCATTATAGCATAATTACAGATTGCCCATTCTCGTGCATCTCCTGTATTGTCTGAATTGTTTATTGCCATCAAATAGTATTTTTTAGCCATATCGTCGCTTGCAGTAACACCAGGGTGTGTTCCGTAACGATGGTCGTACAGTCTTCCCAAATTAAATTGTCCGTTTGGGCTGCCAAAAGAAGAAGCCTTTTCAAACCAAACTATAGCCTTTTGAAAATCATTTTTCTGCTCATAGCAGTATCCCAATAGATTTGTAGCCCATCTGTCCATTTCTTGAGTATCAACAGATTTACCATTCATTTTCTTGGCATAGGGCAAAATCGTAGCAATAACATTATCGTACTCCTGATTTGACGCAAGTTCCCATGCCTTATCCGCAATTTCGTCAGGCAATTGTGCAAATGTCTCAATGAAAGACATAAGCATAAATAAAAATAACACAAGTCGTTTCATATTTTTTAATTTTAAAGTTTATCTTTTTCTATAATACATTCCATTCCAATGAAAATGAATGACTTTAATTTTTGTAAATCGGAATTATTCAACCTTATACATCCTTCACTACTTCTTGTCCCAATGGATTCTGGCAAACATGTACCATGAATGCCAATACTATTGAACTTTGGAACTTTAAGTCTGAAAAAGTAAGGACCATACGCACCCTTACGCAGTCCTTTTCCATCTCTAAAGTCATGCTTCCAATGAGAAGAGTTCTCAATAGAACAAATCGTAAACGTACCCTCAGGGGTTTTCTTATCGCCTGTTTTCGTCTTATTCCCATAATTCTTTCCTACGGCAATGGAACATTTGAATATAGTGTCACGATTTTCAATTACAAGCAGTTTAAACTCTTTTTTAGATATTATGATATAACGTTGTCCAAAACATTTTCCACTAAATAGAATGAAAATTATGAACATAATTAGCTTTTTGCGATACAAATATCTTATCGCTGTAAAAATACACTTACACATTTTTCGTTTTCCTTTTTACAATGATTATTTTGATTATATAAATTAGCCATGAGATTAGAAATGGGAATATAACAAGCAAACAAGCGATACGTGTATTTTGTATTTTCTCCATATTGGGAAACGACACGAAGAAACTTAACCCTCTTCTGCTTATCACTTGCAATTTATATGGATTTTTAAAGCTAATGTAGCTATATCCTTTTTCATCAGGTTCCATTGTTACAGAAGCTAAAGAGTACGGGCCTTTAAAAAGTATAGTTATTTCTTCGCATTCGACATCACCATACAAAAAGTTTAGCTTCAAATGAAAATTCAATTTAGATATATCACCAAAAGAATACCATTTAATGGGAAATGCCATGCTTAAACTATGCTGCATGGATATAGTGTCTTCCTGTAAACCCCAATATTCCTGTAGTCGCTTCATGTAAAACCAACATTCGCTTTCTACTTTATTCTTACAAACAAATATAGGCTGTTTGTATATTATATTTTCTTGTTCATTCCGTAGGAACTCTTGATTTTCAGTTTTGATTCTGGATGTATAATACGAATTTGTTTCGATGTTTACGATACTCTTGTATAGCGTTGAAATGGAGTCTATAGCAGAAGCATATTTGTTGCATAAGGGTTCGTACTCATCTATGAAATTTCTTCTTGACGTATTACTTTCAAAAACATTATTTTTGAACAAGAATGGAGAATGTTTCCTAAATGGATGCCTTAATATTGCAAAGAAGCCTGTCGTGTCCATTTTTGCAGTACCACTATAATTTAAAACACCAAGTATTTTACACTTTGGAGTCCCTATACATCCATGTGTTTTTATTGTATAAGTAATTGTCTTTTGAGATGCCCCATACCAAACAGATAGCAAGTATGAGCATGATAGAATAGTACAGATAGCCACCAAAAGTTGAACTTTCCAAATATGCTTAATTACCCACCATAGGAACACCCTTATCCTTAAATAAATCTTCTGAAACAAACTTCTCATGACATATTCTACGGTTTCAGTATTATAGGAATAACCACAGTCTGTAATTCTTTATCGTTTGCCTTGCATTTTGACACCCAAGTAATAAAATCTTTAAAACCAAGTTCTCTTGGCAGGACTTCAGATAAAGAATTGTCAACAGCCTTTACAAATGGTATCGGTGAAAAGACCACATAAATTTGGTTTTGCTCAGAAGAACGATTGCATGTCATAACATATTCATCAACATACAGTCGATCTTGTTTTGGCGCATCTTTTATATTAAAGAACAGATAACGTTGATTTGCTTCTATTTTATATATGCCATCAGTCTGACTGCGATATGGCAACAAACAATACGCTTTTTGGTCAGCATCAACAAGATAAATAGCGAGGAAGCCACTTACTGGGGAGACAAAAGAAAGGTACAAGTCATCTCCATTCTTAAATTCTTTACTTTCAAACTTATCGTCAATTCCATTGCGCAAAATCTTAGCTTTTATGTCTATCTTTGCTGAAGTTATCTCTCGAATTCTACCTTTTACAAAGACATTGACAACAAGCATATTTTGTTCATATGAAATTTTGTATCGTGGAGCACCGATGGTTTCTATCCATTCGCCTCTAACCTCACTTCCGCCAACAGAAATAAAATCAATTTCGGATTTTCCATTGTCATTTTTTATAGATGTCGAATTTGATTGAGAGACTATGGTCCCAAACTCGTTCGCTATAAGCTGTATCTTAGCACGATCTAAAGCAGTCTGCTTTGCTTTTTCCAAATCAACATTTTCTGGAACATTATAAATGTATTCTCCACTTACAGTTTTAATCTTTTGTGCATAACAGAGAATTTGAAACAGACAAGCAAACAACAGAAATAATAATCTTCTTACCATCCTAAGATTTCATCAAGTTTCTTCTGAATATCTTCACTCTTGTTTTTCAGTTCGTCTTGTATTGCCCTTTTTGCTGCAGCCTTTGCCATGGCTCCATTATAGGCTATGCGAACAAGAACTTCTTTATTCTTGTTGCTCTTTACACGATAACACTCCATTACAATTATGGTACGACCAATACTTTGAGAGATGAGATTCTTGGCTCCCATGACACTTTGCGTCAAAGAAGATGCCTCTTCATTTGCAAGTTGTTGATTGGCTACTGAGTTTTCAATCAATGCTGTTACTTCTGTTTGTATCTGACCTGCAAGATTCTGCTTGGCCAATTCCAAAGCCTGCATTTTTGCTGCATCATAATTCTCACCAATACTCATAGCTTCTCCCATAAGATACTTGGGGTACATGTCATCATCATACTCCATCTGCATCATGTAAGACTTGTCCAATTGCTTCTCTAAAGGCAAGGCACCGGGTGCCGTTATCCAGCCTTCTTTTGTTAGTTTCTTGGCATCTTTTCTTGCAGCTTTAGATGCTTTTTCGTTTAACTCACTCTTGGACGCTTTACGCATCTCTTGACGTTCTTTACGAACATCTTTTGTTGTCTGCGCTGTTATGTTTGCACTAAGGCAAAGAATGGCAAACGTACATACGAACATTTTTTTCATTGTAGGAATCTTTTAATTTATAATTGATTTTGTACTGTTTCTAAAAATCCATTTGGAATATAAGCTGTTGCGACTAAGCATAACCCTGATATTTCCACAACAACACGTTGCTGCCCTGCTATACGAGCCACACGACCGGTTACCCCCTTAAATTCTCCATCAATCACCTTTACCATATCACCACTTTTATAGTGGCATTGTTCCGCGGACACTATCCGTACATGCTCACTGTCTGTACTTGTAGCTTTGATAAAGTTCGTCATTGATGTAAATGGAATGGTAAGAGGGGGATGTTTGCCATTGTCTTCCAATGGTTTTGTCTTATCAAGATAAAATTTTAAAATAGATGTCTCTTCTCCCTTTTTCTTGATAATGGAGTTTACAGTCTCCCTTGTAGCATATACAAAAAAAAGATTGGGAAGAAGAGGCTGTAATGTTCGCTTCTTCTTCCCAATCTCTTTCTTGATAACATAATGCATAGGCATATATGACTGAACGGCAGAGGTTGATATGATGTCATATGCTTTCTGTGTTCTGTTATATGTAACTCGCAACACGAACCATTCATGATTTGCCTTTTGCACATAGTCCGAGGACACCCCTGTTTGTGAGCGTTGAGCTTCGGGGAGAACGTTGGAGGTAAGTCCAACGTGAGGAGATCTGTTTCGACCTCTGGGGGTATGCGCATTAAGCAATGCGTTCATATCGTTTCTTATGTCTGACGTTAAGTCCGCAACTATTTGACACAAAAAAGCGTGGAATCGTCCTGTTGTCCATTCCACGAGTCGAGGCTCTTGCATTGCCTATTATAGTCGAACAGACAACGTCAGAGCCCACGCCGATATGAAAACCAGTACCGTAAAGAGACCTCTATAATATATCTGATTACATCCAAAAGGACACAATCCATACTTACAAAGCCTCCACGGGAATTGATAAATCACACCCGGGACATCTACCGTTGACCATATTCGAGACTATAATTCAGAATGTTTGCAAGATTCGACTCGTCTCAAACACAGCGTAAGATAAACGCCTTCTATATGTCTTGACTCTCTTCCCACCCATAGCCCGCTTATTACCGAGAAAGTTGTTTGGACTTCTCAGTTTTCAGCTCGGCGTTGGCTGTCTGCTTAGCGACATTGGGCGAACCCAATTTGACACACAGACTTGAGAGCCACTGCAAATTTAATGATATTTTATCATAACAAGCAAGGTTTATACGAAAAATCTGTCAATACTATCCGATTTTAACATTCAAACGACGAAGAAATCCACTTTTGCGTATTTTTCTTGCTAAAAAGTTTGTATTATGAATGATTATTCGTATCTTTGCTGCACGAGAACCCGCCAAGCCTCTCAACGATGCTCAAATGTGCGGGTCGTTTTTGTTTTTATGGGTATATGGCAGCAAGAGTTCCGTTTATAAAAACATATTCCACACCCCAAGAGTTAGTACAGATACTCAAAACAAGAGGTATGGAGATAACCGATGAGGAAAAGGCTCAGCATTATCTTTCCCACATCGGTTACTATCGTTTGTCTGCCTATATGTACCCATTGCTTTCCATTCCCAAGGAGCAACGTCTATTCAAGCGAGGAACGTCTTTCAGTAAGGTTATGATGTTGTATCGTTTTGACAAGAAGCTACGCCTACTATTATTCAATGAAATTGAAAAGATAGAGGTTGCTGTGCGTTGCGCTATCGTGAACTTTGGGACGGAAATGACAGGCAACCCTTTTTGGATGACTGATGCCAACAATTTCTCAAATCCGTCCAAGTTCAATCGCTCTATACGTCTTATAGAAGATGAACTGAACCATACAAAAGAGGATTTCATCAACCATTTCAAAGAGACATATACCAATCAGTACCCACCTTCATGGATGCTGACCGAGATATTGCCATTTGGTGTAATCACCAATATTTATTCTAACATCAAGAATAAGAAGATAAAGAAGCGTATCGCACAGTCATTTGGCTTGCAAGTTGCACCTTTTGAATCTTGGCTTACCATTATCACTGTAACAAGAAACTCATGTTGTCATCATGCACGTGTATGGAATAGGGTATTCTCTATTCGTGCTACCATGCCAATCAGAATGTCACGTCCTTGGATTACCTTGCCAACGGATCCTTTGAAAGTGTACTTTGATATGTGCATCATCAAGTACTTCCTTGATATTATCTCTCCAAACAATGATATGCTTGACAATATGAACAGTCTTTTTGCAACGTTTCCAGAAATAGATAAGGCTGCCCTTGGTTTTCCTTCTGGTTGGGAAAACGAACCATTGTGGCAATAAAAGGCAATATGGAGTGACTGCTAACCACCCCACATCACCCACATTTCCTGTAATTTTGGTGTGACTGAAGGTTAAAACGTTAAATCTTCACCTTTCCGTATCTAAACCGATGCCATATTGTCACTTTCCTACCGTTTAGAATGTATAATACTGATAATCAACTAACAATACATTTGTATTTTAACGTGGTAGAGGTCGAATTAAACAAAAACAAGCCTACTTGCTTTGTCGTCTCTCCAAATAGCTGTACCTTTGCCTGCAAAACAAACAACATGGCAAAGCATAACGACACGGGAAAATGGGGCGAGGAGATGGCTGCCGACTATCTGCGCAACTCGGGATACGAGATTATTGAGCGCGACTGGCGCGACGGACACCGCGACATCGATATCATAGCGCGATCGCCCGACCTGCGCACTATCGTGTTCGTGGAGGTGAAGACGCGAGCTACGGATGTCATTACAAAGCCTGAGGAGGCTGTAGACCGAAAGAAGATACGCAACATCGGCATGGCTGCCGACTCGTATGTGAAGATGCTCAATGTGCTCGACGAACTGCGCTTCGACGTGATTTCCGTTATTGGCGGCACGAAGGAGACGGCGCAAGTGGAGCACATCGTCGATGCATTCAACCCGTGCTTGGCATTTTGAATGTTGAGTTTTGAATGTTGAATGTTGAATTATGCGCTTCGCGCATTTTGAATTTATAAATTATGAGTTAAGACTTGCAAATTCAAAATTGAATAATTCCAAATCGGCGCAGCCGACAATTCAAAACTCAAAACTCAAAATTGCCAACGGCAACAATTCAAAACTCAAAATTCACAATTCAAAACTCAAACAATGAAGATACTAAAACTCACGGAGACCACGTCGACGAACGATGTGCTTCTTGCTCACCCCGTTCCCTCGCCTAAGGAGATGGTGGTGGCAGTGGCTGAATATCAGACGGCGGGACGCGGACAGGCAGGCAACTCATGGGAGAGCGAGCGCGGCAAGAACCTGCTGTTCTCCATACTGGCAAACGCACAGAGCATCGGCGTGACTGACCAGTATGTGCTGTCGATGGCTGGGGCACTGGCGCTGAAGGCTGCGCTCGACCGCTACACCGACCACATCACGCTGAAGTGGCCCAACGACATCTACTGGCGCGACCGCAAGATAAGCGGTACGCTCATCGAGACCACCGTGAAGGGGAAACGCATAGACCGCTGCGTGTACGGCATCGGCCTGAACGTGAACCAACACGAGTTTCGTAGCAATGCGCCCAACCCCGTATCGCTATATAATATAATAGGTGTAGAGACACCACTCAACGAGGTGCTTGATGCCGTGCTTCTTAGCTTCAACGAATACTACCAGCGTGCTATCGAGGGCGACATCAGTGGCATCATCCACGAATACAACGCTGCGCTGTTCCGTCGCGAGGGGCTGCACGCCTACGAAGACTGCGCCACGCATGAGCACTTCGAGGCACGCATAAGCCGCGTTGCACCCAACGGATGCCTGCATCTCATCGACGCAAACGGGCAAGAACGCACGTATTGGATGAAGGAAGTGAGGTTTATCCTATAATGGTTTGGCTACATCACGAAAAAGCAGTACATTTGCATCACAAGGGGTGCACACAAGGGGGTGCACCAACCAAGCAGAGAGAACACCCCAACAATAACAAATAAAACAAACGAAAACATACAACATGGCAAAATTCAAGAGAATTCTCCTCAAGCTCAGTGGCGAGAGCCTCATGGGCAAGCAGAGCTTCGGTATCGACCCCGTTCGTCTGGGCGAATACGCAGAGCAGATCAAGGAAGTACACGAAATGGGCGTGCAGATTGGCATCGTCATCGGTGGCGGCAACATCTTCCGCGGACTCAGCGGTGCATCGAAAGGCTTCGACCGCGTGAAGGGCGACCAGATGGGCATGTGCGCTACCGTCATCAACTCGCTCGCACTCAGCTCGGCGCTCGGCGCACTGGGCGTGAAGACTAAGGTGCTCACAGCTATCCGCATGGAGCCTATCGGCGAGTTCTACTCTAAGTGGAAGGCTATCGAGGCAATGGAGGCAGGATATGTCTGCATCTTCTCTGCCGGCACCGGCTCGCCTTACTTCACCACCGACACCGGCTCGTCGCTCCGCGGCATCGAGATTGAGGCTGACGTGATGCTCAAGGGCACACGCGTCGACGGCATCTACACAGCCGACCCCGAGAAGGATCCGACCGCTACGAAGTTCACCGACATCACTTACGACGAAATCTACACACGCGGCTTGAAGGTGATGGACCTCACCGCCACCACAATGTGCAAGGAGAACAACCTGCCTATCTACGTGTTCAACATGGACATCGTAGGCAATCTGAAGAAGGTGATGCAGGGCGAGGAAATCGGCACATTGGTACACAACTAATCATTAGGGGGTGCAGATGTCTCATCTGCACCAACCAGTTTTTCTTGCTATGTAGGAGGGAGTATCAAAACTAAAATATTTGGCAAATTGAATAGCAAACGGTTCTAATCGTAGGAGGCTACGGCATTCCTGCCGTAGCCATTAGTAACTGAAATACAACTGTTTGCAATGACTACGGCAAGAACTGAAAGTCAGCGGCGCGTAGCGGAAAGCTAATGCCGTAGTCTCCTACAGTTAGCCATTCATCACAATTCTATAGTTTTGAAACACCCTCCCCTTGAAAACATATAAAAATAGAAAATATGAAATTATCTTTACGCAAATCATTATTCGCAATAGCCATCTTCTCGTTCGTCGGAGCCTTCGCACAAGGCCCTAACAACAGCGGCACATACTACAGCGCAGCCGACGGCAAGAAGGGAAAGGCTCTCAAGACAGCATTATCAAAGATTATCGGCAACCCGAAAGTTACATCTTATAACGGACTTATTTCGGCTTATCAGAAGACCGACCGTCGCGACGACGGCAAGGTGTGGGATATGTACTCATGCACAACCAACTACAACTTCAACGACAATGGTGGCAGTTTCAGGAAGGAGGGCGACGGATACAACCGCGAACACTCTTTCCCAAAGAGTTGGTTCGGTGGTAAGGTTTCGCCTATGGTCAGCGACATCGTTCACGTAGTGCCAACCGACGGATACGTCAATGGTAGACGCGGCAGTTTTCCATTCGGCGAGACCAAGGGCGAGACATACAAGTCAAACAAGGGTTTCAGCAAAGTCGGTAAGTCAACAACTCCCGGCTACACGGGCATCGTGTTCGAGCCGAACGACATCTACAAGGGCGACTTCGCGCGCATCTATCTCTACATGGCTACATGCTACGAGAGCAAGATAAGCGGTTGGTCGAGCCCGATGCTCGCCGGCAACTCTTATCCTGCTTACAAGGAGTGGGCACTGAACATGCTGCTGAAGTGGGCAGAGAACGACCCCGTGAGCGAGAAGGAGGTGAACCGTAACAACGCTGCCTACGGCGTGCAGAAGAACCGCAACCCGTTCGTCGACTATCCAGGTCTGGAGCGTTACATCTGGGGTGACATGCAGAACGTGCCGTTCAGCTACGACAACTACCAGAACCCAACGTCGATCATCACTGTCAACGCACCCACCACTCCGCGCCCAGTACGCATCTACACCATCAGCGGCACACTCGTGCGCACTACCAACGATGCCGACCGCGCCCTCGACGGACTCAACAAGGGCATTTACATCGTAAACGGTAAGAAGTACGTTGTGCAGTAAGGGGTAAAAGTAAAAAGGTAAAAAAGTAAAAGAGTAAAAAAGTAAAACGCTCTGCTTTTAAAAGTAAAAAGATAGGAGAAATTTTTAATTTTATTGCTGCCCACTAAAACTCCAAGGAGCACAAATATTACGCCCTTTAGAGTTTTAGCGGACAGCAATATTTTGTTTAAAGTTGCATCGGATTGAGATGTATTGTAGCTTAATGTTTAATTACACTTATCAGTTCCAATACCTCAAAGATTGTTATTTCATCATCTATATCCATTTCTGCCAACGCCTTTAACTTATTTAAGTTTAATATATCATCAAGTCTGATGTCTGCCAACATAGCAATAAATGATAAAAGTGATTGCAACTTGATATTATTATCCACTAATTTGTAATTCGTTATAGTGTCATTGCTAAATACAATTCTTTGTTTCTCTTCATTGTATTCATATACACAATTGCCTACAGCAGGTGTTGCCTTTCCGCGTTTCTTTACAAATGGATATACTTTGAAAGCGTTTTTTGTTCCACGCACAAGGTAGTAATCACATAAAGAAATCTCTGTAATTATTGGCTTAGAAGGCACTTTTACCACATTCTTACTCATAATTTTGGGATATCCGTAAGCACCACGTACCACCTCCATATTCTCGTCGTCTTCAGCAAACTTGCTTTCATCTAAATCGAAATTAAGTTCACGTTCTGGATTTCTTGAATTTGTCTCACGTTCTTCATGCACAACGCTTTCGTGCCCTTTAAAATGGTATTGCCACATTCTATTTGCATCTGGTAAACCAAAGTAATTATATAGTCCGACGTTATCAATAATGATGGTTTTTCCTTTATCTGGTAGCACACGCAAGCCACGTCCTACTTGTTGTATGTACAACGCCAGTGATTTTGTTGGACGAGCTAATTGGATGAAACTTACGCTTGGACAGTCAAATCCTTCTGTAAAAATATCAACATTTACCAATACTTTTATTTCTCCTTCTTTGAAGGATGCTATTAGATCTTGACGTACATCTTTCGGAGTATCACAATCTATGGCTACAGCATTAACACCATGTGTATTATATAGCTCTGCGATTTTTGCTGCGTGACGCTTGTTTATTGCGTAGATTATACCCTGTCTACCTTTAGCAAATTTCTCGTATGACTCATATAGCTTAGAACGAATTCGTTGATTGTTAAATGTGTTATCCAAATCTACGTTAGAGAAATCCCCAGTCATAGAAACTTCTGAATTATCGACAAGCCTTTGAACCTCCGAATTTGGCTTTATTGATACATAATCAAAATCAGACAAAAGTCCACAATTTATAAACCAAGAAATCTGCGGTGATGTTATTAAGTTTTGGTATAGTGATAAAAAAGACTCGTGGTTCAATCGCCACGGAGTTGCGGTAACTCCTAACTTCTTTGCTTCTGGAAACAAATTGAAGAGTTTAATATAAGTATCTGCAAGGGAATGATGCGCCTCGTCTACTATGATATAATCAAATCTACCTCTAGTTACGTTGTTGATATTTTTCTCGGTAAGAAGCGACATAATGCTGCCCACTTGAACTCTCTTCCAAAGATGTTGTTCGCGTTTTCCTTGTATAAAACCATGAGGTATGCCAAATCGTGATAAGGTTGCTGAAATCTGATCCAGTAATTCCGTTCTATGGGCAACTACCAATATATTTATCTCCTTGTGAAGTTTTGTGTAATTATACAACAAATCATTTATCAGTGACGTAAACAGATAGGTCTTTCCCGTACCAGTTGGCATCTGCAACATCACTGAGTCATATTTGCTCCACGCATCTAATATTTTAGCTTTAGCATCAATTTGATGGGGGCGGAGTTTGATATTATCTTGGAAGACTTTTGAGAAATCCATTTAGATTGAGGTGATTTCCATATTAATACGCAATATCGCACCGATAACTCTAAGCAGTTTTACTTTATCTTTGGTTGTGTTGGGCACAATAATCCATCGCTGATTGTCAATCTGTACTTGCCCGTTAAACATCTTTGATGTCGTTATCAGTGGCTTGCCACACCAAGACATTTCTTTTTGCTTGATTTTATCTACACCTATTTCCCATATTACTTCAAGGAAGGTATCCGTTGCTGAATTATTGGCAAAATATTGTCCATCAGGAAATTTTACCAACAATTTGTCTTTAGTTTTAGTGCGCCTTTCTTTGTTAGGGTTGTCTTGAGTTTCAAAATCATCACCTAACTCTACGGTTAAACCTAAAGACAATTGCTCATTTATTGCATTTAACTGCAAAAATTTAGAATCTGAGTTTGATTGTGTGTTGAGATACCAACCATCGCAAACAGGCTTCATCCACTCTTTGTATTTGGGATGTATTTCTTTAGACAATAATGGTAAGTGACATAGTTCTAGTTTTACTTTAGACATAATATCAACTCCCAATTCCTGCATTGTTGCAATCATTGTTTCGGTTGTATTCTTGTAACATAGGACTTTGCCATTGGGAAAGGTAACTCTTAAAAGTTTCTTTTTCGCTCTACCTCGCTTTACTTCTTCCATAAAATATTATATTAATGATGCTTCGATTTTTTTGTGCAACATTGCACCTATTACTCGCAGCAACTTTAGTTTTTCTTTATTATACATTGGTACCACAACCCAACAATCTGTATCTATTTGGATTTGATTGTCATACATCTTATTCTTTGTTATAAGTTGACGATCATTCAATGTTAGTCCTTTACGCATGATGTCATCTACGCCAAGTTTCCAAATAGCTTCTATGAAAGTATCTATACTTGATTCGTTGCCGATATATTCACCATCTGGCATTTTAACTAATAGGTTACCTGTTGAGAAAGGTTTCTTTACCACTGTATCCTGTGCATCAAACCCATAATCAAACTCAATCTTTAAACCTAATTGTAGTTGTGAATCAATCTCTATCAGTTGTTGATATTTATCGATAGGCGTTGATTTGGTGTTTAAATACCACCCTGGACAGATTGGTTTCATCCATTCACCAAACTTTAGATATTGGTTTACGGAAACTAATGGTAAATGCTTCCATTTTATTTTTATAAGAGAAAGTTTATCTTCTTCTATTTTTTTTAAAACAGAAAGCATTGTTTCGGTTCTGCTTGATAAGCATATCACCGTACCATCAGGAAATGTTACCTTTATAAGCTTCTTCCTTACCATCGCATTCTCTATATTATATTTGAGTTTATTTAGGGCTATATTTACCATTCCAGCCGAAGCAACACTCGTAGCATCGCTTATTCTTCTTTCTTCATGTTCCCTTTTCTCTCTTCAAAAGTTGCAAATTATCCTTTATATCCAAGCTCTTTAGCTTTTTCTATTAGCTTTAGCGCAATTTGGGCTTGTTTCAAAGATTTAAACGACCTGTTACGCGAACGCATAGTACCATAGTTAAAAGCATTTTTACGATCTAATGGCGTAAGATAATCATTCTTCTTTGCCCAATTTGCAAGACCAAACCAATAATTTGCTTCTACGGATTCTGCTTCTTGAATACAATTTTGCTGTTCCTCATTAAGATAAGATCCGTCATCATTTATTTCTTTCTGAAGAAGTTCAGCATCAAACTTGTCAAAGTCGCCCAGTTTTAACTTTAAACGATGCCAACATTCTGGTTTCTTAGTCCACGGACCAACATCAGTAAATTGCTTTCCAGCAATATCATGGCCTGTTATATGTCCCCAAACTAATGGGATAAGTTCCTCTACCTTATCTATGACTTCTTGTTGTACTCTTTGATATTTCCAAATGTATGCAAAATCAAGTTTTTGACCTGCCAGGAAAGATATAGATGACATTAAGTAAGCATTCATATTTGCCTTGTATCCACCTAATTTTTTAGACGACACAATAGAATCAATGGTGCTAAACAGAATACCTTTAGCTATTATTTGCCTATAATAATTAGCGGTCACCATTGGACGTTCTCTCTTTATGTCTGCAACAAAGAGAGCATAATTTTTCTCTGCGCCCTGACATACGTTATATGGATGGAGATTCCATGATGCCTCGTATTTCGCAATATCCGTTTTGGTTATTTTCTGACTCTTCGGATATTCTATCTTAAACGACTTCTCATTATAGCCATTCAATTGCGCCAGCTGGTCAATGTATTGACCACGGGTGCGCTCAAAGTACCACTTACAATAAGGTCTGTTACTATCATTAGGCACCCATTCAGAACGGCTAAATTTTTCTAAGTCAATCAAGTATGGATCATTCGCGGAGAAATCTGAATTTTTAATAGATGTCTGACTATTGGCGGTTGTGGAGATAGCTTTTACAATCATATCAGAATCATCAGCATTTCGTATTACACTGATTTTAACTGGAACGAAAACTTTGGACAAGTCAACATCCATATCATTAAATGAAGCTGCGATTGATGCCGTAGTCTGACCTCCATTCACAATTTGCCAATCGTACAGTTTGGTAATGTAAAGAGTGCCTTCTGACTTTTTTGTTTCAATTTCTGTTGCGGTACTTGATATACCATTGTTGTAAGAAAAGAACATATCAGGCTCTTCACGCAATGTCTTGCGGATTCCCTTGTTCACCTTACCCTTGAACTGCAAGAATGTACGCACGTTTTTCTCCAACAACACTTGCTGGTACTTCTTGTATATCTTAGCCAATGTTACACCAGAAATGACAGCCATGTAAGCATCTACAAACGGATTCTCATCGCTCATTTTCAAGCACTGTAACTTGGTGTTATACTCTATCGGAAAATCAATCTCTACCTTTTCTTTACCACTACGTATATTGTGTTGCTGATATACTCGCTTCATATCCCACACATTATACTCGATAATAAAATCATCATCACTCGATTCAACGGACGAAGGGACACAAGCAGGGTCGGTCAGACCATTGGTGATAACATAGATACGCAACTGGCTGATTGAGCCTTTCGTGCTTTGCACCAACTTTGCTACCTCTGCAATTTCATCGGTGTTTTCTATGGTTACTGTGCGCAATAATGTACCATTCATCGCCTCACGATAGAAGGACATCAGGTAATTAAAACCTTGCTGCACCTTATTGTTGTTTACCTTACCAAGAACCGTGTCCGACTTTATAAGATAAAATAGATCAAGCGACTCGGCTTCGTCATTGTAATCGTACGCAGTTATTCTTGTGCGCGTTTTCTGAAACGTACATATCTCTGGCGCATTTACCTCACCATTGTCCTCCATATATTCAAGAATTCCTTTTGCGACTTCCGTGTCAAAATCGGTATTTCCCATTTCTGCTGCAATTTTTACGTTCTCCTGGAACTCTTGAGCAAATTCTTTTATATCCATAGTGCGTGATTTTAATAGGTTTTAATCTTCAAACTTCTGTCTAAGGCGCAATACACAAAGGTACAACATAATACTTAATTAACCTACATTTTGATTAATATATTTTTAGTTTATGTATGCCTTCGCAGATCGCCTACACCTTAAAACGCCCACCTTACAGCCCACAGTGGCACATTCGTCAGCCAATCCTGCTCACGATAGTCGGACATAGAGAAGCGCACGCCGTGCAGACCTGCATTGTCTGTGACGAACTGGCGCAACGACTTAGCTCTGAGATTTTCCTCAGCCTTCACTTCTATCGGGATTACATGCGCTTCGTGCTGAACAACGAAGTCAATCTCCAATGTCGAATTGTCATTGCTGTAATAATAGACGAAGGTGCGCGGCAACGACTTTAATTGTTGCAGGACATAGTTCTCTGTGAAAGCGCCTTTGTACTCCTCAAACACATTGTCGCCGATGAGTATCTGCTCGGGAGGTGTTTCAGACAAAGCACCAAGCAGTCCGCAGTCGAGCAGAAAGAGTTTGAACGAAGCCATGTCTTCATAGAACTTCAACGGCACAACCGGCTTGCTTATGCGATGCACCTTATGCACCAAACCCGAATCGACAAGCCACTGTATTGCTATCTCAAAATCGTTGGCACGTGCGCCCTTGCGCAACGCCCCGTAGATAAACTTCTTGTTGTCGCGAGCCAACTGCGACGGTATCGAGTTCCACACCATGTTTATGCGCTGCACCTGCTGCTTGGGCACGTGTTTCGACATATCGTTGCGATAGGCATCTATTATCTTCGAATGGATGGAACGCACCTCCCATATATCTCCACGCTCTACGTATGTCTTCACAGCCTCAGGCATTCCACCTACGAAATAATACTGACGCAACAGTTCGGTCAGCATACCTCGCAATGGTGTCAGAGCCGCCCAACTGTTGCTGCGCAACAATTCTACGAGCTGCTCCTTGCCCATAGCCAACAGAAATTCCTCAAAATCCATTGGATACATGTATAACATATCCACCTTGCCAACGGGAAACGATGTGCCCTCGTGCAGGGTTATGCCAAGAAGCGAACCAGCTACAGCCACATGATATTCGGGAGCTTTCTCACAAAAATACTTCAACGAGGCAAGTCCACGCTCCACTTCCTGTATCTCGTCAAGAATAAGAAGTGTGGTTGAGGGCTTTATAGAGACGCCGGAGATTGCACTCAGACTGCGTATGATACGATCTACATCATAGTCGACGAACATATTCTGCATATCGTTGTTGTCGTCGCAGTTGATATAGACCACTTCCGAGTATTCGCGTGCTCCGAATTCTTTCAATATATAGGTCTTTCCTACCTGACGTGCGCCTTGCAATATCAGCGGTTTACGGGTTGGCGAGTCTTTCCATTTCTTTAAGCTTGAATATATGCTACGCTCCATAATTACTTAATTTACTAATTTACTGACACTTACAATGCAAAGATACACTTTTCTCGGCGAACTTACAAGCAAACGCCACACTTTTCTCGGCGAACCTACAAGCATTTACCACACTTTTCTTGGGGAACTTTCACACAAACACCACACTTTTCTTGGGGAACTTATTGATTAAATAGTATCAACTAACAATAAAAACAAGTATGAATTAGAGCTGTTTGCTTTATAATTAAGACAAAAAGTATTCAACTAAAGGCGTTGAGTTTGTTAGATTATAACAAAAGCGGCTGACGGAAACAACACATTTCCTGCAGCCACTTTTTTCGTACAATAGATTACAGCTTCTCAGAAAGAGCGCTTGTAGCATTCACCTTACCCACAATCACAATACTAATTTCATACAACCCATACATCGGCAGCGTTACAAGACAACATGTAAATATATCTGGAGGGGTTATAAAAGCAGCAACTACTGCTATCAGAATGAAAGCATGACGACGATAATGCTTCATAAAACCAGCCTCAAGCACATTCATCTTGGCAAGAAAAAACGATAAGACTGGTATTTGAAAAACGAGCCCCATTAGTAGCGTTAATGTAGTAAACGTAGATATATATGACGAGAGATTTATCTGATTCACGACATCAGGCATCACTTGATAAGTACCCAAGAAACGTAATGCAAATGGAAATAGCACATAATAACTCATCAGTACGCCGAGTATAAAAAGCACATATATCGCTACAGACACACCAACAGAATAATGCCGTTCGCTCTCATATAATGCAGGAGCTACAAAACGATAAAGTTCCACAACGACATAGGGTGAAGCAAAAAGTAAAGCAAGATACACTGATGTTGAAACGTGTGTCATAAACTGACTCGACAATTCGGTGTTTATCAGCTGCACATGGAACGGGGCAAAACGAAATTCCAGACCCAATTCCCGTGCAATATTCTCAATCCAACGATAGGTCATAAAATCATTGTCACACGGAGCAAGCAACAAACGGAATGTGGTATCTTTTGCACAGAATATCACAATGGCAAACACTAATGCTACACCAATAATACGGAAGAGCATCTTGCGCAAAACCTCAAGATGCCCCCCGAATGTCATAAGTCCGTTGTCATTGTTTGTCATCAGCCGATGTTTTTTCGTCTTCCTCAGAATTCTCCGCCTTGCTTCCCTCTTTCATGCCATCCTTGAAACTGCGAACGCCCTGTCCAAGACCACGCATCATTTCCGGCAACTTTTTGCCACCGAACAAAAGGAGCACCAAGGCTCCGATAAGCAGAAGTTCGGATGTGCCTATCATCATAGGCAGCACCACCGCATTAAGCATTACATTCACCACATTGTCCTCCTACAAGATATATGTCACATGTATTGAAGTTTATCTCCCAGCTGCTGTCATCGCAACCTTCCCACTGGTATTTCTGTTCCATACGGTCCCACCATTGATGAAAACGTGTACCAGTTTCACCGAGGTCTTTCACAAGTTTCTCGTACAACTCGGTGTTGTCGGCAGTCACTATACGCGCAAGCTCGTTCAAACCATTACGGCGTTCAAAGAGCTGCTGTATCTCGTCGCGTTCTTCAGGCAAAACCTGTCCTACTATTCTTTTTGTTGCCATTTCGTTTATCACATTTATTCAAGTCCCACATATCTGCGACATACCTACTGCAAGCAGCCACAAAGCGTGCAGAACTTCATTAATTATTAAATTCACCAATCGCTTCTTTTCTCAAACGGGTCAAGATAATCTATTTCCTTTATCTCTTCCTTGTTCGGCAGGAACGTGTCATGTCTGCGTATAGCCGCCAATAGCTCACGACTCGCATTCCGCTCCAAATGAGCCACAACACATTGTTCATGACTCGGAGTATTCACTTCGAGCGTAGTCAAGCGATTGAGCCACACACAACGCCGACACTGCCATGCATCACAATTACGGCATATCGGCGCATGGTCGAGACGGTAGAGCTGCTGATTCTTTATGTCAAGACCGTGTTCAAGGTCGCCCACAGCGTAGCCGCCGGCAGACTGATAGAAAGCTGGACACACATAGAAGCGACCATCGGGAGCAAGCGTTATTGTCGTTTCGCCGGCACCGCAGTTGTTCATTTGGTCAAGCAGCAGCCGGTCGGTAAGCAGATTCAATTGCGGCGACCTGCCTGAGACATAAAGCCGTTCCACCTCTTCCGAAAGCTTGCCAAGCAATGATTTGTACGTCTCAAAATCGTCTTCGGTAAATGCCTGAACATCTGTAATGACAACATTCAAACGTGCAACCTTACCAAGAATCGTCCCCAATGCGTCGCAGCCTGCAAATAGACACGCCTTATCAGTACGTACAACGTATGTTGTATCGCTTCTTAACTGGCTGTCAACGGCTTCCTCCAACGTATTGAACACAACAATATCCGACCCACAAAGGGTTGTACTGCCTATTTTATTACTTACACCAAAAGGCTTTATATCCGTATGGTCGATGGAATCTATCACCTCCAGATACTCTTCAGGCAGCGCATACTCCGGATATACAAACTGTATGTTCAGATTCTCCTTCATCGCATAACGTATGCCATCCTTCAATGTCTGCAACGGCATCGGCCTTCGCACGGTCTTGTCATTGGCGTAATGACAGAACGATGTGGATGTGTCATCCAATAAAATCACAATGTACTTTATCATATCGGCTTTAACATTTAGGTGCGTTCGACTTAGGTTTATTGTTTTCAAAGGCTTCACGCTCCCCCTCCTTTTCGAGTTTGCGATAGAGTTTGTTCCAATAGTAGTTGTTGGCACGCACCCGGGCCTTGTGCATCTTGCATATAGCCGTGCTGCGCTGATAGATGGTTGGCGTATCGGCAGCGTCATAGTTTTCGCCCTGACACCATGCGCATCCACTCGCTACCTCACAGCCTATACACTCTTGTGTTGACTGTGTGCAACGGTCGAGCGTGAGAAACGGACGAAGCTTGTTCTTGTCTATTCCGTCGCGCACATTGCCTATAATCAACGCATCCTTTGAGCGCAAGGAGTATTTGGCAAAGCGCATACACGGATAAAAGTTACCCTCTGCATCAACAGCCAACATTTTACCGGCACCACACCAATTTTGATTATCCATTTGGCAATCCATTGGCTTACCAATATGCTCAGTAAAGAACGAACAAACATAATCATTGTAATATCCACCGTCGATGATGGCATCGGCAAGTTCCATAAGTTGCTCCTCAAAAAGTCTATCGTCGCCCTCTTTCCACACATCCTCAAACACACAGTTGATGTTTACTTCGTGTATACCAAGTGAATAGAGATGAAGTACACTCTCTTTAATATAAGGAATGTCTGCACTGCTTATCGTAACCTTTGTTTCAGCATTTGGGATTTGCTCTAACCAAAGAGGTATATTTTTTACGACATCATCATAAGACCCTCTTTCTTTATTTGTCCCTTTCCAAATACGGTTCAAATCATGTTTTCTCTTCGTTCCATCAATTGTTATACCTATAGATACATGTTTTTTGTTCTTACAGATAAACTCTTGGACTTTTGGACTATTGTAGTTTATCCCATTAGTAGAGACATTAAATCTATAATTATTAAAACAAACAAGCTCTTTCTTATAAGCTTCAACTTTAAAATAATCACAAATTCTATCTATCAACTCTATTTCCAAGAATGGTTCACCACCAATAAAATCAAGTATTATTCCTTTACTTTGAGAAAACTCGTTCAAGATATAATCAATTGTTTGCTTGCCTATTTCCCATGTCATTTTCTCATTGGAATTCTTACCAACAAGATAGCAATATTTACAAGCCAACTGACAATCTTTAGTCACTATAAAAATTATATTTTTAATGCTTTTGCTTCCTCCTCTATCACGATACTCCATAGTTTCTTTTTTATAAATCACTTTAAATGTAAAAGGTCACAACGGTATGTTGTTAACCTTCTACACCATAAAGTTTTAAAACTGTTGCTCTATACAAATGTATAAATTAACCATAGTACTGTGAAGAACCGCAGTTAAAAGCACACCTTGCACTGCAACTTTCATCACATGAACCGGAGCAAGAACTGCTACATGAACCGGAACATCCATTGCATCCGGGTTTCTCATTGTTTTTGTCATCATCATCGTCATCTTTGCTACACGACATAAGCGAAGGACCCACAACAACCATTCCTAAAATAGGTAATACACCTTTAGCTGCTTTTTTGAAGAAATCTCTACGTGACTGGAGTTCTTCGTTCTTCTTTTTTTCCATAATGTTAGGATTTAAAGACGATCTATCCGACTCCCAAGAAAGACCAATTAATAATTCTGTTTAGTTTTACTGGTACATACCAAAAAGCGTGGAGTCAGTCCTCTGCCCGTTCCACGTGTTAAGGCCTTCGCATTGCCCTGTAAGTCGAAACGAGCAACGCTGAAAGCCCCACGCCGATGTAGATATATAATACGCCTTACTGCGTCATCAACCAAATGGTGACAACGGCACTAAGTGCATGAATACAATACACCTCTTGGGGCGTTTCCGTTGCTTTGTTTTTGACTTACAGTTTGAAGTTGCGAAGTTCTAACACGTCAAAACCAAAGCGTCAGTAACGCCTTTTATGTATATATGCCTGCCCACCTTAAACCCCACAGGGCTTTCAGCACGGTGATTTTCACTCCGTTATGACAACTATAAAGTTGACTTTGGGTTAGACATTGCAAATGTAGTGCATTTTTTTAAAACCACAAAGAATATCTATAAAAAAGTTTTTATCTCTAACAATAACCACCACACTTTTCTTGGGGAACTTGTTAATTAATTGAACTTTCGCAAGTTCAGAAGTTAATGGTATTAAAGAAGTTTATCACTCCCTTGGGTCGTTCAAGAAATTAACGGACAACAGCTTTTTTGCTTAAAAAATATTGCCACGCCACTAAAAAAATATTGCCACGCCACTAAAACAATATTGCCACGCTACTAAAACAATGTTGCCACGCTACTAAAACAACATTGCCACGCTACGGCAACATCATTGTCGCAGCGTGGCAATAACATAATCAGATATAAAGGTGCGCGAGCCGGTAGCTACGCGAAATCAGCAAATGCAGAGTCTTGCTATTCTATGCTTCCAAGGCAGCAGCAAACTCGCGGTGGAACGTGTTGTGAAAGTGGATTATCTCGCGGCGAGCCTCATCGTCGAGTTCCCAGATGTTAGCTTCGCCTGCACGGTGAGCCAGTATGTGGCGCACGCAGCGTGCTATCTTGCGTTTGTTGTTGCGCGCCTGGAGCTGGTCGCCCTGTATTGGTTTCTGCGAGATGTAGGAGAAGGCTGCGAGACGCTGCATGAAAGCCTCGTAGCGATTGAAGAGCAGTGCCTGGCGCATCATCTTCTCGGGGTCGGCATCGAGACCTTCCATATCAATGAGCCCGTCGAGATTCTCGTGGCTCCAGTCGGCATCACTAAGCCAGTACCACTGAAAGCCGAGGTGCTGCTCCATGTGCATGAGTCGCTGCGCAAGCATGTCCTCGTCTACGCTCTCCTCGGCACTGAACTGCTCGAAGGCGAAGCGTGCGAGAGCCACACCGGTGAGTTCCACAGCATCGGCACCCTCCACCTCGTCGCCTGTGAGAGCGATGCGCCAACGCATCATCTTGTTCTTCACGAGCACCGAGTGAGCACCCATGAGCAGGTCGCTGAGCGAGCCTTGCAGGTCGATTTCCTTCACGAGAGCCATGCGGTTGCGCATATCGCGCACCGAGAGTCGGTTGTCGTCGTTGAGCACGCACATATAGTTGAGCTTTCCCTCGTCGAGTGCTATCTGGAAGCGGTCGTTAGAGTGGTCGCCCACGAAAGCGTATGAGTAGTTGTGGATGTCGCTGTGCGCTATCTCAAGGTCGCCCGAGAGTTTGTTGCCGTCGGCATCGAGGAGCGAGAAGCCTACGTATGGTATCTGCAGGCGCAGCGTGAACGGATTGCCCTTGCGCGGAGTGAGTCGGCAGGCGATGCCGTCGTCGCCGAAGTCGTCCTTACGCACAACGAAGCCCTCGTCGGTCTCCTGCGCACGGTCGATTTCTATGGTGCCCTGTCGCCATGTGAAGTCGAAAACAATCTCCTGCTCGTCCTCACGCACTACAGAGAGGAAGCGGTCGGGCGAGATGCCGAGATACACCGCCTCTACCGGCTGCACCTCCTCATCGCCGTCGCCAAGCACGCAGATGTCAAGACTGCCCACCATCGGGTCGTCCTCCCAATCGTCGGCATCGGCTCCGTCGGCGCGGAACACCACAAACGAGAGGCGGCACTGCTGGCGTGTGCCATCAGCGCGACATAGAAAATAAGATGTTTCTTCGGGTACGTAGATCGGACTGCTGATGTAGGGGTTCATGCAGCGAGTCGAGTATTCTACCTCAGTCCAAGCGGATGAGGCGTGAGTGTTTTTACTGCTTGTCATATATACTTTACAATGTTATCCTTTAATCTTTTCGGGTGCTGTCTGCCAGGAACTGCGGCAAACGGAGTGCAAAATTACTAAAAAATGGCGAAATGAGCAAGCACAAAAAGAGAATTGAGAGTTGAGAGTTGAAAATTACGGAAAAGCAGGAAAACGACTGGTAGATGGATGGAAGAAAGGCTGGTAGATTTCCCGTTTTCGAGGAAATCTACCAGCCTTTAAATGGTTTATAATATGAAGGTTACGGCGGTTCTGGAAGATATGGTAGATTTTTTCAGCAACCATACATTCTACAGACAACCGTAAATTGAAGCGAAAAAATTACTTTTTCTGTGTTTTCGAGAACGAGTACGGAGCATCGCTCTCAGCCGTGCCGCGCTGCTTGTTAGGCTCCGAAGCCATATCGTAGACGAACTGTGCACCGTTCATAAGGTCGGTGCGCGTAACGTAGTTCTTGGTGTATGGAGCACCGTTGAGCTGCAGCGTCTTCACGTAGCAGTTCTCGTCCTCGTTGTTATTAGCCTTGATGCTTACGCTCTTGCCGTTCTCCAGATGAAGCGTCATCTCGTCGAAGCGCGGAGCACCGAGCACATACTCGCCCGAACCTGGGCATACCGGGTAGAAACCCATTGCCGAGAACACATACCACGCAGAGGTCTGTCCGTTGTCCTCGTCGCCGCAGTAGCCGTCGGGGTTGGCGTTGTACATGCGATCCATGGTCTGACGAATCCAGTACTGCGTCTTCCACGGCTCGCCCGAGTAGCCATAGAGATAAATCATGTGCTGTACGGGTTGGTTGCCGTGAGCGTAGTTGCCCATGTTCATAATCTGCATCTCGCGAATCTCGTGGATAACAGCACCGTAGTAGCTGTCGTCGAACAATGGCGGCACGTTGAACACCGAGTCGAGCATCTGGTTGAACACCTGCTTGCCACCCATAAGGTCGATAAGTCCCTGCGGGTCGTGGAACACCGACCATGTGTAGTGCCAAGCGTTGCCCTCGGTGAAGGCGTCACCCCACTTCAGCGGAGAGAACGGCTTCTGGAACTCGCCGTTCTGCAGACGACCGCGCATGAGATTGGTCTCCTTGTCGAACACGTTGCGATAGTTGAACGCACGCTTGCGGAACGGCTCAAGTTCCTTCTTCGACTTGCCCAGCTGCTTGCCAAACTGGTATATGCACCAGTCGTCGTAAGCGTACTCGAGTGTGCGTGCCACATTCTCGTTTATCTTCACGTCATAAGGCACGTAGCCTAGTTTGTTGTAGTATTCGTAGCCGAGACGGCCGGTAGACGAAACCGTCGGGTGAACAGCCTTTGTGCCATGCACCACAGCCTCCCAAAGCTTCTCTGCGTCGTAGTTTTTCAGTCCGCAGAGGTAAGCGTCAGCCACGATAGACGCCGAATTGTTGCCCACCATGCAACCGCGATGACCCGGCGAAGCCCACTCGGGCAGGAAGCCGCTCTCCTTGTATGCGTTCACCAAGCCAGCCTGCATTTTCTCGTTCATCGACGGATACATCACGTTGAGCAGCGGGAAGAGACAGCGGAAGGTATCCCAGAAGCCGGTGTCGGTGAACATATAGCCGGACAGCACCTCGCCGTTGTACGGCGAATAGTGAACCACCTCGCCCTGCGCGTTGTGCTCGTAGAACGAGCGCGGGAAGAGCACCGAGCGGTAGAGGCACGAATAGAACGTGCGGAGGTGGTCGATGTCCTGCGACTTCACCTCTATCTTGCCCAGCACGTCGTTCCATGTCTTGCGTCCGCGAGCCTTCACAGCGTCGAAACCGTCGTTGCCAAGCTCCTTGAGGTTCTCTACAGCCTGCTCCTCAGAGATGAACGACGAGGCGATGCGCACGTTAAGCTGCTCGCCACGCTTTGTCTTGAAGCCTACGATGGCACCGGCGTGGTTGCACTGGCTCACCAGCTCGCCGCTCTTTATCTCACCGTTCACAACTACGGATGTATATGCGAACGGACGGTCGAACTTCAGAACGAAGTAGTTCTTGAAGTTTTCGGGCACGCCACCGTTGTTCTTTGTAGTATAGCCCACAACCATGTTCTGCTCGGGCAGCACCTTCACGTATGAGCCATCGTCGTAAGCGTCAACGACGAAGCTCGCCTGCTCAGCTTCGGGATACGTAACGCGCATGATGGCAGCACGCTCGGTGGGCGCAATCTCGGTAACGATATCGTAGTCGGCAAGATACGCACGATAGTAATAAGGTGTAGCCACCTCTGCCTTGTGCGAGAACCACGACGCACGCTTCTCCTCGTCGAACACGGGTGCGCCTACCTCAGGCATAACGGCAAACTGACCGTAGTCGTTAATCCACGGACTCGGCTGGTGGGTCTGCTTGAAACCGCGCAGTTTGTCGGCAGAATAGGTGTATGTCCAGCCGTCGCCCATCTTTCCTGTCTGCGGAGTCCAGAAGTTCATACCCCACGGCATAGCCACAGCCGGATAGGTATTACCCGTAGAAAGCGAGTGCTTCGACTCCGATCCGACAAGCGTGCTGACGTAGTCAACCGGCTCGTAGGTCTTGGCAGTGCCTGCACACACGGAAGCGAGTGCGAGCACGGCGGTGAATAGTTTTCTCTTGCTCATATTTGTTTGTTTTAGTTATTGTAGATAATGTCTATAATATACTTCGTCATTGCAAAGTTAGCAATTTCAGCCGAAATACACAATAAACAACGCGCACATACGTTGTTTATTATAAACAATTAAACACATGAAAGCAATAATTTCGCTCGCTATATTACTAATGGCTACACTCACGGCGTGGGCTGACAGCGCAAAAGACCGCTGGACAATCTATCCCAGTTACAGCAACATAACCGAGATTGAGCCTGTCGGCAACATATGTTTTGTGCTCGCCTCGGGGGCTGTATTCTCCTACAACATCACGGACGGAGATGTGCAAACGTACGACAAAGCAGGCGTAATGTCAGACGTAGAGGTGAGCCACATCGGATGGTCGAAAGTTGCAAAGCGATTGGTTGTGGTCTACACAAACTCTAACATCGATTTGCTGTCTGCCAATGGCGACGTTATCAACGTGCCCGACCTCTACAGAAAGTCGATGACAGACAACAAGACCATCAACCACATCGACTTCGACGGCCCATACGCCTACCTCGCTACGGCATTCGGCGTGGTGAAGTTGAACACGCGCGACGGTGCCATCATGGACACATACCAACTCGACACCGACGTGAGCTACACGTACGTGAAGAACGGGTACCTCTACGCCGAGTCGAAGGAGCGCGGACGCCTGCGCTGCAAGCTCACCGACAACCTGCTCGACAAGAGCCGCTGGGTGCGCGAGGACGGATTTACGACGCTGCGCGAGAATCGCACAAACGTACAAGACAAACAGACAAACCTCTGGTGGACAAAGACTACCGACGGCAAACTGACGTATTACACCGTAGATGCCGATGGCAAACGCACATACAAAACAGAAGGTGTGCTGCCCGAAGGTCCGGCATCGAACAACTTCTACCGACTCTACGCACACAACGGAAAGATATATGCCGTGGGCGGAATGTGGAGCCAGGAGAAGAATGGCAATCTGCCTGGCGACGTGCATGTTTGGGACGGCACGACGTGGGGACACTATGAGCAACCTACAGAAGCACAACTCGGACATAGAAATGTCGACTATCTGTGCATGGACTTCGACCCGCTGAAGGAGGGTCACGTGATGATTGGTGCCAAGAGCGGACTGTACGAGTTTCAGGACGGCAAGTTCGTGAAGTGCTATAACCGCGAGAACAGTCCATTAGAGTCGGCAGCAGATGACAACAACAAGAACTACGTCATGGCTAACAGCGTAAAATATGACACAAGCGGCAATCTGTGGTTGCTGAACTGTATGTCCACAAGCCCGCTGAAGATGATTGACAAGAACGGTGAGTGGAAATCTTTTCCAAACCCAATCCTTACTGGTAATAATGCATACGATGTAAAAGAGATATTCATCAGTCCGACATATGGATACATGTGGTTTATCAATAGTCATTGGGAGGAGACGAAGCTCTATGCCTACGACTACCATAACGATAAACTATACGATGTGGGTGGACCTACATATACCAACGAGGACTATGCAACAATCAAGCCCTACTACCTGTTTCATGTAACAGAAGACAAGAACGGCAACATCTGGCTTGCCTCATCGTCGGGACCGCTATACCTAACACCCAACGACGTGAAGAATGGCGGCGGATTTGTGACACAGCACAAAGTGCCGCGCAACGACGGAACGAACCTCGCCGACTATCTGCTGGCAAACATCGAGACACGCTGCATCGCCGTTGACGGCGGCAACCGCAAGTGGATAGCAACGTCTAACGGAGTATTCCTTATCAGCGACGACTGCAACACGCAGGTCGAGCACTTCACCACCGACAACTCGCCACTGCTGTCGAACACGGTACACTACGTACTTGTCGACCCTAACTCAAGCACAGTATATTTTGCCACCGACAAAGGTCTGTGCTCTTATCAAAGCGATGCCACCACCCCGAACGAGAAGATGACCAAGGACAACGTGTATGCCTACCCCAACCCCGTTACGCCCGACTACACAGGCGACATAACCATCGTCGGACTGAGCTATAACGCCGACGTGAAGATTGTCACAACCAACGGCACTCTCGTCAACAAAGGCAGAAGCACTGGCGGTTCGTACCGCTGGAATGGCTGCGACATGAAGGGCAAGCGCGTGGCGAGCGGCATCTACATGGTGGAGACAGCTACAGAAGACGGCAGCAAAGGAACGGTCTGCAAGGTCGCAGTCATCAACTAAACAAAACTCTATCATTATAGTATTACGCTTCGCTCTTAACCGAGCGAAGCGTAATACCCTAATTTGTATATTTTCAGAATAAACAACTTTGGATGCGAACCCGACAAGAGCTTGCGAACAGATGTACCAAATAGTTTATGCAGACAACGTAGTGCCCACAACAGACAACAACTATTGAGTTTGTAAATGGCACGAAGCAACGGAGAGTAATCAATCAATTCGGGGGCAAACTCATGAAGCGTACGTAGAGCCTCCTCAAGTTTTTCAAGATAACGAGCGTTAGATTCAAACGACGTGTATGCAACGGGGTTGTCGATGTGCAACACTCTCACGCCAGCACGCTGCAGACACTTGCCAAGCATCACATCCTCATAACCGTAGCCTATGATGCGCTCATCGTAAGCCACACGCTGAAGCACGGTGCGATGATAGAAGAAATTAGTTGTGCGGAACGCATTGTAAGGATTGCGTGTTCGCTCGGCTGTTGAATGTGTTGTCTCTTCGTACTTCTCATATCTAAAGCGCAAATTCTGGCAATAGAGCGTAGCCTCATCAGCACCGCCACATACACACACACCACCACATACTACCTCGCCTGGCAATACGTCCGAATTGATATAACGTTTTAAGAAATCATCGTAGACAAGTGTAAGACGAGCGTCAATCATAAGATGCCACTCGTAACGCCCAACGCTACTCATCTTATTACGCATGGCTGCACGACATTTGCTATGCTCAGCACGCACATACCGACAACACGAATAGCGTTCCAACGAACGATTAAGGGCTATCATAGCCTCATCGGTACTGCCATCATCAAAAACGACTATTTCATAGCGCAAACCTTCAATGGCTTGTGCCTGACGATAAACAGCATCGACAAGACGCGATGCATCATCATTAAAGATAGGTATTAATATTGATAGTTCGGTTACCATGATCATTCGGTTATAATAGTACTATTATAACGTAAAAGCAGCGTTTTTATTGCAACGACAAACAATAATTATGTAAAATAAACGTTGGATGTTTAAGCACTATTTCTTTACGCCATATGAAACTAAGCATCATCGTACCTATATACAATGTAGAGAGCACGCTTGAACGCTGCATCAGGAGTATTGTTCAACAGTCGTTTACCGACTTTGAGCTACTGCTTGTTGACGACGGAACACCGGACAACAGCGGGCATATAGCTGACGAATTGGCATCAAACGATGAGCGCATACATGTGTTTCACAAACCCAATGGCGGACTCTCCGACGCGCGCAACTATGGCATCGACCGCACAAAAGGCGAATACATCACCTTCGTGGATAGCGATGACGAATTGGCTCCCGACACGCTACAACCACTGATGCAGACACTGAGCGAGCAAACCAACATAGATATACTCGAATATCCCGTAACAGAACGCAAAGGACGACCCGACGAACACGTTTTCAAACCCGAGAACAGGGCTTTTGAGAATCCTATGGAATGGCTTGCCGATAAGGGGTTCACACATTGTTGGGCATGTAATAAAATATTCAGAGCCACTCTGTTCGACAACGTGCGTTTCAAAAAAGGCAAGAAATATGAGGATGTGTATCTCATTGGCGATATGCTGGGCATCTGCCACAACATCGTCACTACGCAACGGGGCATGTATATATACCACTGGAACGATACTGGTATTGTGGCACAGAACAATATGCACCTGCTCTTAGAGGCTCAGATAGAGGTAGTCAAGTTACTGAATATCGACACTACGCAACCCAAGTGGCACCGGCTCTATATGGATCTTTTCACCGCTCAGCTACACGCTTATTGCAACAACAACCAGATTTTGCTGCAAAACAACAAACTAAATATAAAGCAATTCACCACCAAAAACGAAAGAATAAAAGCCGCATTACTGAACATCTTCGGAGTGAAAGTGGCATGTGTTTTATTTAAATTACTACACTAACAATGAAAATAATATACACAATAGAAGACATCTCTGTAAAAGGAGGAGCTGAGAAAATTATAACGCAGAAGGCGAACTCGCTTGCTACGGAGTATGGACACGACGTTTTGATTGTGTCCATATTTCAAGACGAACGCCCCGTGAGCTATCCACTTGCAAAGGGCGTGCGACTCATTTCGCTCAACATTCCATTCGTAGCAAAGAACAGTAATGCAATTTGCAAAAACATCAACCGAATACGGATGCTATTGTGCTTATTAAAAAGGTTCCAAAAAGTGGCGGATGCAGAAAAACCCGACATCATATTCTTCACACTTGGTTTAGGTGCTTTGCTCTTGCCGTTCTGTCGCACACAGGCGAAGAAGGTATATGAGTCGCATTTGGCTCGCCAATTCACGCCATACCATAGACTTTTCTATCCCATGGAACGCTGTGCAGACACAATAGTATGCCTCACACACGGCGATGCGCAAAACTATAAGAGAGCGAAGCATGTATGCGTGATACCCAACTTTATTGAGCAGCCGAAGCACAGCGTAGCAGACTACAGTTGCAAGAAGGCTATAGCTGTGGGCAGACTGGAAGACCAAAAGGGCTTCGATATACTCATTGACTGCTGGAGACGAGTGGCAGAGCAGCATCCCGACTGGCACTTGGACATCTACGGCGAAGGGCCACACCACGACAAGTTGCAAGAACAAATAGATTTGCTGCGTCTGAACGATCATATCACACTCTGCGGACGCTCGAACAGCATAATGTATGTCTACCCCGAATACAGTCTGCACATCATGTCATCGCGCTACGAGGGTCAGCCGATGACGCTCATCGAGGCGCAGGCGTGCGGTCTCGCGTCGGTAGTGTTCGATTTCAAGTTCGGTGCGTCGGATATAGTGCGGAACGGACATAACGGCATCATCGTGCCGCAGGGCGACAGCAAAGCGTTCTGCGAGGCACTATGCTCGATGATGAACTCGGAGGATAAGCGCAAGGAGTACGGACATAATGCACTCGAAATGGGCAAACAGTATTTCAAAAACAACGTGTTCAGCAAATGGATTGAGTTTATCAACAATCTATAAGCTTTGCTTTATAAAATATGTCTGTCGTTACAGACTAAATACATAGAACAATACTCTATTTAATATTGTAGTTTAAACTTTTCGTAACGTCTGCCTTTGTATTATCTTTCGATGTAAAGATATACTTTAACATTTGTTTTATACGCTTTGTCTTTCTGCAATAATCATAGAAGTTCTCCTTATATGGGTCTATCTTCTCCTTCCATTCTGGATTTGGAGAAAGATAAAAATGCGGTATCATATTAACAAGTTGGTTAGTGTTGTTAGTTTGCATACCGTCATTACCATCTGTCAAAGCTAATATATTTTCTAATGTTGGGTACAGACATACAATTCCATTCTTATTACAATAATCGACGACATGAAGCAGGCAGTCGTCGTATTTTTCAATAACGCCTTTCATTGAAAAGTTATTATATGCAGATTCGCCGATTTTTTGTATCGGACGCATTTGTACGATATCAGCTGTAGTGCCAATCAAAGTGTCAAAGTACTTCAAATCGTCAACATTATCCTCATTTATAGTATAGTTGCAACGCACCTTAAACTTAGGAAAGTCTTGTTTTACGGCTTTTATTGCTGCAATTAACCTCTTGAATTTATCAAAATTTGCACCTTGCATTAAACTCTCGTACGTATTTTTAGTCATACCATGCAGCGAGATTGTTATCTCGTCTAATCCTGAGCTAACCAGTTCTCTCAATCGAGTTTCTGTCAAGAGGTTTCCATTCGTGGTCATGGATATATACTTGACACCATATTGCTTGCCAAGTACTACAATGTCTTTTAAGTGAGGGTATATTGTCGGTTCTGCGCCACAACCTAATTGAAGTTTGAGCAAATAAGGGAAAAGGCTTTTAGCAATGGCTCGGATATCGTCCATCGAAAACGAACCATGCATTTCGCGTCTAATCTGTTCATCACTGAAATAGCACATCTTACATCTTATATTGCATCCTAATACGGGGTCAAGATACAGACTTGTGTATCTTATATGCAACAGATGCAAGCAAAGCAATCCCATTGCTTTAAGCCTTAGATTTTTACACCGGGTATATACTTTAAGTAAACGATATATATTCATAATTACAAAGGTATACAATTTATTAGATATCGACTGTAAAAACTTTCTTTTTTTACTTTTACAGTCGGAACGCATAACTATATCGCTCACTATTTAGCCTTTGGCAAGCAGTGAGCGATATAATTGTTCGTACTGCTCTGCTACGTGGCGGTAGTCGTGATACTTATGAACAAACTGTATGCTCTCTTGCGCCATTCTTTCGAGTGTGCCGTCGGTGAAAAGGGCGCGCTCAATCGTCGCGATGTTCTCCTCGTCGGGCACATCGGGGCGCACGTTGATGATCGGGCGCAGCGTATCCTCGCCAATAAACTCATAGTATTCTTCTTCGCCTCCGCCTATGACAACCGTTCCGCGTGCCATTGCCGCGAGCGAGTTCATCGACGGCGTGTAGCTGTATAATTGATCGACGAGCACGTCCGCCTCAGCAAGCAGACGCATATACTCGTCGTAAGGCACTCCTTCTACGTATTTAATCTGCACCTTGCCGGGATGGCGACGCGCCACCTCCTCCACGAACATGGCTATCTTCATTGCACCCTTCATGAAGTCGCGCTTGGGCTGAAGACCTATAAGGATGGTGAGGTGGTGAGAGGGTGCAAGTTGAGAGTTGTTGGGGTGAGATGGTGAGGTGGTGACATTACCAACACATCTCACCATCTCACCATTACACCATCTCACCATCTCACCATTACACCATTTCACCATCTCACCATTACACCATTTCACCATCTCACCATCACACCATCTCACCATCTTTTCACACTCCATCGGCAGCGGTATGTAATGGAGTTTGGCAGCGTAAGGCGGTTCGTTATAGTCGAGCCAATACTCGTAGAGACAGGGCACGAGGGCATCAGCCATGGCTGTCGTTTTACGCCACGAAGCCTCAGCACCGTGCTCAACAACTTCAGCGATGCGGTCGCGATGCTGGTCGGTGTTCTGCAGTTGTCCGCTCCAAAAGGTGTCGGAATAGGCAGGTACGCCTTGCGCCTGACGGCGGAATATCTGCGGGTCGTCGCCGAAGCAGCCTTTCACTACGCAGCGATTGGTGAGCTTGAGGAAACGCAGCAGCAGCGTGTTCCAGCGATACATGAGCGGCACGAACTGATAGTTGTGTATCTGCACCACGTCGTTGCCGCACAGTTGCGGTAGATGGCGCAGCAACTGCCACACCACCCACAAGCCTCCGAACTTGCCCCAACGCAGGTTACGGCGCAGGTTAATATCGCGCGGAGCATCGTGCCAGCCGTTGCCGTCGGACATAGTGAGCACGCGGTGTCCACGCTCTACGAGTCCTTTCTTCAGTGTATTGTGAAGAAAGCTCGCCTCGCCTATCAACAGTATCTTCATATATCGTCTTTTTTATGATGGTGAGGTGGTGAGATGATGAGATGGTGATGTGGTGATGTGGTGAGATATGTGGGGTAATGTCAACACCTCAACACCTCAACATCTCAACATCTCAACACCTCAATATCTCACAACCGTTTGAAGTTGCCGTTACCGTCGAGCACCTCGTAGGTCTCCACCGTGACACGCTTGCCCTTTATCTGCAACACGTCGAACGAAGCGTTGCCGTCATCGTCGCGCCAGGCGTTATTCACCTGATGGATGTCGTAGCCACGATAGTGCTGAACCGACTTGGTGTGGGTGTGACCGACGAAGAAGGCTGCGAGGTTGTAGTGTTCGAGGATGTCGAAGAGCTGCGTGCGCTGCTCCTCCGTCCACCACTCCAATGCCCACGCGTCGAAGCCGTAGTGCTGCACGTAGACCACGGGCTTGCCGTCTGAAGCGTACTTCTTCAGGTCGTCGGCAATCCACTGCATGTTGCTCTCGCAGTAGGTGGTGTCGCCGGCAGCGAGTTGTCCGCACACGAAGTGAACGCCGCCGATGTCGAACGAGTAGGAACGCGACGAGCGGTGTATGTTCAAGATGCGTCCAGCCTGTTTCATGTCGAGCAGCGTAGAGTCGAGGTAATGGAGGTTGAACTCCATGCCAATGCGGTTCTGCTCCGGTCTGCCGCTTTCGGGCGAGATGTCGTGGTTGCCAAACGTGGGATAAGTGTCGTAGTGGATTTGTCGGTAGCCTGGTCCACGCTCCCAACGCTGCCGGTATAGGTCGAGTATCTTCGGATGCGACTTGTCAAAGAGGTCGCCGGCAAGTATCACTCCGTCAATGCGACGCTGGTCGCCGAGCGCATTAATGGCGAGCACATGGTGAAACTGGTCGGTCTCGGGTGGCAGGTCGAAATGCAGGTCGGCTGCTATGACGACGGTGCAGTTTGCCTCTCGCTTCTTCTCAGACGCATAGCCGTTGAGGGCTGAGAGCGCGAAGAGCAGCAGAGTGGCGAATATCATTTTTGTAAGCATAGTGAGATGTTGAGATATGTTGTGGTGATAAGATGTTGTTATGTTGAGATGTTGAGATGTTGAGATATGTTGAGGTGCTGAGTTGTGCGGGGTAATGTCAACATCTCAACACTTCAACATCTTATCATCTCAACACATCACCATCTCAACACCGCAGGCAACAACGCAATCAGATTGCGTTGTTGCCTACGGCTACTTCCTTCTCCACACTCTCGCCGTCGCCCCAGATGAGCGTCAGTTTGAACGGGATATTGGTGTTAATAGTTACTTTTGGCTTCTCGTTGACAGAGTTGCGCTTAGCCACCTTGAACGAGATATTGCCGTCGGCGCCGAGCGGATAGCGGTCGATGCCGTAAGCATCGAGCAGCTGCACGTCGAGCGTAACGTGCGAGTCTTGTATGTCGGCACGTATGCCGAAAATGTACTCGATAAGGTCGGCGATTGGCGGCAGACCGGTCCAGCCGACGAAGTCCTTGCGAGCCATGAAGCCCGGTGCAGCATCCTCCGGAGCGTAATACTCCCAGAACGTGCCCGTCTTGCGGTACACCTTCAGCACATTGTTGTAATGATTCATCACGATGTCGTGAGCCAGTCGGCGATAGCCCTTCTCCACAAGTCCGGACACAACCATATAGTTGGTGCCGGGCCATACGCCGCCTTCCCAGTAGCGTCCGTTAGCCTTATACTTCGGGTTGTCGGCAGCAAGCGACGCCACACGGTGCGGGCGATTGAACTTGCAAGTGTCGTCGAGGTGCTCCACGAGGCGGTCGAGGCGCTGCTTGGGCAGCACATCGGTATGCAAAGCCCAGTAAGCATAGATGCCCTGCGTCGTAGAGAGCGAGTCGTTGGCATACTGGTCGTAGAGGAATCCGTCGCGCTCGCTCCACATGTTCTTGTTGATATACGCCGAGAGATTCTTTATGTCGTCCTCAAACTCCTCTATCTCCTGCCAGCGCTCAAGATAGAAGCCCATCTTCAGCAGTATGTTCGCCACCATTATCTGTTGCAGACAGGCGTCGAGCCATATCATGTGACCGTTGCTGTAGATGGTGTTGTAACCCTCGGGCACGCGCGGCATGTTGTCCATGCCCGTACCCCATCCGCTGCTCCAGTAGGTGCCGTTGCGCCAGGTGCGATTGAGTTTGAGCCACTTGTAGTAGGCAGCAAGCACAGGGAACACCTTGTTCAGACGATTGTCGTCGCCGAACTGCGTGTAGTAGAGCCACTCCGACCACGGTAGCAGGTTGGGACCGGTAGACGTAGGGTCGTAACGGCCGAAGCAGTCGGAGCCGTCGGCGCGTATCTCGCGACAGATAAATCCGTCGGGATGCTGCTTGGCGTAGAAGTTGTCGAGCGTTTTCTGGAACGGGAAGAAGCGGTCGCCATAGCGGCAGAACATCGTGATGAATGCATCGTCCCACATGAAGATGTTGCCGTTGTAGGCGGGCGAGATGTATGAGGTAACGAAGCCCGAGTCGTCGAGCGGCTGACAGACGTTCTTCAGTCCTATCTGCCACGCCTTCCAGTACATCTCTATCTCCTTCGGGTGTCCCTCCCAATAGGGCGAGGGCAGCACCTTGCGTGCCTGCTCGAAAGTGCCGGGCTTCGGTTTCTCTACCTTTGCCGTGCGGAACGTGTTCTCCGCCACGAGTGTCTGCATGACGTAGGTGTTCTTGTAAGGCAGCTTGTAGAGCGGCGAGCCGGAAGATATGAGGTTCTGAGCCGGCGCAAGCACCGCAAAGAGCGAGGCTGTAAGGGTTAATATCGCTTTCTTCATCTTATTTGTATATTACTTGATTACTCCGTTTGTGAGCAGCTGCTTGATGCGCTTGAACACGTCGGTGTTCTCGTAGATGCCGGTGAAGTGTTCTGCGCCCGGACCGAACGCGTAGACCGGCACCATAGCGCCAGAGTGGTCGCGTGTAGAGAAGCAGCACTCTACGCGTCCTTCGTTCTTGTCGCCGTTGACGAGCGTGAGTCCGCCCGTCTCGTGGTCGGCTGTTACCACGACGAGTGTCTCGCCGTCCTCTGCAGCCCACTTCATCACCTTACCAATGGTCTGGTCGAAGTCGAGCGTCTCCTTCATGAGCATATCGAGCTGGTTGAAGTGGCCGTAGTCGTCGAGCTGCGAGCCTTCGATCATCATGAAGAAGCCCTTCTTGTTGCGGTTCATCAGTTCGATGCCCTTCATCGACGCGCGTGCGAGCAGGTCACCGCGCTCGTCGGGCAGTGGCGTATCCTTGTCGTAAGGCACGGCGAAGACACGGCTGTTCTTATCGTAAGCGAAGAAGTCGTCGAGCGAGCGCGACACGTGATAGCCCTTCTGCGCAAGCTCGCTGAAGATGTTGCGTCCGTCCTTGCGATTGGTGAATTTCTCCGCTCCACCGCCGAACACGAAGTCGACACCGCTTGTCGGATAGTCGCCGACAAGCTCTTCCTCCTTGTCGCGGTCGATGTTATGGCAGCAGAAGTCGCAAGGCGTAGCGTCCCAAAGTCGGCATGTGACGGCGATGCCGGCATCCTTGCCGAGCTGCTTCGCTACGTCGACGAGCGACGGCTGCGGATTGCCTTCGGTGTCGACACCCACGGCGTGGTAATTGGTCTTTACGCCCGCAGCGAGCGATGTGCCGCCCGAGCCGGAGTCGGTGACGAGCTTGTTGGCAGCCCACGTCTTCGACAGACCTGTGGCGGTGGCGTTCTCAAGCCACAACTTGCCGCGGTTGGCTGTCCATGCGGTGTAGACGTGCATGAGACTCATGCCGTCGCCAATCATCAATATCACATTCTTCACCTTCTTGCCCTTCGGTGTCGTGATCTTCTCTACGGCGTATGGCTTGTCGTATGTGAAGGTCTGGGTGGGCATGTTGTACTGTGCGCTGGCACTCTGCACGCAGAGGGCGAGGGCTGCTATGACTAATGCTTTCTTTATTTTCATAATTTTCTATTATAGATTGCTCATTGATTGCTATACAAACACGACTATGTTAGGTCGTAGACAAAGGTAAGAATTATTTTTGTGAACAGGAAAGTTTTCTTAACATTGCGAGACATAATTGCGTTTTTTTCTATATTTTTGCAGTGTACTGAAGATTTGCTTTGGTCGACATTCAGAATTAATTCGTTAAAACATAAAAAGGGAATGAATAAAAATCTATTACTCTCATTGCTCTTCTTGCTTATTGTGGGAACGACATTCGCTCAACACCAGTTTCACTTCAAGGACGGCAAGTTCAAGGTGGTACAGTTCACCGACATCCACTGGGACCCTACATCGCCCGGATGCGACACTACACGCAACACCATCCTGTCGGTACTTAACCAAGAAAAACCAGACATCGCTATACTTACGGGCGATGTCGTCACAGCCAATCCTGCCAAGAAGGGCTGGGAGGCTGTCATAAAGATATTCGAAGAGGCGAAAATGCCGTTCGCGGTAACGTTGGGCAACCACGATGCCGAACCGCAGTTTATGAGCAAGCAGGAGATATTCGACATGCTTCTGAAGTCGGCTTACTTCGTAGGTTCGCACGGACCGGAAGGCATACCGGGGCACGGTCAGTACGTCATTCCGGTGTATGGTTCCAAAGAGAAGGACAAGGTGGAGTCGCTGCTCTACTGCATCGACTCGAACAACTATCCGGAGACCGACGAACTGGGACACTACGACTGGATTCACTTCGAGCAGATTGCCTGGTACCGCGACCAGAGCAAACGCTACACGGCGATGAACGGCGGCAAACCGCTGCCTGCGTTGGCGTTCTTCCACATCGCGCTGCCCGAATACAAGAATCTGATGAACCGCAAAGGCACCTGGGGCAGATGCGACGAGGGCGAGGTGTGTTCGGCTGACATCAATAGTGGCATGTTCGCTTCGTTCGCTGAGTGTAAGGACGTGATGGGCGTGTTCGTCGGTCACGACCACGACAACGAGTTCATAGGATTGGAGAAGGGTATCTGCCTCGCCTACGGACGTGTTACGGGTGCGGATGCTTACGGCGGACTGGTGCGCGGTGGTCGCGTCATCGAGATGTACGAGGGCGAGAGACGTTTCGACTCGTGGGTGACTACGCCGCAGGGCAAGGAATTCGCCTTCTATTATCCGTCGGGTATCACCTCGATTGACGAAGAGGGACCGTACCTGCCTGCCGTGAACGTGAAGCCGAAGAAGCACGGCGTGAACTACACCTACTACGAAGGCAAGTTCAAGAAGACTGCCGACATCTTCAACAATGGTAAGAAGATGAAGGAGGGCGTGCTGAACAACTTCATCATTACCGAGGCTCAAAGCGAGGACCACTTTGGCTACGACTTCCGCTCGTACATAAAAATTCCGAAGAAGGGTGTCTATTATTTCGACATCGCTTCCGACGACGGCTCACGACTGTTCATCGACGGCAAGGAGATTATAGACAACGACGGCTCGCACAGTCAGGAGTTCGTGGCTAGAAAGGTGGCACTCGATGAGGGCTTCCACGAGATGCGCGTACTCTACTTCGAGGATTACATGGGACAGAGCCTTAAAATAAAGATTACGGACAGATATAATGGCAGTCGCATACTGCCCGACAATATGCTTTACACAAAATAGGTATAAGGTATTTAAATAAAAACAAAAAGAACTCCGCACAGCACAACCTACTGCTATGCGGAGTTCTTTTTGTTTGATACTAATTAGTAACCGTCGTTCTGCTTCAGAGCACCACCCGACTTCGTAACCTCCGTTGACGGATACGGGAAGACCATAAGGTGGTCGTCGTATGCAACGGGCTTCACAGCAGGGTCAGCTTCGTTCAGATAGTCGGCGTAGGGACCAACGACAAAGGTGCTATTCCAGTCGCTACGCTCGGCATAGTGGCGTGCACGTGGATGAGCGTTCAGCTCCTTCTGAGCAAGTGCCTTGATTTCTGCATCGCCAGAGTGGAACCAACGCTTAAGGTCGTAGAGGTGGTCACTGTACTCGAAGGCGAGCTCGCAACGGCGCTCATGATAGAGGTCGGTCCATGTAGCGTTGCCCGAAAGCGGAGTGAGGTGCGAGCGGTTGCGCACGCGGTTGATATCCTTTGCAGCGAGGTCGGCATGACCGAGCGCGAGGTTTGCCTCGGCACGGAACAGAAGCATCTCGGCAAAGCGTACGAGCGGCATATTCACACGCGCTGTAGGCCAGTCGCCGTTAGAGCTTACATATTCCTTCGTTGCATCCTCGTGCTTGAACGGATCCATGTACTTGTTGATCATGAAGCCCGACTCAACGTCTGAGGTTGAGTAGAACTTGCGTGTCTCGCCAAAGAACTGGAACTCCTGTCCGTATTCGAGCACCGAACGTGTGATGCGGGCATTGCCGGCACCGTCCTTCAGCATCTCCTCGAAAATGTCATAAGAGGGTTTAATCTGACCCCAACCATTGTAGATGCCCCAACCCTTGTTCTCAAGGATTACGCCAGGGAACTCAGAGCCGCCTGGTGTGTCGCCACCAGTGCCTGCAATACCGAAGAGGTACTCCTTGGTCCAATAGTTGGAGAAGTCGGAAGAAAAGACATCTGCGAACTCCGGAGCGAGATCGCGACCATAGTCATGTTCCAACGAGTTGACCATAGAGATGACGTTCGACCACTGCGACTTGTCGAACGCAGCCCAGTAAGCATACACCTTAGCCTTGTAAGCAACAGCGGCTGCCTTGTGAGCACGTCCGCGGTTGTCGATGTCGTACTCCTCGAACGTAGGCAGATACTTGATGGCATTGTCGAGGTCTTCGATAATCATCTTGTAGTTGTCCATTACAGTAGCCTGCTGCTTCGGAATAGAGTTGTCGTAGCCGCCAGCGAAGTCTTCATAACGTACAAATGGTACGCCCTGTTTGTCATTGCCATAGCGGTAAGCAACATAGAAGTGGCTGAAGGCACGCATGAAGAACGCCTCGCCAAGCGAGCGCTTCTCGACAGCGGTAAGAGCGGTTTTCTGCTCCTTATTCAGCAACTGCTCCACAACCCAGTTGGCGCGAGAGATAACACCTGTCAAACGCTCGTATGTACCTTTAAGAGGCGATTCGTCACCTGTGTACTGGAGCGTGGCGAGGGTGTTGTAGCTGCGCGTACGACCCCAAACGATGTCGCACGCACCACCTTGCTCCCAATAGATTTCGCGACCGAAGAGACCCTCCTGATGAATCGGTCTATAGAGAGCATCGATGGCATCTATCGCCTGGTTGTCATTAGTAAAATATTGCGTCGTCGTCGGATCGCCCTCCTTCTGTACGTCGAGGAAGTCGCTACACGAACTCAACAGTGCCGCAGAGAAAACGGCTGCCAATATATATTTTGCTTTCATAGATATTGCTTTTTAGTTGTTTTAGTAAGTAAGTTTCACACCGAACGAGAATGTGCGAGCCACCGGGTACTTCATTGCATCCCATCCGCCACACTCGGGGTCAATACCGGTGTAGTTGGTGATGGTGCAGAGGTTCTCGCCACTTACGTAAACACTCAGACGACTGTTGCGCGAGTTGAGGTGTGCACTCTTGCGAAGTAGGTTGGTGAGGTCGTAGCTCACGGTCACGTTCTTCAAGCGGAGGTAAGAGGCGTTCTCAAGATACCAGTCGGAAGGCGTAGAGAAGTTGCCGTTCGGGTCGTTCTTTGAGAGGCGCGGAATGTCCGAATCGCGGTTTGTCTCGCTCCATGCGTCAAGGATGCGCGAGTCGCGGTTGAAGTTGCCCTCCACGTCAGAAAGTGTCATAAACTTGGCTACGTTCATAGCCTTGGCACCTGCCACGCCCTGAAGCATTGCAGAGAAGGTGAGGTCTTTCCATGTGAAGCCGGCAGAGAACGAGAAGGTGTACTTCGGTGTGGCTGAACCACAATATTGGCGGTCGGCATCGGTTATCTTGCCGTCCTTGTTGTAGTCGATGAACTTCAAGTCGCCTGCCTTTGCGTTGGGCTGAATGCGATTGCCGTCCTTGTCTACATAAGCTGCAGCTTCAGCGTCGCTCTGGAAGATGCCGCCGTTCTTTATGAGATAGAACGAACCGAGAGGCTGACCCTCTGCATCCTGGTAGCAGTAAGGCAGGTTGCGGAACGAACCATCGCCAGTCCATACACCGGGCTTACCGTTGGCATCACGCACGCCGATATTGCTAACCCAGTTCTTGAGCCAAGCGAAGTTGCCACCAACGTAGTACGACCAATCCTTGTTGATGCGGTCGTTCCAGTTGAGCGAAAGCTCTATACCACGGTTGCGTACCTCGCCCTGATTGATGAGCATCGGGTCGAGACCGATAGAGCCAGGCCAGTTCATCGACTGAGTCTGGATGAGGTCGAAGGTGCGCTTCTCAAACCAGTCGAACTGCATAGCCAAGCGGTCGTTGAACATATTGAGGTCAACACCGAGGTCGAACTGCTCTGATGTCTCCCAAGTAAGCTTGTTGTTGAGAGCGATAGAGTTGTAGATGAATGTGTCCCACAGCAGGTTCTTCTCAACGCCATACTGTGCCTGCTCCTGCCATGAGTCCTTAGAGAGCACTGCCGAGCGGTAGTTGTAGCCGATAGAGCCGAGGTTGCCTACTCTACCCCAAGAAGCGCGGAGCTTCAGAAGCGACACAACGTCGGTCTTCGGGAAGAACGCCTCGTTAGAAATCTTCCAACCGGCTGTCACTGCAGGGAAGTCGCCGTAGTTCTTGTTCTTAGGCAGACGACCAGCGTAGTCGCGACGCCAAGAAGCGGTGAGGAAGTAGCGGTCGTCGAAAGAGTAAGCCAAACGGCCGATAAGCGACACGTTGGCATCAGGACCTGTGAGGTAGTCCTTGCCCGACACCGAGCCTGCGTAAGCGATATACTGCAGATAATCTGACTCGTCGGCGAAGGTCTTGCCGTTCAGCTCGAAGCCACGCACGTTGAAGTGATCGGCTGTGGTAGAGAAGAGTGCGCCCACGGTGTGCTTGCCGAAGGTATTGTCGTATGTAAGGGTGTTCTCCGTCTTCCACTGGTCGGTGCGGTAGGTGCTCTCGGTGAGCGAGTTGCTGCCGTCGGGCTTACCTACTTCGTCGCGACGTGGCGAGAAGCCTTTGTAGAAGTTCGACTGCAGGTTGTATGTGAAGCGGCTCACGAACTTCAAGCCCGGCACTACGTTAGCTATCTCTAACGATGTGGTTGACCAGGCATCGTTGGTGCGGTCGAAGATATTCTTCGATGAAAGGGTGTTGATTGGGTTAACAGCGTCGCCATGGGCATCGGCGAAGTTGCTGCCATATGTAGCGATGTACTTTGGATCCTCGGTTGTTGTTCCGCCGAAACCGCTCTTTGTGAACGGACTGTAAACGGTGGCACTTGCCGGCATGTAGATAGCCGAGAGGATAGGTCCGGTGTAGCCCTCGTTTGTGGCGGTGGTGCGACTCTCGGTGTTCTTCCAAACGAAGTCTTCGCTGATAGATACCCACTTATTGATTTGATACTTGCCCGTATAGTGCAGCGCAAGGTTCTTGTTGAACGTGTAGCGCATGATGCCCTCGTCGTTGTCGTAAGCGAACGAGAGGCGGTTGGTGAAGGTGTCGGTACCTGTGCTAATGGCTACGTTGTGGCGCTGGTAGAAGGCGGTGCGGAACACCTCGTCCATCCAGTTGGTACGGGTTGTTGCAATCCAAGGGTTCTTCTCAACGTTCCAGCCGTCGGGCAATGGGAGTCCGGCGTTTGCGAACGAGCGCTTACGCATCTCAATCTCTTGCTGAGCGTTGAGCGGTGTGGGCAGGTTAGTGGCGTTACGCACACCCACCATACCATCGTAAGACACAGATGTAGCACCCTTCTTAGCCTTCTTGGTGGTGACGAGCACTACGCCGCCTGCTCCCGACTGCGCACCGTAGATAGCAGCCGAAGCGGCATCCTTCAATACTACGATCGACTCAATGTCGTTGAGCGAAGCAATCGGTGCTCCAGGCACTCCGTCGACTACCCACAACACGTTGTCACCGTTCTGCGAACCTTGACCACGGATTACGATATTAGGAGCGGCTGTAGGGTCGCCACCATCGGCAGCCACCGTAACGCCTGCCAGCTGACCCTGCAACATACTCTCGGTAGAGGTGACAGGACGCACTGCAAGCTCGTCGACATTGCTCACAACGCCAACGGCTGCCGAGAGGTCTTTCTTCTTGGTAGCGGTACCGTAGCCGATAGCCACCACCTCGTTGAGCATCTTGCTGTCTTCTTCGAGAACAACAGCGATGTCGCGATTGTTCGCTCCTACCTTTACGTTCTTGGTTGTATAGCCTACATACGATATCTCAAGCGTGCCTCCAGGCATCACCTGAAGCGCAAAATTACCATCTATATCTGTTACTGTGGCAGCCTTATAGCCCACCAGTTTTACCGAGGCTCCGATGATCGGCTCTCCGTTCTGATCCTTCACAACACCGTGTACGGAAATGCTACCGCGTAAAGGCTGCTGAACCTCAGTGGCATTGGATAAAGCAGTGCCTGCATAAGCCGAGGAGGAAAACGACAACATGGAACATGCGGCTACTCCGAAGATGCCCCACATCCAATTTTGTTTAGAAAAACCTTTTCCCATGTTCAATAAATTTTAATTAATATATGCAATAGATTATTATTCGCTGTAAATGTAATAGTTGATATACATTGCAAATGTAGGGAAAATATTAAAATCAAGCAAATAAATGTTTCAAAGATTTAAATAATGAAACGCTATTTTAAAGATTACGTATCAAAACAACTGAGAAACAGAGCGAATCCAACTGATTAGCAACATCTTTTTGCATTGATACAAGACAATACGAGGCAAAAAAAACGTGCATAACTTTTGCCGTTACATATTAAAATGCTAACTTTGCAAATGGAAAAAGCTATACATTATTATATAATGTGGCAGACCGACAACGAAACAAACGTTTTTATACATAAAACAATAAACAATTATGGTAAACTACAAAGAATTGGGCTTGGTGAACACACGTGATATGTTCGCAAGAGCCATCAAGGGTGGTTACGCTATCCCTGCATTCAACTTCAACAACCTCGAGCAGCTCCAGGCTATCATCAAGGCTTCTTCAGAGCTGAAGTCACCGGTTATCCTCCAGGTATCTAAGGGCGCACGTGCTTACGCTAACGAGACTCTTCTCCGTTACATGGCAGAGGGCGCTGTAGAGTACGCTAAGGAGCTCGGCTGCGAGCATCCTGAGATTGTTCTCCACCTCGACCACGGTGACAGCTTCGAGCTTTGCAAGAGCTGTATCGACCTCGGCTTCTCTTCTGTAATGATCGACGGTTCTTCACTTCCTTACGAGGAGAACATCGCTCTTACAAAGAAGGTTGTAGACTACGCTCATCAGTTCGACGTAACTGTAGAGGGCGAGCTCGGTGTATTGGCAGGTGTAGAGGATGAGGTATCTTCTGAAGTATGCCACTATACAAAGCCTGAGGAGGTTATCGACTTCACAACTCGTACAGGCGTTGACTCACTCGCTATCTCTATCGGTACTTCTCACGGTGCTTACAAGTTCACACCGGAGCAGTGCACACGCGACCCGAAGACTGGCAAGCTCGTTCCTCCTCCATTGGCATTCGACATCCTCGACGAGATTATGGTGAAGCTTCCTGGTTTCCCAATCGTTCTCCACGGTTCTTCTTCTGTACCACAGGAGTATGTTGACATGATCAACGAGTACGGTGGCAAGTTGCCTGACGCTGTTGGTATTCCTGAGGAGCAGCTCCGCAAGGCTTCTACTTCTGCAGTTTGCAAGATCAACATCGACTCTGACTCTCGTCTCGCATTCACCGCTGCTGTTCGCAAGGTATTCCACGACAAACCAGGTGAGTTCGACCCGCGTAAGTACTGCGGTCCTGCACGCGACCTCATGGAGCAGATGTACAAGCACAAGATCACAGATGTGCTCGGTTCTGACGGCAAGCTCGCTCAGTGCTAATCAAGCAGCTTAGTATCAAAAGCTAAATAAACACGGCGCGCCCGAAACGTTCATTCGTTTCGGGCGCGCTTCTTTTGTTAGAATAGATGTCAGAGCTAAACTGCTTTAACTTTTGCGTGCCACCTTCCGGCGCAGAATATTTGCATTGGTAGCCATCGAAATGAAAAAAGGTGAACCGTTTGGTTCACCTTTTTATATTTGTAAAAGTTAATAAGCATTACTTCAGTTCCATAATCTGCTTTGCAGTCTCATCATCAGGACGTACCTCAAGCAGCTTAGCAGCCCACTGCTTTGCGTCGGCTACCTTGTCGTTCTGTATGTAATGAACAGCAAGATACTGGTAAGCAGTGCCGAGCTTCTTCAAGTCGGCAGCAGTCTTCTCTGGCAACGACTCAATCTTCTCAGCAAGCTTCTTGTAGTAAGGCATAGCCAAGCCAACCTTCAGGTCAGGGTTGATAGCGTGGAACACGTTAGCCTGCTTGAAGAGAGCGTAAACAGCAGCGTAGTCATACTTCTCTGCGATTGTGCCATAGATTTCAGCTGCCTTCTGCAATGCAGCCTTCTTAGCAGCCTCGTCGGCAGCAGCCTCTGACTGCTCGAGATAGATGTCAGCGAAGTTGTCATACTCCTTGTATGTGCACTCCTCACCCTTAGCAGCGAGGTATGCCTCGTAAGCAGCTACCGCCTCGTCGAACTTCTTTGCCTTGAGGTAAGCGTCAGAGATGAGTTTGTTCACTTCCTTGTTCTCAGGATCAACCTCTGAAATGTGCTTGTAAGCTGTGATAGCATCGTCTGTACGACCTACGTTCAGCAGAGCGTCAGCGTAGTAGGTGTAGTCGTTTGCTGTGTACTTAACAGTGTCGGTAGCAGCGAAAAGCTTGTCGCCATACTCAACGGCTGTCGGGTAGTTCTTCTGCTTGTCAGAAGCGTAGAGCACAACGCGGTTGAATGAACCGTAGTTAGGATACTTCTGAATACCCTTCTTAGCGAGGCTTACTGCCTTGTCGTACTCCTCAAGAGCGTAAGCTGTGAGAGCATAGTCGAAGAGGATGTAATCCTCGATTGTTGTCGGGTCAGCTACCTTGTCGTAGTGAGACATAGCCGACTTCAACTGACCGTTGCGTGAGTACATACGACCTGCAGCAGCATCTACAGGATAGTCGGGCTTCACTGTGCGGAGCTTCTCAAGCATAGCGACAGCTCCGTCCGGGTCTACCTTCTGGTACACTGTAGCATATCTTACGTATGATGTCGGGTTAGCCGGCTCATAGTATGTGCCCTGCTCATAGTAGCCGGCAGCCTTACCGCCGTCGTCCTGTGCTGAAGCGATATCGCCGAGGAGGATGTAGCCCTCAGCACTCTTGCCGTTAGCCTTGATTGCAAGGTTAGCAATCTCCTCTGCCTTCTCGTAGTTCTTTGCCTCGAGGAAAGCACGACCGAGGGCTGCGATAGCAACTGCGTCCTTCTTGTGAGCCTTTGTAAATTCCTTCACCTGAGCCTTAGTAGCGAGTACGTCGCCCTTAGCATCAACAATCACTTTTGTGATGGCGTCGATATCAGCCTGTGATGTCTGCGCCATTGCTGGTACTGACAAGCCTGCGAGGAGCAGTCCAGCTACGAGGTATTTCATTGTTTTCATAGTTCTGTATAATTTGAATGTTAATATTCTGTTTATTTCATTGACGTACGACTACCGCTCTTGGTTTAAAGCGTGGGGTGCGTATTAGCATACGTTTACGTTAATTAGCACAGCACAACTATTGGTTGTGTACCTGTACGTCGCGTATGGTTATCTCGCCACGTGTTGGGAGCAGACCTGCCTTAAAGAGGATGAGCTGACCCTTCGGCGACTCGATGAAGTGGGCAAAGCCCCAAGGCAGTCCGCGCTTCGGGTCGTTGAGCAACGCCCATATCGTGCGAACGAATGGATAGCGTCCGTTGAGCAGCCATGCCTGATACGGCTTCCACGAGTTGTATGGTGTGGCTTTATCGAGTTTCGATACCGACATCACGCGTATCGCCTTGTTCCATGTGGTATTGGTTGAGTCGCGCTTGTCGTTGAGCCAGTTGCTACCGATAACACCGATAGCGTTCGGGGTGGATGCTACGTAGTCGATAACGTCCTTACTGTCCTTAGCTGCGAACACGTTCGGACTGTCGATTGGCTTTCCGCCGAGGATTGAGTCGCAGCAGTAGTTTACGGCACTCGACTTACGATTGTCGAAGCACACCCAAATCTCGCCGAGCTTTGAGCCTGGGTTCACTTCGCTCCACTTTGTCTTCTTGCCTAAGAGTATCGCCTTGATATCGTTGACGGTGATACATGAGTCGAGGTTCTGATTGTTGCAGATGAGTGCCATGCCGTCGTAGGCGAGGCGAACGGCTTCGGGCAGCATGTTCAAGCCGTCCTTCACGTATGTGTACTCCTTCGGAGTGAAGTTGCGTGCGGTGATTGTGAGCCATGTCTTCTGCTGAAGGAGCATGTTGATGCCGTCAATCTCGTTGGTGTAGATAGGCTTGAGCTTGGTGTTCGGGCACTGCATGTGATAGACATCTACGAGTTCGTCGATTATCGGACTGAAGCTCTCGTCACATGCGAAGCTTATTTCACCCTGCGTAGTGGTATCGGTTCTGCCGTCCTTACGCTTCTTTTCGCCACCGCAAGACATCATTACGAGCGCCATTGCAAGCAGTGCGAGTATGGAGATGTTCTTAAAATTCGTTTTCATAGTTGTATCTAAACAAATAGTTTAACACAATAATATATATAATGTATAGAATAACATTCGCTTTAAGTGGACCACATGTGGGTCGTGGGGTGTGTCCGGCTACGTATGCCGCAAAAGTGGTTAGGGGTATATTGGTTGCCGATTGCATCGGAATACGATTCAAGTATATTGTCGATTGCTTCGATATGCTTATTCAATGTGCTAATATTCGACAAACAAATGTTTATTTAAGCTACAACCATCCATGAGTTCCGGCATAAAGCCGAAGCTACGTGGATGGTTGTTATTGCTAATCTTACTGTCTAAGCATGTAAGATGTTCGTATGCGTCAAGATTACTGGAGGCGGAATGCTACCGGCACCTGATACTTAACACGCACAGCTGAACCATTCTGCTTACCAGGAGTCCAGCGTGGCATGCTCTTAACCACGCGCATAGCCTCACGGTCGAGTGACGGGTCAACACCACGCAATACGCTTACGTCGGTGATAGAACCATCGCGTTCAACAACGAAGCCTACAACAACACGACCCTGTACGCCGTTCTCGGCAGCTACTGTCGGATAGTGGATGTTGTTAGCGAGGTAGCTCATAAGTGCAGCGTCGCCACCAGGGAACATAGGCATCTGCTCTACGACTGTGAAGACCTTGGTTTCCTCAACATGCTTCGGAGGCTCCGGAGCTGCGATATCTTCCTTGGCCTTGAGTACAGCGCCACCGACCTCGTCGTTACCCTCTACTGTGAAGGCACCGACAGCCTTGTCGCTCTTCTGTACCTCGTCGAGCTTAATCTCGTCCTCTTCCTTAACCTCTTCGTCCTTCTTGATGACAGGAGCGGTGAACTTAACAGAAGACTTAACCTGCTCTACGACCTTTTCAGGCTCTTGTTTGATTACTTCCTTCTTCTCAACCTTAGCCTCTTTCTTCTTTTCAGTCTGAAGTTTTGCGAGCTCCACTGCTTGAGTGTTCTCAACTTTCTTATTAGCCTCAGCCATTTTCTGAAGCTGAAGTCCGAGATAGAGAAGTGCTGCAGCAAGGCCTACGATTAACAAAGCCCAAACGTTACGCTTGGCAGTGCCTTTGCGCAACTTATAGGCTCCATATGCCTGGTTTCTGCCCTCAAACACGAGGTCAGTCCATTCATTGGATATCAAATCTATTTTTGACATTTCTTCGTCCTTTCTTTAATTATTAGTCATTTACTTGACACCTCTTGAGCGCAGAAGCTTAGCATCCTGCTCATTGATCTTGTCAATGACATAAGTACCAATACTGCAGATAGTCATTTCGTCCAAAGCATCAACCATGTTCTTGTATGAAGCCTCGTCAGTACACTTGATGATGATGGTCATTGTCGGCACCTTGCCAGTCTCGAGCTCACCCTTCTTAATCTTAGTCAGCGCAGCGTCATACACTTCCTCTGGATAAGCAGCTGGGTTAGCGAGCTTCTTCTTGTCAAGAGCGTCCTTAGCCATCATAATGTCCTTAACTGGCTGCGAGCCATCCTCGGTAATGTGGTTGAAGAGAACCGAGCGGATACCCTTCTGACCCCATGTAGTTTCCTTCAGACAGTTCGGGTCATCATACTTAGGCAAGCCATCAACGTGATAGATCTTGTCGTTACCACACACATAAATAGTGACGGTCTGTGATGCCTTAGCAGCGTTACGATCCTTATCAGAGATATTCTCGTCGTTCGAAGGCATGGTCAAGTTCATAGTCTGAGGCTTAGCCAAAGATGTACAGAGCATGAAGAACGTGATAAGAAGCATCATCATGTCCACCATAGGCGTGAAGTCCACGCGGGTCTGCATCTTTTTCTGTCTGCTTGCTTTTTTCTTTGCCATGTCTTAGTCCTCCGAATTTGATTTAAGCGCGGTAATGAGATAGTAACGGTTCTCGCTCATGTCCTGGAGCTCCGACATCATCTTCTTGATGGTCTTGTACGGAGTGCCTGCGTCCGCCTTGATGGCGAGCTTCATTTCCGAGCCGTTGTTATCGCGAGCCATCTTCACCCAATCCTGGAACTGGCTCATCTTACCGTCCACGCTATCAGTAGGGATACCCTTTGTAGCCTGGTATTCATTCAATTTTTCCTCCAAGTTCAGTGCAGATGCAAGGTCTTGCATCTCGACGCCGATAGAGGCAGCACTGCGGGCAGTTTCCATCTGTCCCTTAGTGAGCTGCACGCCATACTGGTCTGCCATGCCCTGAACGAGTTCGCCCATTCTCTTTGGATTATCCATTCCAACGAAGATACGGCCGTCCTTATCGCAGAGGATTGTCAAGACATTTGTCTCCGGCACCTTTACTTCAGATACCGAGCCCGGAGTAATGACCTTCACTGCTTCGTTCTTCACGAATGTTGATGTCAACATGAAGAAGGTGAGCAAGAGGACCATCACGTCGGACATAGGAGTCATATCTATCCAAACATCCGCTTTCTTAACTTTTACTTTACCCATAATGATAAATGTTTTAAAGGGTTAGTAAAATTAAGCCTCGTCTGCGTGGTTTGCTTCGTATGTCTTAGCAATAGTGTAACCTACTTCGTCAAGAGCGTATGTCAGCTTGTCAATCTTGTTTGAATAGTAGTTATATGAGACTACGGCTACCCATGATGTCAAAATACCAGATGCGGTATTAACGAGGGCCTCAGAGATACCTTCTGACAACTGGAGTGAGTCACCACCACCACCTGAAGCAAGAGCGGCGAATGAACGGATCATACCAACCACAGTACCGAAAAGAGCGGTAAGAGTACCGAGTGTAACGATAGTTGCGATGATAGGCATGTTCATCTGAAGTGTAGGCATCTCGAGCTGTGTAGCCTCCTCGTGAGCCTGCTGGATCTTAGAAACCTTAGCAGCACGCTTGAGGTTTGTAGTTGCCTCCATCTCCTTGTAAGCTGCGATAGAAGCGCCAACAACGTTAGCTACGCTACCCTGCTGCTTGTCGCAAAGCTCCTGTGCCTTAGCCATATCACCTGCTGTGATAGCCTTCTTTACAGAAACAACGAACTTACCGAGTGAGCTCTTACCGAAAGCTGTGCGGAGAGCGAAGAAGCGCTCGATAGAGAGAGCGATTACAGAGAAGAGAAGAGTGATGATCACAGGAACGACAACACCACCTTTGTAGACTGTACCCATGAGGTTACCGTCCTTAACCGGCTGTGTCGGATCACCATTTACGAAGTGCTCAGGTGCACCAAGGATGTACTTGAAGAAAAGCACTGCGAGTACAAAACATACAAGGATGATAAAGAACGCATTTTTAACACCCTGGAATCCTGAAGACTTCTTCGGATTCGCTTTAGCTTGTGTAGTTGCCATAATTTTTTGTAAAGTTTAATAAGTTATTAAATGGTTAATAAAAAAATTCATTTTTATGTTAGCACTATTTCAAATAGTATTAGTGGTTTCTTGCCTATATCCACACTCGATGCTATATCAGCATGGCAAAGTTAGCAAATAATGGCAAATAATCACCCTATTGTCATAGCTTTAACATTTTTTTATTTGAGTTTTGCCAGTGTCTCTTTAATACGGCGCATTGCTTCGCGAATATTATCGTCACTGGTGGCGTAACTCATGCGGAAACATTCGGGGTCGCCGAAGGCATCACCGCCGACTGTTGCCACGTGTCCTTCTTCAAGCAGGAACATAGCGAGGTCGGTCGAATTGTTGATGGTCTTGCCTTCGTAGCTCTTGCCGTAGAAACCTGAGCACTTGGGGAAGAGATAGAATGCACCCTGAGGGCAGTTCACCTCTAGTCCGGGTATCTCCTTTGCCAACTTCACGATGAGGTCGCGACGGCGTTCAAAGGCCTTGCGCATTGTCTCAACGCACTCCTGCGATGTGGTGTATGCTGCTTCTGCTGCCTTCTGGCTTACTGAGCACGGACCGCTTGTATATTGTCCCTGCAGTTTGTTGCAGCCTTTGACAATCCACTCGGGTGCTGCGATGAAGCCGATACGCCAACCTGTCATGGCGTATGCTTTCGACACGCCGTTGACGATGATTGTGCGCTCCTTCATGCCGGGGAACTGAGCGATACTCTCGTGCTTGCCTACGTAGTTGATATGTTCGTATATCTCGTCGGCGAGTACGAACAGGTCGTCGTGACGCTTGATGACCTCTGCCAGTGCTTCAAGCTCGTCCTTTGTATATACGCTGCCGGTTGGGTTGCTTGGCGAGCAGAGTATGAGCATACGTGTCTTCGGTGTGATAGCTGCCTCAAGTTGCTCGGGAGTCATCTTGAAATTCTGCTCGAAACCTGCGTTCACAATGACCGGCGTACCACCTGCCAGCTTCACCATCTGCGGATAGCTCACCCAGTAAGGAGCCGGAATTATCACTTCTTCTCCGTCGTTGACGAGTGCCATCACAGTGTTGCAGACGCTCTGCTTGGCTCCGCTCGATACGAGTATCTCGCTTGTTGTGTAGTCGAGATTGTTTTCGTTCTTCAGTTTTGCTACGATAGCCTTACGCAGATCCATGTATCCCGGAACTGGCGAATAGCGTGAGAAGTTTTCGTCGACAGCCTTCTTTGCAGCCTCTTTAATGTGGTCGGGTGTGTTGAAGTCGGGCTCACCAACACTCATGTTGATTACGTCTATGCCCTGTGCCTTCATCTCGCCGCTCTTCTGTGACATTGCAAGTGTCTGTGACGGAGCGAGACGATTGAGTCGATTTGATAATTCTGCCATTATTATAAATATGTATAGTTATAATTTCTTGCAAAATTATAAAGAAATTCTGAGTTTGGCGAATAAAACAAAGAGGAATTAAAAATAAAACTACAAAATGCAATGAGATTTTGTTCTTTTTTAAACATCCAGAGTCGTGGAAGTACGCATCGGACGGCGGACGCAACCTGATCGGACAGCGAACGCAATCTGATCGGACAGCGAACGCAACCTGATCGGACGGCGGACGCAATCCGATCGGGCGGCGGACGCAATCCGATCGGGCGGCGGACGCAATCGGTGACGAAAAAAGGGTGTGGCAGAAGTCAAACAAGATGAGCTGCAAGCCCAAATCAATTGATTTCTGCCACACCCTTCATACTAAATATGTATAATGGGGTTCAAAACCGCACTATCAATTCTCAACGCTCTCGCTATTGAAAGCCGATGTGATGCGATACTTCACGTCGCCGTCGTAGGTGACGGTAGAGTTTTTGAGGGCACTCCATACGGGGGCGATGTAATCGCTCTCGCCATTCTTGTCGGAGAGTTTGTAGTAGGAGTGTATCTCTATGGTGAGTCCGTCGTTGTAGCGGCGTTCGAGGGCCTTGAGCAGTTCCTTTGTCACGCCGGTGACATTGATTGTGATGCCTGCAGGCTGACGCTCAACTGTGAGCTTGACATTGGCACCGATAGTTGCATCGTAATCCTGCACCTCGAAGTACTTCTCGAAGTAGCGCACAAGAGCTGCCGACTCGACACCCTCTACTGTATAGTCGATGCCTACGGGGAGGAACACCTTCACGTCCTTAGCCTCCTTGATATGCACCGAAGTCTTTATCTCGCCCCATGAAGAGTGCTTCTGCTGGTGGATATCAACCAAGAGGGTCGGGTCGATAGGTTTGATGTTGTAGATGGCTGGATAATAATCGGCAAGCTGCTGATAGGTGAGCTGCATCTTACCGTCGTTCTCGCCGAAGGTTATCTCCTGGAAGCCCTCGTCCTTGCAGGCATCACACGCTGCCTTGATGTCGTCTTTATCGGTGAGCAAGCCGTCAACATGCCAACCGTTCTCCATGCTCTTGGCGAGATACCATATCACACGGATGTTCTTTTCCACCACGGTAGGCGACACCGGATTGGTGCGACCGTACCATTTTGTAAGTTTATTTACAACAGTGGCGGTGGTTGTGTCGCCTGCTGCAATAAGGGTGCGCAAGCCCGAACCATTTGTGCTAAGCAGATAGTCGTAGTTCTTGTCCTTATTTATAGTAATGTATGGACAGTCGGTGTACACCTTGCCGTTGTTCATAACTCCAACGTACTTGTTTGGAGCGACATTAAAACCAAGGCGTGGGTCGACCTTCACATTGAAATACGTGACGTCAGCGGTTGGAGACAGAGGATTGACGGCACGTGTTACAGCGTTCACCTTCTGATAGTTATTCAGGACATCAACGCCCATATACACCTCGGTTTGAGGCGCATTAGACAACAAAGAGTCGTCAGTACCATTGACATCTTCTGAATTTGAACATGCTGTAAATGCAGCAACGGCTGCAAAGAGAGCAAATAGCTTGTGTAGCTTTATCATAATCAGTTTGCTGTTTGTATGTTAAATCAAGATTGAATATATCATAAATCGGCTGCAAATGTACATCATTTGTTGAAAACGGCAAAGTTTTTGAATAACTTTTTCGTAAAAATCACGCCAAATCCTGCCGAACAACTAAAAGTGAGCCATTTACGAACTTTTTAGCTCAACTGACACGGTTAATTTTCTGTAATTATATAATGTGGCAGAATCGTAATTGCAGAAAACAATACACTTTTGTGTATGTATAAAGAACAGGAACATGAGTTTGGGTATATACAAACAGCATACACCCAAGCTCATGTTCTCTTATTCTTTGGTCCTTAAAAATTCAACAACATACTTACTGTATGTGCCAACAGTCCTTACTTGAGGTGCAAGGTGTGACCCATACGGTCGCGCTTAGTCTTCAGGTAGCGCTCGTTGTACTTGTTGGGTATCACTTCGATGGGCACGTTCTCCACAATCTCGAGTCCGTACGACTCTAAGCCTACGCGCTTTGTAGGGTTGTTGGTGAGGAGGCGCATCTTGTGAACGCCAAGGTGGCGCAGCATCTGTGCTCCACAACCATAGTCGCGCTCGTCGGGCTTGAAGCCGAGGTGCACGTTGGCATCTACGGTGTCGTAACCTTCCTCCTGCAGCTTGTATGCCTCAATCTTGTTCATGAGTCCGATGCCACGACCTTCCTGCTGCATATAAACCACTACGCCCTTGCCTTCCTTCTCTATCATCTGCATAGCTGCGTGGAGCTGCTGTCCGCAGTCGCAGCGCTTCGAGCCGAGGATGTCGCCTGTGGCGCATGAAGAGTGTACACGTACGAGCACGGGCTCGTCCTCACGCCACTCGCCCTTCACGAGTGCCATGTGCTCCAGTCCGTTGCTCTGCTGACGGAACGGCACGAGGCGGAAGTGTCCCCACTCTGTAGGCATGTCTACCTCCTCGCCCACTTCGATTATCGACTCCTTCTTGAGGCGGTAAGCGATGAGATCCTTGATGGTGATGATGCGCAAGCCCCACTCCTCTGCCATCTTCTGCAGGTCGGGCATACGTGCCATTGTGCCGTCTTCGTTCATTATCTCCATGAGTGCGCCTGCAGGATAGAGACCAGCCAGGCGGCAGAGGTCGATGGCAGCCTCGGTGTGTCCGCAGCGGCGGAGCACGCCGTTGTCCTGTGCGTAGAGCGGATTGATATGTCCAGGGCGGCCGAAGGTCTGTGGTGTAGACGTTGGGTCGGCGAGTGCTTTGATGGTGGCAGCACGATCGTGTGTTGACACGCCGGTAGTGCATCCCTCAAGTTTATCGATTGTAACGGTGAACGGTGTGCCAAGCATTGATGTGTTGTCGCTCACCTGATGTGGCAGGTCGAGCTCCTCACAACGCGAGAGGGTGATGGGGGCACAGAGCACGCCACGCGCGTTCTTCAACATAAAGTTCACCTTTTCAGGAGTTATCTTCTCGGCGGCGATGATGAGGTCGCCCTCATTCTCGCGGTCTTCGTCGTCAACCACGATTACGAACTGTCCGTCTTTAAAATCTTTTAGAGCATCTTCGATGCTGCTCAGTCTGAATTCTCCCATATTATTTATTTGTTGATGAGTGTTATTATTATTCGTTATCTTACTATTATTGTTTCTAAAATATCGCCATTAAGTATGTCGCTACCGATTGAGTATAGCGTTTATTCTGCCCATGATTATCTTGTTCTCGGTCTGCACCACCTTCAGGTCGCGCTGTAGACGCAAGCGATAGCGCCACATTCGCATGTAGAGCACGAAGCCGAGCGGTACGACGATGGCTGCCACAATGTTCAGCCACTTGCGTTCGAAGGGGCGTGTGTGGGCGCGCTCCGACATCACGGGGTACATGCTCAGGTGGTTGATGATAGTGCGGTCGCGCGAGTTGCTGAGGTCTTCTATTATCTGCTCCAGCTGTGGCACAATGCGCTCCATCACGTTGTCGGGCTCGTACTTGAAGAACACTTTCACCCAACTTGGTGCACGTTTCAAACGATGCGTGTGCGAGTACTCGACTATCTCGTTGTTCATCTGCTGCAATTGTGCCAAGTCGTCGGCGTAGTGCGGATCGTTGATTACCACCTCCTTACGATATATCGGGCGCTTAATGCGCAGACCGAAGAAGCGACGGAAGATGTCGGCGTACAAGTCGGCATTGAACACAACAGAGTCGTTGGTTGCTTTATATGTAAAGAACACCGCCATCGGCACGAGTACAGCGGGAGCAAGACTCTTGCCGAACCATATCGTCCACATACCGCTTCGCGCCATTCGATAGCCCGAGTTGTCGAGTATGTAGTAGAGGATGAAGACGAGCACCGAAATGAGCACCGGCAGACCCAGACCGCCCTTGCGTATGATGGCTCCGAGCGGCGCACCGATAAAGAAAAAGATGAGACACGACAAGGCGAGCGTTATCTTTGCCACCCATTCTATCTCGTGCTGACGTATCAGACGGTCGCCATCGCTGGTAATAAGCGACTTAAACTCGAGGTCGCTCTTGCGCGAGGCTACTCGGTTCAGGGCATAACTTATAGCGGTGCGCTTCTGTTGCGACGTGAGGTGAGCGTATGCTGTATCGACGTTATAGGCTGAGGTCGTAGCAAGTTGCATGGCGCGAAGCGAGTCGTTCTTCGTAACCGAAGCGAGTCGATAGAACGTGAGTCGATCGGCAGCGTAGTAGTTGTTGCCGATACTATCGTACACTTGTTTCAGCGAGTCCATATCGTGAACTATCTGCGTGAAACTCTTGCCACGTGCGTCGTTGGATATCGACGAACCATCGCTCACATTAAAGTCGGAATCAAAGTCGAGCACGATATGCTTCTGCACAAACGACTCGCGACGATAGGGCACCGAAGCGCTGCCAGCCAACTCCTGCGACTGCATATTCTCAAACCATTCGCCACTCCACAGCGTGAGCAGCAGGTGTTTCTTCTCGGCTGTCGACTGCAACATGCCCGAGTCGGCGAGTATTATCGCCTGGTCTTCGTACGACCCAGTCATGCGATAAATCATTATACCGTAAAGCTTACCCGTGTCCATATTCTTCTTCGACACGTAGAGGTTAGAGTTTGGTATGCCGTCGTAAAACACGCCTTCCGGTATTTCCAGTTCCGGACTCTTCTGCTTCATTGATATGAGCATCAAGGCGAGCTTGCGGTTGGCTTCCGGACCGATAGAGTTCTGAAAATAAATGGAGAGCACGCAGATAGCCACACTGATGGCTATGAGCGAACGAAACGCTTGCATGAGCGATATACCTGCAGCTTTTATAGCCGTCAGCTCTGAGCTTTCACCGAGATTTCCGAATGTTATAAGCGATGAAAGCAGAATGGCAAGCGGCATTGCTTGCGGCACAAGCATGAGTCCCATATGCCAAAAGAATTCGGCAAGCACGTCGACGGAGAGTCCCTTACCGATTAGCTCGTCGACATATTTCCACAGAAACTGCATCATCAGTACAAATTGACAGATGAAGAACGTTCCTATGAACAAAAGACCGAACTGCTTTGCAATGAAGATATCTAATTTCTTTATACGAAACATCGTGAGCGTTTTTACCTTATTATATATAAGTAGACTGTTCCACCAGTGCACTACATATAAGAGGTTAAGTATATGTATGCTTTTTTATGCTGCAAAATTAGCATAAATATTTCATATACTCCACGAAATTAAATGATTTTAGTATTTTTACACTGCCGGAGTAGTCCACTCCTACCCTACACGCCACACTTACGACGCAAACGCTCGAAGTTGCTCGTCCATATATCCTCGAGCCAGTCTTTATCGCCATCGTCTGTAAAATCGGTAACGCTGAGCATGTATCCACCCGTCAGACTACACTTCTCCATACGTATCTCTACATACGACCCGTCGGTTTCGTCGTCCCAACTCCAGCGTATGCGTCCGTATTTCTCAATCACGCTGACCGTTGCCATTCGTACTTCGTGGTGGCGGTGGGCATCGCCCCATGCGCAGGTGAGTTGGTCGCCATCGAGCGTCACGCTATCGGCTATCCACTTCTGCAAACCCGAATCGGTACCGATAAGCTGCCAAATGATATTCTTCGAAGTTGAGTTTAGGAGGTGTTCTACAGTGATTTTGTTTTTCTCCATAGTTGTTGTTTTAGTAGTTAAGCCATTAGGAAGGCCTGTATTTTTTGCAAAGATAGGGAAAAAGATAAAGAAAATGCACTTTATTGTGATTTTTTTTGCGAAAAGTTTTGGCGATTAACAAAAAAGCATTACCTTTGCACCCGCAATCAAGAACGATGGCGGGATAGCTCAGCTGGTTAGAGCGCATGATTCATAATCATGAGGTCCCCAGTTCAATCCTGGGTCCCGCTACAAAGAACGAGTTAAAGATTAGGTCTTTGACTCGTTTTTTTGTATATAAATCAATAAAAACATATTTAACACAACTTTTTCCGCATTTTTTCTACAATTTACACATTATATTATTGGTTTTTAGTACCTTTGCATTGATTTTGAAAAATTACACGCAAGACGGAATAGCAAAGCCATATTGACGTTCGCACGTGTAACAACATCATACAACAACAAGGTAAAAAGGATAATCAACAATAATAAAAAGAAATCATGGCTGGAACAAAAAAAATCAAGACCGCGCTTATCTCCGTATTTCATAAGGATGGTCTCGACGAGCTCCTGAAGAAGCTCAACGAAGAAGGTGTTAAATTCCTCTCTACTGGTGGCACACAAGCATTCATCGAAAAGCTTGGCTACGAATGTCAGTCGGTAGAAAGCGTAACATCTTACCCATCAATCCTTGGTGGACGTGTCAAGACTCTGCACCCACGCATCTTCGGTGGCATTCTCGCACGTCGCGACAATGAAGGCGACCGACAGCAGATGGCTGAATACGCCATCCCCGAAATCGACCTCGTCATCGTCGACCTCTACCCATTCGAGCAGACTGTAGCAAGCGGTGCTTCCGATGCCGACATCATCGAAAAGATAGACATAGGCGGCATCTCACTCATCCGTGCTGGTGCTAAAAACTTCAACGACGTGGTCATCGTTCCGAGCAAGGCTGAATACAAGCTTCTCCTCGACATCCTCAACACTAATGGTGCTGAGACCTCTCTTGAGGAGCGCAAGATGTTCGCTGAGCGTGCGTTCGGCGTAAGCAGCCATTACGACACAGCCATCCACGCTTGGTTTGCAAAGTAAACTCAAAACTCAAAATTCAAAAACTCAATAAATGGGATTTTTTTCATTCAGACAGGAAATTGCGATGGACCTCGGCACTGCCAACACCATCATCATCTGCGACGACAAGATCGTTGTTGATGAGCCGTCGGTAGTGGCACTCGACCGTCGCACAGACAAAATGATTGCTGTCGGCTCGAAGGCAAAGATGATGTATGAGAAGACTCACGACAACATCCGAACCATTCGCCCACTCCGCGATGGAGTCATCGCCGACTTCTCAGCATGTGAACAGATGATGCGCGGACTCATCAAGATGGTACACTCTGGCAGCCGACTCTTCACCCCGTCGCTGCGTATGGTTATCGGCGTACCTTCAGGTTCTACCGAAGTGGAGTTGCGCGCCGTGCGCGACAGTGCTGAGCACGCCGACGGACGCGACGTGTACCTCATCTTCGAGCCTATGGCAGCTGCTATCGGCATCGGCATCGACGTGGAAGCACCAGAGGGCAACATGATTGTAGACATAGGTGGCGGCTCAACAGAGATTGCTGTAATCTCGCTCGGCGGCATCGTGTCGAACAACTCTATCCGCACTGCTGGCGATGACCTCACAGCCGACATCCAGGAGTACATGTCACGCCAGCACAACGTGAAGGTTTCGGAGCGTATGGCTGAGCGCATCAAGATACACGTCGGCTCGGCTCTCACTGAGCTTGGCGACGATGCGCCGGAGGACTTCATCGTTCACGGACCGAACCGCATCACTGCGCTCCCTATGGAGGTGCCGGTATGCTATCAGGAGATAGCACACTGCCTCGACAAGACTATCGCAAAGATCGAGAACGCTGTGCTCTCTGCTCTTGAGAACACACCGCCTGAACTCTATGCCGACATCGTGAAGAATGGTATCTATCTCAGTGGTGGCGGTGCCCTGCTGCGTGGTCTCGACAAGCGTTTGCAGGAGAAGATCAACATTCCGTTCCACATCGCCGAAGATCCGTTGCACAGCGTAGCAATCGGTGCGGGTGTGGCTCTGAAGAACATCGACCGCTTCTCATTCCTGATGAGATAGGCTAAAAGTAAAAGAGTAAAAAAGTAAAAAGGTAAAAGAGTAAAACGCTCTTGACAGTAAATAACTTTTAAAGGTAAAAAGGTAAAAAAGTAAAAGAGTAAAAAGAGCAGGAAAGGTTATACGCCCTCTGCTTTTTACTTTTTTACTCTTTTACTTTTTTACTTTTCAATTATGCGCAACCTATTAGATTTCCTTTCACGCCATAACCATTGGTTCGTCTTCCTCTTGCTTGAGGTAGTGAGCCTCATACTGCTGTTCAAGTACAACAGCTATCAGGGCAGTGTGTGGTTTTCATCGGCTAATGCCGTAGCAGGCAAGATGTACGAATGGGACTCGTCCGTGAAGCAATACTTCGCCCTCACCGAAGTGAACCGCCAACTCACCGACCGCAACATATACCTCGAACGCGAAGTGGAGATGCTGCGCGAGCAGGTGAAGAAGTCAAACAACGACACTACCCTCGTCGAACGACTGCAACAGAACATCATGCGCGACTACGAGACCATACCGGCAAAGGTCGTCAGCTCGTCGCTCGACAAGGCTAACAACTTCATCACCATAGATAAAGGCAGTGCCGACGGCGTGCGCAAGGACATGGGCGTGGTGTGCGGACAGGGCATCGTGGGCATCGTCTATCTATGCAACGAACACTACTCGGTGGTTATCCCTGTGCTCAATGAGCAGTCGAACATCAGCTGCACCATACGCGGACGTGGCTACTTCGGCTACCTGCGCTGGCATGGTGGTTCGCCCGAAACGGCATACGTAGAGGATATACCACGCCATGCACACTTCCGACTGGGCGACTTCATCGTGACATCGGGCTACTCCTCGGTGTTTCCACCGGGCATCATCGTCGGACGCATCAAACATGTGTACAACTCCGAAAACGGACTCTCCTACCGTCTCAACATCGTTCTGTCGACCGACTTCTCACGTCTGCGCGACGTGAGCGTCATCAACGACCGCGAGATGGACAAGAAACTCGAATTACTGCGTGCTGCCGAAGACTCCATCAAGGCACGCCAATAAACATACAGAAGAAACAAATGAGCCTGAACTTCCTTAGAAACATAGTATTCATCATAGTGCTGCTGCTCGCACAGACGCTGCTGCTCAACCATATCAGCGTCTTCGGATGCGCCACACCGCTACTCTATGTCTACTTCGCACTGACCATGCAACGCGGCGAAGCAAAGTGGGCTACGCTGCTTTGGTGCTTCTTCATGGGTCTGTTGGTGGACATCTTCACCAATACACCAGGTGTAGCAGCTGCCTCAATGACGCTCGTGGGCTTCTTGCAACCCTACGTTGTCGAACTATTCGCACCACGCGATAGTGCCGACGACCTCCGTCCGTCCCCCTTCACTTTCGGCTCAAGCAAATACACCAATTACACCATCATCCTCGTACTCATCTATTGCTTCACATTCTTCTCGCTCGAAGCCTTCAATCTGTACAACTGGGGACAATGGATTGCTTGCATCGTGGCAAGCACCATCATCACCGTCGTATTGATTTTGGTGATAGAGTACTTCAGAAGTAAGAGATAGAGCACAGCAGAAACAGTAGGTAGAGAATATTATTAGTAGTAATCGGTAACATCAGTAGTAGGAAATGAGCAATTATAACCTTGAGAAACGGCGCTACGTAATCGCTTTTGTGGCAACGGCTATTGTCGTTGTCTACATCGTGCGTCTCTTCACGCTGCAGCTGCTTAGCGACGACTACAAGAAGAACGCCGACTCCAACGCCTTCCTCAAGAAAATCGAATATCCTTCGCGTGGTGCCATCTACGACCGCAACGGCAGACTGCTCGTGTACAACCAGCCGGCTTACGACATTATGGTCGTGATGAACGAAGCAAAGGGACGCATCGACACGCTTGAGTTTTGCCACGCGCTTGGCATCACGAAAGAGTTCTTCATAAAGCGCATGAACGACATTAAGGACTACTCGAAGAACCCTGGCTACTCGCGCTTCACGCAGCAGCTCTTTATGAGTCAGCTCCCTTCGGAGGAGTTCAGCTTCTTCCAAGAAAAGATATTCCGCTTCCCTGGTTTCTACGTGCAGCAGCGCAGCATACGCCAATACCAATCGAAGGTGGGCGCGCATATCCTCGGCGACGTGGCTGAGGTGTCGCCCTACGACATTGAGGAGGATAGCTACTATCAGCCTGGCGACTACATCGGCAAACTCGGTGTGGAGAAGTCGTACGAGAAACAGTTGCGTGGCGAAAAAGGAGTGCAGATTCTGCTGCGCGACGCTCGCGGACGCATACAAGGCAAGTACATGGACGGCAAGTACGACCGCAAACCGATTGCCGGCAAAGACCTCACGCTCGCCATTGACGAGAAGCTACAAGCATTGGGCGAACGTCTCATGGAGGGCAAGATAGGCTCTATCGTGGCACTCGACCCTCGTACGGGCGAAGTGCTCTGCATGGTGTCGGCTCCGAGCTACGACCCACGTATCATGGTGGGACGTGCACGCGCTAAGAACCACCGCGCACTGGCTAAAGATGCGTGGAAGCCACTGCTCAACCGCTCCATAATGGGTATGTATCCGCCTGGCTCCACGTTCAAGACATCGCAGGCTCTTACGTACATGACTGAAGGCATCATTACGCCAGGCACAGCATTCCCCTGCAACCACGGCTTCTACTATCGCGGTCTACACGTAGGCTGCCACTCACATGCCGCTCCTATCGCTCTTGTCGATGCCATCAGCACCTCGTGCAACTCCTACTTCTGTTGGGGACTTTACTACATGATTGGCAACCGCTCGAAATACAAGACTCCGTATAACGCCATGAACACGTGGCGCGACTATATGGTGTCGATGGGCTTCGGCTACAAGTTGGGCATCGACCTGCCTGGCGAGAAGCGCGGCATGATTCCGAACGCCGATTATTACGACCGCAACTATCGTGGCTCGTGGAACGGTCTGACTATCATCTCTATATCTATCGGCCAGGGCGAAGTGACGCTCACTCCGCTACAGATAGCCAACCTCGGTGCCACCATCGCCAACCGCGGCTACTACTACCGACCACACGTGGTGCGCAAGGTGCAAGGCGAACCGCTCGACACCATGTACACCCACCGCCACTACACAATGGCATCACGCCGAGCCTACGATTACGTGGTAGCAGGTATGCGCTCCTCAGCCTTGAAGGGTACGTGTAAAGCTCTCTCACGACTGCCGTTCGAGGCATGTGGCAAGACGGGTACGGCGCAGAACCACGGACGCGACCACTCCGTGTTCATGGGCTTCGCACCGATGAACAACCCGAAGATAGCTATCGCCGTGTACGTAGAGAACGGCGGATGGGGTGCCGACTTCGGTGTACCTATCGGCGGACTGATGATGGAACAGTATCTTACGGGCAAGCTATCGCCTGCTGCCGAGGCGCAAGCCGATGCCATGCAGGCACGACGCATAGGCTACGGTCCGAGATTCTCTCAAAAGTAAAAAAGTAAAAGAGTAAAAAAGTAAAAAGCTTAGGAAGGCTTAGGCTTAAAGAGGCTTAGAAAGGCTTAAAGAGGCTTAGAAAGGCTTATAAACTTAAAATAATGATAAACGACAAACCACAAAGCATTTGGTCGCAGGTCGACTGGCTGACCATTGGCCTGTACATAGCACTGATGCTCTTCGGATGGTTGAGCATCTGCGGTGCGAGCTACTCCTTCGGCGACAACGATCTGTTCTCGCTCGACACACGCTCGGGTATGCAGATTCTATGGATTGGCACGAGTATCTGTCTCGGTTTTGTCATACTGATGATGGACTCGCGCTTCTTCGACACGTTCTCGTTCATCATCTATGGTGTGCTGCTCCTGCTGCTCTTTGCCACCATCTTCAACCCTCACGACATCAAGGGTTCCCACTCGTGGCTCGTCATCGGTCCGCTACGCTTGCAGCCTGCCGAGTTCGGCAAGTTTGCAACCGCACTTGCGCTCGCCAAGCTGATGAGCACCTACGGCTATAACATACAACGCTGGAAAGACTTTGCAGCGGCTTGCGCCGTGGTGCTCGTACCCATGCTCTGCATCGTGGGTCAGCGTGAGACGGGCTCTGCACTCGTCTATCTCACATTCTTCCTCATGTTCTACCGCGAGGGAATGCCTGGCAGCATCCTCTTCACGGGCGTAGCGATGGTGCTCTACTTCGTTGTGGGCATTAAGTACGAGGGCATTATGCTCTTCGACACACCTACATCGGTGGGCAAGTTCGTGGTACTGCTGCTCGTACAACTGTTCGTAGCAGGCATGGTGTACAACTATGTGCACAACCGTAAGCACACCAATACAATCATCGGCTATAGTCTTGTGCTCACCACTATAGCCATTCTCTTCGACGTGTACGTCATTCCGTTCGACGTGACGTGGGTGCAGCTCGGTATGTGTCTTGCGCTGTTCCTCTATCTCCTCTACCACGGACTGCGTACGCGCCTTCCGCAATACTTCTTTATTCTGGCGTTCGCTGTCGGTTCGGTGGTGTTCTTCTACTCTGCCGACTACGTGCTGAACAACGTGATGGAGCCTCATCAGCGTGTGCGCATCAACGTGTTGCTCGGACTCGACGAAGACCTTGCCGGTGCCGGCTACAACGTTCATCAGAGCGAGATAGCCATCGGTTCGGGCGGACTCAAGGGTAAGGGCTTCCTCAACGGCACGCAGACCAAGCTGAAGTTCGTGCCCGAGCAAGACACCGACTTCATCTTCTGCACCG
>ERZ1026892.4-NODE-4-length-118201-cov-11.007101_pt1 | contig 118201 bp, 107 predicted proteins | sample MGYA00380176_ERZ1026892 | MGnify/ENA primary metagenome ERZ1026892 (study PRJEB33269, sample SAMEA4719812) | human gut metagenome | biome: human-associated habitat; feature: organic feature; material: feces | place: Cameroon | collected 2013-10 ... | reverse complement strand
TCTGCGTGGAGTCCTGCCCGCTGCGCGCGCTGGACTTTGGGCCGATTGAAGAGCTACGTCAGAAGCACGGTCAGCTGGCGGCCGTTGCGCCGCTGCCGTCGGCGCATTTCACCAGGCCGAACATTGTGATTAAACCTAACGCCAATGCACGTCCGTGCGGCGATACCACTGGCTATCTGGCCAATCCGAAGGAGGTGTGAGATGGGCAACGGATGGCATGAATGGCCGCTGGTGCTGTTTACCGTACTGGGACAATGTGTGGCTGGCGCGACCATTATTAGCGGCATGGGCTGGCTGGCGGCACGTCATGAATCCGCCGATCAGCGGCGCATCGTGCTGAGTATGTTCTTCCTGTGGGTCATCATGGGGATAGCCTTTTTTGCGTCGGTACTGCATCTCGGCTCACCGCTGAGGGCGTTTAATTCGCTCAACCGGGTCGGCGCTTCTGCGCTGAGCAATGAAATCGCCAGCGGATCCCTTTTCTTTGCCGTGGGTGGATTCTGGTGGCTGCTCTCAGCGCTCGGTAAAATGCCGCAGGCGCTGGGGCGCATCTGGCTCATCGTCAGCATGCTGCTGGGTCTGGTATTTGTCTGGGCAATGACACGTGTTTATCAGATAGATACTGTGCCAACCTGGTATAATGGTTACACGACAGCCTCGTTCTTCCTGACCGTGCTGCTCACCGGGCCGCTGTTTGCCACCCTGTTGTTAAAACTGGCAAAGGTGCCGTTTAACGGCAAATTCTTCGCGGCATTAAGCGTGCTGGCCTTGCTGGCAAGCCTGGCGGTGGTGGTTTTACAGACCAGCGAGCTGGGCTTCATCCACAGTTCCGTACAGCAGGCTAACGCGCTGTTGCCCGACTGGGGCGTCTGGCAGGTTTGGCGCTTCGTCCTGTTAGCGGCCGGATTAGGCTGCTGGATCTGCCCGCTACTGCGCCGCGTTCCATCAACGGCGCTCGGTCTGACTGTCGGCCTGGTTCTGATGATAGCGGGAGAGCTGATCGGCCGCGGACTGTTCTACGGCCTGCATATGACCGTTGGTATGGCGATTGCCGGGTAATCTATCGGCGCGGGAACTGACCCGCGCCTCTTTAAGGAATTGCAGTAATGAATGACGTTCAGCACAACGACGCCTTAGCTTTTTCTGCTCGCGTATTGGGAGCACTGTTTTACTTCGCACCGGACAGCGCGCTTGCCGAGCCGCTGGTTGCCGCATTTCGTGATGGCGAATGGGCCGCTCAGTGGCCATACCCGGTCGCCAACGCCGATACGCTGTCCGCCGCTTTTGCCGCACCTGGTGATGAATCGCTGGCGGAAGCCTGGCAACGGCTGTTTATTGGCCCGTCGGCCCTGCCGTCACCGCCGTGGGGCTCCGTGTGGTTAGACCGCGAAAACGTTCTGTTTGGCGATTCCACTCTGGCACTGCGCCAGTGGATGCGGGAAAACCAGATTGCGTTCGACGTTGCGCAAAATGAGCCGGAAGATCATTTCGGTACCCTGCTGATGCTGGCGGCCTGGCTCATTGAAAACGACCGTCAGGAGGCTTGCGACCAACTGCTGGCCTGGCACCTGCTGCCGTGGGCACCGCGTTTCTTGAGTGAGTTTGTCGCAAAAGCCAATCACCCGTTTTTCACGGCGTTGGCTGAGTTAGCGCAGGACACCCTCGCCCAGTGGCAGTCACAGCTGCTGATCCCCGTTGCCGATAAAAAGCTGTACCGCTGAGCGTTTCGCATCACATGCAGCGTCTTCATCCCTATCCCGACATTAAGGCGATGCTCCGTCGCCTTCTCCTGGCCATCGTCATTGGCGTCCTCGCGGCGCTGGCGGTGGCACTGTTTCGTCACGCCATGTACCTGCTGGAGTGGCTATTTTTAAGCAACGACAGCGGCAGTCTGGTCAATGCGGCGGAAGGTTTGGTCTGGTGGCGACGCCTTATCACTCCTGCTCTTGGCGGTCTGGCGGCCGGAACGCTGCTGTGGAGTTGGCAACGTTATACGCGTCAGCGCCCTCATGCGCCAACAGACTACATGGAGGCCCTGGAGAGCGACGAAGGCAGGTTCGACACCGGCTCCAGCCTTGTCAAATCAACCGCCTCTCTGCTGGTCGTAGCCAGCGGCAGCGCGATTGGCCGTGAAGGGGCAATGATTTTGCTGGCGGCGCTAGCGGCTTCATTTTTCGCCCAACGCTTCACGCCAAAAGCGGAATGGAAACTGTGGATCGCCTGCGGAGCCGCTGCCGGGATGGCTAGCGCCTACCATGCTCCGTTAGCCGGTAGCCTGTTTATTGCCGAGATCCTCTTCGGCACGCTCATGCTCGCCTCGCTCGGGCCGGTGGTGATTGCGGCGGTTGTCGCTCTGCTCACAACGCAGGCGATGAACGGCGGCGCAGAGCTGCTTTATCGCGTCGGGGCCATTCCCGCGCTCACTGCCACGCATTATGCGCTGATGCTGGCCACGGGTCTTCTGTGCGGGCTCGGGGGCCCGTTGCTGATGTGGTTAATGGATACGACTCATCGCGGTTTCCTGGCGCTGAAGTTGTCTCCACCGTGGCAGCTCGCCCTGGGTGGGCTTGTCGTCGGGATTCTGTCGCTGCTCACCCCCGCGGTATGGGGTAATGGATACAGCGTCGTGCAAGGGTTCTTACTGACTCCGCCCGCTCTGAGCATCATCGCTGGGATCTTCGTGTGCAAACTGCTCGCCATTCTCGCCAGCAGCGGTTCAGGCGCGCCCGGCGGGGTGTTTACTCCCACGCTATTTATTGGTTTAGGGCTAGGTATTGTGTTTGCGAATACGTGGAATCTGGGATTTCCGGGTCACGAAGGTATCGCGATACTGCTGGGGATTACTGGAATGGCTACCCTGCTGGCGGCCACGACGCATGCGCCGATTATGTCGACGCTGATGATTTGTGAAATGACCGGGCAATATACGCTGCTGCCCGGTTTGCTGGTTACCTGCGTGTTGGCGTCAGTGCTGTCGCGCACCTTACGCCAGAATTCTATCTACCGTCAGCACGTTACGGAGCATCGCTAAATCTACGTACTGGCTGAGCTCACGCTGTTCCGGACGCGGCAGATACGGCAGCTCGCCGATCAGCGGTGCGGGCAGTTTTTTGCTCAGCACATCAATAATTTCCGCGTAGTGCGCCAGCCCTGGGTTGATACGGTTGGCCACCCAGCCAATGAGCGGCAGACCGTCGTTGGCGATGGCCTGAGCGGTCAGCAACGCATGGTTGATGCACCCTTCCTGAATCCCCACCACCATCAGCACCGGCAATTGCTCCTGCACCACCCACTCAGAAAGCGGACGCAAATCGTTCATCAGGCTGCGCCAGCCCCCCGTTCCTTCCACCACCACGTTATCAACCTGGCGGCTCAGATTCGCCAATCCGTCGGACAACAGCGTGTAGTTAATGGGACAGCTATGGGCAACGCTGCTCTCTTCTTCGCTCAGCGCGATAGGGTTAATCGCCTCATAAGGTAACGCCTGCGATGACACGCTTTGCAGCACCAGCGCATCTTTGTTGCGTAGCCCCTCGGCGGTCTCTCGACTGCCCTTGGCTACCGGCTTATAGCCTGCCACCCGTTTCCCGCTGGCGGCGAGCGCCTGCAATAGCGCACGAGAAACCACCGTCTTGCCGACAGAAGTATCAGTTCCAGTAATAAAGAAACGATTTAGCATCACTAACTAGCCCCACAATTTTGCCGACAGAATATCAAGACAATGAATAATTCAACGGGGTGAAAGTTTACGTGATGCGCCAGGAGGTCGGATTGAGATAGCGCAATTTTTTGCAAAATGGCAAAAAATGTTAACCCTGTAACAGTCTGATCAGCAGCGTTCCATTATATAGCGCATCTTTTACCAGCGCCGCTCCGGCCATCGTGCCGCGGTTGGAGAACTGCGTTTGCTCTACGGCGATATGTTTACTGTAGGCCGGCAGCGACTGCTGGCGAATACAGTCGCCAATCGCCGGAAAGAGGATGTCCGCCGCCTGGTTAAACGGAGAACCAATGAGAATTTTTTGTGGATTGAACAGATTGACCATAATCGCAAGGATACGACCAACGTTGGTGCCGATGCTGCTAATGATGTCTTTTGCCAGCAGATCGCCTTGCAGCGCCGCCTGGCACAGCCAGTCTACGGTAAGCGGCTTTTGATGTAACATCGAACTCATTGATTGCTGCATCCGCACTTGAGTGAGCTCAAGCACGCTCTCCACGCTGGCTATCGTTTCCAGACAACCGTGATTGCCGCAGTAACAGCGCTTGCCATAGGGGTCAACCTGAGTATGGCCAATCTCGACCAGGCTGCTGCTTCCGGCATGCAGTAAGCGACCATCGGTAATCACCCCTGCGCCCACGTTATGGTCAATCACCACCTGAATCACGTCGCGCGCTCCCCGAGAAGCCCCGAACAGCGCTTCGGCCATGGTCCAGGCGCTGATATCGTGCTGGATATACACCGGCACGCCGGTATGCGCCTCCAGCGTTTCCCCCAGCGGAACATCTTTGACGTCATAAAAGGGCATGCAATGAATAATGCCATTTTCGGTATCGATGATGCCCGGCAGCGTGATAGCAATGGCCGTTAAGCGTTCCAGCAGATTTTGATGACGAATAAAGAACTGGTCGATATGCGACAGTACGCGGTTAAGGAAAGGCGTTTCGTCTACCAGCGCCAGCTCAAGCTGTTCTTCTACCACCAGTTTGCTGCTAAGGTCGCGCAGCGCCAGATGAATATCACCGCGGCTGATGCGCACAGCGAGGTAGTGCCAGGCTTCGGTTTCCACCATTAGCCCTACTGCAGGGCGCCCGCGACTCCCCGCCTCCTGGATTTCCGTTTCCTGTACCAGATGGGCTTCCAGCAGTTCACGGACAATTTTGGTAATACTGGCAGGGGCCAGTTGCGCAAGTCGGGAAAGGTCAATACGCGAAACCGGGCCAAGCTGATCAATGAGACGATAAACCGCCCCTGCATTGGTCTGCTTGATTTGATCAATATGGCCTGGCTGACTGTCCGCTACCACCGTAAACTCCCTTATTTTCGCGCTTCGAAATAAACTGTGGACTATGGTGAAGTACTTCAATGGTCGACGTCAAATATTTACTTAGCCTTGTGATTTAACGCACATTTTTTCACACTTTTGGCGGCTAAACGCCGACCTTTGCCGCGTTTAACAAGTGCTGCTTAAAGCGCTGCGCCGCCTGGCTAAGCTCATGGTGTTTTGACCAGACCAGCCACATTTCCGACACCGCGTCCTCTTCTGCTATCGGTACCCAACGCATTTCATACAACTGAACGCGACGAAATGATGCGGGTAAAATCGACACCCCCAACCCCGATGCCACCAGACCGATAATCGTCATCGCCTCCCCGACCTCCTGGGTAATCACCGGCGTCACGCCATAGCGGCGCATCAGACCAAGAATATCGTCATACAGCCCGGTGCCGACGTGCGGATCAAAAAAGACAAACGGCTCTTTCGCCAGCTCGACAAGGCTGACCGACGGCTGACTGGCTAACGGATGGTCGCGGTGAATCATCGCCAGCAGCGGCTCGCGCAGAATGATTTGCCAGTCAAGCGTATCGGGGAGCTGCGTGTTGCGCATCAGCCCCAGCTCAAGCGCACCTTCCGTCAGCGGTGAGATCTGTTCACGGGTATTGGTCTCACGCGTCTGAATATGCACGTCCGGATAACGCTGGCGAAATGTCGACAGCGTATCGGAAACGGCCTTAATAAAGGGGGCGGATGAGGTAAAACCAATGTGAAGTTCACCCGTTTCCCCGTGATGCAGACGGTTGGCACGTGCCGCGGCTTCGTTTACCTGTAGCAGGATCTGCCGGCTATCGGCGAGAAACTGCCGTCCCGCCTCCGTCAGACTCACGCTGCGGTTGGTGCGGGCAAACAGACGTGCACCGACCTGCTGTTCCAGAATCTGAATTTGCTGACTCAGCGGCGGTTGCGAAATATTCAGACGGGCGGCAGCACGGCCAAAATGCAGCTCTTCCGCAACGGCCACGAAATAGCGCAGATGACGAAGCTCAATATTCATATTTTATAAGTATCAATTGAGATTATTAATATATTAGACAGAATATTTACATTTTCCTACTCTGATTATGTGACCTATGTCGACATTACTCGTTGTTTTTAGCCAAGGATCTTCCCGTGAGCCGCACAACTACCGCAGACCATACGCCCGTTATTGATGTCCGCGACGATACTCCCGCTTCCAGCAATACGTTTATCCGCCGCGGCACGCCGGCTTTCATTCGCGTTACGCTCGCCCTCTTCTCCGCCGGACTGGCAACATTTGCCCTGCTGTACTGCGTGCAGCCCATTCTGCCGGTCCTCTCTCATGAGTTCGGTATTTCACCGGCGGGGAGCAGCATTTCGCTGTCAATTTCCACCATCATGCTGGCGATTGGCCTGCTGTTTACCGGGCCGCTTTCCGACGCCATTGGACGTAAACAGGTGATGGTCACCGCGCTGCTGCTGGCTTCCTGCTGCTCGCTACTGTCAACGATGATGACCAGCTGGCATGGGATTCTGCTGATGCGCGCGCTGATTGGTCTGTCGCTAAGCGGCGTGGCTGCGGTCGGCATGACCTATCTTAGTGAAGAGATTCACCCGAGTTTCGTCGCCTTCTCGATGGGGCTATATATCAGCGGGAACTCGATTGGCGGGATGAGTGGACGTCTGCTTACTGGGGTGTTTACCGATTTCTTCGGCTGGCGCGTGGCGCTGGCGGCGATCAGCCTCTTTGCGCTGGCCTCGGCCATTATGTTCTGGCGCATTCTGCCTGAATCCCGCCATTTCCGCCCCAGCTCGCTGAAGCCAAAATCGTTGCTCATTAATTTCCATCTGCACTTTCGCGATCGCGGCCTGCCGCTCCTGTTCGTCGAGGGTTTTCTGCTGATGGGGGCGTTCGTCACCCTGTTTAACTATATTGGCTACCGCCTGATGCTCTCTCCCTGGTCGCTCAACCAGGCGGTGGTAGGTTTACTTTCCGTCGCTTACCTGACCGGGACCTGGAGTTCGCCAAAAGCCGGCGTGATGACGACCCGCTACGGTCGCGGCCCGGTGATGATCTTCTTCACCGGCGTGATGTTACTGGGTCTGCTGCTCACATTGTTCTCGCCGCTGTGGGTGATCTTCCCCGGCATGCTGCTGTTCTCCGCCGGGTTCTTTGCCGCGCACTCGGTCGCCAGCAGCTGGATTGGCCCACGCGCGCGTCGCGCCAGAGGTCAGGCGTCGTCGCTGTATCTCTTTAGCTACTATCTCGGTTCGAGCCTTGCCGGGACGCTCGGCGGCGTGTTCTGGCATAAATACGGCTGGAATGGCGTGGGGGGATTTATTGCCCTGCTGCTGGTCGGCGCGCTGCTGACCGGCTATACGCTGCATAAACGCTTACGCTAATCATAAGCGGCGGAGCAAATCTCTCCGCCGCTTATTTGCCTTGCACAATGATCAGACATTCCAGAAATCACATTATACGATGGTGTAAATAAAGATATCCGTACTAATTGCCTTAACATTAGAACTAATAAAAATAGTGCGGATACTAATTCAGCGCTTAATTTATATAAAAGCATCCAGAAAATATTTAACGCGTTGTTTTTTTGTGTGATTTCAATACAACATTGACTTTATGAAAATTATTAAGGGAAGTTATTACACTTCCCTTAATACACACTTTGAGAAATTTTCAAACTATTCATACAAGGTATATATGAATTTTATTCAATAGGCAAATTGTGCTGTTTTAAGAAAGATAGCTTATCCCAATAGCCTCTTTGAAATATAATTTTATTATTTACTATTTGAAAAAAACCGCAACCTCTCAAACCTAATGGGGAACGCCACTCTAAAATCGCCCATTGTCCATCTTCGAAAATGTTTTCAACGATACAAACCATTTCTGGAATAGAAAAGTCTTGTTCAAGCATTTTCTTTATAGCCTGTTTCCCAATAACGGGTTCATTGGCTACTTGATGGTTTATTGCATTATCATCATATAATTCTGAAATAATTTCCACATCTGCATTATTAAATGCGTCAACCCATTGGCAAAGTATTTCCTTTGGCTTCATATAAATTACCTCCAGACCTGTAAGTATTCACCCCTAGCATAACATCAAAATCCTTTCAAGCTCAAAATTTATTTAAAGCATAGGAAAACGTTTAAAGTGCAATAATAACTCTGATCGGCTCTCCACAAATTGATGCAGATAAATGCTAGCAACGTCTGCTCCTGGCACAAGCGGACTAGGTGTTCGAATAAAATCATCCGTCCCTGAGAAGATCAGAGAATCTTGTATCCCGGGCCGTAGACACGCTTAAACTCACGGGTAGACTTCTCCCCGCGCTTACCCTCATTCGAGACGTTTACCTGCATGATGACAAGCTGAGTATTGAGTAAGAAAAGTGCAGAAGAACAGACATATCTGACACTCAATTAACAACAGGCCAAAAAATGCCGCAGCGCCCTAAACGCCGAGGCATTTTCTATTTACAGTCCATACTGATGTTTAGCAGGAAAAGCTGGTCAGAGGACTTATCCATTTTCATAAAATAGTACGTAACAAGCAACAGCCCTACCATAAATGGAATTTCATACAACTCTTCCATAAGGTCAGCATATTGAGGGTTATGAACAAACAGCGGTGCCAGCAGACGATGGTGCTCAACGGTATCGGAAATGACAAACGTACAAATAGTCACAGCCAGCAACCACAGCGGCATTGTCACTTCCTTAATCCTGCGGACGATGTCCTTGCGTAATGGCCCGGATAACAGAGAAAGCGCTAAACCTCCGATCAGAATGACGGAAATCGCTCTAAACACTAGATGAGGTTGCTCGGGGAAATAAGCCCGCCCCCAACTCGTACTTCGTCCTAGCAGCGCCATCCACCACAGCACGGCCCACATCCAGAACTGTTTTTCTCCTTCAGGCCTCGAAAGCGGTTTGATATACCAAGCGGTAAACAACGCGCCAAACAGCAGCCACAGCGCCTGAGCGTTTTCAATCAGCGTCACTAAGGCACCGCCAAGCAACGGTAGATGCCAGTCTGCGGCAAACGGAAATAACAGGGAGAGAACCACCATAACAACAACAGAAAAGGGTAAATGCGTATCAAATTTCATAGAAATCATTCAAGTTAATAATGAATTACAGATAGTAGCGTTTAAGAAATTTATTCCATTAACATTGAATGCGATCTTCTTAAGGTTATCTTAATGTTTCTATGATCGTTCAATTCATCGTTTGAAGCACCCCAGGTAATCTGTAATCGCCGCTCTCGCTTCGCCAAACCCATAGCACACTTCCGCTCGAGATCCTGCCCCCAGCGCCCCCCTTTGTGATTATTCGTGCGCATGAAATCCTAATAACTTCAAGAGAATACCGACAGGTTCTATAATGGACCCACTTTTTGTCTTTCCTGTTCCGTTTATGACTACCTACACCAGTAATACCCAGCTTAATCTGCGCATTATTTCGATCGTGGTTTTCACCTGTATTTGCTACCTCTCAATCGGCCTGCCGCTGGCGGTACTCCCCGGATTCATCCACTACGATCTTGGCTATAGCACGCTGGTTGCCGGCGCGGTGATCAGCCTTCAGTACATTTCCACTCTTGTCAGCCGCCCGCATGCCGGGCGCTATACCGACATCTGGGGGCCGAAGAAGGTTGTCAGCCTGGGCATTATCTGCTGCATGATGAGCGGCCTGTTCACGCTGGCTGCCGCGGCCGCGCACGCCAGCCCCATTCTGGCAGTTGCGCTGCTGTTGGTCGGCCGCATGTTCCTCGGTGTAGGCGAGAGTTTTACCTCTACCGGCTCCACGCTGTGGGGGATTAAAACCGTCGGCGCAATTCACACGTCCCGCGTCATTTCCTGGAACGGGGTCGCCACCTATGTCGCTATGGCCGCCGGTGCGCCGTTGGGGGTGATGCTCAATAGCGCGTTTGGCATCAGCGGCTTCGCAGCGCTGATTGTGATTATCGCCGTCATTGGCCTGCTCTTTGCCCGTACTCGTGCTGACGTCAGCGTCAGCGCGGGCATCAGAGCCCCTTTCCACGTCGTAGCGCGTAAAATCTGGCCTTACGGTTTGGGTCTTGGCCTGGGTACGGTAGGCTTCGGGGTGATTGCGACATTTATCACGCTTTACTTCTCCGCGCACGGCTGGCAAGGCGCCGCCTTCACGCTGTCACTGTTCAGTATTGGCTTTATCTGTATTCGTCTGGTGCTGGGTAACACCATCACCCGCTTTGGCGGCATTCGCGTATCGCTGGTCTGCTACGTCTTTGAGTGTCTGGGGCTGCTGATTATCTGGTTTGCCCCTAACGCCTGGATCGCCGGGCTGGGCGCCTTCCTTACCGGCTCTGGTTTCTCGCTGGTCTTCCCGGCGCTGGGCGTCGAAGCGGTCAAACAGGTGGAAGAACAAAACCAGGGGACCGCGCTGGGTACCTATTCCGCCTTTCTTGATTTGGCGTTAGGCATTACCGGCCCTGTCGCCGGCTGGATTGCCGGCTACCAGGGCTTAGACAGCATTTACCTGCTGGCCGCGGTGGTCGTGGCAATAGCCTTAGCGCTCATTCTGCGCGTTTACCTGATGCAACGCGCCAGCCGCACGCCTTGCGCGAACTAACCTTGTGAGGGGCGAAGACCCATCGCCCCTGTACGTTTGTGCAACACCTCTCGTACATTACGTTACACGCCGATACCAATCACTCACGGAAAGACCAATAGCCCACAGGTATAGTTCTTTCAACGGCCCCGCAGTGGGGTTGAATGAAAAAACCAATTCGAGGGTATGAGAATGAAAAAAGTATTAGCTCTGGTTGTTGCCGCTGCTATGGGTCTGTCTTCTGCTGCTTTCGCTGCTGACGCGACGGCAACGCCGGCTCCGGCTGCTACTGCGACCGCTACTCACGCGGCTCCGGCAAAAACCACTCACCACAAGAAACACAAAAAAGCAGCACCGGCGCAGAAAGCGCAGGCTGCCAAAAAACACAAAAAAGCGGCTGCTAAACCGGCGGTAGAGCAGAAAGCACAGGCCGCTAAAAAGCACAAAAAAGCAGCAACTAAACCCGCTGTAGAGCAGAAAGCTCAGGCCGCTAAAAAACACAAAAAAGCAGCAGCTAAACCGGCTGTAGCGCAGAAAGCGCAGGCTGCTAAAAAACACAAAAAAGCCGTAAAACACGAAGCCGCTAAACCGGCTGCACAACCGGCTGCTTAATTATTTTGATACGCAATCGGCGCGATCTTCGCGCCGATTCAGGCAGACAGGAACATTACGTCGCGTCGCCCCCCGACGCAGGTGTTAGCCCTTCTGGCTGAGGTGATCAACTATCCGCATCGGCGCGACTACAGCGCCGATTTTTTCCCGGAGAGCCAACCATGTTGCGGCGTTATCGTTTCGAGCTCATCCTGGCATTACTGATCGTTTGCGCACTTATCGCGACTCAGTTCTTCTTTTACTGAATGTAGTTCGCTGATTTTACTCCCACTTTTCATGTCTCCCGTCTATAGTAGTCTCACTGGGTTTAGTTTTTATAATCATAATTGCCCCATCAGAGAGTGATATGCGTACAGCCTTTGTGTGTTGTTTACTGGGATCGTTATCCGTTCTGCCTTTCATAACTCATGCTGATGACGGTGATAGCGGCATTAGCGCGAAAGATATTAAGACCCTGTTTTTTGGTCAGGACGATCGCGTTCTCGTCAGCCACCCGGCACAAGAACCGTGGGACGCCATCGGGCAACTTGAAACCGCCAGCGGTAATCTGTGCACCGCGACGCTGATTTCCCCACATCTGGCCTTAACCGCCGGACACTGTCTGCTGGAGCCGCCAGGCGGCAAGCTGGACAAAGCGGTAGCCCTGCGCTTCGTATCGCAAAAAGGCAGCTGGCGCTATGAAATTCATGGTATTGAGGGACGCGTTGACCCTTCGCTGGGCAAACGACTGAAGCCCGACGGCGACGGTTGGATTGTGCCATCCTCAGCGGCACCGTGGGATTTTGGCCTGATCGTCCTACGCTACCCGCCTTCCGGTATTACGCCACTGCCGCTGTTCACCGGCGACAAAGCTGAACTCACTGCCGCGCTGAAAGCCGCCGGGCGAAAAGTGACGCAGTCAGGTTACCCCGTCGATCATCTGGATTCACTGTACAGTCATGAAGATTGTACCGTCACCGGCTGGGCGCAGTCTTCGGTGCTTTCGCACCAGTGCGATACGCTGCCGGGTGATAGTGGTTCCCCGCTGCTGTTGAAAACGGATGCCGGCTGGCAGCTGATCGCCGTACAAAGCTCAGCACCGGCAGCCAAAGATCGCTGGCGTGCCGACAATCGCGCCATCGCCGTGACCGGTTTTCGCGACAAACTGGAAGCGCTCGCCGCGGGCAACTAACTCAGACGCTGCTGGTGGCGCAACGCCAGCAGCGAAGATAGCGGCATCGGCTCGCTGAAATAGAATCCCTGAAGCTGATCGCAGCCCGCCAGCCGCAGCAGTTTCATCTGTCTCTCCGTTTCGACTCCTTCGGCAATCACCGTCATGCCTAGCGCGCTGGCAATCCGAATCGTGCCCCCCACCAGCGCAGCGGCCTGCTCGTCATCATCCACCAGCCCGGCCAGCGATTTATCAATTTTAATCGTGTCGAAATTGAAACGACGCAAATAGCCGATGCTGGAATAACCGGTACCAAAATCATCCAATGCAACGGCGGTACCCAGCGCTTTCAGATTCGCGATCGCCGCACGCGCGCGCTCCGGCTTTTCCAGCACGTAGGTCTCTGTCACCTCAATCTGTAGCCTGGACGGCGGAAAACCGGATGATTTCAGCACGCTGGAAACCTTATTTTCAAACTCAGGGTCGCGGAATTGCGCAGGCGAAATATTCACCGATAGTTTGAGATCGTTGTGTGTCAGCAGATCGTGACACGCGCGAGCCAGCACAAACTGCCCAAGCGAATAGATAAGCCCACTGGTTTCGGCGATAGCAATAAACACATCGGGCATCAGCTCGCCTTTCTCCCGTCGCGGCCAGCGCACCAGCGCCTCAACGCCAATCATCACCTGCGTCCGGGCGCAGACGATAGGCTGATACCAAACCTCAAACTCATTGTTTTCCAGCCCGTGACGAATGTCATTTTCAATAGCGACCTGGTATTCGCGCGCGCTGTTAAGCTCAGCGTCGTAGTGGGTGATGCGACCTTTGCCGGTAATCTTCGAGTGATACATGGCGATATCTGCCTGGCGGAAAAGCTCGGAGCTGGAGCTCTCCTGCAATTTTCCGCTGGCGATGCCTATGCTGGCGCTGATGTGCAACGTCCGGCCGTCGATGCGGATTGGCGTATTAAGATAGTCCAGCACGCTTCCCGCGAATGCCGCCGCGCGCGCTTGCGAGTGCTCACTGCCCACGGTCATCGCAAACTCATCGCCTCCCATGCGCGCGAGCATTCCGCCGGGAGGCACCAGCGTTTGTAGCATCGCGGCGATGCGAATAATCAGAATGTCGCCGACATCATGGCCATGAATGTCATTAACATCCTTAAAACCATCCAGATCGATAAACACCACCGTTTTCACGTCGCGATCGCCGCGCTGGCTGATGCGCTCAAGCTGTTCAATCAGCGCACGCCGGTTGGGCAGATGGCTCAACCAGTCGGTCAGCGCAATTTCTCGCGCCTGACGTTCCCCGCGCGCCAGCTTCCACAAGCCTAAACTGCTGAGCAGGATAAACAGCAGAATTAACCCGGCCGCAAGCAGGACAATTTCACGAATTTGCGGTGATGCGGCGCTGGCAGCCTCAGCCCCAGGCTGCCTGAGCTGCCAATCAAGCCAGCCCACCACCTTTCCCCCGGTGGTTCGCACCGGAATGTTGTATTGGTTCTGTGGCGCAGTACCCAACGTCAGTTTTTCAATCTGGAACGTATTTCCCAGATTGTTGAGTAAGCCAGGATTGATATGCCGGGTGATCACCAGATAACGCCGCGTCGCGTCGTACACCTGTAGACGTCCAACCATAGGGCGAATCAGCCCGATCCCGACAAAGGCAATCCCCGCTCGCGTCTGGGTTATGCCGGCAAAAACATTGCTCCCCCGACGCAGCGCATCCTCATTTTGGCTAATAAGCGCTTCCAGCCCCTCACCAAAGAAATCGAGATTATGGTCATTAAACGATGAGCTATGAAACGAGCCCCAGAGAACACGATAGTTTTCATCCAGGACAAATGTGCCATCGTAGAGATTATTGATTTTGAAGCCTGCACCCCAGGTATTATACAGCCACGTGGTGTCCAGCTTCGGAGCGTAAACCTGACGGACGGCGTCGTCCCAGATAGAGTTGTCGGTTACGAGTGAGAGCACGCGGTTAATGGATGTCTGAAGGGCCCCATCAACAGAAAGTGCGGAACGGCGGGCATCAATATCGTTAGTTTTGCTACTGATTAAATTCTGCGACAGGTAAAGCAGTGAAATAATAGAAAAGATCAGGCCAACGCCTGCTAAAAAAATCATCACGAACAGCGTTCTGGCCGTGGCAATATTACGCCAGCGTGACGGATTAAACATGCCTCACCCTCGCAGTCACAAAGCGAACCCTTTGTAACAAGCGTAATACAGACCGCGGATTTCGCTGCCCGATTTCCGGGCAGCTATCACATCAGGCGAGTTTAATCATCACCATACCGATCAACAGCAGGCCAAGTCCAACCCAGCCCTTATTATTCAGGCGCTGACCAAAGAGGACCCACCCCGCCGCCAGCGTGGCCGCAACGCCGAAGCCCCCCCAGATAGCATAGGCGACCGACAGGTCAATCCCCTTTACGGCCTGCGACAGCGCGCTGAACGCCGCCAATACCGCAGCCAGCGAGAGGAGTCCGTACAGTTTGTTACGGAAACCGTCAGAGAACTTCAGGAAAATATTAGCGACAATTTCAAGTACGATGGAACCTGCCAGCCAGAGGCCGTGAATCAATTCGAACTTAAGCATGATTCACCTCGTTATTGATCATAACGCTTTTCTTCGGCGCTTTACGCGTACCCGATTTGATCAACACAATCCCGGCGATAAGCGTTGCCAGACCCGCCGCTTTCATCACCGTCAGACTTTCGTCAAAGACCAGGACGCTGAAAAGCGTAATCAGCACGATACCGATACCTTCCCAAAGCGCGTAGGCGACACCAAGGGCGATTTTCTTAACCGCAAACGAAAGAAAAATATAAGACAGTGAGATCATCACCAGCATTAAAATAAAGCCGGTATTACCATCGCTTACGCTCGCCCATTTCATAGACAGCGTACCCGTAATTTCGGCCACAATAGCCAGGGCTAATAAAATCCAGTAAAACATGGTCCTTCTCCTGCATGAGAATATAATCCGTAGCAGTTCGCGACGTAGCGCAAACTGAAATAAAATGATTAAAATTTAGCTCAGACGAAGAAAAGGACTACAGCGCGTTGCGCCAGTGGTGCTCACCGCAGAAGGCAGAAAAGGAAGGAAAAACAGTGGATTGAGTAGAAATGCACGTCCTGAACATATTGTCCATAAAATTACAATTATCCGCGGTATTGCTTCTCATCATTGCGGATTAAAATTGTCCTCAGTAGTTAAACACAGTTAATTTCTAACACAGTTGTCGAAGTATCTCAAAATGTTTTCAAATCTTTACTGATGTTGTTTGATGTACATTCATTTATTATGAGCCAATTCGCAATTATCATAATCAGCAGAGTTTATAGCAGGAGCTATCATGTCCAGGCCGATCATTACGCTTAATGGATTAAAAATCGTCATCATGCTCGGCATGCTGGTTATCATTCTGACAGGGATCCGTTTTGCTGCGGAGATCATCGTCCCTTTCGTGCTGGCGCTGTTTATCGCCGTGGTGCTCAACCCGGTCGTTCAGCTGTTGGTGCGCTGCCGCGTACCGCGGGTCCTCGGCATCTCGCTACTGATTGTGGTAATTATTCTGGTGGCCGTACTGCTGCTGGCCTCGCTCGGTACATCACTTAACGAACTGACCCGCACGCTGCCACAGTACCGCTCGTCGCTGGCGGTCCCCATCTATAACCTGCAGCCGTGGATGCAACGCTTTGGTATCAGCGTCAGCCCCGAAGAACTGATTAAATACATTGACCCCAATGCCGCCATGACACTGGTTTCACGGCTACTGTCGCAACTCTCGAACGCCATGTCATCCATTTTTCTGCTGCTGCTGACGGTAGTGTTTATGCTACTGGAAGTACCGCAGCTACCGGCAAAACTTCAGCAGATCATGTCACGTCCGGTAGAGGGAATGGCGGCGATTCAGCGAGGGCTGGACAGCGTATCGCACTATCTGGTGCTGAAAACGGCGATTAGCCTGGTAACGGGTCTGGTCGTATGGGGCATGCTGGAACTGCTGGGCGTGCGCTTTGCCTTTATCTGGGGGCTGCTGGCCTTTGCGCTCAACTATATTCCGAATATCGGCTCGGTGCTGGCGGCGATTCCCCCTATTTTGCAGGTTCTGGTCTTTAGCGGCTTTTACGATGCGCTTATCGTACTTGCGGGGTATCTGGTGATAAATCTCGTTTTTGGCAATATTCTCGAGCCCCGCATCATGGGACGCGGCCTGGGGCTCTCCACGCTGGTGGTGTTCTTATCGTTAATTTTCTGGGGCTGGCTGCTGGGCCCGGTCGGTATGCTGCTGTCCGTGCCGCTCACCATTATCGTAAAAATCGCGCTGGAACAGACCGAGGGCGGTAAAAGCATCGCGATTCTGCTCAGCGACCTCAGTAAATAGCCGTCAGAATAGCGACAGCAGCAGCGCAACGGGAAAGCTGAACGGCCACGTTGCGCCAATTAAAAAGGTGGCAATCAGACGAATTGAGGTGCTTTCTTTGGTGAGAAACCAGGTAATTCCGCCGCAAATAACCGCCATGATGGCGTAGAAAATGAGCATATGTTGGTACAGCGTCACCAATTGAGTCCTTACCATTGATCGTTAAAGCGGCGCAATATGCTACGTTTTTTGACGTACATCAAGTTTTTCGCCGCTTATCGCGTGAAGCTATTCAATCCACGCAGATCTATCTCCAGATAAATTAACTGCGCGAACACTTAAAACTAAAGTCACGGTACGCCTCTTTAGTTTTTCATGCTGTGATTTAGCTTACACTTAGCGTTTTGGTTTGGAGGCGGCAAAAATGCTGTCGGTGGTAGGGTCGCTCACATAATGATTCGGATCGTACTGCGGGATGAAATTGACTTTTTCGACATCCCAGGCCTCGGCCAGGCAAGCAGCCGTTACGTGGTTATCGCCATCACAGGCGGCAATACGACCTGCTGAATAATAAATACCTATACCCATCACGGCCGCCACAACGGCGGCGCTACACACAATACTCTTTTTCATTTCTCTGACTATGCCCGGTTTTACAACGGCGCGGATCCTCGCACGTTGCTTAGGACATGTCAAAAAAGCCGCGCGACGCGGTAGGTTTTTCCCCTACCGCGAAGGGGGTAATCAGTGTTTAATCATGACATGCCGCACCACGGTGTAATCCTCCAGCCCGTACATCGACATATCCTTGCCGTAGCCCGACAGTTTTTGCCCACCGTGTGGCATTTCGCTGACCAGCATAAAGTGGGTGTTGACCCAGGTGCAGCCGTACTGCAAGCGCGCGCTCAAGCGATGCGCGCGGCCAACGTCCTGCGTCCACACCGATGAAGCCAGCCCATATTGCGAATCGTTAGCCCACGCCAGCACCTGCTCTTCGCTGTCAAAGACGGTCATGCTGACAACCGGGCCAAACACTTCGCGCTGGACGATATCATCTTCCTGGCGAGCGCCCGCCAGCAGCGTTGGCTGGAAATAGAACCCTTTCCCCACCACCTTCTCACCGCCGGTTACCACTTTGACGTGCGGTAAGGCTTTAGCGCGGGCGACAGCATCGCTAACGCGCGTAAGATGCGCCTGCGAGCTCAACGGCCCCAGTTCGGTGCTCTCATCTTCCGGTGCCCCCACCTTCAGGCTGGCCACCGCTGCGCCAAGTTTGGCGACCAGCCGGTCATAAACGCCCTGCTGCGCGTAGATACGACAGGCCGCGGTACAGTCCTGCCCGGCGTTATAGAAACCAAAGGTTCTGACGCCCTCCACCACCGCATCAATATCGGCATCATCAAAAACGATTACCGGCGCTTTCCCGCCCAGTTCCATATGCGTGCGCTTAATCGATGACGCCGTGTGCGCCAGAATATGCTCGCCGGTAGCAATCGAGCCCGTCAACGAAACCATCCGCACCCTGGCATGCCCGGTCAGCGGATCGCCCACGGTTGCGCCGCGACCAAATAGCACGCTCAGCACGCCTGCCGGGAAGATATCTTTTGCCAGCTCGGCCAGCTTCAACGCCGTAAGCGGCGTGATCTCAGAAGGTTTTAGCACCACGCAGTTACCCGCCGCCAGCGGCGGTGCCAGCTTCCACGCGGCCATCATTAGCGGATAGTTCCACGGTGCGATAGACGCCACTACGCCAATCGGATCCCGGCGAATCATGGAGGTATGGCCTTCCAGATACTCCCCGGCAGCCAGTCCGTTCAGGCAGCGCGCTGCACCGGCAAAGAAGCGGAACACATCCACCACCGCGGGAATTTCATCATTCGCCACGCAGTGCAGCGGTTTGCCGCAGTTGAGCGATTCGAGTCGGGCGAAGGTCTCTGCGTGCGCTTCAATAACGTCTGCCAGTTTTAACAAACACTCCGACCGCTGTTTCGGCGTCGTTTGCCCCCACTGGACAAATGCGCGATCGGCGGCATTCACCGCTGCGTCAACCTGTGTAGCCGAAGCCTCGGTGATCGTCAGCAGGATCTCACCCGTCGCCGGGTTATAGACCGGCTGCGCTTCGCCTTCACCGGCCACCAGTTCACCGTTAATCAGTAACTTATGTTGCATAGCATGATCCTGTTCTATTTAAATGTCGTCCCACCGCCAGCGGCCGACTCGTCTTCGCGCGTCAGCCACCACGCCCCTAAAATCGGTATCATCGTCAGCACCATGACCAACAACGCGACCACATTAGTCACCGGCACGTCGCGCGGCCGGCCCAGTTGGTTCAGCAACCACAGCGGCAGCGTGCGCTCGTGACCTGCGGTAAACGTAGTGACGATAATTTCATCAAACGATAGCGCAAACGCCAGCATGCCTCCTGCCAGCAGCGCCGATCCAAGGTTCGGCAGCACCACATAACGGAAGGTTTGCCAGCCGTTGGCGCCTAAATCCATCGACGCCTCCACCAGACTCCACGATGTGCGGCGAAAGCGGGCAATGACATTGTTAAATACCACCACGACACAAAAGGTCGCGTGACCAATCACAATCGTGAACAGCCCCGGTTCAAGGTTCACCGTTTTAAACGCCGTCAGCAACGCCAGGCCAGTGACGATGCCGGGTAAGGCAATGGGAAGTAACAGCAACAGCGATATCGCGCTTTTACCGAAGAAATCCCGTCGCCAGAGCGCTGCTGCAGCAAGCGTGCCAAGTACCAGCGCAATCGCCGTCGACAACGCGGCAATTTTAAGTGACAGTGTCACGGCATCATAAATATCGCTGCGCCCTGCCGCCTCGCTAAACCAGCGCAGCGTCAGGCCTTGAGGGGGAAAACTGAACGCGGCATCCTCGGTGTTGAACGCGTACAGCGCAATAATGGCCAGCGGGAAATGGAGGAAAATCACGCCGCCCCACGCAGCAACTTTGAGAAACCGCGGTGCTCGCTCAGAGTGCATCGAACGCTCCCAGACGTTTCACGAACGCCAGATAGAGGGCAATCAGCACAATGGGCACGAGGGTAAACGCCGCCGCCATCGGCATGTTGCCGATAGCCCCTTGCTGGGAATAAACCATGTTACCAATAAAGTAGCCCGGCGGCCCCACCAGCTGCGGGACGATAAAGTCTCCCAGCGTTAGCGAAAAGGTAAAAATCGACCCTGCGGCAATCCCCGGAATCGCCAGCGGTAATACCACATGACGGAAGGTCTGACGAGGCAGCGCCCCCAGGTCAGCGGAAGCCTGTAATAACGAGCCGGGAATGCGCTCCAGCGCGGCCTGCAACGGCAGAATCATAAAGGGTAGCCAGATATAGACGAACACCAGAAAACGCCCCAACCCGGACGTCGAGAGGGTATTCCCTCCAATGCCCGGCAGTGTCAGCACGGCCGCCAGCACCGGCTGTAAGCCCAGATGGTTCAGGAACCACTGCGCGACGCCGTCCTTTGCCAGCAGCAGCGTCCATGCGTAGGCTTTCACAATGTAACTGGCCCACATCGGCAGCATCACCGCCACGTAAAAGAACGCCTTCTGTTTACCGCGGGTGTAGCGCGCTATATACCACGCCATCGGAAAGGCCAGCAGCGCGCTGGCAACGGTCACCGCAACCGCCATGACCAGCGTACGCAGGATGATGTCGTAGTTGGCCGGGTTAAATAACGCGTAGAGGTTTGCCAGCGTTAGCGTTGGCGTAACCGACATCGTGAAATCATCAAAAGTGTAAAAGCCCTGCCACAGCAGCGTGAGCAGTGAGCCAAAATAGACGATGCCAAACCACATCAGCGGCCCAAGCAGCAGTAGAAACAGACCTAGCGTTGGCTTACGCCAGAACAGACTGGATATTTTCCCGGCACTGCGGGAGGGAGGAACTGGCGCCATGCTCATCTCCATTCACCTCCCTCCATCTAACGCCACCATGGCGTCGCGCGGCCAGGAAGCCAGAACTTCGCCTCCTACCGCCGGCCCTTCAGCGTTTAGCCCGACGGAGAAATTAGCCTGGCTGACCAGCAGCTTATCACCGCTTTCCAGCAGCAATTCATAGCGCGTCGCCGCGCCCTGATACTGCACCGCCTGTACCCGACCTTTCACCTGTACTTCACCAACTTCGTTCAGGCGAATATGCTCAGGACGCAGCGCCCAGTTTCCACTCATGCCGCACAACGTTTCGGACATGGCTGGACTAAATACGTTCGAGGTGCCCACAAAGCTGGCGACAAACGGCGTACGTGGCCGCAGATACAACGCGCGCGGCGTGTCTACCTGTTCGAGACGCCCGTTGTTGAACACCGCCACCCGATCGGACATCGACAGCGCTTCCCCCTGATCGTGGGTCACGAAGATAAAGGTAATGCCGAGCTCCTGCTGGAGCTTTTTCAGTTCGAACTGCATCTGCTCACGCAGCTTAAGATCCAGCGCGCCGAGCGGCTCATCAAGAAGCAGTACACGTGGTTCATTCACCAGCGCACGGGCAATCGCCACGCGCTGACGCTGGCCACCGGAAAGCTGCGAGGGTTTTCGCATCGCGACAAATCCCAGCGCCACCTTTTCTAACGCCTGCGCCGCTTTCGCCTGACGCTCTTTTTTGCCCATCCCCTTAACCATAAGTCCGTAGGCTACATTATCGAGCACCGACATATGGGGAAACAGCGCATAGTCCTGAAACACGGTATTGACGTCGCGCTCCCACGGCGGAAGCTCACTGGCATGACGACCAAAAATCGAAATCGCGCCGCCGGACAGTTGTTCAAACCCGGCAATCAGCCTCAGGCAGGTGGTTTTGCCGGAGCCTGACGGCCCCAACATGGAAAAGAACTCACCGTCATGGATAGCAATGCTCACGCCATCTACTGCCCGAACGTCGCCATAAAATCGCGAGACGTCATGAAACTCTACTGCATAGGTCATGATGGAGTCCCCGACTGATTAACGACCGCCCATAATGGCGATATAGTCCTGCGTCCAGCGGCTATAGGGAACGTACTTTCCTCCCTCGGCAATCGGGGTTTTCCAGAAGGCAATTTTATCGAAAAAGCTGTAGCCATTGGTTTCACACCCTTTGTCGCCGAGCAACGTACTGGCTTTACATCCTTCGGGCACCACCGGCAGTGAGCCAAACCAGGCCGCGACATCACCCTGCACTTTTGGCGTCAACGACCAGTTCATCCATTTATAGGCGCAGACCGGATGCTTAGCGTCGGCATGAAGCATGGTGGTGTCCGCCCAGCCGGTGACCCCCTCTTTCGGGAACACCGTGGCAATCGGCTGAACTTCGCCTTTCAGGCCGTTAGCCTGATACGGCCAGGCGCTGGACGCGACCACGCCTTCGTTTTTGAAGTCGCTCATTTGCACGGTGGTATCGTGCCAGTAGCGGTGAATCAGCGCGTGCTGATCGCGCAGTACCTTGAGCACGGCCTGATATTGTTCTTCAGTCAGCTGGTAGGGATCGCTAATCCCCAGCTGCGGCTGCGTTGCTTTGACAAACAGCGCCGCATCGGCAATGTAAATCGGGCCATCATAAGCCTGCACGCGCCCCTGATTCGTCTTGCCGTCCGGTAGGTCCTGCTTCACAAAGACCACGTTCCAGGAGTCCGGCGGCGTGGGAAATGTTTTGGTGTTGTACATCAGCAGGTTTGGCCCCCACTGGTACGGCGTACCGTAGACTTTTCCGTCAACGTTAAACCAGGTGCCTTTGGCGAGCCGGGGATCAAGCGTTTTCCAGTTTTCGATAAGCGCGGTATTAATCGGCTGCACGCGTTTGCCCATAATCAGGCGCAGCGAGGCATCACCGGATGCGGTGACCAGGTCATAGCCCCCTTTTGCCATCAGGCTGACCATCTCGTCCGACGTGGCCGCCGTTTTGACGTTCACCTGGCAGCCGCTCTCTTTTTCGAACGCCGTCACCCAGTCATACTGTTTGTCGGTCTGGCCGCGTTCGACATAGCCCGGCCAGGCAATAATGTCCAGCCGTCCTTCGCCCTTTCCCAGCGATGTCGGCGGTTCGGCGGCGTGGGCAGTGGCGATCGTCACGACCAGCGCGCACAGGCTGCTGTGGGCAAATTTCTTGCTCATAAAGTTTTTACTCCTGTCACAATGAAATTGAGCGGCAGCCGTGCCGTTAAAAATATCTCCCTGTTTAAAAATAGACGTCACTAAGGCACTCACCTGCACCGCAGATAAAAATTTGCACAGGTTGTGACAAAGTACGCATTCCGCAAAATGAATAAATTGATGCTGATAATATGGATTATAGACAAGGAGTTACCGCTCGATGGCGCTATGCGTATTTCCTATGACCGGCGCAATGAAATATCCCCTTAATTAGCATGAATATCATTAAGGGGATAATCGGGAATAAGCGTTTGTGATTAATTCAGCATCTGGCGAATAAGCTTACCGAGGGTTTCCACCGCATGGTCTTCTCTTTCCCCCCAGCCCCAGGCGGTATTAAAGCGAAAGAATGACGCCCAGCTATCGGTGGTTGAAAACATTTTGCCCGGTGCAATACTGATCTGATGCTCCAGCGCTTTTGTGCTTAATGCGCCCGCATCCATTCCCGCCGGTAGCTCCAGCCAGAGAAAATAACCGCTGTCGTTGTGATGAATACGCACCTCAGGCGGCAGCGAGCGCATTAGCGACTGCCACGCCATCTGCTTGCGTTCCGCTAACTGACGGCGCAGACGGCGAAGATGCGCGTCGTAGCGTTTGGTCGCCAGATAATCGACCAACGCCAGCTGCATTGGAGAGCTGGTGGAAAGCGTGCTCATCAGTTGTAAATGCTGAATACGGCGAGCGTGCTTGCCCGCAGCGACCCAGCCAATACGAAAGCCCGGCACCAGACACTTAGAAAATGAACTACAGTGCAGCGTCATATCCTGCTTGTCCCATGCTTTCGCAGGCAGCGGCTTTTCGCGGCCAAAATAGAGTTCGCTGTAGACATCATCTTCAATCAGCGTGACGTTATGCGCCGTGAGGATCTCGACCAACCGCGCCTTTTTCTCCGGCGTCAGCGTAAAGCCCAGCGGATTTTGGCTGTTGGTCATCAGCCAGCAGGCTTTTACCGGATAATGTTGCAACGCCTGTACCAGCGCATCAAGATCGATCCCCTCTTTCACATCGGTCGCAATCGACAGCGCCTTGAGCTTCAGCCGTTCTAACGCCTGCAGCGCGCCGTAGAAACACGGGTTTTCCACGATAACCCAGTCGCCGGGCTCCGTGACCGCCTGGAGGCTCAGGTTCAACGCCTCCAGAGCCCCGGCGGTAATGACAATTTCATCCGGAGAGATCGTCATTCCCTGTAGCGCATAGCGTCGCGCAATCGCATGGCGCAGCTCATCATTACCCGGCGGCAGGTTTTCAATCACGCTCATGGCCGTCGCGGTTTTACTCACCTGGGCCAGCGAGCGGTTCAACTGCTGCAGGGGAAACAGCCGGGGATCGGGAAATGCGGACGCAAACGGCAGCACCGCCGCGTTGCGGCTGGCCTGAAGCACCTCAAAGATATAGGTGTTAATGTCGACAGCGTTATCAGGCATGACCTGCGGTGCCGAGGCCGCGGCACGCGGGGCAACGGGATGTGGCGCCACATAGTAGCCGGACTGCGGGCGCGCGACGATTCTTCCCTGACTCTCCAGCAACTGATAAGCATGACTTACCGTCATAAAACTCATCCCGCTGTTGGCCACCTGCTCGCGTAGCGAAGGCAGCTTATCACCCGGCAGCCACACACCGTGGGCGATCTGTTCCGTCATCTGCTCAGCAAGGCGCTGGTACTTTTTCATGATCAATTCCGCTAGCTCAGTCTGACTGCTATATTATATCAGCGTTAAAAAAAATGCATTTTTATGTAACTGATATGGATAAGTGACTGTACATGGCAGGATCAGATCATCCTCTTCGGCCGACCAACGGTAACTTTCAGGCGGTGAATTAACGATCTTTATTTAGCGTTTACTTATGCAAAATAAATAAGGCCGCAATATAGCGGCCTTAAACCAACAGAACAGAAATATCAGGTTCTACGGGTAACTTCAAATACGTTTGGCGCAACTTCAATAACAGCAAATTGGCTGTAAGATGTTCCTGATGAAGTATAAGGTTTAGCCTCAACATCGCGATCGGGAAGTTCAATAGTTGCGTTAATTCTGGTTAGTAAACAAAGACCTCGAGGGAAAGAGGCGCTTTGCCCCGGGCGAATGTTAAAATGATCGGTACTGCACGCTGCATATTTAATTTCGCCGTGAATACGGTATTTGGTTGTATTCACTACACAGGCCTGCGGGTACGCACCATCAACTTCCTGATCTTTCAGGTCAACAACATTATCCATTTCCATTTTATTCCCTTACCATTTAGAAAATCATATTTGGCTTGTCCGGAAATTAATTTATCATTCCGCACATAACATTCTGTGATAAATATCACGCCAACCAACACCACGATATATTTCATACATAACAGTGATAAAGCAAATAAAATACTGAGCCTTCATCTCTGCGCCGATATATAATAATTGTATGAAATAACGAAATTATATTTATTATTTTTATATTTTTCTTACCCTCCTGCTCAATATCTCAACGTCCATCCCGCAGCGTAAACTGTTATCAATTTATAACGGCTGACTGTCTCTGCAACTGCACCGCGTTGCACTTTAGACTGCTAGCGAGTTTCTTTTTTCCGGAGTCAGCATGTTCGGTCTTGATGCGTTTCACCTCGCGCGAATTCAATTTGCCTTTACCGTTTCGTTTCACATTATCTTCCCCGCCATCACGATTGGCCTGGCAAGCTATCTGGCCGTGCTGGAAGGGCTATGGCTCAAAACCCGCAACCCGGTCTGGCGCTCGCTGTACCAGTTCTGGTCAAAGATCTTCGCCGTTAACTTCGGCATGGGGGTCGTTTCTGGCCTGGTCATGGCCTATCAGTTTGGCACCAACTGGAGCGGTTTCTCGCAGTTTGCGGGCAGTATTACCGGCCCGTTACTGACCTACGAGGTGCTAACCGCTTTCTTCCTTGAGGCGGGTTTTCTTGGCGTCATGCTATTCGGCTGGAACCGCGTCGGGCCAGGCCTCCACTTTTTTGCCACCTGCATGGTAGCCCTGGGTACGATCATCTCTACCTTCTGGATCCTCGCTTCCAACAGCTGGATGCAGACCCCGCAGGGGTATGAAATCGTCAACGGTCAGGTTGTTCCGGTTGACTGGTTCGCGGTGGTGTTTAACCCATCCTTCCCGTATCGACTCCTGCATATGTCTATCGCCGCATTCCTGAGCAGCGCGCTGTTCGTTGGGGCGTCGGCGGCCTGGCATCTGCTGCGCGGCAACACGTCACCAGCCATACGCGTCATGTTTTCCATGTCGCTGTGGATGACGCTCATTGTCGCCCCCATTCAGGCGATGGTCGGCGATATGCACGGTCTTAACACCCTGAAACATCAGCCGGCAAAGATTGCCGCCATTGAAGGACACTGGGAGAACCCGCCGGGAGAGCCCACGCCGCTGCTGCTGTTCGGCTGGCCGGATATGGAACAGGAACGTACCCGTTATGGGCTGGAGATCCCCGCGCTCGGCAGCCTGATCCTCACCCACAGTCTGGACAAACAGGTTCCTGCGTTGAAAGAGTTTGCCAAAGAAGACCGGCCAAACTCGACAATCGTCTTCTGGTCATTCCGCATCATGGCCGGGTTGGGCATGCTGATGCTGCTACTCGGCGTTGTCGCTCTGTGGCTTCGTAAGAAGCAAACCCTCTATACCTCACGTCCGTTCCTGTGGTTTGCGCTGCTGATGGGGCCATCCGGTCTGGTGGCGATCCTTGCGGGCTGGGTGACCACCGAAGTGGGCCGCCAGCCGTGGGTGGTTTATGGTTTGCAACGCACAGCAGATGCGGTTTCCGCACATGGAGATCTGCATATGAGCATTAGCCTGGTGGTTTTCTTCGTGGTGTACAGCTCGGTCTTTGGCGTGGGCTATAGCTACATGATGCGGCTGATTCGCAAAGGGCCGCAGCCCTTTACCCCGGAACCGCACGGTACACCCGCACGTCCGCTCTCTGCCGCCATTGAGCCGCAACAATCTCAGGAGGAGCGCGTATGAGCCTCGATCTGTCCATTATCTGGTTTGTGATTATCGTCTTTGCCACCCTGATGTATATCGTGATGGATGGCTTCGACTTAGGGATAGGCATTCTGTTCCCCTTCACCAAAACGGCCCAGGAGCGAGATGTCATGGTGAACAGCGTGGCCCCGGTGTGGGATGGCAATGAAACCTGGCTGGTACTCGGCGGCGCAGGGCTATTCGGCGCCTTTCCGCTGGCCTATGCGGTGATCATCGACGCGTTAACGATTCCGCTTTCACTGATGCTGGTGGGGCTGATTTTCCGTGGCGTCGCCTTTGAGTTTCGCTTTAACGCCACGCCTTCTCATCGTCCGTTCTGGGACAAAGCGTTTATGGGCGGTTCCATTCTGGCTACGTTCTGCCAGGGTATCGTCGTGGGGGCGGTGATCAACGGTTTTCAGGTGACCGATCGCGCATACAGCGGTGGCGCATTTGACTGGCTGACGCCGTTTACGTTGTTTTGTGGCCTTGGGCTGGTTATCGCCTACGCGCTGCTCGGCGCCAGCTGGCTGGTGATGAAAAGCGAAGATGCGCTGCAAACCAGCATGCGACGCGCCGCGCGCGGCCTGCTGCTGGTGCTGCTGGCCGCCATGGCGGTCATCAGCCTCTGGACGCCGCTGCTGCATTCGTCAATTGCCACACGCTGGTTCAGCCTGCCGAATCTCTATTATTTGCTGCCCGTGCCGCTGCTGGTACTGGCCGCCAGCGCGCTGCTGTGGCGCCATCTGGGGCAACCGGAAAGCCACGTGCCGCCGTTTATTCTGACGCTGGCGCTCATCTTTCTCGGCTTTAGCGGGTTGGGCATCAGTATCTGGCCGGCGATTATTCCACCGTCTATCACCCTGTGGCAGGCTGCTGCACCGGTGCAAAGCCAGGAATTTATGCTGATTGGCGCGATATTTATCATCCCGGTAATTCTGGTGTACACCTTCTGGAGTTACTACGTTTTTCGCGGCAAAGTGCCGCAGAATGAGGGGTACCACTGATGAAAAATCGCTGGATGTCGCGAATATTCTGGCTAGTTGCGCTGTGGGGCGGCAGCGTACTGGCGCTGGCGGTAGTAGGCAGTTTATTTCGTATACTGATGACCGCTGCCGGTTTTAAATCCTGATAGAACAATCAGATACCTTCCTTTTTTGCTATCCCCAGAGAAATCCTAATTCTCTGGGGCTTCACATTTCCTCCACTTTTTATTGGTCAACTATCCCCACTGCACTAAGCAATGTATGGAGTACATGATGAAGAAAATTATCGCACTGTCTGCTTTCCTGGCAATGGGTCTGTGTTCAACGGCATTCGCCGCCGATCATCAGGAACCGCCGAAAAAACCACCTGTAGAACAACAGCATAACGGCCAGCCACCGCAGGATAACAAAGGACCACACCAGCACGATAGCAAAGGCCAACCGCCGCGCGACAATAAAGGTCCGCAGCACGATAGCAAAGGCCAACCGCCGCGCGACAATAAAGGTCCGCAGCACGATGGCAAAGGCCAGCCGCCACACGACAATAAAGGTCCGCAGCACGATGGCAAAGGCCAGCCGCCAAAACACGACGGCGACAATAAACTGCCACCACCAAACGGTCAGCATAACTAACTAAAAAAGGCCGGAGAGCGTAATCGCTTTCCGGCCTTTTTCGTTACCTGCGGGTAGCGTTGCTGCTCGCAAACGGACTACAAAGGTGCGTTTTTACGCTTTAGCAGCGTTTTCAGCAGATCGTCAGGGCTCACCGACGCCACCACGCTCCCCGGCAAGGGCATTTTCAATATGTGGTTTTTGATTTTGCCAATCACGTGCATTTCGCATGGGCGACAATCAAACTTCAGCGTCAGCACTTCATCGCCGTTAATCAACTGCATCGGCGTCGCCTTCCAGCTTTTAATCGACCCTTTCGCCTGTTTCGGACACAGATTGAACGCAAAACGCAGGCAGTGCTTGGTGATCATCACCGGGACGTCGCCCTTCTCCTCATGCGCTTCGTACGCGGCATCAATCAGCTGCACGCCATAGCGATGATAGAACTCACGCGCTTTATGGTTGTAGACGTTCGCCAGGAAGCTGAGATGGCTTTCCGGATAAACCGGCGCCGGGCTGGCCACCGCTTTACGGCTACCGCGAACATAGGCGTCAAGACGCGCCCGATCGAGCAAATCGACGGTTTCACGACGCAGCTGGTTGAGCTGGCTGTTGGGGACAAACAATGCTTCCGGTAGCATCACTTCAACGCTGCGTGCGTAGTACAGCGTTTGCCCGAGTTTAGCGACGCCGTCATGCAGCTGGCTGAGCGCTTTTTCAGCGTTGTTTGCCGTAGCAAACTCGCCGTCTAACGTGTGGGTCACCGTGACGCCATCTTCACTGGTCAGCGTCAGCACCAGCTGTTCCTGCCAGCCGGAAAGCTCGATATCCACTGCGATACGACGCTCGCTGGAAGTTTTCAGCAGCGCCTGCTGCCAGTTATGGTCGAGGTTACGGTTCAACACCTGATGCGGCCGCGCCTTATGCAAGTCCGCCGGCATTTCGTTCGGCCATACGCGATAGCGATTTTCACCGATTTTTTCCACCGTGTTGGCACGAAAACCGACGACTTCACGTTTGATCAGCACATTCAGGCCATCTCCGTTCGCCAGCGGTTCGCTCACCTCAACATCCAACGTATCTTTGTTGACCTTCAGCACTTCGCCCACTGGCAGGCCAACAAATTTCGGTGAGTCGAAGGCGCCGATGTTCATCTGCCGCTGGTTGACGAAGTAGTCCGTGCTGCCGCGATGGAAGGTTTTATCTGTCGACGGGACAAAGAAATGCTCGGTACGTCCAGCAGAGGCGCGGGCTAAATCACCGCGTTCTTCAATAATCGCGTCGAGCATCTGGCGGTAATGAGCGGTGATATTCTTCACGTAGCTCATATCTTTGTAGCGACCTTCAATCTTGAAGGAGCGCACGCCCGCATCAATCAGCGCACCAAGGTTGGCGGTCTGATCGTTATCTTTCATCGACAGCAGGTGTTTTTCAAAAGCGACCACGCGGCCCTGATCATCTTTCAGGGTATACGGCAGTCGACAGGCCTGAGAGCAATCCCCGCGGTTAGCGCTACGCCCGGTCTGGGCATGCGAGATATTGCACTGACCTGAATAAGCCACGCACAGCGCGCCGTGGATAAAGAACTCGATAGTGGCATCGGTGGCTTGATGAATCGCGTTAATCTGCTCAAGATTCAGCTCGCGAGCGAGCACGATCTGACTAAAGCCAACGTCGGAGAGAAACTTGGCTTTTTCTACGCTGCGGATATCGCATTGCGTACTGGCGTGCAGCTCGATGGGCGGAATGTCCAGCTGCAAAATCCCCATATCCTGCACGATCAGCGCATCGACGCCCGCGTCATAAAGGCTGGTAATCAGCTTCTGGGCGGGTTCCAGCTCATCATCATGCAAAATGGTATTGAGCGTAATGAAGATTTTGGCACCAAAGCGATGGGCAAACGGCACCAGCTCAGCAATATCCTGCAGACTGTTGCTGGCGTTATGGCGGGCGCCAAAACCGGGTCCACCAATATAGACGGCGTCTGCGCCGTGGAGAATCGCTTCGCGGGCAATCGCCGTATCGCGTGCCGGACTGAGGAGTTCAAGATGAGCGTTTTGCTGGCGCATACAGTCGGAGTTATCCAGTAGGGTCACAAAATGGCGGCTATTGTAGCCATAAGCCGCGGTAGACGAAAACAGTTTCCATCGCTTCTGCGCTGCCGTTAGCTGTATTTCGGCAACCTATTGCCGAAATGCTCATTTCCGCTTGCATCATCAATAGGTTAGAGTCAGTTCCGTATTCCGGACTTTCCTCGTAACGGCCACGTTATGGTTCATTGTCGTGATTTGCCGCAGGCCTGCCTGCGGCTTTTTCTTTCGGATAATGAATAATAGAGTGGAAATGTACGGTTTGCTCGCCGCTATTGCGATAAGCGTGGGGGAAATCGCCCGCGAACCGCAGCCCTTCTCCCGCCTCGAGCCGACGCCATTCCCCCTCAATGCACATATCCAACTGGCCGCCGATCACCACCACATGTTCAATCACCCCTTTTTCATGCGGGGTCGATTCACTTAGCGCGCCAGGCGCCAGAGTGATCGAGAAATGGTCAAAGCACAGTTCAGGATCCCAGGGAAAGATCGGCGTCACCACCATCGCTTGCTGTTGGGGATCGAACGACTGCTCCCCATCCGTTTCCGGCGGAGTAATGAAAACGGAAAACGGGACGTTCAGGCCGGTGGCGATTTTCCACAGCGTCGCCACCGTCGGGCTGGATTCATTACGTTCAATCTGCCCCAGCATCGCCTTGGATACACCGGTTTCTTCAGCAAGCTTTGACAGGCTCCATGCCCGTTCCTGACGCAAATTTTTCAGCGTTACCGCCAGATGTTGCGCAATATTCATTCAGCCTCCATGTTTTATATTGCCAAAGTATACCTTACCTGCGCGCTATTTACGTCCGCGAAGCACAACATTGTGCGTTATAACGCACAATGGTATAGTGCGCGAACGCTATAACGCACAAGAGGTCATTGATATGCGCGCCGCTTTTATCCCTTTTCCTACTCTGCTGGCCGGATTTGTTGCCGTGCTGGTTGGCTATGCCAGCTCTGCCGCCATTATCTGGCAAGCCGCTGCCGCCGCGGGCGCCAGCGCACAGCAAATTTCCGGCTGGATGACAGCGCTGGGTCTGGCCATGGGGCTCAGCACGCTGGTGCTGACGTTGTGGCGTAAGGTGCCTATTCTTACCGCCTGGTCAACTCCAGGGGCCGCGCTGCTGGTCGGTGGTTTACAAGGCGCTACCCTCAATGATGCGGTAGGCATCTTTATCTTCGCCAACGCGCTGATTGTCATTTGCGGGTTGACCGGTTGGTTTGCCAGATTGATGAAGCTGATTCCCCATTCGCTGGCCGCAGCCATGCTGGCGGGAATCCTGCTGCGTTTTGGTCTTCAGGCATTTGCCACGCTACAGGGGCAACTGTTGCTGTGCGGCAGTATGCTGGTTAGCTGGCTGCTGTTTAAGGCCCTCGCGCCGCGCTATGCCGTGGTTGCCGCGCTGGTGGTGGGAATTATTGTCGCTCTGCTAAAAGGTGACGTTGTCACAGATTCGTCCGCACTGGGGTTTATCGCGCCACAATTTATTGCGCCCCATTTCTCGCTAACGCAACTGATCAGCGTGGGTATTCCTTTCTTTCTGGTCACCATGGCTTCGCAGAACGCCCCCGGCCTCGCCACGCTTCAGGCCTCTGGCTATCGCGTGCCGGTGTCGCCGTTGATTGTGATTAGCGGCGCCTTTGGGTTGCTGCTGGCACCCTTTGGCGTCTATTCCGTGTGTATTGCCGCTATTACCGCCGCCATTTGCCAAAGCCCGGATGCACACCCGGATCCGCAAAAGCGCTGGCTGGCTGCCGCCGCAGCCGGTGTTTTCTATCTTCTCGCGGGCGTATTTGGTGGCTCAATCACCGCGCTGATGGCGGCCTTACCTGCCGTGTGGATTCAAATGCTTGCCGGGCTGGCATTGCTGGGTACGCTGGGCGGCAGCCTGTTCCAGGCGCTCACTTCCGCATACGAACGCGACGCCGCGATGGTGACGTTTCTGGTGACGGCGAGCGGCATCACTCTGGCGGGAATTGGGTCGGCGTTTTGGGGACTGGCTATCGGTGGTGCAAGCTTTGCACTGCTATCGCGCCAGGCCCGCACGTAGCTGCGACGGCGTGGTGCCGGTCACCGCTTTAAAGCGATTACTGAAGTGGCTGGCGGAGCTAAAGCCGCAGCTTAACGCAATATCGGTTAGCGGTAGCGCGGTGTGGCGCACCAGCTGTTGCGCTTTATCCATACGACGCTGCATCACATATTGATGCGGGGCTAAACCGACGGACTGACGGAACATGCGCGCAAAATGGTATTCGCTGAGCGTCGCTTGCGCAGCCAGCGCCGCAAGCGTTAAGGGATCGCCAAGATGCGCATCGATAAAATCGAGCGTATTACGCAGGACGCCCGGTGCCAGCCCACCGGTCACCGTCGGTAGGCGCCACTGCACATTGGCGTAGTTCTGCAGCAGGTGGGTAAGCAGCAGCGTGCTGGCGCTGCTGAGGGTCAGCTGATTGGCCGGCTGCTGCCAGTCGCAGCCAAGCAGAAACTGGCGGTACAGCAGCGTAATTTTGGGGTCGTCACCAAAAATCTGTTCATCCAGCGCGATCGTCGCCGGACTGCGGTCCCACACCTGCTCACCAACCTGACGCAAGTGCTCATCGGTGCAATAAAGATGCACAAACGAAAGATCATCACGAATATCCCACGTCGATTCGCTGTCCTCCGGCATCAGGCAGAAACGATTTGGCCCACCGCCGTTTTTCCAGCCGTACGGCGTTTTCTGATAACTTTCATAACCATCGGCCACATACAAGCTCAGCGTGTGGTGATCGCTTTGTACCGTCAGCGTGTCGCGTTTGTTGTACCACGCGGCAAGCTGAATACCTGAATTGAGCGCGACGGTTTCCCGCAGAATGGCCTTCTGGCTCCTTAGTCTCTCAAACGTCGCGTAGGTGTGTGCCATTAACATTTCAGTCACGATGATAGATAAGCCCAGTCTAGGGCTTGTCGCGCATGGATGCTAGCTTTCAGCCCTGCCGGATATAAAAAACCGCAAGAATTTGCAAGTGTGCCGCAACTCCTTGCAAGCCCCGCTCGCCAGTACGCGTCAAACTTTGCTTTCTATCGCTGTTATCGTTGTGAGGAATTATGAACGCGCTGCTCTACACGCTGGTCGTTGTTATCTGGGGAACCACCTGGATTGCCATTTTTTTACAGCAGGGCCCGGTGCCTGAAGCCGTCTCCATTTTCTGGCGTTTCGCCATCGCCAGCGGCACCATGTTAACGATTTTGCTGTGTCTACGCCGCCTACGACCGCTGGCGCTGCGCGATCATCTGTTCTGCATGGTGCAGGGCTGCTGCGTGTTTGGCTTCAACTTTCTCTGTTTTTACACCGCCGCGAAATGGATTAATACCGGCCTGGAGTCGGTGATTTTCTCCATGGCGGTGCTGTTCAACGCCATCAACAGTTTTATTTTCTTCCGCCAGACGCCGCCAAAGCGCTTTTACCTTGCCGCCCTGCTCGGATTAGCTGGTATCATTACCCTCTTCTGGCACGACCTGCAGGCAGTGGGTATGAGCAGTACTCTACTGGCGGGCATTTTACTCAGCGCGCTGGGTACCTACGGCTTTTCGCTGGGCAATATGCTGAGCTTACGCCACCAGCGCCGGGGCCTGGAAACGTTGACCACCAACGCCTGGGCGATGCTCTATGGCACGATCGTTATTGGCATTGTGGCGCTGCTGCGCGGCGATGATTTTACGCCGCAGTGGACGGTGAGCTATATGGGGGCGCTGTTCTACCTTGCACTGTTCGGTTCAGTGATTGCCTTTGGCGTCTATTTCACTTTGGTGGGGCGTATCGGCGCCAGCAACGCCGCTTACAGCACCCTGCTGTTTCCACTGGTGGCGCTGACGCTGTCCACGGTTTACGAAGGCTATCAGTGGCATGCTAATGCGGTGATCGGGCTGGTGCTGATTCTGCTGGGCAACCTGGTGATGTTCGCGAAACCGCAGTTCTGGCGCTTACCGCTCCTCAGCCGCGCCTGATGCGGCATCGCCAATCAGGGAGGCATCGCGTGCCTCCCTTTTGTATCACACTGTATCTGGCGTTTGCACCGATACAGTCGCTGGCAAAATCCCTTCTTATGCACACATCCGCGACACTTCCGCTTGTTTTTATTATCTGGTCGCGATAGCCCACTATACTTCGTTCGCTATCGTTTTTGATTTGATGCCAACAACCTCGTGTGTGCAGGAGAAATCTATGAACGTTTCAGCGTCCCCGGTATTTCGCTTTAAAACTCTGTTGCTGGCCAGCGTGCTGCTGGCGCCCGCCTTGCCGGCCCTTGCTGCGCCGGATTACGCCGCCGAATTTAAAACCGTTCACCAAATTAACGCCGGCGACCTGAATATCGGCTACGTCGATATTGGCCCGCGCGATGGCCAGCCGGTCATCCTGCTGCACGGCTGGCCGTACGATATCAACAGCTACGCTCAGGTCGCGCCTGCTCTGGCCAGTAAAGGCTTCCGCGTCATTGTGCCCAGCCTGCGCGGTTACGGCACCACCCGATTCTTATCCGCCGCCACGCCGCGTAACGGTCAGCCGTCCGCGCTGGCGTCTGACGCCGTCGCGTTAATGGATGCGCTGCATATCAAACAGGCCGATTTCGCCGGTTTCGACTGGGGCGCACGCACGGCGGATATCGTCGCCGCGCTGTGGCCGGAGCGAGTGAAATCGCTGGTTTCGGTCAGCGGCTATCTGATTAGCAGCCAAAAAATTGGCGAGCAGCCGCTGCCGCCGCAGGGCGAACAGCAGTGGTGGTATCAGTTTTATTTCGCGACCCCGCGCGGCGCGGCGGGCTATGCCAAAAACACCCACGACTTTGCGAAGCTCATCTGGCAGCAAGCGTCACCGGGCTGGAAGTTCAGCGAGGACACCTTCAATACCAGCGCCAAATCGCTGGACAACCCGGATCACGTGGCGGTGACCATCAGCAACTACCGCTGGCGTTTAGGGCTGGAGAAAGGTGAAGCGAAATATGCTAAATATGAGCAGAAGCTCGCCACGTTGCCCTCCATTACCGTCCCGACCATCACCATTGAAGGGGGCAACAACGGCGCGCCGCACCCGGATCCGAAAACCTACGCCGCCCGCTTTACCGGCAAATATGAACACCGTACTTTCGGCCCAAACGTGGGGCATAACCCACCGCAGGAAGATCCGGCTAACTTCACTAAGGCCGTCATCGACGCCGATAAACTGTAACCCCACGGCTGCCCCGGCCTGACCTGGAGTCAACATGGAACACATCGATAATATCCTGGTGGTGGATGACGACCACGACATTCGCGAGCTGGTCGTCGACTACCTGCTGAAATCAGGCTATCGGGCGACGGGGGCCAGCAACGGCAAGGCTATGCGCAGCTATCTTGCCAGTCATCAGGTGGATCTGGTGGTACTGGACATCATGATGCCCGGCGACGATGGTCTGACGCTGTGCCGCCAGCTGCGCAATGACCGGCAGAATATTCCCGTACTGATGCTGACCGCGCGCGGTGACGACGCGGACAGAATTCTGGGGCTGGAAATGGGCGCCGACGACTATCTGGTTAAGCCGTTTGTCGCCCGTGAACTACTGGCGCGTATTAAGGCCATTCTGCGCCGCTACCGCGCCCTGCCGCCGAATCTGCAAATTACCGAGGCCGGACGGCTGATTGCCTTTGGCCGCTGGCAACTGGATACCGCCGCCCGTCATCTGCAGGACGACGAGGGGCTGGTGGTGGCACTCAGCGGCGCGGAGTATCGCCTACTGCGCGTGTTTCTCGACCATCCCCAGCGCGTGCTTAATCGCGACCAGTTGCTTAGCCTGACCCAGGGCCGCGATGCCGAGTTGTTTGAGCGGTCAATAGATCTGCTGGTCAGCCGCCTGCGTCAGCGGTTGAACGACGACGCGCGCGAACCGGCCTATATTAAGACCGTGCGTAGCGAAGGCTATGTGCTGGCCATGCCGGTCACCCTGCGGGAACTGCATGAATGAGGCTGTGGCCAAAAACGCTGCTATACCGGTTAGTGCTGATTGTGCTGGGCGGGCTGCTGCTGGCCAACAGCCTGACGCTGGCGGTGCTGCTCTATGAACGGATGAGCAGCGCCCGCAGCGTGATGCTCAACAACCTGAGCGACGACGTCGCCACCAGCGTGGCGATTCTCGATAGGCTGCCCGCCAGCGAGCGTAGCGCCTGGTTACCCAGGCTATCGCGCGGAAATTATCAGTATCTGACCAACATCGGTGAATCGGGGCCGCCGCCCGACAGCTGGCGCTCGCGCAGCATTGTGCAAACGCTGCATGACGCACTGGATGAAAAATATACGCTAACCATAAGCGCTCTCCCTGGGCCACGGGAGCACCTGCAGGCGCATCTGCGCTTAAGCGACGGTCAACCGTTAACCATTGATATTCGTCCGCAGCTTCCTGCTCTGGCGCGCTGGCTGCCGATTGTGCTGGTCGCCCAGCCGCTGCTGCTGCTGATTTGCGCATGGTTGGCGGTGCATCAGGTTGTGCGCCCGCTCTCCCGCTTTACCCGCGCCGTCGAATCATTAGAACCCGCAGACACCTCGCCGCAGCCAATGGAAGAAGATGGTCCGCGGGAAGTCCAGCAAACGGCCCGCGCTTTTAACGCTATGCAGGCGCGCGTTCAGCACTACCTCCAGGAGCGTACGCAGATCCTCGCCGCCATTTCTCACGATCTGCAAACGCCGATTACGCGTATGAAGCTGCGGGTGGAGATGGCGCAAGATACGGCACTGCAAGAAAAGATGATGCAGGATCTTGATGCCATGGCCCGTCTGGTGCGCGAAGGTATCGCCTACGCCCGCAGCAGTGAAAACGTTCAGGAAGCGAGCCTGCGTCTCGATCTCAACGCCTTTCTCGACTCCCTCGCCTGCGATTACGTAGACACCGGCCACCCGGTCACTTTCGAACCGCTGGCAAGCCTGCCTCCACTCACGACCTATCCCCAGGCTCTGCGTCGGGCGATCGCCAACCTGGTCGACAATGCGTTGAAATATGGCAATAACGACGCGCTCTTACGTATCACCCCCGTTGACGAGCGCTGGCTGACTATTGACGTGCTGGATAGCGGCCCGGGGATCCCGGCGGCGGAGCTGGACGCCGTACTTCAGCCTTTTTATCGACTGGAAACCTCGCGTAATCGCCATACCGGCGGCACCGGATTGGGGCTGGCAATCGCCTCCCAGCTAGCCGCCCGCTTACGGGGCCGCCTAACGCTGAGCAATCGCCCACAGGGCGGGCTGGAGGCCAGGCTCTGGCTGCCTTTGTATCCTGATGTATCCAGAGCAGATACGGATAAACAGCCTGACAAAACGGCCCTTTGACGACACACGCCCTATACAGCGGCGCGATTAAATCGCCTCACCGCCTGCAAGGCAGGCTGATATCAACATGAGGTGATTTATGACCAGAGTCCGTCAGTTTTTCCTTGGGGCCGTAGCGGCGATGCTGCAAACGGCAGCCTGCGTCGCCGCAGACAATCAGGCGCTGCGCGCCGCCCTTCTCGCTACACAGTCCGCCACCGTCGCGCAGACGGCCGCTTGGCCACGCCGCGTGCTGGGAGGTGCCTGATGACCGTTATCATTGCGTTTCTGGGGGGCATGCTCACGCTATTAAGCCCCTGCACGTTGCCCGTTATCCCCTTTTTGTTCGCCAGCATGAAGGGGCAAAAACGCCATCTGGCGGCGCTGCTCGGCGGTATGGTGCTGATGTTTACCGCGCTGTCGCTGCTGGTGACCGTGGCCAGCGCGTGGGTCACCCAGATTTCAGCGGCGGGCCGCTGGCTGGCGCTGGCGTTTCTCACCGTGGTGGCGCTGTCGCTGATCTCACCACAGATAGCACAGCGGCTAGCGTCGCCAGCAGTCCGTCTCGGTAATCAGGTCAACGACCGCAGCCTACGTCGTCAAGGAGTGCTGTCGGCGCTGCTGGCCGGGATTGCCACCGGCCTGCTTTGGGCACCCTGCGCGGGCCCAGTGCTGGGGGCCATTCTCAGTCTGGAAGTGGTTCAGGGAAACACCGTATCCAGCGGTGTTTTGCTGGCCGCCTATGGCGGCGGCTGCGCCGTTATGCTGGCGCTATTGTGGCTGGGCGGCCAGCGGGTGATGCGCTGGCTGCGCGCCAGAACTACCGTGGTTGAGCTGCTGAAACGGCTGGGCGGGGTCGCTATGCTGGCCTCGGTGATACTTATTGCTTCGGGCACCACCAGCGTATTTCAGGGGGCCAATACGCTCTCCCTGCGGCTGGAACAGCATCTGGTGTCGTGGGTTCCCGCCACGCCCGTTAAACTGCAGCCCGTCGCCGACAGCGCCCTGCCGCCGCTCACTGGCGGGACCGGGTGGATCAACAGCGCGCCGCTCAGTCGCGAGACGCTAAAAGGCAAAGTCGTGCTGGTCGATTTCTGGACTTTTGACTGCATTAACTGCCAGCACACCTTACCGCATGTCCGCGAATGGGCGGAAAAATATCGTCCACAGGGGCTGGAGGTGATTGGCGTACACACGCCGGAGTATCCGCACGAGAAGAATTTGGCCGCGGTAACGGCCGCAGTGAAAAAATGGCGGCTGAGCTACCCGGTGGTCACGGACAATAATTATCAAATATGGCGCGCTTTTGGCAATCAGTACTGGCCAGCCCACTATCTTTTTGATGCGCGCGGTCAGCTTCGCTATACGTTCTTTGGTGAAGGGAATTACAGCGAACAGGAACAGGCCATCGCGCAGTTATTAAAAGAAACGCGTACCTGATTAAAATAAGGGGGCACTCGCCCCCTTATTTATTGTGGAATTAATATGAACTTATTTCTGCGACGGGTCGAATTTCACCGCATCGATGGCCATATCATCAATAACCTGTTTCAATGTATCCAGCGTCAGCTGCGCGTTAGAGTTAGACAGATCTTTGCCTTCACCCTTACGCACCACTTTAATGACCGGCTTATTGGTGGCGGCGTCAATCAGTTCCGCCTCAAAATACAGGTTGGTGTTCATCGTACGGTGGCCCGTCGCGGCTTCAGTGCCCGCAACAACCATCGCAATTGGAATCACTTCGTAGAACTGCAACCCTTCTTTGCTGGAGTCAACGGCAGTAATCGCACCGCGGAAGATCAGGCTATGCGGGCCAGCTTTGGTTGCCAACGGTTTGCGCTCGCTGATGGCTTTTTTCAGCTCGGTATTGGTGTAATTCAGAATATCGGTCAGCGCTTTCTGCCCAACCTGAGTGGTCGGTTTAGGTACCGGATAGTAGGTTACCGGGTTATAAACAACGTTAGCATAATTGGCCGATTTATAGTCCGGAGAAATCCAACGCAGTTCCGTTTTCCCCGACGCCGTTGTGGTTTCTTTCAGACCGGAATAGTCTTTTAAAAAGCCGGAGTACTGCTCCGGAGTGGTGGTCTTCGATGCACAGCCCGCTAATGCCAGAGCGCCCACAAGGGCCGCCGCTTTGAAAAACGCTTGAGTACGCATGAGAATAATCCCTGATAAATGCACAGATGCCCGTAAGTTATAGCAAATGAATCAGGAGTTTGTCGCGGCAAAAATGGAGGCTGCTCTCATTATTTATAAAAATGATTCATCATATAACGGGCTTTTGCCCGTTATATAAATAACAATTATGATTCCCTGCGCGCCAGCATCGTCGCGAAGCGTAATTTAATGCGGTTGCCCTTTTCATCAGTACGATGCAATTCGCCGACGTCTTCGTTATATTTCAGCAAATTCCAACCTTTATAATAGTTTTTCAGCTCACCTGTTTTAAAGGCAAACGGGAAGCCAACCGTACAGGGGAAATCATCGGTGTCCATCGCCGCGACAATCAGGTTGTAGCCGCCCGGTTTGGTACAGCGCTGCATGTTGTCGATAAGACGCGGAATCGTATTCGCTTCAAGGAACATCATTACCACGGTAGAAAGAATAAAATCATACTCACCGTCAAAGCTAAGCGTATTGAGATCGTGAATAGCCACCTGCAGATTGTCCAGCCCTTCCGCTTCACGAATCGACCGCAGGTTCTGAATGCTCATCGGGTTCTTATCCCACGCCGTTACGTCGTAGCCGTTCGCCGCCAGATAGAGGCTATTGCGCCCGTTACCGCAGCCCAGATCGAGGGTTTTCCCCGGCTTAACGAGAGTCGCGGCATCCACCACTTCTGAATGGGTTCGGGTCAGGCCGTATTTGTCGGTAAAGTAGTTTTCATCACGAATGGTCATTTGTCATCCTTCGGTTTCATCAGTGTCGACGGCGCAACACGCGTCAAAAGTTTACCCTGAAGCAGCAACAGCAGCGTTTTTACCAGCAGCAGGCCGATCACGATATTAGTGAAAATAAAGAGCGGCAGCGCCAGATTATGGAAGAAGCCGGTTCCACTGGCATGTCCCAGATGCAGACCGGTAGAAGCCAGCGCGGAAATACCGAACGAGAAGCTCCAGAACGAGGCGTTAAACGCCTGACGCAGATACCAGGGCATCAGGCGTAACATAAACAGCAACTGTAATAGCCCGTAGCCGAACAACATTTTCGCGAACACATCGGCATGTCCGCCGTTAATGCTCAACCACGCGTTACAGGCGACCAGCGCCGGTGCCAGCTGAATGCCGAGTGAGGTCCGCAACGGCACGGACAGCGTGCCGCCGCTGCGCAGACGTTGCACGATAGCGGGCTCCAGCGTAATCCAGGAAATGACGCCAGCGCCCAGAAAGACCAGTCCGGCATCGTTAAATCCCAGCGCCCCGCAGGCCATGGCGCTGATAAAATTGTTGGCGACCGTCGGCAGATACAGTCCTGGCGTGGTGGCATCTGCCGGATGCTCGCCGCGCCACAGCCCCGCCGTTTGCCATGCGGCATAGCTCAATTGCAGCACCACGCCGATAATAAACAGCGCCTGCGCCAACGTTCTCAGCCACGGTGTGACGCCGATGGCGACCAGCATAGTGGTCGCCGGAAACAAACTCACAAAACTGCTGGCGATGGGGTGGCGCATCTCCAGCCAGACGCTGTAGGGAAAACGTATCGCACGGGTGATAAATGCCACCGTCAACAGCGCCCACATCACGATCGCCAATATCACCAGCCCTTCGCCAATCGCCGGGCTCACCGGCCAGATAGTGCTGGCATAACGCCAGGCGAAACCCATGCCAATGGTGCCCAGCACCATCCCAAAATAGCCTGCAGGTAAATTCAATACCCGCTGCCCATCGGTTTTATTATGCATTTTGTTTATTTAATCAAATTTATTTAAGTTGCATTTTAAATGATTCTTTTAGACAGCGCTAGCGCCAAAAGCTGGCCCCAGAAAACATCAGCCGTTCGACCTGCTGTCGTAAAGGATTTGCTACATTTATTGTATCTATTTAGCAGAGGTCATCATGAAAAAATACCGTCTTAGCGACGCTTCACGCAGCGTTCAGGTAGGCGAACCCGGCGCGCGGGAGAGCATCGTGATGCGGCAGGTTATCGCCCTGCGGGATTTCGCCGACGTGACAACCGGCACTCCGGGCGGCTGGGTCGATGATGAGAACGCACTGAGCCACGACGGCGACTGCTGGATTTACGATGAAAACAGCCTCGTTTACGCCGGGGCAAAGATAGAGGAAAACGCACGGCTGATAGACGCCTGCGAAGTGAGTCATCAGGCGATTATCCGCGGCAACGCCCGCGTGCTGGCCAGCCGGATCGGCCAGGGGGCGCGGCTAAGCGGCAACGTTACGGTCGATAAGGCGCGCGTACACGGTCACTGCCACCTGTTTGGCGATGCCCATATCGGCGAGGGCTGCCAGATTGTCGGGGCAAAAGGACTCACCGCCGACAACGAACGCCTGCTGCAAATCTACGATCGCGCCCGCCTGACCGACTGCCGGGTCGTACATCAGGTACACATTTACGGCGACGCCAGGTTAAACCACGCTTTTGTGGAACATCGCGCAGAAATTTACGACAGCGCGCGCCTGGAGGGGAATGAGGAAAACAATATCTGGGTCTGCGATTGCGCCAAAGTCTACGGCAACGCGCGCATCATCGCCGGGTCGGGTGAGGATGCAATTCCAACGCTACGCTACAGCTCACAGGTGGCAGAGAACGCGGTCATAGAGGGCAACTGCGTGCTGAAGCACCATGTGCTGGTTGGCGGCAACGCCCGGCTTCGCGGCGGGCCCATTCTGCTTGACGACCACGTGCTGATTCAGGGTGATGCGCGTATCGAAGGCGATGTGCTGATCGAGTATCACATCGATATTACCGATAACGTGGTTGTAGAAGCCCTGCCCGGCGAAGCGATTCACCTACGCGGGCGCAAGGCCATCACCGGATCGCAGCGGATTACGCGTACTCCGCTATTCGGCGCGCTATGACCGCGTGTTATCGATGATGCGCGCGTAAATATTCTGGTCGTAAAACACGCCATTCAGAAACTCGGCCTGGCGCAGGCAACCTTCCAGCTGGAAACCATTACGTTGCGCCACTTGATTGCTGCGCAGGTTGTCCACCCGGCACTTAATCACGAAACGGCGAATTTCCCCCAGTTCAGCGTAATAGCGGATAAACGCCTGCAGCGAGGCGGATAAAATCCCTTTCCCCTGCACTGCCTCGTCCAGCCAGTAGCCGATATAACCCGTTTTGTTGGACGGTTCAATCTGGTTAAAAGAGAGCACACCCGCCATTTTCCCCTCGACAAAAATCAGGAACATTTTGGCAATGCCGCGCTGGTGCAGCATCATATTGCCCTGCACATTCTGGCGGGTGTCCTGTTCGCTTTTGACAAACTGCGGCCAGTTGAGCGTTTGCTGTAGCCAGTCGCGATTGCGCAGCACCATCTGATGCAGCTCGGAAACGTGCGACTCATTCACGGCTTCAAGGGTGATGACGTCGGAAGCAACGATCGTTTCAACACAGGTCATGTGTAGGTTCTCAGTCTAAAAGAAAACCCGGCGTCGCATGACTCGGCCGGGTCCGGGCTCGGTTATTTCATAACGCGGTCGTCAACATATTGACGTTTATCCGGCGCTGGCGGGAAGTACTGATACAGCCAGGTTTCGCTGATGGCGTCGCCACGACAGCGCAGGAACAGGCGCATATCCACCGGGTCGGTGGAGTCTGATGTGGGGTACCAATCGAACAAAATACGGTAGCCGTCAAACGGTTCAACGTAGAGAATTTCGATCTGCTTCGCTTCACCGCTGGAAAGCGTAATCACCGGTTCAATGCCTTTCGGTGCAGCGGCTTTCAAATCACCACCGACAAAGTCGATAGCAAAGCGACGGGACCATTTGTCCGGATAATGTTCGCCCGGCGCCCAGCCTTCCGGGAAGCTGCCCATTCCGGTGCGGGTTGCCAGTACGCGGGCTAACGGCGAACGGACCGGCGGCATCGCGCTCCAGTACAAGCGATAGCTAAAGTTCAGCTGGTCGCCCGCTTTCATCGGTTTTTCCGGCTGCCAGAAGCAAACGATGTTATCCAGCGTTTCGCCGGTCGTCGGGATCTCCATCAGGCTTACCGCCCCTTTGCCCCACTGATTGCGCGGCTCGACCCACAGGCTTGGGCGCTTGTTGTACCAGCCCATCACGTCCTGATAGTGGGTGAAATCACGGTCCAGCTGCAGCAGGCCAAAGCCTTTCGGGTTCTTATCCTGATAGGCATTGAACTGCAGCTTTTGCGGGTTGTTCAGCGGACGGCAGACCCACTCGCCGTTGCCGAGCCACATCGCCAGACGATCGGAATCGTGGATCTGCGGGTGAATGGTGTCGCAGACGCGGCGCTCGTTGTTGCCGCAGCTGAACATACTGGTCATCGGCGCGATACCCAGCTGTTTGATATCTTTGCGCGCATAGATATGGTTTTCCACATCCATAATCACCTGCGCCTTCTCGCAGTGCACCACGAATTTATAGGCACCGGTCACGCTGGCGCTATCGAGCAGCGCGTAAACCGTAAAGGTGGTGTCGCCCGGTTTAGCCGTTTCAAACCAGAAGGAGGTAAAGTCCGGGAACTCTTCGAGTGAGTCGGTATAGGTGTCAATCGCCAGACCGCGTGCAGACAGGCCGTACTGATAGGTGCTGTCGACCGCGCGGAAGTAGCTCGCGCCCAGGAAGGAGACGATGTCGCGACGCGCCAGTTCTGGTGCCTTAAACGCGCGGAACCCCGCAAAACCGAGGTCGGTCTGCCCTTCCAGCTGTTTCGTATCCACGCCAGCATCGTTGTACTGGAACAGCTCCGGGCGGAAGTGGATTTCACGCGCCTGCTGGCTGGCCGGGTCGAGTGAGAACATACGCACGCGGCGGCGGAACCCCATGCCAACGTGGAAGAACTGAATATCCAGTTGGCGATCTTTCACGTTATTCCACAGGGAGTGCGCCGCATCGTACTGGATGCTGTTGTAAGCCTGTGGCGTCAGATTTGCCAGCGTCTCCGGCAGCGCGCGCGGCGCGCCGCTCCACGGCTGACGTGAGAGATCGTGAGCCATTGATTGCAGCACGCCAAAGTCAAAGCGACGGGTCTGGCCGTCGGCAATGTCAGACTCCTGCGCCAGCGCGGCCTGGGAGAAAAGCGATGCAAAACCGGAAGTCCCGCACACGGCGGCAACAGCCATTGAAGATTTTAGAAAGTGTCTGCGATTCATGCCTGGCAAAGCGTCCTTTTTATAGTCGGAATGCTGCAAAAAAATAACGGCGATACTGTCGCCCACTCTAGACAAAATTGACTGATAATCCAATTGGTAGCGCAAGAAAATCTGCTAATCCAGGCTCACATGGTGTTTCATCACGCGTTTAAACAGCGCCAGCCGCGCGCGCATAAAACGGTTTTCAACACGGAAGCCAACGTGCTTATGTAGCCCAATACGCAGCAATCGGTCACGGCCACGTACCGAGGCCGGCCAACGTACGGGGCCCGTCAGAATCGTATGCTCCGCGCTGGCATGACGCGCGAAGTTCACCCAGTAATCGGCCACCTGGGCGGCAAAGGCTAAATCGCGCGGCGTGACATAGTCGCAGGATGGCGGTATGTGTCCCAGCGTATCGAAAACATAAGGCACTTCATTGCCATGCCACGCGCCGTGAGGATAGGTATCGTGTTCCGCTTCGGCAACGTAGTCGAACCAATAGCGCCAACACGGTTGGTTCAACCGCTGCTGCGCCTGCATCACCACGTAGCCGAGCGTGGTAAACGCCATGTCGCGGCACACCTGACGCCCCAACTCCTCATCGCCCTTCACGCCGGGATAGAGCAGTTTGATTAATCCCAGTCCCAGGCGGCGCTCGCGGCGTAGCTTCTGGATTTCTCCGGCCAAATCAACGCCAAATACAGCCATGACGCTCGCTTCGTCACTGTTGGAACCCACGAGTACCGGCATGGGATGCTGCTTTGCGGCGAAAAAAACATCCAGCATCGGCTGTGGCAGTACCGCATCACCGACAATCGGCGCCGGCCCCAGGTTATGCGGAGCAGTCAACGACCAGAATGCATCAGCCGGGATTTCACGCAGACTTTGCGCAGACGCGTCGGGAAGATTGAAGTGTTCAGCTAACCGTTCACCGCGGGCCAGTGCCGTTTCACGCGGCATATCCGGCAGCGTATAGCCGCTCTGGATAATGGCTTTATGGAACAGTCCTTTCGCCTTAGGCGAAGCCATCAGCGACAGCACGCTGCGCGCGCCCGCTGATTCACCAAATAACGTGATATTGTCGCAGTTTCCGCCGAAGGCGGCGATATTGTCCTGCACCCAGCGCAGCGCAGCGATTTGGTCCATCAGACCAAAGTTATAAAGCCGTTCGCCCTCTTCTTCTTCCAGCGCCGGATGGGCGAAGAAGCCCAGGTGGCCCAGGCGATAGTTAAGCGTCACCACCACCACGCCGCGCCGTGCCAGCGCCTTGCCGTTGTACGGCGGCAGCCCGCCCGCGCCGATAGTAAAACCCCCGCCGTGCAGCCAGACCATCACCGGCAACGGCGCATCACGCTCAGCAGGCGCCCAGACGTTGAGATAAAGACAATCTTCGGAGAAGAGACCCGGATCGCCGCCGCCCAGTTCCTGGCAGTATTCACTGTTTTGCCAACTGGAAGCCGAAAAGGTCTCAGCGGGGCGAATGCCCTGCCACGGTATGACTGGCTGCGGCGCGCGCCAGCGCAGGGGGCCAACCGGCGGTGCGGCATAGGGAATGCCGCACCACAGATGGATATCCTCATCCACTCGTCCTGACAACGCCCCTTGTAAGGTCTCTACGCGCGTTGAGGCATTCTGCATCGGTGTTCATCCTTTTTTGTTGATTCCTATGCAGATTAACCGTTTCAGAGCAAACCGCAACGGCGTTTGCTACGCACCTCCGCGTCTTCATAGAGCCTGAACTCATCCAGGACTGGCCGTCCCAGGGCGGCTTCAAAGGCACTGCGGCTGGCATTGCCATGGCTGCGCGTCTGCGCATCGCCGCCCAGATTCGACTGGAAAATCCCGGCAGCGCTCACCGGCAGAAAATCTTCATAGGTGATGGGCTGCGCGGTTATCCAGCCGCGTTCAATAAACGGTTGCGGGTCGTCACCGGGACGAATCGCCTGTCGGTGCGCATCACCACTCGGCGTCAAGCGATAGCGAAACCAGGCCAACCCCTGCTGGCGCAGGAGGAATTCGCTATCGGGAAAGGCTTTAAACACCTCTTGCAGATGCTGCTGATGAGTGAGGTTATCTTTTCCCACGCCCGCTTCGCTCAACAACCGGTCGTACAGCGCTCGCCCTTTCGGCGTTAAAGCCACCCCGCGCTGCTCAATTTCACCAAAACGCGCGGTATGCGTGCCGCTGGCATCGCCGGCAAATGCCACCGGTTCTTCCAACGCCTTAAAGCTGGTCTGCCGCAGCAGTAGCGGTACCGCACGTCGCGGCGGCCCTTCAATCACCGCCTTCGGCTCAATGCCATATTCGGCCATCAGCGACTGCACTTGATCGATATCCAGCGTGCGCGGCGTCAGGTGGTTAATATGACAACCGGGGAAGCAAACCACGTCGGCAATCAGCCGATGCTGGCGGTTCAGCGCCTCGTAGGTAGCTTTGTCTACCGTGGTATGCCGGTGCCAGCGGAAGGTCTCCAGCGCTTCATGAACAAACTCCTTGGCCTGCTCGGCGTTGAAACCGTTCTGCTCATCATGAAGATTCATCAGCGCTCGACAGCGCGGGGCGAAAATATCGCGCCGGGCGAGAATTTTCGCCGCCTTTTCGCGCAGCGCGGGATCGTCGATCAGCTCCAGACGCAGTAGCGAGGTGAAGATGCGGAAGGGATTGCGTTGTAACGCGGCATCATCCACGGGTCGAAACGCGGTGGAGTGAACCGGCACGCCAGCGACCGACAGATCGTAATACCCGACCGGCTGCATCCCCATAATGGCAAACATGCGACATAGCGTCGCCAGTTCTTCAGCCGTTCCCACCCGTATGGCGCCATGACGCTCAACGTTCAGACGCGCCAGCTCATCGGCGTTCGCCAGCTGTTCATGCAGGCGTGCATTATTTTCCAGTACCGCCAGATTTACATCAGCGACAAGCGCTAACAACGTGCCATATTGCGGGACTTCCTGCTGGTACATTGCCGACATTGCTTGTGAAAAATCTTCCCGAATATCATCTGCTGAAAGGGTGTGCGCCATGTTGTTCCATCTCCTGTGCCTATATTTGCAGTGTAGGTAAGCACATGAGGCTATGCGGTAAGAATTTACAAAGTGTGATCCCGGCGACTGAGTTGATTTCACAGTGAATCCCGGCATTTACATAACCACAGGTTATTTAAAATACACCTTAAATTCACTATTAATTAACAATGCATTTACACACACTGTGTGAGGCAATAATAAAATACCCTACACGGAGCCACCTATGAGCACAAAATGGTCACCGCAAGAAGTGATTCACCGGGATTACAACAATCACCCACCGGCTTTCGCGCCGGGTTACAAAACCAGCGTGTTGCGCTCGCCGCGTAACGCCCTTATCTCATTGCAAAACTCGTTATCTGAGATCACCGGCCCGGTCTTCTCCCAGCAGGACATTGGCCCGCTGGATAACGATCTGATTCTGAACTACGCCAAAGACGGCCTGCCGATTGGTGAGCGTATTATTGTTCACGGCTACGTGCGTGACGGCTTCGGGCGTCCATTGAAAAATACGTTGGTCGAAGTGTGGCAAGCCAACGCAGGTGGCCGTTACCGCCATAAAAAGGATCAGTACCTGGCCCCCATCGACCCCAACTTTGGCGGCTGTGGCCGCGTGATGACGGATGAAAACGGTTATTACTTCTTCCGCACCATCAAGCCCGGTCCGTATCCATGGCGCAACCAGGTCAGCGACTGGCGGCCATCGCATATTCACTTCTCGATTTTTGGTGAAGCCTTTGCTCAGCGCCTGATCACACAAATGTACTTTGAAGGCGATCCGTTAATTAAACAGTGCCCTATCGTGCAAGCCATCAATAACGACGATGCGGTTCGTACGTTGATTGCTGAGCTGGATACTCACGCCGCCGTGCCGCTTGACTGTCTGGCCTATCGTTTTGATTTGGTACTGCGCGGCCAACGCGCCACGCTGTTTGAAAACCGTACGCAGGGGGCAGCACGATGAAAGGCTATTTACCCGAAACCGCCTCGCAAACCGCTGGGCCTTACGTCCACATCGGGCTCGCGCCAGACGCCGCCGGTTTTCATATTTTTGAGAAAAACTTTGGCCCAACGCTGGTTAACAGCCATACCCCGGGTGAACGCATAGCCATTGAGGGCCGCGTGTTCGACGGCTCTGGCACGCCGGTTCGCGACGTACTGATTGAGATCTGGCAAGCTAACGCCGATGGGCGCTACAACCATGTCGCCGATCGGCAGGAAGGCAAGTCACTGGACGCTGATTTCCGCGGCTGGGGTCGCGCCTGCTCTAACTTTGACAGTGGCGTCTGGCGCTTCGACACGATTAAACCGGGGCAAGTCGTGGGTCGCGATGGGCGCTTAATGGCGCCGCACGTCAACCTGTGGATCGTCGCGCGTGGTATCAACATCGGCCTGAATACCCGCATGTACTTCTCTGATGAGCAGGAGGCCAATGCCAGCGATCCGGTGCTCAACCTGATCGAGTGGGAAGTCCGTCGCCAGACGCTGATTGGCCACAAAGAAACCCGTAACGGCGAGACGGTGTATCGCTTTGATATTTATCTGCAAGGTGATAAAGAAACGGTCTTTTTTGACGTATAAACGCTGATATCTCCGGCGTCTCTGCGCGCCTCTGAGCTTCTTAACCCGGCAGAGTGCAACGACGCCGGGTTATCCCACCATGCAACAAAACGCTTGTCTGTTAAACCGCACAAATGTTAATAATAATTTGCTAGCAAGTTATCAAAATTAAACAACATTACTTGTCACCCATGCTGCTCTGTTTTTAACATCGCTTATGGAAAAAAACGCTCTCTTTAGTCAGCGCATTCGCCTGCGCCATTTGCACACTTTCGTGGCCGTCGCCCAGCAAGGAACATTGGGGCGCGCGGCTGAAACACTTAATCTCAGCCAGCCTGCACTCTCCAAAACGCTGAATGAGCTCGAACAGCTCACCGGCACGCGGCTTTTTGAGCGCGGTCGTCTGGGCGCGCAGTTAACCCTTGTTGGCGAACAGTTCTTAACCCATGCGGTCAAGGTACTTGATGCGCTGAATACCGCCGGGCAGGCGTTGGTTCGTAAAGAAGGTGTTAACAATGATGTGGTGCGAATTGGCGCACTGCCCACCGCGGCGCTGGGCGTTCTCCCGGCGGTAATTGGTCAATTTCATCAACAGCAAAAAGACGTCACCCTCCAGGTTGCCACCATGAATAACACCATGTTGTTGGCGGCGCTGAAGTCCGGAGATATCGATCTTGGTATTGGACGGATGTCTGACCCGGAACTGATGACCGGGCTAAACTATGAGCTCTTATTCCTCGAGTCGTTGAAGCTGGTCGTGCGACCTGACCACCCTATCCTGCATGAAAACATCACCCTGAGCCGTGTACTGGACTGGCCGGTTGTCGTTTCACCAAAAGGTACAGTGCCACGTCAGAATGCCGAGACGCTACTGCAGAGCCAGGGCTGTAAAATGCCTGCGGGCTGCATTGAAACGCTTTCTGCATCGCTATCACGCCAGCTGACGGTTGATTACAACTATGTCTGGTTCGTGCCTTCCGGCGCGGTGAAGGACGATTTGCGGCGCGGTACGCTCACCGCGCTGCCTATTGCGACTCAAGGCCAGGGGGAACCCATCGGCATCCTCACCCGCGTAGACACCACGCTCTCCTCCGGCGCACAGACGTTATTGAGCGCCGTTCGTAAGTCGATGCCTGCCTGATGATGTACTTCGTGGCCTGTCCGGGCCACGAAGACGCGCTAGCTGGCTTGTTTATCCGTATGCGCCCAGGAAAGCTTAGGGAAAGCGTCAATCGCGCTTTCCAGGGACAAATTCACGACACTGATATTATTCAGCTCGCAATAGGATTGTGCGGCATAAAAAGAATGACAGATTTGGTCAAAATCACGATCGAGTCGCGTACCCAATTTATCCGTTACCGTTTCATAAAAACGCGGCTGGTTAAAATTATTCATATCCAACCCTGCGATATATATCTGTCGATAACCCAACGCACAGGCAATTTGTAACGCCGGGTAGACTACCGTACCATAATCAAACAGCCCATACTCAATGTTATCTGAGAAGCCCGCCCCATCCAACCAATGGTAATGTTCATCATTAATAATCAGTCTCTCTTTTGCGGCGAGGAATTTATAGACGCACTCGCCGGATACAGCTTCGAACACTTTGAAACGGCAGCGGATATGCCGCCATTCAATGTTGGAGAAAATGGTTTCCAGCGTGGTATAAGGACAAAAAACCGTGAGGTCGTCTCGCGCAACCAGTTTTTTGACCAGCGATAAGCGGCGGAGAACGAAATTTCTGTCCGTAATGGCATACCATTTAAAATCAATACCTTCCATTGAAATCGCGCCATTAACGCCAAAGTAATCAAACGATGCATTGAAAAAATGATTATCGATATGATTGACGGACGGCCCCGTTGCCATAATAAGCAACGGCTTGTTTCTTTTTTCTTTGCCAACACAAGGGGTGTTTATCTGCTTATGTTTAAAAAACACAGCATCGATACTCCCTGTTGCATTCCTCACCACTTTAAAAAAAGGCCATAGGTTTTTATTGTGGTGGTACTGTTTCGAGTGGGTCGTCCGGTACAATGTTTTGCAAAACCATTTAGATAAATTATTAATTGCCATCATAATATTTATTCCATGAATAAATGCCAGCAATATATGGCAGGCTCTGTTATTATAAATTAAAGCGTAAAATAAGAGGCCATAAGTTAACGTTATTTCCAATAAAGGAAAAGGAATAGTTTTTATTTTAACCCGAATATTAATGTCAGAATATTGCAGATGAAAAATTCAGAATTTAGCTCGTCTTAAAATTGCCGCTACGTTAACGTCATATCTTCGCTCTTCCCCCCCCAATGCTCTGCTCCCCTCAGCCAACGGTGAGTGACGCATCGGGAGTCTCCTGGCAGCAACGCTTACAAAACCTATACGCAAATAATGCGAAATTATTTATTAACAATTGCGCAATGCAATTTAACAGATCTATCATAGCCATCAGTTAACCAAATGGTTCACAGATAGTTTCACTTGAGAACTATATACCCCAATTAGAAACAACCTGACATTTCATTCAAAACATCATAGCGACATCGTTAACCCACTTGGTTCAGTCGCGTGCATTTTATGCTGTCGAAAGGAGAACAGTATGGCTACTGGCAACGTGCCGCGAGGATTTCCCCGAATCCTGCAGTGGCTTCTTATCGGGCTGATGGCAATCATCGGTCTGGCGATTGGCGCGCTGGGGGCAAAGCTTGCCGCCGTGGGCGGCACCTGGTTCTTTGCCCTGATGGGGCTGGTCATGGTGGTCAGCGCCATCCTGATCGCCCGTCATCGTCGCGGCGGGATTGTGCTGTATGCACTGGCCTTTATCGTCGCGATCGTCTGGTCTATCAGCGATGCGGGCTGGGAATTCTGGCCGCTCTTCTCACGTTTGTTCGCCTTTGGCGTGCTGGCTTTCCTCTGCGCGCTGGTGTGGCCGTTCATGTCCGCTAACCAACCAGCCAAAAAAGTCCTGCCATTTGGGCTCGCTGCGGTCATTGCCGTAGCCCTGCTGGCAAGCGTTGGCGGTATGTTCAAGCCGCAAACGTTGGTTTCCGCTACCGAAGCGGTACCGGTTATACCGGTCACCGCCGGTGAGGAACAGAAAAACTGGGAGCACTGGGGTAACACCACCCACGGCGATCGTTTTGCGGCACTGGACCAGATCAACAAGCAGAATATCAATAAACTGCAGGTGGCATGGACTGCCCGTACCGGCGATATTCCGCTGAGTAACGGTTCGGGAGCAGAAGATCAGAACACACCGTTGCAGGTGGGGGATACCCTGTTTGTCTGCACGCCATATAGCAAAGTGCTGGCGTTGGACGTCGATACGGGTAAGGAGAAGTGGCGCTATGATTCGAAAGCCACCGCACCGAACTGGCAACGTTGTCGCGGCCTGGGCTACTTTGAAGAGACCCCGACATTGAGCGCAGCGCAGACAACGACACAGCCTGCCGCCTGCCCTCGCCGCCTGTTCCTGCCGACCACCGACGCGCGCCTGATCGCCATCAGCGCCGATAATGGCGCACTGTGCGAAGACTTTGGTCACCACGGTATTGTGGATCTGAGCGTTGGTATGGGTGAAATCAAACCGGGCTACTACCAGCAAACGTCCACACCGCTTGTCGCGGGGAACGTGGTGGTCGTGGGTGGCCGCGTCGCCGATAACTTCTCTACCGGTGAACCGCCAGGTGTGGTTCGTGCCTACGACGTACGTAGCGGCAAACTGGCCTGGGCGTGGGATCCGGGTAATCCAAACCTGACCGGCCTGCCGCCGGAAGGCCAAACCTACACGCGCGGTACGCCGAACGTCTGGTCGGCAATGTCCTATGACGCGAAATTGAACCTTATTTATCTGCCAACCGGTAACGCGACCCCGGATTTCTGGGCCGGTGAACGTACCGCGCTGGACGATAAATACAGCTCTTCCATCGTTGCCGTTGATGCGACTACCGGTAAAGTATGCTGGCACTATCAGACCACGCACCATGACCTGTGGGACTTTGACCTGCCTTCACAACCGCTGCTGTATGACCTGCCGGACGGTAAAGGCGGCACCACCCCAGTGCTGGTGCAGACCAGCAAGCAGGGCATGATCTTCATGCTTAACCGTGAAACCGGTGAGCCCGTCGCAAAAGTTGAAGAACGTCCGGTTCCTGCCGGCAACGTGGATGGCGAGCGTTATTCTCCTACGCAGCCTTACTCCGTCGGCATGCCGATGATCGGCAATGAGCAGTTAAAAGAGTCCGATATGTGGGGCGCGACCCCGGTTGACCTGCTACTGTGCCGCATTCAGTTTAAAGAAATGCGCCATCAGGGTATCTTCACCCCGCCGGGCGTCGACCGTTCCCTGCAATATCCGGGGTCACTGGGCGGTATGAACTGGGGCAGCGTCTCGGTTGATCCGAACAATAGCCTGATGTTCGTTAACGATATGCGCCTGGGCCTGGCTAACTACATGGTGCCGCGTGAAAATGTGGCGAAAGGTGCCAGTGGTATTGAGATGGGAATTGTGCCGATGGACGGTACACCTTACGGTGCGATGCGCGAACGCTTCCTGTCGCCGCTGGGTATCCCCTGTCAGAAACCGCCGTTTGGCACCATGTCGGCAGTGGATCTGAAGTCCGGTAAGATCGTGTGGCAAGTACCGGTGGGTACCGTAGAAGACACTGGTCCGCTGGGTATCCGCATGCATATGCCGATTCCGATCGGCATGCCGACACTTGGCGCATCGCTGTCAACGCAGTCGGGTCTGCTGTTCTTCGCGGGCACCCAGGACTTCTATCTGCGTGCATTTGACACTGCGACCGGCAAAGAAATCTGGAAAGACCGTCTGCCCGTTGGCAGCCAGTCCGGCCCAATGACCTACGTATCGCCGAAAACCGGCAAGCAGTACATCGTCATTAACGCCGGCGGCGCACGCCAGTCGCCGGATCGCGGTGACTATATCATTGCATACGCCCTGCCGGATTCGCAGTAATCCTCTTCCCCGTAGCCAGCCCTGGCTACGGGTTTTTCAGCTTATCAGAACGTTTCCCAGTTATCCGCACCTGCCGTGGCCACCACCGGGCGCGTCGGCGTAAACGCCGGTTTGGCACTGGACTTTTCATGGTCACGGTTTTCACTACGCTGAATACGAAACGCCCCGACGGCTTCGGTAAGGCGTGCCGCCTGCTCTTCCAGCGAAGCCGCCGCCGCTGAGGCTTCCTCTACCAGCGAAGCATTCTGCTGAGTGACATTATCCATCTCCGTCACCGCCTGGCTGACCTGCTGTATACCGCGGTTTTGTTCATCGGAGGCGGCCGCAATCTCCAACATAATATCCGTCACGCGTTTTACCGCATCGACGATATCCGTCATCGTCGAGCCTGCGCGCACAACTTCATCCGAGCCGCGTTCGATTAAGGTGACAGACTCGCTGATCAGCCCTTCAATCTCTTTCGCCGCCTGGGCGCTGCGGCTTGCCAGCGTACGCACTTCGCTGGCGACCACCGCAAACCCGCGGCCCTGTTCGCCTGCACGCGCCGCTTCAACCGCCGCGTTAAGGGCGAGAATATTGGTCTGGAAGGCAATACTGTTGATGACCGACGTAATTTCCGAAATTTTCTTCGAGCTGGTCGAGATACTGCCCATGGTCGCCACCACGCCGGAAACCAACTGGCCGCCGCGTGATGCTTTACCGGAAGCGTCTTCCGCCAGTTTGCTGGCATGATGGGCATTGTCGGCGTTTTGTTTCACCGTCGCGGTCAACTGCTCCATACTGGCCGCCGTCTGTTCAATGGCCGCGGCCTGCTGTTCAGTGCGGGAAGAGAGATCGGTGTTACCTACTGAAATTTCGCTGGTCCCACGGTAGATCTCTTCGGCTCCCTGACGCACGGTGCCAACCGTCTGCACCAGCGCATGCTGCATTTTTTGCAGGTTACCGTTGAGCTGGCCAATTTCGCTGCGCCCTACCGGTTCATCCGCCATGGTCAGGTCGCCGCTGGCAATCTGCGCGATACGCGCGCCGGCACGCTGCAGTGGCTGAATGACCACGCGGCGTAATGTGGTAAAGGTCAGTACCGTCATGACGAGAGCCAGTACGAAGGCACCCATCATAAAGATGATGCCGAGACGGGTACGATCGTGAGCCATCTCTGCTAATTGATTAGCACGCGCGGTACGGATATCAATCACTTTCAGCCGTACGTCGTTGTAGGCGTCATCCAGCGCACGGGCTTGCTCACTTTCGTAGTTGATGATCGCTTCAAACATGCCGTTCTGGGCATATTTCAGCATCGGTTTCATCCCTTCCAGGTAGGCGTTATAGCGTTGATTCATTTCACCATCCAGCGCCTGATCGGCCGGGGTTTTCACGCCTCTGTCGGTATAGACCTTAAATCCGGCCTGCGAACGCTGAATCCATTGAGCTGCCGCCGCGAGATTTTTCTTCATGCTCTCCATTTCGGCAATTCGGCTATCCGCCCCGGCGTGGATCATCATCAAACGCGCTTCACGCAGGTAGTTAGCGCTGTCGGAGATCCCCACTCGTACCTGTAACTCATGGGTAACATCACGTTGGTCAATATCGGCTTGCCACATAAAGTAGCCAGCCAGCCCCGAACTCAGGGCAAAGAGCAGCAGGATGCCGCCAAGAACGGAACCAAAGAACGGTACCAGGCGGATGTGATGTAAGAAACCGATCTTTTGCGCCCGGATCGGCGCAGCCTTTTTATCCATGAGTTGACTCTCTTGTACTTGAGGTAAGTACTAGAGTCATCGGCCATCGCCGCTAATTTCTTATCAGGAAAGGTACAAAACGTAAGACGGGTCACACTTCATGCAACCAGCGGGAAAAATCCCGCTGGTTGGCGGCGTTATTTATCGCCGAAATGAATAACGGTACGGATAGATTTGCCTTCATGCATCAGATCGAACGCTTCATTAATCTGATCCAACGGCAGGCGATGGGTGATAAACGGGTCGAGCTGAATTTTGCCCGCCATCGCGTCCTCTACCATGCCAGGCAACTGGGTACGGCCCTTCACGCCGCCGAACGCTGAGCCGCGCCATACGCGGCCAGTCACCAGTTGGAACGGTCGGGTTTTGATTTCCTGACCCGCACCGGCGACGCCGATGATGATGCTTTCACCCCAGCCTTTATGGCAGCATTCGAGCGCGGAACGCATCACGTTGACGTTGCCGATACATTCAAAGCTGAAGTCCACACCGCCATCGGTCAGTTCGACGATCACATCCTGAATGGGCTTATCGTAGTCTTTCGGGTTGATAAAGTCGGTCGCGCCCATTTCTGCCGCCAGCGTAAATTTCTCAGGGTTGGTATCAACCGCCAGAATACGCCCCGCCTTCGCCTGTACCGCGCCCTGGATTACCGCCAGACCGATACCACCAAGACCAAAGACCGCCACGGTATCGCCTTCTTTCACCTTCGCCGTGTTATGCACTGCGCCAATACCGGTGGTCACGCCGCAGCCCAGCAGACAAACTTTATCCAACGGTGCCTGCGGGTTCACCTTCGCCAGCGAAATTTCAGCCACCACGGTGTATTCGCTGAAGGTGCTGGTGCCCATGTAGTGGTAAATCGGCTCGCCGTTATAAGAGAAACGGGTGGTACCGTCCGGCATCAGCCCCTTGCCCTGGGTGGCACGAACGGCCTGGCACAGGTTGGTTTTACCGGATTTACAGAACTTACACTCGCCGCATTCAGCGGTGTACAGCGGAATAACGTGGTCGCCCGGTTTCAGGCTGGTGACGCCTTCTCCCACTTCAACCACTACGCCGCCACCTTCATGGCCCAGCACCGCCGGAAAAACGCCTTCCGGGTCATCGCCAGACAGCGTGAACGCATCGGTATGGCAGACGCCGGTATGGGTGATTTTGACCAGCACTTCGCCTTTCTTTGGCGGCGCGACGTCAATTTCAACAATTTTCAGCGGCTGACCTGGGCCAAACGCAACTGCAGCACGTGATTTCATAGCTGTCTCTTCCGTTGTGATGATTATTTTAAATAGGATCGTAGCAGATGACCGACTTCCGTCATGCGTACTGCACGCTGATCCGGCGTGGTGTCTCCACTAACCAATTCGTCTTTGAGATGCATCTCAACCATCTCACCCATCAGGCCGTTGGCGGCCCCGCGAATGGAGGCAATTTGTTGCAGGATTGTGAGACAGGACTCGCCGGATTCCAGCGCGCGCTCCAGCGCCTCAACCTGCCCTTTAATGCGGCGAACCCGGGTTAATGCGCGTTTTTTATCTTCAGGTGAATGCGGCATAAGCCCTCCGGTAATATAGGGGGGTATACTATCAGTTGTTTTATAAAATTGTAAAATGATTGCGCAAGATTTGCGAAATGATCAGGGCGACAATCATCGCCTTGTGCTGCTTCATAGCCTGCTTCTCCTTGACCCGAGGGTCCGCAAGAGGCTAATCTGATGATGTACTTTATAGATGTGGCCTCGGTTAATGTTGAGCGTCCGGCAAGACGCTCAATGTTTCCGGGGCTTTTCTCTATCTGCCGTTTGGCTAATGCCTGAGACAGATAGCCTCAAGCACCCGCTAAGATAGTGCACCCTGCAGATAATTCTATGAATCACTTTTTCTATTGGCTTTAAGCACCCAATCGGGCGTATCTATAACGGCTTTGAATTATGGCGGGAGACGGGATGGGATTGCCGGATGGCGGTTACCGCCATATCCGGCATCGTTAACTCAGGATTGCAGCGTCGCCAGACGCGCGGCAAAACCGACAAACACCAGGCCTATCAGGCTGTTGCCAATCTTCGCCAGCTTCTTACGCGTTTTGACATAGCGGGTGACCAGCGAACCGGACACAATCAAAAAACTCAGATAGGTAAAGCTGACCAGCTCCAGCGTCAGCGCGAGGATAAAGAATGCCAGCCCCGGCGTTTTGGCGTGCACATCAATAAATTGCACAAAGAACGAAACATAGAACAGAATCGCCTTCGGGTTTGTCAGGCTTAGGGTTAACGCGCGTTTGAAGATAGCATGCCCCGGCTCAGGCTCGTCATCCTGCCCCGCCGTTTTGCGCTTGAGGGTGCTATAGAGCATCTTGCCGCCGAGATACAGCAGATAAATCGCGCCCAGATAACGCACGATATTAAACAACACTGGCGTCGTTTTAATGAGTGTAGCAACGCCAGCGAAGGAGAGAAACATCAGCACGGCATCGCCGATAAACACCGCCAGCGCGGCCATGTACCCTTTACGGATACCGTGCGCGACGCCGGTTTTCAGGACGAAAAACGTATTTGGCCCCGGAACCAGAATAATAAAAATGGCCCCGAGTAAATACGTCCAGTAATTCAGCACGCCAAAATCTGCGAACACCCTGTTCTCCCTACGCATACGTAACAAAAATGATGGCGTATGGTAACGCGAAGCCCAGGGAGTTTAAAGCCTTCTTAACGCTTACGCGGCATCATCCGCAGCAGCGTGTTGTCCTTCCAGATATAGTGGTGTGCCAGCGCGGCCAGCGCGTGCAGACCAATCAACCAATAGCCCAGATTCGCGAGAATGACGTGGTACTGCTTAAGCGTATCCACCAGGTCGAAATTGGCCTCAGCGGCGTGCGGCATGGTGAGACCAAACGCCAGCCATGGGTTACCACGGTTATACATCAGCAGCAAACCAATCACCGGCAAGGCGATAAACAACAGGTAGATAGCCAGGTGGCCAAGGTGCGCCAGGCCGGTCATCATCGGCTTCGGTTTCGGCACAATCGGCGGCGCCGGGCGCTTGAGACGAATCAGCAGTCGCGCCACCATCAACACCAGAATGCTGATACCGCAGGAAACATGCACCATATTAATCATCGGGCGGTCATTGCGTGGAAACAGTCCGCGCAGTTCCATCGCCGCGTAGGCTACCACCACCAGCAGAAAAACCAGCCAGTGGATCGCAATTTGTAAGCGTGAATATTTATCGTTCATCACCGGGACACTCTGAAAAGTAATATAAAAAGCAAAATAGCCGCGTTTCCTTAAAAATTCATTAACTTTTTCATATCGATACAAATTAGTCGCGCAAAATAACATTGCCCTTCCCCAATGACTGAACTAAGCCTGGACAGGTGAAACATATAATCCACACTTATCTATCAGCGGTTTCAAGTACACGTATTGGGTTGACACCCCATCACTGACAGGAGAGCACCATGAGTAAAATTGGCATTAACGGGTTTGGACGTATCGGCCGACTGGTTCTGCGCCGGTTACTGGAGGTATCCAGCAGTCATGAAGTGGTCGCGATAAACGACCTGACATCACCAAAAGTGTTGGCCTATCTCTTGAAGCACGACTCCAACTATGGCCCCTTCCCCTGGAGCGTTGATTTCACCGACAATGCGCTGATTGTTAACGGTAAAACCATTGCGGTTTATGCTGAAAAGGAAGCAAAGAATATCCCATGGACCGCCCAGGGCGCTGAACTCATCGTTGAGTGTACCGGTTTCTACACCTCGATGGAGAAATCTCAGGCCCACCTCGACGCCGGGGCCAAAAAAGTGCTGGTCTCCGCGCCGGCCGGTGAGATGAAAACGCTGGTGTTTAACGTTAACGACGATACGTTGAATGCCAGCGATAAAATCATCTCCGTTGCCTCTTGCACCACCAACTGCCTGGCACCGATGACCAAAGCGCTCAACGACGCTTTTGGGATCGAAGTGGGGACGATGACCACCATCCACGCCTATACCGGCACCCAGTCGCTGGTCGATGGCCCACGCGGTAAAGATCTGCGCGCGTCACGCGCGGCGGCTGAAAACATCATTCCACACACGACCGGCGCGGCAAAAGCGATTGGCCTGGTGATTCCGGCGCTCAGCGGTAAGCTGAAAGGTCACGCCCAGCGCGTACCGACAAAAACCGGCTCGGTGACAGAACTGGTCTCCATTCTCGGTAAAAAAGTCACCGCCGATGAAGTGAACCAGGTGATGAAAAAAGCCGCCGAAAACAACGAATCCTTTGGCTACACCGAGGAAGAGATTGTCTCTTCCGATATCATCGGTACCCATTTCGGTTCGGTGTTTGATGCCACTCAGACAGAGGTGACCGAAGCCGGTGGCCTGCAACTGGTGAAAACCGTCTCCTGGTACGATAACGAATACGGTTTTGTCACCCAACTGATTCGCGTGCTGGAAAAATTCGCCAAAATGTAATGCCTACGGCGGGCATCTGCGCCCGCCGCTTCTTTAAAAAATGCTCGTCCAATTTTCGGTTGTGAGCCACGTTGCCGTCGCGGCACACTCGACGGACACACACAACCGGTAAAAATCATGGATTTCACAACACTGCATTATCAAGAAAAACCGTTAGTTATCGCCAACGTTTGGGACGCACCCAGCGCCATTGCCGCACAGCAGGCGGGATACCAGGCCCTTGGCACATCCAGTGCCGCCATTGCGAATATGCTGGGCTACGCCGACGGCGAAGGAATGGCGTTTGAAGAGCTGCTCTATATGGTCCGCCGCATTCGCGCGGTCAGTTCATTACCGTTGAGCGTCGATATGGAAGCCGGCTACGCTCATGATTCTGAAGGTATTGTCACCCACTTGCGCCAGCTCGCGGCGCTCGGTGTGGTCGGCGTGAATCTTGAAGATAGTCGAGTCATCAAAGGCGTTCGCACCCAGGAAGACCCAGTGGCTTTCAGTCAACGCCTCAGCGCCGTACGCTCTGGATTATCAGCCCAGGGCTGCCCACTGTTTATCAACGCGCGTACCGATGCCTTTCTTTTGAATCTTCCCGACGCGCTAAACGTGACATTGTCACGCATAGCGTATTATGAAGCAGGCGGCGCTGACGGCCTGTTCGTCCCTTGTGTCAGCGATGCGCAGGATATCGCAGCGTTGGTACAACACACATCGCTGCCGCTCAACGTCATGTGCGTGCCTGGACTTGACGACTTCGCCACGCTGGGAAAAATGGGCGTACGCCGTATTTCGATGGGCAATGCCGTACATTGTGCAATACAAGGTACGCTAAACACTTTACTGTTGACTCTCCACCAGCAGCAGTCATTTGCCGGAGTTTTTTGCGATGAAAATCACCGATAGCGCGCAGTGCGATACCTGGTACGAAGCCCTCCTGGCCCGCGCGTCAGAATATACCGGGGTATTTTTCGTTGGCGTGAAGACCACCGGCGTGTTTTGCATCTCCGTATGCCGCGCGCGCAAGCCGAAACGTGAAAACGTCGAGTTTTACAGTGATTTTAAATCGGCACTGGATGCCGGTTTTCGTCCCTGCAAAGTCTGTCGACCGACGGAAAACGCCTGCAGCGCCCCGCCTTTTATTGAACAGGCGCTAGCATTGGTCCGGCTCACGCCAAAAGCCCGCGTTAGCGACAGTCAACTGCGGGAACATAATCTTAGCCCCGAGCGTATTCGACGCTGGTTTTTACAGCATCACGGCATCACCTTTCAGGCGTTTCAACGCATGCAGCGGGTTAATGTCGCCCTGCAGGAGTTAAAAGGGGGACGCAGCACAACCGAGGTGGCATTCGATAACGGCTACGAGTCGCTGAGCGGCTTCGGCTATACCTGCAAGAAACTGACCGGTCGCTCTCCTGCCGGGCAGCCGCAGACCGTACTGATTCACCGTTTTACCACCCCGCTCGGCCCGATGTTTGTCTGCGCGACGGAACGCGGCGTCTGCCTGCTCGAGTTTGTCGATCGTCGCATGCTGGAGAGCGAATTCCGCGATCTGCAGCGCCTGTTGCACGCACGCATCATGGCCGGACAAAATGCCCATACTCACCAGGCCGAACGCGAAATTGGCGAGTATTTTGCCGGGCATCGCCAGCAATTTACGCTGGCGCTGGATACTCCGGGTAGCGACTTCCAGCGCAGCGTCTGGACGGCGCTACGCCAGCTACCGTGTGGTGAAACAACCCACTATCAGGCTCTGGCGGAAAGCCTGCACCACCCCACTGCCGCCCGTGCGGTCGCGGCCGCCAACGGCGCGAACCGTATCGCTATCGTCATTCCCTGCCATCGGGTCATCGGCAAAGATGGTTCAATGACTGGCTACGGTGGCGGCATCGCGCGCAAAGCCTGGTTACTTGAACACGAGAAAAAGCTCACACGTAGGCAAAACGATAGTGCACAGACGCCCTTCATCGAAGATGAATCAGCAAGCAAAGTGTAAGTTGAAATCGGGTGTCGTATAGCAGCCCACTATCCGGCGCCAGAACCCAGCCGGATAAGGCTGCGCCGTTTTCCATCCTGGTACACGCATAACGGCTATCCCGAATCGACGTCCCGCAACGGTTGAGTCTTTGTTTATCGTGAAAAACGTATGATGGACAGCATTATTTTCTTTTTTAAGATTTCCAGAGTTTTATCATGCGTAAAATGCCCAACGTGCTGGTATTTGTGGCGGCAGTGGTCCCAGCAGCGTCGAGCTATGCCAGTGAGCTAAACCTGTACTCCGTGAATACAGGCTCGTTTGTCTATCATATGACCGGCAATCACGGCCAATATAATGAGAAATTTAATAATGATTTCTTTTCCGTTGAACGGAAATTCTCTCCAGAATCAAAATACAGCCTGCTGATTGGGACGATGAAAAACAGCTTTGCCGATCGCTGCCTGACGCTAGGCGTGCGCCGTGACTGGCTGCAGGGCAGTCATCACAACAAGGGTTGGACGTTCAAAGGCATATACGCCTACACCGGCGAGTTCTTTTTCGATGCATTCAGCCACTGCGGCGACGAGGGTGCTTACCGTACGGCAAAGAAAATCACCGGCGTGGGGTTTTCGCCCTATATCTATCATGGGCTGCAATACAACTTTACCGACTACTTTGGCATTGAGAGCGGAATTATCCTGCCATCAATCTTTGTGGTGAGTATGCAGTGGAGTTTCCGCTAAGCGTCTGGTCATCCCGGCGTCGCGATGGACTCGGCCGGGCGACATCACTCAACCCAGCGTACGGCTGGCAAGCGCGTGCCGTAATTGTGGATCGGTGCTGAGCTGCTGCCAGGCAGTTTCCACCGCGTCCGGAATATCAACATGGGCAATAAAGTCTTTGCCCCGCGGCCCATATCCTTGCGCATCATCGCGCAAACGCGGCAATTCGCCGAGAATCAACGACAGGTAGCGCGTTACCGACCATAGCCCTTCAACTGGCTGCTTCCAGGCAATACCGTCCGGCGTATTCACTAATTCCGGTGTAAAGCCCGGATAGCTAAACCAGCGCGGCGCATCGCCAACATCCTGCCAGACGCGAGCGAAAGTCGCCATGGTACGGCGCTGCATGGTGGGATCCTGGACCACCGTTGCCTGATGGGCGCTAATGCCCTGTTGTTCCATCATTGTGCGAGTAAACCAGGCGTTCTCACCGCAGTTGGTCGAGCGATCCTCAACCACAATTCGTTCGCGCGGGATTGCCCAGAAACGGTGGGCGATTTCCGCCAGCAGCACGGCCTCGGGCTTGCCCTGGGTTTCGATACTGCGATAGTGAGGATGACGGGCAATGGCCTCGTAGAGAAACGACGTTGAGTGGCCAATACCACCACTAATCAACAGCGTTCCACCATATTGACCGATCAATTGACAGGCGGCATCAATTGTCGGTATCACCGCGTTACCCGCCAGCACCACTAGTTGACTCTCATGCGCCTCGGGTTGCTCAGTAAAATCATTTTGAGCCAACCATCTACCGAGAAGATTGGCGGCAGCCAGCGTATTTTCCGACAAATGTAACAGGCTCATCGTGGACTCTGCTCCTTTCTTTAACAGCGAATTGCGCGATAAAAACGCCCTCAATTCCGCCCTTTTGTAACAAAGATGAAATAACCAGAAACGTCTAAAAACAATGCGGTTGCACCTGAATAAAACGCCATAAAAACACATTTCATCGGAACTAAAAACCACAAAAGTGCAAATATTAAGTCATCACTAATGAAAACGACTCTCATTTTAACTCACAAATTTCAACGCCGCGCTTGCCAAAGATAACGCTCATATCTAATTTGCTTAACAAACACACAACCTTTTTCACAATCCAGGTTGCACCCCTTTACAAAAAAGGTGGCACCTGATTTTAACCCAATGTGGCGGGAGTTATTCTTCATAACAATACAAGAAAGCAGCACCACGATCCTGAAAAAGAATAAAAGGGTTCTGATTGCTAGCCTGACGGGCAGTTCCATTGAATGGTTTGATTATTTTCTTTACGGTACGGCTGCTGCATTGGTGTTCAACAAGATATTTTTCCCGATGGTTGATCCGGTTATCGGGCTGATTCTCTCCTACCTTTCTTTCTCGCTAACCTTCTTTATTCGCCCGATTGGCGGCGTCATTTTTGCCCACATTGGTGACCGTATCGGACGTAAAAAAACGCTGGTATTGACCCTCTCGCTGATGGGAAGTGCAACCGTGATGATCGGTTTGCTGCCGACTTATGACCAGATCGGTATCTGGGCGCCCATTCTGTTGATTCTGATGCGTATCATCCAGGGTATGGGTATCGGCGGAGAATGGGGCGGCGCGCTGCTGCTGGCCTATGAATACGCGCCGGAAAAACGCAAAGGCTTTTTCGGCAGTATCCCGCAGGCGGGCGTGACCATCGGCATGCTGATGGCGACGTTCATTGTCTCACTGATGACGATGTTTAGCGAAGAGCAGTTTCTCTCCTGGGGCTGGCGTATCCCGTTCCTGATGAGCGCCGTACTGGTATTGATTGGCCTGTGGATCCGTAAAGATATCGATGAAACCCCGGAATTCAAAAAGGTAAAAGAGTCAGGCAAAGTGGCAAAAGCGCCGCTGCGCGATACCCTGACCCATCACTGGCGTGAAGTGATTATCGCTGCCGGGCTGAAGGTGGTGGAAACCGCACCGTTCTATATTTTCTCGACCTTTGTGGTCAGCTACGCCACCACCACCCTAACCTATCAAAAATCACAGGTGCTGGAAGCCGTTACGCTCGGGGCGCTGGTATCGACGGTGATGATCCCGCTGATGGGGCTGCTGTCTGACAAAATTGGCCGTCAGCGCATGTACGCCATCAGCGTCGTGTTGCTGGGGCTCTTTATCGTGCCGTGGTTTATGTTGCTCAACACCGGTACCACCTGGGGTATTATCCTGGCGACCGTAATCACCTTCGGGATCCTGTGGTCGCCGATTACCGCCGTGCTGGGGACGCTGTGTTCGGAGATTTTCAGCGCCAATGTCCGCTATACCGGTATTACGCTCGGCTATCAGATTGGTGCCGCGCTGGCTGGCGGTACCGCCCCGCTGATCGCCACCGGTCTGCTGGCAAAATACAACGGTGACTGGGTGCCAGTTGCCTGGTACCTGGCCGCCACGGTGGCTATCTCGCTGACGGCTATTTTCTTCGCCAGCCGCAGCAAGCGCCATGCGTCCTCGGTTAACGCACAGGCCAGCCGGATCTAAATCTGAAGCCCGGCCAGAGCCACCGCGCCTGGCCGGGTTATCCATTAACAGTCACCATCCAATAACAATTATTTTTCACATTCTCTTGAATTATGGTTCAGGGCGAACTTAAAATCATTAGAGCTCTAATGATTCTGAATAAAACGCCATGGATAACCGCCAGCTGAATTTCTCCCACCTTCTCTACCTGACCGCCCACCACTGGCGGCTTGCCGTTGACCGCCGTCTGAAAGGGCTGGGCATGAGCCAGGCAACCTGGGTGGCGGTCGCCAGCATTGCGCGCAACGAACGCCCCCTGTCACAAACCGAACTGGCGCAGGAACTGGGAGTAGAAAATGCGACCGTAGTGCCGTTGATCAATCGGTTGGTCAGTCTCGGCCTGGTCGAGCGCGTTATCACCGAGCGTGATAAGCGTAAACGTCTGCTGGTGGCGACGGAGAAAGGTATCGCGCTGTATCACCAGGTGAAAGACGTCGCCGACGCGCTGCGCGAAGAGATCATGACTGTCATCACGCCAGAGGAGCAGGAACAAACCTACGCGGTGCTGATGAAGTTGCTCCGAGAAGTGGAGAAGAAATAATGGCTCCACCGCGTCGCGACCCTTACGCCCCCCACGACTGGGAGCCGCACGAAAAACCGGCCATCCTCGGCTCGCCATCAACGCCAATCCACAGCACGCCAAAGCGCATTGCCTACGGCATTGTTGGGCTGCTGGTTTGCCTGACCGGCGCGCTTGGCAACGCGGTAGTCACCGCTAACCTGCAGAATTTACAAGGATCCTTCGCCGCCTGGTCGACGGAGATTGCCTGGCTGCCTGCGGTATACGTGATGACCAACGTCTCAATTAACCTGCTGCTGGTGAAGTTCCGCCAACAGTATGGCCTGCGCGCGTTTACCGAAGGTTTCCTGGTGCTGTACTTGCTGGTGACTTTCTTTCACCTGTTCGTCAACGATCTCAGCTCCGCGTTGATGGTTCGCGCTGCCCACGGCATGGTGGCGGCGGCGCTCAGTTCACTTGGTATTTACTATCAGGTCCAGGCCTGGCCGGCGAAGCATCGCCTGAAAGCGCTAACCATCGGCATTACCGGGTCGTCGCTGGCTATTCCTCTCGCCCGCCTGTTTTCCACCGAGCTACTGCAAATTGACGAATGGCGCGGGCTCTATTTCTTCGAGCTGGGGCTGGCGTTGATTTCGCTGGCCTGCGTGATCGCGCTGAAGTTGCCGCCAAGCGATCGCAAGAAAGTTTTTGAGAAAAAGGACTTTATCACCTTCATGTTGCTGGCGCCGGGCATGGCGCTGATCTGTGCCGTACTTTCGCTGGGCCGCCTCGACTGGTGGTTCGAAGCGCCGTGGATTGGCTGGTCGTTAGCCGCCGCGATCGTGCTGATTGTCACCGCCATCACGTTTGAACATAACCGTCGCAACCCGCTGCTGAACACCCGTTGGCTTTCCAGCGGCAGTATTCTGCGTTTAGGGTTGATTATGGTGTTAATTCGTATTGTTCTGGCCGAACAAAACACCGGCGTGATCGGCTGGCTTCAGTATGTCGGCCTGCAAAATGAGCAGATGACCGATCTGGCCTGGTCGATTTTCGCCGGCATCGTATGCGGCATTATCGCCAGCTGTCTGACGCTAAACCCGCGCCGTCTGTACTGGCCCACCGCCACGGCGCTGACGCTTATCATGATTGCCTCATTGCTCGACAGTCAATCCAACAGCCTGACGCGCCCGGACCAGCTGATGTTCAGCCAGTTCCTGCTGGGGTTCGGCAGCGCCTTTTTCCTCGCGCCGGCAATGCTGGCGGGCATCGGCGGCGTGGTGGCCGACCAGCGCAATCTGGTGAGCTTCTCGGTGCTGTTTGGCATGAGCCAGAACGTTGGCGGACTGTTGGGTTCCGCTATTCTTGGCACCTTTCAGACCTGGCGTGAAAAATTCCACTCCAGCCAGCTTGCCGACCAGATTACCACCCTCAACCCACTGATTAATGAACGTTTGCAGCTGTATGCTCAGCAGTACCAAAGCCAGATTGGCGATAGCGCGCTGCTCAACGTTCAGGCCAGCAGCGTCTTACAAACCGTCTCGACGCTGGAGGCCAATATCCTCGCCTACAATGACACCTATATGCTGACGGCCGCGATTTCCGCCGCGACGCTGCTGTGGGTGTTCTGGCGATTATGCAGACTGAAAATCACTGCTCATATTGCGCTGAAACGCGCGACGGGCAGCAAGTAACAACAAGAGAGATCCGGAGTCGTCATGAGTCAGCAGGACGCGGCCCAGCAACAGGCCAACACCCGAAACAACATCCGCGTGGTGTCCATTTTTACCGCCGCCGCTATCGGCCTGGTTGGCGTACTGGTTGTGCTGTATGCCTGGCAGCTGCCGCCCTTCACCCGCCATAGCCTGTTTACCGATAACGCCTATGTACGCGGCCTGACCACCTTTATCAGTCCGCAGGTCAGCGGTTATGTCACCGGCGTTAACGTACAGGATTTTAACCAGGTGAAAAAAGGTCAGGTGCTGTTTCAGATTGACGATCGCATCTATAAACAGCGCGTACATCAGGCACAGGCTCAGTTGGCCATGAAAGAGGCGGCGCTAAAAAACAATCTTCAGCAACGGAAAAGCGCCGAGGCGGTGATCGTCCGTAATGAGGCGGCGCTACAGAACGCGCGCGCGCAGAATCTAAAATCACAGGCAGATTTAAAACGCGTGCAGGAACTCACCGCTGATGGCTCGCTGTCAGTGCGCGAGCGTGATTCCGCTCGCGCCAGCGCCGCGCAGGGGGCTGCCGATATTGAACAGGCGAAAGCCACGCTGGAGATGTCGCGTCAGGATCTGCAGTCTACCATCGTTAACCGCGACTCGCTGGAAGCGGACGTTGCCAACGCCAAAGCGGCGCTGGAACTGGCGGAAATTGACCTGCAAAACACGCGCATTATCGCCCCCACCGATGGGCAGCTCGGGCAGATTGCCGTGCGTTTAGGCGCATACGTCACCGCGGGCACGCACCTGACGCCGCTGGTTCCCCCGCAGCACTGGGTCATTGCTAATCTGAAAGAAACGCAGTTGGCAAACATCCGCGTCGGCCAGCCAGCGACGTTTAGCGTTGACGCCCTGAACAGCGAAAAATTCCGCGGTACCGTACAAAGTATCTCGCCCGCCACTGGCGTCGAGTTCAGCGCCATTTCGCCGGACAACGCCACCGGTAACTTCGTTAAAATAGCGCAACGTATTCCGGTACGAATTGCTGTTGACGATGGGCAAAAAAACCTTGAACGCCTGCGTCCAGGGATGTCGGTACAGGTGACCATTGATACGCGCGCGGAGGCGGAAAAATGATCCGTCCTCTGGCTCTTGCTTTAGCGCTCGCCCTGGTGGGCTGCCAGTCGGCAGATGTCCAGCAAGCCCAGCCTACGCTGGCGATCCCTGCCGCCTGGCGCGCCGATATCGGCCCGACCAGCGCGGTGGAGGGCGTCTGGTGGCGTAATTTTCACGACAGCGCGCTGAATCAGTACGTCGACCAGGCGCTACGCCATAACAGCGACGTGCTGATCGCCCACGAGCGGGTCAACGAATACCAGGCCCGCGCCTACGCCGCCGACAGCAGCCTGTTTCCATCGCTGGACGCCAGCTTGAGCGGTAGCCGCGCTCGCGCACAGTCCGCTGCCACTGGCCTGCCGATTCACAGCACCGTCTATAAAGGTGGGCTGACGGCAAGCTACAATGTCGATCTGTGGGGCGCAAACCGCAGCGCGGCCAATGCCGCACAGGCCAGTCTGGAAGCGCAAAAAGCCGCCGCGGCCGCCGCTGACCTGACGGTGGCGACCGCCGTCGCCTCCGGCTATGTCACTCTGCTTTCACTCGACGAGCAGCTGCGCGTCACCGAACAAACGCTGAAATCGCGCGAAGATGCCTGGCATCTGGCAAAACGTCAATTCGAAACCGGCTATACCTCGCGGCTCGAGCTCATGCAGGCGGATTCAGAGCTGCGGGCAACGCGCGCTCAGGTTCCGGTATTACGCCATCAGATTGCCCAGCAGGAAAATGCGCTGAGCGTATTGCTGGGCAATAATCCCGGCGCTGTCGCTCGCCATGAGTTTGCGCAGCTCACGCCGCTGACCTTGCCTTCTCAGCTACCGTCGACGCTTCTGGAGCGTCGACCGGATATCGTACAGGCACAGCGTCAACTGCTGGCGGCCGATGCCACGCTGGCATCGTCGAAAGCGCAGCTGCTGCCGTCCATCAACCTGACCGCCACCGGCACCCTCCAGGATCGCACCCTGCCCGACTTGCTCGATAACCCGCTACGTTTGTGGAGCCTTGGCGGCAGTATTCTGGCGCCGCTGTTGAACCGTCAGGCATTGAATGCGCAGGTTGACGTGTCGATGGCTCAACGTAATCAGGCGCTGTACGGCTATGAGAAAACGGTGCGTAACGCCTTTAAAGAGGTGAATGATAGTCTTGACGCTATCACTCGCTACGGCGAGCAGTTGGCAGAGCTCCAGGGGCAAGAAAACGTAGCTCAGGAAACGCTGCGCATTGCGCAGAACCGCTATCGCAACGGTTACTCGTCGTATCTTGATGTGCTGGATGCCCAGCGCACGCTGTTTTCAACGCAATTAAGCGCGGTGCAGGTAAAAAACAACCTGCTGCTGGCGCAAATCGATCTTTACCGGTCGCTCGGAGGCGGCTGGTCTTCAGTTTCAGGCTGACAAAACCTTAAAGGTGTCACAATGCAAAAGCAGTGGTCTGAGGTTGATAATTATCTGATCGAAAATTTAGTCCCCACCGATGCCGTGTTGGCGCAGGTGCTGGAAAACAATCACCGTGCAGGGATCCCCGCGCATGATGTCGCCGCTAATCAGGGGCAGCTGCTGGCGCTGTTTGTCCGTATGGTGGGGGCGAAATCCATTCTTGAGATTGGCACTCTTGGGGCTTACAGCACCATCTGGATGGCGCGCGAGCTGCCGCCTGGCGGGCGCTTAATCACCCTGGAAGCCGATCCGCTGCACGCGCGAGTGGCGCGGGAAAATATCGCACTGGCGGGGCTGGAAGATCGCATTACGCTACGCGAAGGCCCGGCGCTGGATACATTAGCGACGCTGGACAACGCCGCGCCGTTCGACCTGATTTTCATCGATGCCGATAAACCGAATAACCCCTACTACCTGCAATGGGCGCTGAAATACTCACGGCCCGGTACGCTGATTATCGGTGATAACGTGGTACGCGACGGTGAAGTCACCCATCCTGATAGCGACGATGAGCGCGTACAGGGCGTCCGCCGGTTTATTGAAATGATGCGTAACGACCCGCGCCTGACGGCGACGGCACTACAAACCGTGGGTATCAAAGGCTGGGATGGCTTTACGCTGGCGTGGGTGAACGCGTAACGCGGTGACGGACAATGCGATCCCTCCTGCATTCCTCCTGATTCGCACTGGTATTTGCGCGTCGCGAGTTGCACCATCGGGCAAACGATGATGAGGGACGTATAATGACACGACGTTTTTTGCTGGTTTCACTGCTGGCCTTTTCCGCCAGCAGCTTTGCCGCCGATTACCCCGTTTTAACCCCGGCCACGCCGGAGTCGGTTGGTTTTGATCGCGCCCGGCTTGATAAGCTGGATAGCTGGATTCAGGATCAAATTAAGCAGGGTTATCCCAGCCTCAATCTGCTGATCGTTAAAGACAACCATATTGTTTATCAAAAAGCGTTTGGCGAGGCGAAAAAGTACGACGGTTCCACGTTAATGTCCTCACCGCTTCGGGCAACGACCGACACGCTGTACGACCTCGCGTCTAATACCAAAATGTACGCCACCAACTTTGCGCTGCAAAAGCTGGTTTATGAAGGCAAAATCCGCGTGGATGAGCGCGTTGCCACCTACCTGCTCGGCTTTGCCGATCGCCCCGATGATAAAATAAAAGGTAAGGATACGCTGCGCATCAGCGATATTCTGCACCACACCGCGGGCTTCCCCGCCGACCCGCAATACCCTAATCCACAGGTTGCCGGAAAGCTCTACTCCCAGGATAAAGCCACTACGCTTGAGATAATTAAGCGCACGCCGTTGCAGTACGTGCCCGGCACAAAGCATGTCTATAGCGACGTTGATTATATGATTCTCGGTTTTATTATCGAATCGGTGACGGGTATGCCGCTGGACAGCTACGTTGAGAAGACTCTCTACCGTCCATTAGGGTTAACCCATACGGTGTTCAATCCGTTGCAAAAAGGCTTCAGCCGTAGCCAGATAGCGGCCACAGAACTCAACGGCAACACCCGTGATGGCGTTATCCATTTTCCGCATATCCGCACTCAGACAATCTGGGGGCAAGTGCATGATGAAAAGGCCTGGTATGCGATGGGCGGCGTCTCCGGCCACGCCGGATTATTTTCGAATACCCATGATATGGCGGTGTTGATGCAGGTGATGCTCAACGGCGGCGGCTACGGTAAGGTAAAGCTGTTCGATGCCAAAACGGTGGGCGATTTCACCCGCAGTTCAAAAGAGGATGCCACCTTCGGCCTCGGCTGGCGGGTAAACGGCAATTCGTCGATGACCACTACTTTCGGCAGCTTGAGCAACCAGCAGGTCTACGGCCATACCGGCTGGACCGGTACGCTGACGGCGATCGACCCGGTTAACCAGATGGCGATAGTCATCCTCGGCAATCGCCCACACTCGCCGGTGGTCAACCCGAAGTCGAACCCCAATCAGTTCGTCAGCGGACAGCTACCGATAGCAACCTACGGCTGGATTGTCGATCAGATTTACGGGGCATTAACCCACGGTTCATAGCTTGTTTAGCGAGATAAGTCGGAACCGCCAGCCATGGCCGCTCCAGGCGGCCTACCTATTCATTCCCCCTGTTTTCAACACAGTGCAATGAAGGTGTATCGTTCCATCTTTACCGGGCGTTGCGGGTAAGCTAAACACCTCATCCGGGTTACGGCTCAATTTGCCGCGTTCGCTGTATACACAGCCAAAAAACAAACAGGAGCAGTAGCGGATTAATCACCTTATTAGCATAATACAGTGCGTGGAAAACGAGCGAGCTGATTTGATGGTGTAACATTATCTGAGTAAACCATGGTATAATGACTAATCCAAATAATACCGGTAGACCAAACCACCACCCATTCTTACCAATATCATGCATTCTCCTGATACCCAAAGAGACGAGCGGTAAAATTAAAATCAGTGCAGAATATTTGCGTAACGGGATAAAAAAAAGAATGTTCCAGGCGAACATTAGGCCGCCCCGGCTGGTTCTGTCGGCAGGAATGACAACGACGACGAAATAGCTCACCAGAGCAATAAAGGCAACCAGACATAAATTAATTAAAATAAACGACCAAAATTAGCTTCGTGTTGCTTCGCCCTGGTATACAAATGTCTTTTTCCATGTGCGCCAATAACAATCACTAATATGGTTATCCATCAGTGTAACATCCCTGAATTATAATCGTTGTAAAAAGAGAACTATGACTCATTGGGTAAAATATTAAAAGGATAGCGCCGTATTTTCAGAATAAATAAAGATGCCCGATATTTTTATTCATCGGGCTTCTTTTCACAGACATCAGGCGACGATCTGATCCATTGCCTGCAAAATACGCTTATCCGAAATCGGATACGGTGTACCCAACTGCTGCGCGAAGAAGCTGACGCGCAGCTCTTCAATCATCCAGCGGATCTCCTTCACATCGTCATCCTCACGACGTGACGGCGGCAGCTTGTTCAGCCACTGTTGCCATGCCTGTTGAACGCTCTCTACCTTCAGCATCTGCGCACGGTCGCGGTGCGGGTCAACGGCCATTTTCTCCAGACGTTTTTCAATTGCCTGCAGGTAACGCAGCGTATCGCCTAAACGACGGAAGCCGTTGCCGGTGACGAAACCGCGATAGACCAGACCGTTCATCTGCGCCTTAATATCCGACAGCCCCAGCGCCATGGTCATGTCCACGCGGCCTTTCAGACGTTTGTTGACGTTAAATACCGCCGTGAGGATTTGCTCAACCTGTTTAGCAATCTCGACCACCGTCTCGTTAAGGTCGGCGCGCACTTTCTCATGCAGCGCGTTAAAGCCCGCTTCGGTCCACACCGGGCCACCGGCCTCGTCGATCAGCTTATCTACACCGCAGGAGATGCAGTCATCAATCAAATCCAGCACTTTGCCGTAAGGGTTAAAATACAGCCCCAGCTTGGCTTTGTTCGGCAACTTCTCGTGCAGATACTTGATCGGCGATGGGATGTTCAGCAACAGTAAACGGCGCAGACCGCGCCACATCGCCTGCTGCTGTTCCAGCTCGTTATCAAACAGCTTGATGGCGACGCTGTCACGCTCGTCCACCAACGCGGGCCAGGCTTTCACCTTATAGTTGCCGCGCTTCTGCTCGTAGCGGTCCGGCAGGTCGCCAAAGCTCCAGATATGCAGGCCATTCTGCTCGATACCGTCGTCAGCAACCGCCGAAAGCGTCTCCTGCACTTTGCCCTTCAGTCCGTCCTTCAACGCCTGCAAAGAGCGGCCTTCCTGAAGTTTCTTGTTTTTATCGTCCACCACGCGGAAAGTGATTTTCAGGTGATCGGGCACCTGATCCCACTGCCAGGCTTCGCGGTCGACGGTGACGCCGGTCATCCGACGCAGTTCACGCTCGAGCGAATCGAGCAGCGGTAACTCCAGCGGCGTGACGCGGCCTAAAAACGCTTCGGCATAATTTGGCGCGGGCACAAAGTTGCGGCGTACCGGCTTCGGCAACGATTTAATCAGCGCGATAATCAGCTCGCGGCGCAGCCCTGGGATCTGCCACTCAAACCCGGCCTCTTCCACCTGGTTTAACAACGGCAGCGGAATGTGCACCGTCACGCCGTCGGCATCCGCCCCGGGTTCAAACTGGTAGCTCAGACGCAGCTTAAGGTTGCCCTGATGCCAGAAGTTCGGGTAGTCCAGCTTGCTGACCTGCTCCGCACCTTCTTTGATCAGCATGCTCTTCTCAAAGTTGAGCAGATCCGGCGTCTCGCGGCTGGCCTGTTTCCACCACTTGTCAAAGTGGCGTGCGGAAATCACTTCATGGCTGATACGCTGGTCGTAGAATTCAAACATCGTCTCATCATCGACCAGAATGTCGCGACGACGCGACTTATGTTCCAGCTCTTCAATTTCGCTACGCAGCTTCAGGTTATCGCGGAAGAAGGCGTGACGGGTTTGCCAGTCGCCTTCCACCAGCGCGTGACGTATAAACAGCTCGCGGCACAGCGCCGGGTCAATCTGGCTGTAGTTGACCTTACGCGCGGCCACAATCGGCAGTCCATAAACGGTGACCTTTTCGGTCGCCATCACCGCGCCCTGCGCGCGTTCCCAGTGCGGTTCACTGTAGGAACGTTTGATCAGATGCTGCGCTACTGGCTCTACCCATTCCGGGGCGATGCGTGCGGCAATGCGCCCCCACAGTCGGCTGGTTTCGACCAGTTCGGCCACCATCGTCCATTTCGGCGGCTTCTTAAACAGCCCAGAGCCCGGGAAGATGGAGAAGCGCGCGTTACGCGCGCCGGTAAACTCCTGCTTGTCGGTATCTTTCATGCCGATGTGCGACAGCAGACCGGTCAGCAGCGAAATATGAATTTCGCGATACTCCGCCGGTTCGCTGTTTACCGGAATGCCCAGCTCTTTCACCACCTGACGCAGCTGGGTGTAGATGTCCTGCCACTCGCGCACGCGCAGGTAGTTAAGGAAATCCAGCTTGCACTGGCGACGGAACTGGTTAGACGACAGCGCTTTCTGCTGCTCGCCGAGGTAGTTCCACAGATTAACGAACGCCAGAAAATCTGACTCTTTGTCGTGGAAGCGACGATGCTTTTCATCGGACGCCTGCTGTTTGTCCATTGGACGTTCACGCGGGTCCTGAATGGACAGCGCCGAGGTGATAATCATCGCCTCGCGCACGCAGCCGTGTTTCTGCGCTTCCAGCACCATCCGCGCAAGACGCGGATCGACCGGCAGCTGGCTTAACTGCCGGCCTAACGGCGTCAACTTATAAGCGGTTTGCTGCTCGTCGGTGGTGATCGCGCTCAGCTCTTCCAGCAGACGCACGCCGTCCTGAATATTGCGTTTATCCGGCGCTTCAACAAACGGGAACGCTGCGATATCGCCCAGGCCCAACGCGGTCATCTGCAAAATAACGGACGCCAGGTTGGTACGCAGAATCTCCGGGTCGGTAAACTCCGGGCGGGACAGGAAGTCGTCCTCTGAATAGAGACGAATACAGATCCCTTCAGAGACGCGCCCGCAGCGGCCTTTACGCTGGTTGGCGGAAGCCTGCGACACCGGCTCAATCGGCAGTCGTTGTACTTTCGTACGGTAGCTATAGCGGCTGATACGCGCGGTACCGGGGTCTATCACGTATTTAATGCCCGGCACGGTGAGCGAGGTTTCCGCCACGTTGGTGGCCAGCACAATACGTCGCCCGCTATGCGGCTGGAAGACGCGGTTCTGTTCGCTGTTCGACAAACGGGCGTACAGCGGCAGAATTTCGGTATGACGCAGCTCTCGTTTGCTCAGCGCATCGGCGGTATCGCGGATTTCACGCTCACCGCTCATAAAGATCAGAATATCACCCGGGCTCTCCTGCCCCAGTTCATCCACGGCGTCGAAAATCGCCTGCAGTTGGTCACGTTCGGTATCGTCCGCCTCTTCTACGATCGGGCGATAGCGCACCTCGACCGGATAAGTGCGGCCAGAAACTTCGATAATTGGCGCGTTATTAAAGTGCCGGGAGAAGCGTTCAGGATCGATGGTTGCCGAGGTGATGATCACTTTCAGGTCAGGGCGACGCGGCAGCAGTTCTTTCAGGTAGCCCAGCAGGAAGTCGATGTTCAGACTGCGCTCGTGCGCTTCATCGATGATAATAGTGTCGTACTGCATCAGCAGGCGGTCCTGCTGAATTTCCGCCAGCAGAATACCGTCGGTCATCAATTTGACCATGGTGTTATCGCTGACGTGATCGCTGAATCGTACTTTGTAACCAATGCAGCCGCCCGGTTCGGTTTTCAGCTCTTCAGCAATACGGTTGGCGACGGTTCGCGCCGCCAGACGACGCGGCTGAGTATGGCCAATCAGACCTTTAATGCCGCGCCCCAACTCCATACAGATTTTGGGTAGCTGAGTGGTTTTACCCGAACCGGTCTCACCAGCGACGATCACCACCTGGTTATCGCGGATCGCGTTGAGGATATCCTGTTTTTTCTGGCTAACGGGCAGATTTTCCGGGTAGTCAATGACCGGGCGTGACGCTTCACGCAGCACAACCTTACCGGCTGCCTGTTCAATTTCCTGCGCCATCTCCTGGTAAATGGCCTGTTGAGCATCAGGATTTTTAACTTTCTTAACGCCGTGCAGTCGACGGGCAAACCGCTGTTTATCCCGCAACGTTAGCGCATCAAGGCGCTGACTCAGCATAGCGAAGGTTATTTTTTGTTGTTCTGTCATAGTCTTATTGGGCAGTACGGTGCCTGGAAAAACGCTTATCAAGTATCGCTCTATGATACCACATTCGTGCATTCTGAGCTTTGTTCAAAAAAACTGAATATAGAATTCGATATATTGCGCTATCCCTGTGGCAGGATTGTGAATAAAGTGTCACTAAGCAACAGGGCGCAGCCCGTCAATCAAATATAAGGAATCACGTAATGAGCAAAGTATTAGTTCTGAAATCCAGCATCCTGGCAGGCTACTCTCAATCTGGTCAGCTGTCCGACTATTTTGTTGAACAGTGGCGTGAAAAGCACTCCGCTGATGAAATCACCGTACGTGACCTGGCCGCCAACCCGATTCCGGTGCTGGATGGTGAACTGGTCGGCGCGCTGCGTCCGAGCGATTCCCCGCTGACCCCGCGCCAGCAGGAAGCGCTGAATCTTTCTGACGAACTGATTGCCGAGCTGAAAGCACACGATGTGATTGTTATCGCCGCGCCGATGTACAACTTCAACATCCCGACTCAGCTGAAAAACTACTTCGACCTGATTGCCCGCGCTGGCGTCACCTTCCGCTACACCGAAAAAGGCCCGGAAGGCCTGGTGACCGGCAAACGCGCAATCATCCTGACCAGCCGCGGCGGCATCCATAAAGATACCCCGACCGACCTGATCACCCCGTACCTGAACGTGTTCCTGGGCTTCATCGGCATCACCGACGTGAACGTCGTCTTTGCTGAAGGCATCGCTTACGGCCCGGAAATGGCGACCAAAGCGACTGCTGAAGCCAAAGCAGCGATCGACAGCCTCGTGGCTTAATCGCCGTCTGACAGTCAAAAGCCCTGCATAAATACAGGGCTTTTTTTTGCCTTCACGACACCGCGTTCCGGTTACTTTTTCTCATAACGCAGATAGCCTGCAATACCGCCGCCGCCATCTTTCGGGTGGTGAACGCCGTCATGAACTTCCACACAGGCAAAATCAAACGGTGATACCCCCTCAATACAGGCCACATTCACGCCATACTGCTGCGGATTCGAGCGCCGCTGATGGAAGGTATAAATGCCGCATACCGAGCAGAAAAAGTGCGCCGCCTCACCGGTATTAAAGCGATACTCCGTGAGTTTATCCTTCCCACGTAGGATTTCGATTCCCGCCAGCGGCGCAGAAACGGCAACCGCCCCACGCATCCGGCAGTATGAGCAGTTACAGCGACGCGCGGTGTTGAAGCCATCGCTCAGTTCAACGGTAAACGCCACCGCGCCACAGTGGCACTGGGCGGAAAGTTTGTCAGTCATTGAACCTCCCGTCAGCCTTTCGCGGCAATACCGTCAAGCGTCGCCAGCGTCTCAGGGGACAAGGTCAACTCCGCAGCCGCCATATTTTCCCGCAAATGCGCCACCGACGAGGTGCCGGGGATCAGCAGAATATTCGGCGAACGGTGCAACAGCCAGGCCAGCGCAACCTGCATGGGCGTCGCGCCAAGGGAGTGAGCGACCTCATTCAACGTAGAGGATTGCAGCGGAGAAAAGCCGCCAAGCGGAAAGAACGGCACATAGGCGATACCGTCACGCGCCAGCGCATCAATCAGCGCATCATCACTACGATGGGCAATGTTGTATTCGTTCTGTACGCAGACTATCGGCACAATCTTGCGCGCTTCCGCTACCTGCGTCGGCGTCACGTTGCTCAAGCCGATATGCTTCACCAGCCCCTGCTGCTGCAGCTCGGCCAACGTGCTGACACTGGCTTCAATCGAGCCTTCGCCCGGACCATGGCCATCGCCGATCATCACGCGCATGTTGACCACATCCAGCACGTCCAGGCCGAGATTGCGCAAGTTGTCGTGCACCGCCTGCTTGAGTTCTTCGGGGGAAAAAGCCGGTAGCCAGGAGGCGTCATCCCCACGGCGGGCGCCGATTTTGGTGACAATCGTCAGGTCATCAGCATACGGATGCAGCGCTTCGCGAATGATCTGATTAGTAACGTGTGGGCCGTAGAAATCGCTGGTATCGATGTGATTGACGCCCAGTTCGAGGGCTTCGCGCAGCACGGAAATGGCCGCGTAGCGGTCTTTCGGCGGGCCGAATACGCCGGGGCCAGCCAGCTGCATCGCCCCGTAACCGAGGCGATTAACAAATTGAGAACCAAGGGAAAACGTACCGTACTGAGTCATAACGTCCTACCTGTAGCATCATGAAAGTGACTGACAGTATAGGAACACAATTGTCGTCGTTACTGTGCCTTTTATGCCATTAATGACAAAAATACGCTCATCGCCATAACGCAAGCAGCCACAGGCCCCACAGAACGCCATTAGCAAACATCGTACGGCGGAGCTGTTTTAATGCACCCTGTTGACGCGTTATTAGCCCGAGTCCACACAGTGTTTCACGTCGCCAGATCTCACTGAGAACCTCCCCTGCCAGAGCGTTGTTTGCCGGCGTTATTAACCTGAAATAACGTGCATCAAGCCACATACGCCAACATCCCACCAGACAGATGGCACACAGTAATGCCACAATGACCCGTATCAGTCCAGGTTGAGCAATAAACATTACCCACAGGAGTGGCGGTGAAGTCAGCAGCATAAAATAGCGCCAGCTAGCGAGTGTAGACAGTAGAAGATCGCGCTGCAGCAGTGCCCCATCGTTTACATCGTCATGTTCTGTTGCCATTGCTTTAGTCCCTGCAAATGTTCCAAGGTAAACACCACCTGCGGCCGACGCGCTCGAACATACGCAATCGCCTGCTCGACGGTATTAACGTGCCCGTAGCACAGCAACCACGCGGCCACCACCATCGCGCTTCTCGATAGCCCCAGCGCACAGTGAACCAGCACCGAACCGTGCTCCTGACGCAACGTTTCCAGCATCGCAACAGCCATCCGTAATTGCGCCTCTTCGGGCAGAACCAGGTCTAACATGGGAATGCAGTAATAAACACTTGCTCGGGTAGAGCGCCCGCGTGAAAATTCAAAGGTGAGGTCAAGTACGGCACACTGCTCCGGCAAACGACGTGGGTAGCACCCCATGAAAACACCTGTCATGATGGCACTAACCGCTGGCAAGCGGCGCGTAAATGCACGCATCGACAGCCACATCCCGCATCGCCATGGCAAAGTCAGCCAGAACACGGCGGGCGGCAGCCTTCCCTGCTCATTTTTTCCCATTGTAGCCGAACCAAAGCCGCCATAACCGCGCCCGGCAATCAGTAATGCCAGCATCGGCCAGCACAGCACCAACAGCGGCCAAAATGACCATCTATATAGAATTAAGCCCGTTAGCAAACAAAAGACTATGCCGAACACATAATAGCGAACCACCCTTGTATGCGCGACATTCGGCTGCTGCCAGCGCCGCCGATGCGGATAAGGCACCATCCAGTCGATTAACATACCAATCCCTAATCCCGTCACAACATCGATAATGTGGTGCTGCCAGGTTGTCAGTACTGAAATCGCAATCAGAACAAACCATCCGCCGCATAACTTGCGCCAAACGCCGGTAAGGTAGCAGTTGAAATGCTGCCAGAGCAGCCAGCAGAGGATAATATGCAACGAAGGTGCCTGGTTATAAGGCAGGTCAAACCCTTCAAGTTGGTTAAATAACCAACCCGCCATGCCAGTGGCGGCAGGACGCGTGAAGCTATACTGCAAAGGACAGGCTAAAAAAGCGACGCAGGCAATGACGGAGGCCAGCACCAACCGCTTCACTAAGCGTCGCTGTTCAAAGCGTGATGAACACACAAACAATGACAGCCCGTAGAAAAAATCCAAACTCCAGTAAGGAATAATACTCCATGGAATAAAGGGGATCGCCGATTCCCAGGAAAACACGACGCTGCCGACATCCTGATGGGTAATGGCGCGGAACGCGGTAAATTGATTAACTTTGCCATAGGTCAGGAAAAAAAAAGGCCCCAGAAATAGCAGCCATCCAACGGCCTGTATAAGTACCTTATGTCGCTCAGAAAACACGTCGCACCGCCATCGACACCGTAAAGATCCCCCACTCATCAATCAGTTGTGCGCATTTTTCAAAACCTGCTTCCTGCACCAGCGCGTCCATTTCCCCCTGACTGCGTACCCGCATGACCCACGCTTTGCCGTCTTTATGGCTGATCAGCGACCAGGCGATGGTTTTTAGCTGTGGGTGCCACGGCTGGCCGGTATAAATCAGGATCCCGCCGGGCGGGATCGCCTGCGCAAGGCCGCGAAGCGAATCACGAACCGGCGCATTTTCCGGGAACAGTTCGTACAGACCGGACACGATGCCGAGCGTGGGTTTTGGCTCCAGCGACGCCAGCTCCGCATAGTTAAAGGCATCACCCTGTTCAAAACGCGCACGCGCCGACATTCCGCGTTCGTGTATCATCTGCTGGCCCTTCTCAACGTTCAGCTCGCTGTAATCGCGTAACAAAATCTCGCTTACCGCCGTTTCTTCCGCCAGCGCGTCCAGCACATAACGCCCATGCCCGGCGGCGATATCCACCACCCGAACCAATTTTCCCTGACTCGTCAACGTTACCACCGCCTGCTGGATCAATTGCTGGAGATGAACTTTTCGCTGGCGGATACCGCGCCAGCCAACGCTATTAAGGTAGTATTTATCGATTTGCCGCCCAAGCCAGCCGCTGCCCTGCGGCTGATTGCGATAGACGTAGTCGAGGGTACTGCCAGAATCAAAACCGGTTGCAAAACCCAGGCGAACGCCTGCGGATTGTGTTCCCAGCATCTTCATGCCGTATCGCAATCCACGATAGGTAAAATCGTCGCCAGAATACGCCTCCGGGCCACCGCCAAGCTGGCGCCAGGTATCTGCTCCAGGACTCCAGCGGTCCTCCTCGGTGTAATCAAATGGTTGCAGCGGCCGCGCATAAAGCACGTCAAGAAACGCGCGTATTTTGTCAAACGCCACCGCCCGATCGCGCTCGCCCAACGTATCGTGATAAAAACCGGGTAATACATGCATTTCCTTCAATGGATTACGAAGGCGCTGGTAAAAATCACGCTGCGGCCTGCGGTGAACCACATAATCCTCGCCGGAGACCAGCATCAGGGTTGGTAAGGTAATGGCAGCCGCATCACTCACCAGGCGTTGTGCCGTACGGTAGAGTTCGAGCAAAATATTCACCGCAATCGCCCGCGTAATCAGTGGGTCTTGCGTAAAACTCGCGATACGTGCCGGGTCATGGGTCAGGTATTTGCCTTTCACATAAGAGTTAACGAAAAACAGTCCCCGCAGTTTATGCATCAGCGCCAACCCAAGGCGGGCAAACGGCACATACAGTTTGACCTGGAAAGCGGGTGACGCCAGCACCAGGCCGCGAATATTAGGCGCATAATCATGCGCCCAGGCAGCGGCCAACACTGCGCCGACGCTTTGCGCAATGATCGTCACATTTTGCAGTTCCGCCCCGCAGTCAGCGGCGGCGAAACGCACGAACTCATCCACATCAGCAACAGAACGCGCCAGCGAGGGACTATAGCCGCGTTTACCCGGTGAACGACCATGCCCGCGCGCGTCCCAGGCATAAAAATCGACATCCGGCATATCGAGCTCATCAACAATATGCTGCAAGCGCCCGGAATGCTCGTGTCCCCGGTGAAATAATACGAAAACTTTATGCGGCGCTGTCGCCGAAAGTGCAGGCCAATGGCGATAAAAGAGCGAGGTGTTGTCACTGGTGACAAAAATGTGTTCATCAGCATGACGGGTTTCAACCATGAGAGTCATTTCCTTAGCTCACGGCAACCGGACGTCGCCGCTCGGACAACGTTAGTAGTAGAAGTAATGGATAAAATGGAAAAATAGCGGCGCAGTAAAGAGCAGCGAATCCAACCTATCGAGCACGCCACCATGCCCTGGCAGCAGAGTGCCGGTATCTTTCACGCCGATATCGCGCTTTATTGCTGACATAACAACATCACCGCAAAAGCCCGTAATACCTATTATTACGCCAGCTAACAGCGCCATCGGCCAGGACATCGGGGTGATTATTGGCCCCAGCAGCACCGCCACCAGCGATGTACTGATAATTCCCCCCACCAGCCCGGCCAACGTCTTATTGGGACTGACCTTCGGCGTCACCTTGATGCGGCCCATTGCTTTCCCCCACAGGTACTGGGCAACATCGTTAAGTTCGGTTAATCCGACAAGGAACAGAACCCACAGCGCCCCGGCCAGTTCGTCGTCGACAGGGAGCATGCGTAAAAAAGCGACGTGGCTAAACGCAAAAACGGTGGCCATCATTCCCCAGTGCATTCGCGCCGCGCGATCTAAAAAACCGTGAGTCTCGCCGGTCAGTACCATTTGGGTGGGTATAAACAAAAAGAGATAAACCGGAATAAAAATAATAAACGGCCCGAACCAACCGATACCGGCAAGGCAGTACTGGACAGGAATGGCGATAAACATCCACATGATTGGAAGCCGATCGGCATCGCTGACGGACACTAACGCCAGATATTCTTTTAACGCCAACCCGCTAATGAGCGCAAAACCGGCCAGCGCCAGCCAATATGGCGTAAGCAGCAGCCCGGAGATAAAAATAACGATGATCCACCACGTGCGGATGCGCAGTATAAGCTCACGCCAGTCTTCTGCGGGCTTATACCTACGAAGCAGCGCCATAACCAGCGTCGCCAGGAGCAGTACGGCAAAAATAGCGGCCAAAGACTTCCCAAGCAGGCTCATGAATGCGCGTCCGACAGTACGCTACGACAGCGGTTGACGACCGTAAGAACCAGGAGCAGCGTGATTATCGCCCACAGCGTATTGCACCAAATCAGCAACGAGGGCCAGCAGCTCAATGCCAGTCCCCACGCGCCAAACACCAGCGCGCGGTCGCTCTTCCCCATTGGCCCTGCATAGCTGCGCGCGCCCTTTATCGCCTGGGCCAGAACCCCGGAAAATTCCGTCATAATGATGAGAAAGAGCATCAATAACAGGAGATTAGAGCAACTGCCGGGTAAGACCAGAAACGGGAAATACAGTGCGATATCTGAAAAAACATCCCCAAATTCATTTAACGCTGCGCCCAAAAAGCTTTGCTGATTGCATTCACGCGCCAGCATACCGTCCAGCGCGTTTAACGCCATGCGAATAAACAGAACAAGAGGAAGTATCGCGTAGAGCCCGGTAACGGGAAACAGGAAGAGAAGCAGGCCCGTCAGACAGGACAAAATCAACGCAGCGACGGTTACCTGATTGGCCGTGATGTTCTTTTTTGCCAGGGCGAACATACACGGCCGAAGCAACGACTGAAAAAAAGGCTTCACATTGTAGAGTGTCATTATCAATCCCTGATAAAACAACAATGTCTTCTATCATGCACTGTCTCTGACTTTCGCATCCAGCGAAAACCCGCGGTTCGAAACAAATTCAGAATTCATCAAATTCCGCCGCTGCACATGGGTGCCATCATGCAGCGGCCTGAACTTATAAAGCGCTATTTTCGCGACGCTGATGCCGACTCATCAGCCAGAACACCGCTACTCCCGCCAGCACAATACCTGGCGCCGAGGCGGCCATTACGCCAACGGTCCCGGTGCCCAGCGCCAGCATTTTTCCCGCCAGCAGCGGGCCGCTCATCGCGCCCAGCCGCCCTACGGCCACCGCGGTGCCGACGCCGGTGGCGCGGATTTCGGTGCGGTAGAACAGCGGTGCCAGCGCATAAAGCACGCTTTGCCCGCCGGTGGCGAACATCCCGGCCACGAAGCCTGCGCCCAGCATCATGCCAAACGAGTTGGCCGCACCGAGAGAAATCAGCGATGCCAGCATCCCGCAGTAGATCAGCAGCGACATTTTTATGGGGCTGAGTTTATCCATCAGCGCGCCCAGCATCAGCGTGCCTGACGCCGCGCCGATTTGTAGGGCGAACATGACTCCAGCGGCCTGCGAACGGCTAAAGCCCTGATCGACCAGCAGCATCGGCAGCCAGTTGATCAGCATGTAAACCACCAGCAGCGTGAAGAAGTAGCACAACCACAACAGCAGCGTCGAAGAAGCGGTTCCGGAAGCGAAAATCGCCCGCAGCGGCGCAGGAGCCTCTTGCTGCTGACTGCTGAACGCCTGCGACTCCGGCAGACGGAGCATCAGCAGCGGTACCAGCAATAGCGGCACCACGCCGCCGACCCAGAAGATCGTTTGCCATTCCTGCGTCAGGCCGCTAAAGCCCAGGGCTGCCGCCAGCGCCGCGCCAATCGGCACGCCGCAGTACATCAGGCTCACTGCGGTGCCGCGAAAACGCGGGCCCGCCGCTTCCGAAGTGAGTGCGATAAGGTTAGGCAGCGCGGCGCCTAAACCTGCACCGGTCATAAAGCGGGCAAAGACCAGCGAGTGAAAATCCCACGCCAGCGCGGTGACGATGGAAAACAGACCAAACAGCACAACGGACCCCAGCAGCACCTTCTTGCGCCCGTGCCTGTCGGCGAGCATGCCGCCGAACAGCGCGCCCGGCAGCAGTCCGAGGATCCCGGCGCTGAAGATCCAGCCCATCTGCATTTTATCGAGTGAAAACGCCTGTGCGATGCCGACTGCGGCAATTCCGGCAGCCTGTAAATCCAGCCCTTCCATCAGGGCGACCAAAAAGCAAAGCCCGACGGTTTGCATCAGGCGAGCGGTGTTCGGCGGTGAGGAGACACGGGTAATATTCGACATAGTGCTACCTTCTGTAGAGTGCAGGTGTAAAGACGGCCGGTACATTGCCAGCCGCGTTTTTTCTTTGCCATGCGCCCGGTCGATACATTGCCGACCGGATCGTTATCAGGCTTGCGCTTTCGCTTTCAGATCCAGCGCCACGTCGACGATCATATCTTCCTGACCGCCCACCATCCGGCGTTTGCCCAGTTCGACCAGAATATCTACCGCGCTCAGGCCGTAACGTGCGGCAGCCACTTCGCTATGACGCAGGAAGCTGGAGTAAACACCGGCATAACCCAGCGCTAACGTTTCGCGATCGACGCGCACCGGACGGTCCTGTAATGGACGCACCAGATCGTCCGCCGCGGCCATCAATGCGTACAGGTCGGTACCGTGCTGCCAGCCCTGCTTGTCGGCGGCGGCGATAAACACCTCCAGCGGCGCGTTACCGGCTCCCGCGCCCATCCCCGCCAGGCTGGCGTCGATGCGGTCACAGCCCTCTTCTACCGCCACCAGCGAGTTGGCAACACCGAGGCTCAGGTTGTGGTGCGCGTGCATACCGGTCTGGGTTTCCGGTTTCAACACCGCTTTCAGCGCGCGGAAGCGATCGCGGATATCGTTCATGTTCATCGCACCGCCGGAATCCACCACGTAGATGCAGGTCGCGCCGTAGCTTTCCATCAGCTTCGCCTGTTTTGCCAGGTTTTCCGGCGTGGTCATGTGGCTCATCATCAGGAAACCTACGGTGTCCATGCCTAGCTCGCGGGCGTAAGCAATGTGCTGCGCGGAAACGTCCGCTTCCGTGCAGTGGGTCGCCACACGCACGACACGCGCCCCGGCCTGATACGCATTTTTCAGATCGTGCAACGTACCGATGCCCGGAATCAGCAGCGTGGCGATTTTGGCGTGCTGCACCACTTCTGCGGCGGCGGCGATCCACTCGATGTCGCTGTGCGCGCCAAAACCATAGTTAAAGCTCGAGCCTTGCAGACCATCGCCATGGGCTACTTCAATCGAGTCAACGCGCGCGTCGTCCAGGGCTTTAGCAATCTGGCGCACGTTATCGAGCGAATACTGATGACGAATCGCGTGCATGCCGTCGCGTAACGTCACATCCGAGATATAGAGTTTTTTACCGTTCATGCGACTTCTCCTGCCACTTTCACCAGCGTTTCAGCCATTTTTTCTGCAGTCGACATTGCCGCAGAGGTCATAATGTCGAGGTTACCGGCGTAGGCCGGCAGATAGTGCGCCGCCCCTTCGACTTCGAGATAGACGGCGGTTTTCAGCCCGGAGAACTGCCCCACGCCCGGAATGTTGACCGGTTTATCCTGAGGAATCACTTCAAACTGGACTTTTTGTTTCAGTCGATAGCCCGGCACATAGGCCTGCACCGCCGCCGCCATCTCTTCAATAGATGCTTCAATTTCCGCCTGTGCCGCCGCTTCGCTCAGCACATAGACGGTGTCGCGCATCATAACCGGCGGCTCGGCCGGGTTGAGAATGATGATGGCTTTGCCTTTCGCCGCGCCGCCGACCACCTCAATCGCCTGCGAGGTCGTTTCGGTGAATTCATCAATGTTGGCACGCGTTCCCGGCCCGGCAGACTTACTGGAGATCGAGGCGATAATTTCCGCGTAGTGCACCTTCGCCACGCGGGAGACCGCCGCTACCATCGGGATTGTCGCCTGTCCGCCGCAGGTCACCATATTGACGTTGCCCTGCGACAGATTTTTATCGAGGTTGACCACCGGCACGCAGTATGGGCCGATGGCTGCCGGAGTCAGGTCAATCAGGCGAATCCCCGGTTTCGCCTTGCGCAAGGCGGCATCGTTTTTCACGTGCGCCCCGGCGCTGGTGGCGTCGAAAACGATGTCGATATCGGCAAACTCAGGCATCGCCATTAATCCGGCCACGCCTTGGTGGGTCGTGGCAACGCCCATCCGCGCGGCGCGGGCCAGCCCGTCGGAGTTCGGGTCGATGCCGACCATCACCGACATTTCCAGGTGTTTGCCGTGGCGGAGGATTTTGATCATCAGGTCGGTGCCGATATTGCCGGAACCGATGATGGCGACTTTACATTTGCTCATGACTGACTTCCTTCTTGCTCAGAAAACGTCGCGGATACCGAGCCAATGCCCTCGATTACCGCCTCGAAACGATCGCCTGGCTTAATCGCCACCATCGGTCCCAGCGCGCCGGTGAGCACGATGTCACCCGCACGTAGCGGCTCGCCCAGGCTGGCCATTTTGCGCGCCAGCCAGACGGCGGCGTTGAGCGGATGGCCCAGGCATTCACTGCCGCGACCGCTGGAAACCTCTTCGTTATTACGCGTCATGGTCATTGCGCAGTTTTTCAGGTCCAGCGCCGCCGGACGCTGCGCCGGGCCGCCAACCACATACACGCCACAGGAGGCGTTATCCGCCACGGTATCAACAAACTTGATTGACCAGTCGCGCACGCGGCTGCCCACCACTTCCAGGGCCGGAACCACCCATTCGATGGCGTTGTACAACTCATCAAACGTGGTGTCGGCATGCGGCAGATCGCGCTTTAACACCAGCGCGATTTCCGCTTCAATTTTTGGCTGTAGAACACGACCAAAGGGAATGGTTTCGTTATCGCCATAACACATATCGGCAAACAGCGTACCGAAGTCCGGCTGGTCAACGCCCAGCTGCTGCTGCACTTTCGGGTGGGTTAACCCGACCTTGCGCCCGACGATACGACGCCCTTGCGCCACCGCATGCTCGACGTTAAGACGCTGAATGGCGTACGCCGCTTCTGCGTTATCAATACCAATTACCTCACGCAGCGGCTCAATAGCCACACCCGTCTGCTCAGCTTCACGCAATGCGGCAGCCAGCGAGGCCAGAGAATTCGTAGACATAGCGGCTCCTTATTGACGTGCGAGGAAGTTCAGCACCAGCTGGTTGAAAGCTTCGGCATGCTCCCACTGCGCCCAGTGCCCGCAGTCGCGGTAAACGTGCAGTTCGGAACCGTTGATACCGGAAAGCAGGCGCAGGCCCGCATCCATCGGCACGAAGCGATCGTTACGTCCCCATACCACCAGCGTCTGGGCCTTAATTTCCCCCAGACGCGGTCCGAAATCCGGGAACTGTTTCGGGTTGGCCTCAAGGCTCTTGATAAAGTTTTCCAGGTGATCGCGTCGCGACAGCATGTTGTTCAGGCGCGCTTCAAACAGCGCTTCCGTCAAATCACTAGTGTCATAGACGAAAATACTCATCATTTTTTTGAGATTTTCGATAGTCGGCTCACGGTACAGCCCGTTCAGCAGTTTGATGCCTTCGGTCGGCATCGGGGTGAACAGACTCATCCCGCCGGTACCGCCGCCCATCAGCACCAGTTTGCCCACGCGCTCAGGCCAGGTCAGGGTGAACGCCACGGCGCTGTGGCCGCCCATCGAGTTACCCAGCAGGTGAACTTTCTGGATATCTAACTGATCGACCACGCTTTTCAGAATGCGCGCATTCAGGTCGGAGCGAGAACCGGTATTGACGATCGAATCGCTTTTCCCCCAGCCAGGGCAGTCCAGCAGAATGACGCGATAGCCCGCTTCAACTAACGGGTCGATGTTGCGGCTAAAGTTGGCCCAGCCCGTAGCCCCCGGGCCTGAACCGTGCAGCAGCACGACCGTTTCATCGCCCTGGCCGCAGTCGTTATAGTGAATGCGCAGCGTCTGTCCGGCTTCTTCAACGTTGAGAAAACGGCTGGTTGCGGCTTCGGTTTGAGGTTGATAGCTCATCATATTCTCCTGCTTAATCAATTCGTTGTGGTGGCGCTTAGCGAGCCAAATCCGGCGATCCATTCTGGGATCGGGCGATAATAACGGCCTTCCGTGCGGTAGCTGCCCATCGCGGAAAGCGTGGCGAACGCGGCGGCCCAGGTTTTCACTTCATGGGTCGATTTACCGGCGATCGCGGAAAGTTCTTCATTGCTGATGGCATCCAGTTCCGCCAGGCGGCCCTGTTCCAGCAGCGTCATAAACTGGTTGTCCCACACCGGGTTCAGTGGATGCAGCGTTTTCTGGTCTTCCACAAAACGCTCGGCGGCTTCAATCACGCGGCGCTGGCGCAGCTCGCGCTCGTCCGGCGGCAGCTGTTTACCGCTGCCCAGCAGGCGGTCGCGCATATGGGCGTCCACTTTCGCCAGTTCGGGAACCGGCGGCTGATGCGACAGGCCACCGGATCCTAAAATCAACACCCGCTTATTGAGTGTTGAAAGAAAACGCCCCATCGCTTCGCCCAACATGCGCGTGCGCTGGAAGCCCGGCAGCGGCGTGGCGACACCGTTGATAAACACCGGCAGGACCGGCACCTTGTCCAGCCCGCCCAGCAGCAACTCCAGCGGCTGAGCAAACCCGTGATCGACCTGCATACAGTAGGAGACGGCGAGATCGATGCCGCTTTTCATCACCGAATGAGCGCAGGCTTCCGCCAGCTCCGTCGGCACCGGCAGTACGCCCGCGGCGGTGGAGAAATCGCCAATCGAGGTCGCGCCGACGCCTAAACAGAACGGTGGCATCACGTCATAGAAAAAGCCGTTGTAGTGATCCGGGGCGAACAGCACCACCAGCTCGGGGTCAAACGCCGCAATACGTGCGCTGGCGTCGGCAATCACGCCGTTTACTTCATCCAGCACATCCTGTGCCGGGTCGACATAGCCCACCAGCGGCGTGTGGGAGAGACAGTGGAGATAGACATTCATCTCAGGCCACCTTTTCTTGATTAAGAGCCGTTTTCAGGCTCGTCAGCGCCATCACGTGAGCAAGCTGGTCCAGGGTTTTATTGAGGGTTTGCGGAATAGCCAGCGCGGCGACGAAACGGTCCGGACGCACCACCACCAGCGAAGCGTTCTGCGCGGCAAACCAGGTTTTGAGACGGTTCTGGGTATCGCCAAGGCGGATCACGCCGTCAAAATTGTCCTGCGGGGTACGAATCTGGACGTCCGGCACCACCTGAATAAAACAGGTTCCCAGCGCACGCCATTGCGCAATCTGACTTTCGTTCATGCCCCACAATGGGTTGCAGCCCCAGGCGATCACCGCGAACTTCGCGCCAATCACATCATCCAGCAGCACGACATCGCCGTTTTCGCGGGTCACCTTCGGCTGGATAAACATCTTGCCGACCGGAGACGCTTTCGCATCACCTTCCAGCAACAGCGCGCCTTCACGATACTGTGGCATCGGCTTAAAGCGCATTTCGAGGAAGTAACGTTTTACCGGCGGAATGTAGTTCAGCAGCCAGGAGATACCGTCGCGCACCGTGCCATGCCAGCGTTTCGCCGGAGCCAGGACGTTACCGGCGGTAACGGAGAGATCGATCATCGCTTTGGCGTGGTCACGACGCTCTTGCTGATAGCTGTCGAGCAGCGAATCTCCCGCTTTGCCGTTCACCACCATCGCCAGCTTCCACGCCAGATTAAAGGCATCGCGCATGCCGCTGTTGTAACCCTGCCCCTGCCAGACCGGCATGATGTGGGCAGCGTCACCGGCCAGCAGGACGCGGTCAACACGGAAGCGTTCGGCAATACGCGCGTTGTGGGTGTAGACGCGCTGGCGGATCAGCTCTACGTTATCCGGGTCCGGCAGCACCTGACTGAGTAAGCGGCGCATGTTTGCCGGTTCGCTCAGCTGGGCTTCGGTTTCGCCCGGCATCACCATAAATTCAAAGCGACGTACGCCGTGAGGCAGCGCTGCCGAAACATAAGGGCGCACCGGGTCGCAGCACAGATAAACATGCGGCGTTGCCAGCGGGTCGTTAGCAATATCGATAACGATCCACTGGTTTGGTGCGGTTTTCCCTTCAAACGGCACGTTCAGCGTACGGCGGATAAAACTCGCGCCGCCGTCGCAGGCCACCAGCCAGTTCGCCCGTACCGTTTCCCGTTCGCCATCCGGCCCTTTCAGGTTAATCGTGACAGCGTCACCTTTTTGACTAAATGCTTCCAGCTCGCGCGAGAACAGGCAGCGGACGTTTGGAAAACGGCTCAGCCCCTGGAACATCACTTCATCTACCTGCGGCTGAATAAACGCATTACGGCGCGACCAGCCAAATTCGTCGGTCATCGGCTGGATATCGGCAAAGCAGCGACCTTTTGGCGTCAAAAAACGCATCGCGTGCCACGGCGTAGTATGCGGCAGCACTTTCTCTACCAGTCCAACGGACTGCATGGTGCGCAGCGCTTCATCATCAATGCCAATGGCACGCGGATAGTCGATCAATTTATCCAGCTTCTCGACCACCAGCACTTCAACGCCCATCTGCCCCAGGTAGTTGGCCATCATCAGCCCCACCGGACCGGCACCGGCGATAGCGACCTGAACCTGATGTTGAACGGCGGGTTGGATATCCGGATTGGATGTTGTCATTTTCAATACCTCACGACTCGGACCAGGCGCGTTTGCTCTGTTACAACACAAGCGCGCTTGTTAATTTGATGTAAAAATATTTTTATAATGAGCGCAGTATATGTCCGGGGATTTGGGCTACAATCAAAACAGCCCAGGTTGTGCACCAGGTGCACAACGTTGTTTTAGATATAAAAATGTCAGGAAATATGAAGAATAACGATGCGACCGATTACAAAACCGTGCGGGGATTAACGCGAGGTTTATTGTTGCTGAATTTGTTAAATAAATTCGACGGAGGCGCGTCAACCGCGACGTTGGCGGAGTTTAGTGGCCTGCACCGTACCACCGTCAGAAGGCTTCTGGAGACCCTCCAGGAAGAGGGGTATGTGCGACGCAGTTTGTCAGATGATAGTTTCCGTTTGACCATGAAAGTGCGGCAGTTAAGTGAGGGATTTCGTGACGAACATTGGATTTCTGCACTTGCAACGCCGTTACTTGGAGAATTATTGCGCGAGGTCATTTGGCCGACAGATTTAACCACGCTGGACGTCGATGCCATGGTGGTACGTGAAACAACCCACCGTTTTAGCCGCCTTTCCTTCCACCGTTCGATGGTGGGTCGCCGTCTGCCGTTGCTGCTGACCGCTTCCGGCTTGACCTGGCTGGCCTTTTCGCCGGAGCACGAGCGTCAGCCCATTATTGAAATGCTGGCAACAAGGCCGGAAGAAGAATATCAGTTGGCCCGTGAGCCGGAAAAACTGCATGCAATTCTCGAGAAGACGCGCAAAAACGGCTACGGTTCCAACTTCCAGGGCTGGCAGCTGGAACAGAAAATCGCCTCTATCGCCGTACCGGTTCGTAGCCAGGAGCGCGTGATTGGCTGCCTGAACCTGGTCTATATTGCCAAAGCGATGACGATTGAACAGGCGGCAGAAAAACATCTGGCCGCCCTGCTGCGGGTTACCCGGCAGATTGAGGAACGGATGGAAGAGGAAGAGATCTTTTATGAACACCGTTAAACGCGGGATTTTCGCGGTTAGCGTATAAGTCTTATCGCCGTAGCGTGGTTTTTCTTATCACCCGTTGTTTCTACTATCCGGGTATTGCCAGTCCATACCCGGAGACATCATGAAAGCCTTTGCCATTACCCGCGCTGCGACCAACGGCAGCAACATTCCGTTTATCAACGAAATAACGCTTCCCATCCCACAAGCTCAAGGTTACGACCTGCTGGTGGAGATCAAGGCGATTTCCGTCAATCCCGTCGACACCAAGGTGCGCGCCGGTTTCTCTGCCGACACGCCGCGCGTGTTGGGCTGGGACGCCGTTGGCGTGGTGAAAGCCGTGGGTAATGAAGTCACCCTTTTCTCTCCAGGCGATGAAGTCTGGTACGCTGGCGCGTTAGGCCGCCCCGGCAGCAACAGCGAATTCCAGTTAGTTGATGAGCGTATTGTCGCGTTAAAACCACGCTCGCTGGATAACGCGTCTGCCGCCGCGCTACCGCTTACCGCCATCACCGCATGGGAACTGCTGTTCGACCGACTGGGCGTAACGCGCGACGGTAACGAAGGCGATACGCTGCTGATCGTCGGCGCGGCAGGCGGTGTGGGTTCCATTCTGACCCAGCTAGCCAGCAAGCTGACCAAAATGACCGTCATCGGCACGGCCTCGCGTCCGGCAAGCCAGCAGTGGGTTCGCGAAGCCGGTGCGCATCACGTGATCGATCACAGCAAACCGCTGAGCGAAGAGCTGGCACGTATTGGCGTAAAAGAAGTGACCCACGTTGCCAGCCTGAACAATACCGAGTCGCATTATTTATCGCTGATCGCCGCGCTGGCCCCGCAAGGCAAACTGGCGCTGATTGACGATCCGCAAAGCCTTGATGTGGTGCCGTTGAAGCTGAAAAGCATTTCGCTGCATTGGGAGTTTATGTTTACTCGTTCGATGTTTGAAACCCGCGACATGATTGCCCAGCATCAGTTGCTGTCTGAAGTGGCGACGTTAATCGATAACCAGGTGATTAAAACCACGCTCGGCGAGCATTACGGCGCGATCACCGCCGAGAATCTGCAAAAAGCGCACGTACAGCTGGAAACCGGTCGTGCCGTTGGGAAAATTGTGCTGGAGGGATTTTAAGATGATTTCCATTATTGCCGTGCTGAAAGCGCGCCCGGGTAAAACGGAATTCTTGCGCGACGCGCTGAAAGCACTGCTGCAGCCCACGCGTCAGGAGCCCGGCAATCTGGACTATGCGCTCTTTCAACTGCGCGATGAGCCAGAGACGTTTTACGTTCGGGAATCCTGGCGAGATGAGGCGGCGCTGGAGGAACATATTGCCTTACCGCACTTTCAGGCTTTTATTGGGCAGATGGAAAGCCTGTTGGCGGAACCGCTACGACTGGATTACCTAACGCCGATTGAGGCTGACTAGCGATGAATATGCACTCTCTTCTGAAGAAGAGAGTGCATCGCCTTACACTACTGCGGTCGTCAACCGCGAGGAGCAGCAGAGCTGCCCTTGTTCGTCGAGGATCTCAATTTGCCAGACCTGATGGCGACGCCCGGCATGCAGCGCTTTACACACGCCCCGTACCCGCCCGCTGCGCACAGAACGAATGTGGTTAGCGTTAACCTCCAGCCCGACCACCCGCTGCTCACCTTCAGTACACAGGTACCCGGCTACGGAGCCCAACGTTTCGGCCAGCACGACAGATGCGCCGCCGTGCAGCAGGCCAAACGGCTGATGCGTGCGGCTATCCACCGGCATCGTCGCTTCCAGCGCATCGTCCCCCAGGCGCGTAAACTGAATATCCAGCAGCCCCACCATATTACCTTCGCCCATGGCGTTAAGCGCCTCGAGCGTGGTTTGCCGTCTCCAGATCATCCGATAATCTCCAGTAAAGCCTGTAATGGGTGGCGCACGCCGTTACCCTCAACGCGCTTCACCTGACTGCGGCACGAGTAGCCTGTTGCCAGGCAGCGATTGCGCGGAAGGCGCTGCATCGCCTGCTGCCACGACAATTCGTAGATCCCCAACGAATTAGCGTGGTTCTTCACCTCGTGGCCGTAGGTCCCCGCCATGCCACAGCAGCCCACGCTGACGTTTTCCAGCGTCGCGCCAAAGCGGGCGAAGATTGTCGCCCATTGCTTCGGCGCCGTCGGCAGCGCGGTCACTTCGGTACAGTGCCCAAACAGATACCAGGGTTCGCCCGATGGCGACACACTTTCGCGTTGCGCCACCGCCTGCGGCAGCCATTCGTGCACCAGCATAACGTTGAAATCGCCGCGCTGGTCGCCCAGCACCTGCTTGTACTCATCGCGATAACACAGCACCAACGCCGGGTCGACGCCCACCATCGGCATCCCCAGCGCCGCAACGCGGTTCAGGTAATCCGCCGTTTTCTGCGCGGTTTTGGTAAAACGAGTGACGAAGCCCTTAATATGCTGCGCCTTACCGTTCGGTGAGAACGGCAGCAGCACCGGCTGATAGCCGAGCTTGTCGATCAGACGAACAAAATCGGCCACGACCTGCGCGTCGTAGTAGCTGGTAAAGGGATCCTGCACCACCAGCACGGTTTGCGCTTTTTGTTCCGGCGTCAACGTTTCCAGCTGTTCGAGCGTCATATTGGCCGAACGATGGGTAACCATCTGTTTTTGCAGCGATGGCGCGGAAAGCAGCGGTAAATCAACCATGCCGATGTGTTTTTCCGACAGCTTGCGCACCAGCGGTTGGCTCATAAAGAAGTTGAAGGTCTTCGGCGCGCGGGCCATCAGCGGGGCATAGCTTTCGACCGTTGCCACCAGATGATCGCGCACCGGGCGCAGATAACGGGTGTGATAGAGCTGAAGAAAACGCGAACGGAACTCCGGCACGTCGATTTTAATCGGGCACTGGGTCGAGCAGGCTTTACAGGCCAGGCAGCCTGACATCGCCTCTTTCACCTCATGAGAGAAGTCGTATTCGCCCTTACGCGCATGCCAGCTGTTGCGCGTGCGCTCAACCAACGAGCGCAGGCTGGCGCGTTTCTCCGGCAGCTCTCTTTCCAGTAATAACGGATCAACGCCGCGATCCGCCAGCAGACGCAGCCATTCGCGCACCAGCGTGGCGCGGCCTTTCGGCGAGTGCATACGGTTATTGGTGATTTTCATCGACGGGCACATCGGGCTTTTGGCATCGAAGTTGAAGCACAGGCCGTTGCCGTTACACTCCATCGCGCCGCGCCAGGATGAACGCACGGTCACCGGGATTTGTCGGTCATAGGTGCCGCGTTTTACCGCGTCCACCTTCATCATCGGAGCATCCACGCCTTCCGGCGGACAAATTTTGCCGGGGTTAAGGCGGTTATCGGGGTCAAAGGCCGCCTTCACTTTGCGCAGCTCGCCGTACAGCTGCTCGCCGAAGAAGGCCGGGCTGTATTCCGCGCGGAAACCTTTACCGTGTTCCCCCCACAGCAGGCCGCCGTACTTAGCCGTCAGCGCCACCACTTCATCGGAAATCTGCTTCATCAGCACTTCTTGCTGCGGGTCGCACATATCCAGCGCCGGACGCACGTGCAGCACGCCCGCATCGACGTGGCCAAACATGCCGTAGCTCAGCCCGTGGCTATCGAGTAGCGCGCGAAATTCAACAATATAATCGGCGAGATGCTCCGGCGGTACGCAGGTGTCTTCGGCAAACGGGATAGGCTTAGCCGCCCCTTTGGCGTTACCCAGCAGACCAACCGCTTTTTTACGCATGGCATAAATACGCTCGATGCCGTCCAGCTCATTACAGCGCTGCCAGCCAATCAGCCCGCCTTCATTCTGCGCAATCAGTTCATCCAGCCGCGCGCACAGCGCGCTGACCTGACCTTCAATCAACGCTTCATCATCGCCAGAGAACTCAACGATATTGAGCCCCAGCATCTCTTTATCGGGTACGTCGGTAATCAGCTCGCTCACCGAATGCCAGACGATATCTTCCCGCGCCAGGTTCAATACCTTCGAATCGACGGTTTCAACTGACAAGGCGCGCGCTTCCACCATAAAGGGCGCATTGCGCAGCGCGGAGTCAAAGGAGTCATACTTAATATTGACCAGCCGACGCACCTTCGGCAGCGGCGTAATATCCAGCCGCGCTTCGGTAATGAACGCTAGCGTACCTTCGGAACCGGTGAGAATGCGGGTCAAATCAAACTCGGTCATCTCATCGTTAAAGACGTGGCGCAGGTCATAACCGGTGAGGAAGCGGTTCAGTTTGGGGAATTTGTCGAGGATCAGCTGGCGGTTGTCGCGACAGCGTTCAAAAACGGTGCGGTAAATACGCCCCACCGCCGACTGCTCTTTGGCTAACGTCTCGGCCAGCGCCACCGGCATCGGCTGCGTATCGAGAATATCGCCACCCAGCAGAACGGCACGCACGCCCAGCACGTGATCGGAGGTTTTACCGTACACCAAAGACCCCTGCCCGGAGGCGTCGGTATTGATCATTCCCCCCAGCGTCGCGCGGTTACTGGTCGACAGCTCCGGGGAGAAGAAATAGCCGTAGGGCTTAAGATACTGGTTAAGCTGATCTTTAATCACGCCCGCTTCCACGCGCACCCAACCCTCTTCAGGGTTGATTTCAATGATGCGATTCATATAACGGGACATGTCGATAATGATGCCCTGATTCAGCGCCTGGCCGTTGGTGCCAGTGCCGCCACCGCGCGGGGTGAATATCAGGGATTGAAAGCGTTCTTCTGCCGCCAGACGAGCCAGCAGCGCGACATCCGCCGTGGAGCGCGGGAATACTACCGCATCGGGAAGAAGCTGGTAGATACTGTTATCGGTCGCCATCGTTAGCCTGTCGGCATAGCCGGTGGCGGTATCGCCGGTAAAGCCTTGTTGCTCCAGTGCCTGCAAATAATTCAGCACCAGCTGAACTACGCTAGGTGCCTGGGAAATCTGTGGGATCATTACGTTTGACCCTTTCTGAATGTTGTGTTGTACGCACAGCATCCCGCCGGTTTGCGCGTAGGCGGCAAACGGCAAAGAGGCCGTGTATAAATAATTAATCGTTTGCGTCGTGCAGTTATCGTTTTATCACATTTTTTTCTTATGCGCCCGGGAGTTTTTGTCGCAGAATCAGCGCCGGGAATTTATTGATATTATTATCAATGAACGATTTACGCTGCGTCAGCGATCTGACGAGCAACAGAAGGTAAAACTCATTTATGAACACGATCCCTCGGCCTCGTGATATTCCACAAATCCTCCTATCAGCGCTGTTTTTAGCGCTGATGATCATCGCCTGTTTATGGATTGTTCAGCCGTTTATTCTGGGCTTCGCCTGGGCGGCGACTATCGTGATTGCCACCTGGCCGGTGCTGCTCTGGTTTCAGCGCCTGCTTTTCGGTCGCCGTTCGCTCGCCGTACTGGTAATGACGCTTTTGCTCTTTTTACTGTTTGTTATTCCCATCTCTCTGTTGGTCAACAGCCTGGTTGACGGCAGCACACCGCTGGTGCATGCCATCACCAGCGGCAATCTGACCCTGCCGGACCTGGCCTGGTTAAACAGTATTCCGTTTATTGGCGCGAAGCTCTATAGCGGCTGGCATAGCCTGCTGGATATGGGGGGCAGCGCGTTGATGGCGAAAGTTCGCCCTTACATCGGCACCACGACCACCTGGTTTGTCGGCCAGGCGGCGCACGTTGGCCGTTTCCTGATGCACAGTGCGCTGATGTTGCTGTTCAGCGCCCTGCTGTACTGGCAGGGAGAAAAGGTCGCCTTCGGGATGCGTTATTTTGCCACGCGTCTTGCCGCCAAGCGCGGCGACGCTGCGGTACTGCTGGCGGGACAGGCGATTCGCGCCGTGGCGCTCGGCGTGGTGGTCACCGCATTGGTTCAGGCGGTGCTGGGCGGCATTGGCCTTGGCATCTCCGGCGTACCCTATGCCACGCTGCTCACGGTGGTGATGATCTTCTCCTGCCTGGTACAACTTGGGCCACTGATTGTTTTAGTGCCGAGCATTATTTGGTTGTACTGGACCGGAGACACCACCTGGGGCACGGTACTGCTGGTGTGGAGCTGCGTAGTGGGCACCATGGATAACGTTATTCGCCCGATGCTGATTCGTATGGGCGCTGACCTGCCGATGATTCTGATTCTCTCCGGCGTTATCGGCGGTCTGGTCGCCTTCGGCATGATTGGCCTGTTTATCGGCCCGGTGCTGCTGGCCGTTTCCTGGCGTCTGTTCGATGCCTGGCTGCACGAAGTGCCACCGCCGTCGACTGACCCGGACGACGTGCTGGAAGAGCTCAATGAGCTGGAAAAAGATAACTATCCGAAACAATAAGATAGATAAAAGGCGGGGTAAACCCGCCTTTTACTTAAGTGACGCTGATTTATTTCCTCTTTTTTTCCCCCCTGTACGCCCTCTGTCTGCGACATATCACGGAAATTATTCACATTTATTTAACTATTGAGACGAATCCGATCGACGCAAAAATTGAGCATGCCTACTATAAGGACCAAGGCAATAGATCAACCCCTTGATTTATATATCCCCTGAGTGAAACAACGAATTGCTGTGTGTAGTCTTTGCCCATCTCCCACGATGGGCCTTTTTTTGCCTATAGCACAGCAGTCACCCGGATGCGTGACATCCGGGTTCGAGATTAATGCCCCACTTCGCAGCGGCTCATCATTTTCCAGTTGGAAGGCAGAACTCGGGTTTCTCCCGTCACCCTCACCGTCGCACGGCCATGGATATCCGCCGAAGAACTCCCGACCTGCAGTTCAAATTCACCGGGTTCGACAATACGCTCACCCACATAGTTGGTGAAATTAAGCATATCGACCGGCAGCGTGAAGATGAGCGTCGCCTGTTCGCCCGGCGCAAGCGTAACGCACTGGAAAGCTTTCAGTTCCTGGAGTGGGCGCACCATTGAGGCGACCTTATCGCGCACATAGACCTGCACGACTTCACTGCCGCTGCGCTCACCGTGGTTTTTAACCGTCACACGTAGCGTGATGTTACCGTCGATAGCCACTTCAGGCTGCGCTAACTGCGGCTCACCGTAGTTGAAATCCCCCCAGCCTTTACCGTAGCCAAATGGATACAGCGCGCCAAAATGGAATGCAAACGGTGTACCACCGCTCTTCAGCTTGTGGTTATAGTAAAACGGCATAGCGCCCGCGCTTTTGGGTACGCTCACCACCAGACGCCCCTGCGGTTCAGCGCGACCGGTGAGCACATCGGCAATTGCCCAACCCCCTTCCTGTCCCGGCACCCAGGCCAGCATTAGCGCCGCCACTTTCTCCTCCAGCCCCTGCAGGTTATAAGGACGCCCACCGGTCACCACCACGATCACCGGCTTGCCGGTATCGACCAGCGCCTGAAGCAGCTGTTGCTGTACGCCAGGCAGATTCAGGCTGTCGGTATCCGAACCTTCCCCAACCGTCCCACTCTGGAACAGGCCCGCCAGATCGCCAACGCAGGCGACGACGGCATCACTTTCCTGCGCGGCACGCACCGCATCGGGAATCAGGCTGAGATCCTGCGAGACTGGAGAGGACTGCATCGGTTTACCCGAGCTGTCGCCGGGGAAAACCGGCGCCCCGGCCATTCGCTGCTCGATAATATGGCAGCCTTTGGCATAACGCACATGGCTGTCGCCGAGATACTCACGCAGCGCAGCCAACGGCGTGGTGACCTGCGAGGTGTTGTCGACCATGTCGCTGATGATCAAATGCACCGGGAAACTGTAGCCGCTCAGCAGCGCCAGCGGGTCGTCCGCGGTCGGGCCAACCACCGCAACACGGGGGTTGCCGACAATTGGCAGCGCATTACGATTCTCCAGCAGCGTGATAGAGCGGGTGGCCACTTCTCTGGCAACCTGTCGCGTGTACTCAGATTGCAGCGAGATGGCATTTTCGTCGGTATACGGATGTTCAAACAGGCCCAGACGGAATTTTTCCGTCAGCGTACGCGCGACAATTTCGTCAATCTTTTCCGCCGTGATCAAACCACGCTCGACCGCTTGCGCCAGATGGCGTGCGCAGTCATCTTTCGGCAACTCGACGTCCAGCCCGGCATTAAACGCCAGCGCCGCCGATTCCGCCGCATCCTGCGCAACGCCATGATGCTGGTGCAGCAGGCTGACGCCGCCGTAATCGGCAACCACAATGCCGTCAAAGCCCCAGCGTTCACGCAGTATTGTGGTCAACAGGAAACTATCGCTATGACCCGGCTGATTGTCGATGTCGTGATACGCCGGCATCACCGAGCCAGCATTGGCTAGCTTCACCGCCATTTCAAACGGCAGCAGGAACGTGTCGTTCAGTTCACGAAAGCCGAGATGTACTGGCGCATGGTTGCGTGCGCCTTCGCTGAAAGAGTGACCCACGTAGTGCTTCAGCGTCGCCAGAACGTCGCGTTTCTCGCCCTGTAAACCTTCAACATAGGCGCAGGCCATAACGCCCACCAGCCACGGATCCTCGCCAAATGTCTCTTCCGTACGTCCCCAACGCACATCGCGCGAAACGTCCAGTACCGGCGCCAACCCTTGCTTACAGCCCGTGGAACGCGCCTCTTCCCCTATTTGTCGCGCGGCGCGTTTCACCAGTTCGGGGTCCCAGGTGGAGCCGTAGTTCAGGGAAGAAGGAAACAGCGTTGCATCCTTGCACAGAAGCCCCACCAGGCACTCTTCATGAAACAGAGCAGGAATCCCCAGACGCGTTTCTTCCATCATCATTTTTTGCAGACGGTTAGCCGCGCGCACGCCGGTTTTGGCGTCCACAATATGGGTACCCAACGGGCGGGTGATCTGCCCGACGCCCATCTTTAAACGTTCACTTAGGGAAGTTTGCTCACTGACGCCCGCAAACTCATCGCTCATGTCGGTACGCTCACGATGGTTGCCGTCTTCCGACAGCACCAGCCACCAGGCATGCATCTGGGCGTATTTCTCTTCAGGGGTCATTCGCGCCAGTAAATCGGCGACGCGTTCCTTAATGGGACGTTGAGGATCTTTGTAAATCGGGGTCATAGCCATTCTCCTGATTCGCTGATAAATAGCCGAAAATATTCCGCTAAGCTTGTGGTCCAGCTAGCAGTATTCAGAAGTGACGGGCGGGGAACAATTGTTGAAATTGCCTGAAGATTTACGATATTTGGTTTTCTTCGCAGAGTGTGATCGGTAACACCCTTAAGACAAAAATCCCGGGCAAGGCCCGGGATTTCAGCAAGATAGCGAATTATTTTTTCAGTTCAGCCAGAGTCAGCCAGGTCTGAACGACAGTATCCGGGTTCAGCGACAGGCTATCGATCCCTTCCTCCATCAGCCAGGCAGCGAAGTCTTCGTGATCCGACGGCCCCTGGCCGCAGATACCGACATATTTGCCCTGCTTCTTCGCTGCGCGAATCGCCATCGACAACAGCGCTTTCACCGCGTCGTTACGCTCATCAAACAGCGCGGAAACGACGCCGGAGTCACGATCCAGACCCAGCGCCAGCTGCGTCATGTCGTTTGAGCCAATCGAGAAGCCGTCGAAGTGTTCAAGGAACTGCTCCGCCAACAGGGCGTTGGACGGAATCTCACACATCATAATGATCTTCAGCCCGTTTTCACCGCGCTTGAGTCCCTGGCGCGCCAGTTCATCCACCACCGCTTTCGCCTGCTCTACGGTACGGACGAACGGTACCATGATCTCGACGTTGGTCAGCCCCATGTCGTTACGCACGCGTTTCACCGCTTCACACTCAAGGGCAAAGCAATCACGGAAGCTGTCAGAAACATAGCGACCGGCGCCGCGGAAGCCGAGCATCGGGTTCTCTTCCTCCGGTTCATAACGCTCACCGCCTACCAGGTTGGCGTATTCGTTCGACTTAAAGTCAGACAGACGCACAATCACGCGTTTCGGATAGAACGCCGCGCCCAGCGTGGCGATCCCTTCCGTCAGACGGCCAACATAGAACTCTTTCGGCGAATCGAAACCTTTCATCATCTCGCGGATTTCGTTTTGCAGCTTTGGTTCCTGGTCGTCGAACTCGAGCAGTGCGCGCGGGTGCACGCCGATCATACGGTTGATGATGAACTCCAGACGCGCCAGCCCTACGCCTTCGTTTGGCAGACAGGCAAAGTCGAAGGCGCGATCGGGGTTACCGACGTTCATCATAATTTTCAGCGGCAGATCCGGCATGGTATCCACGCTTGAGCTTTTCACGCTGAAATCAAGCAGGTCGGCGTAAACGTAGCCGGTGTCGCCTTCGGCGCAGGAAACGGTGACCTTTTCATCATCTTTCATGCGTTCGGTAGCGTCGCCACACCCGACAACTGCCGGGATGCCCAGCTCACGGGCAATAATCGCCGCGTGGCAGGTACGGCCGCCGCGGTTGGTGACAATCGCCGCCGCCTTTTTCATGATCGGTTCCCAATCCGGGTCGGTCATGTCGGTGACCAGGACATCGCCCGGCTGGATACGGTTCATTTCGCTGATGTCATGAATGACTTTAACCGGGCCCGCGCCGATGCGGTGGCCGATAGCGCGCCCTTCAGAGACAATGCGCCCCTGCGAGTGCAGCGTATAACGTTCCATCACCTGCCCGCGCGAGCGTACCGTCTCAGGACGCGCCTGAACGATAAACAGCTTGCCGGTATGACCGTCTTTCGCCCACTCGATGTCCATCGGACGACCGTAGTGTTTTTCAATTTGCACAGCCTGCTTCGCCAACGCCTGCACTTCGTCGTTAGTCAGCGAGAAGATATCGCTTTGCTGCTGCGGCACGTCTTCAATGCGCACCTGTTTGCCATGCTCCTGGGTCGGCGCATAGACCATCCGAATTTTCTTCGAGCCCATGGTACGGCGCACAATCGCCGGGCGACCGGCGGCGAGGGTCGGTTTGTGAACATAGAACTCATCCGGGTTCACCGCGCCCTGCACCACCATTTCTCCCAGGCCCCACGCGGAGGTAATAAACACCACCTGATCAAAGCCAGATTCGGTATCGATGGAGAACATGACGCCCGATGAAGCGAGATCGGAACGCACCATCAGCTGTACGCCTGCGGAGAGCGCGACGCCGCGGTGGTCATAGCCCTGATGGACGCGGTAAGAGATGGCGCGGTCGTTGAACAGTGAAGCGAACACGTGCTTCACGGCGACCAGCACCGCGTCATAGCCCTGGACGTTAAGGAAGGTTTCCTGCTGGCCGGCAAAGGAAGCGTCCGGCATATCTTCTGCCGTCGCGGATGAACGCACGGCAAAGGAGGCATTGGCGTTGTCAGCGGCCAGTTGGTTATACGCTTCGTGAATTGCCTGTTCCAGTTCGCTCTGGAAAGGAGTGTCGATGATCCACTGGCGGATCTGCGCGCCGGCTTTCGCCAGGGCGGTAACGTCGTCAATATCGGTGTTATCCAACAGTTGATAAATCTGCTGGTTTACGCCGCTCTGGTCGAGAAACTGATTAAACGCATCGGCAGTGGTGGCAAATCCGTTGGGCACAGACACACCCATTCCCGACAGATTAGTAATCATTTCACCCAAGGAGGCATTTTTGCCTCCAACTCTGTCTACATCATTCATGCCGAGTTGGTTGTACCAAAGCACCAGCGGTGACGAGCCATTGTTGGACATCGAGACAATCCTTTTTTGATTTAAAGAAGCAGTGATAAGAAACGACTGACTACTTAAAATATCCTCGCATATTTAAACGGCCGAAAAAAACGGTGAATCGTGTAAGCAAATTATTTTTTTACTTTTTAGGATTGATTCCTGTTTATTCATAACCTACTGATTAGCCTGAAAAGGCACAAAAACATCCGGTCTATTGACGTCTTTTGGAAATTGAAACAACCATTTCATTAAAAATAAAAATACCGTTTCATTTTTAAATTTAAGACAAATACGTCTGGCTTGTGTTTAAATTTAATTTACCCTTTCAGGCAATTAACGGGAGTCAAGCAATATGGATAACGCAGTCGACAGGCAGGTGTTTTATATTTCTGACGGCACCGCGATTACGGCGGAAGTGCTCGGCCACGCGGTCATGTCGCAGTTTCCGGTCGCGATAAACAGCATCACACTGCCGTTTATCGAAAGTGAAAGTCGCGCGCGTGCGGTAAAGGAACAGATCGATGCTATTTACCAGCAGACAGGCGTGCGGCCGCTGGTCTTCTATTCGATTGTAATCCCCGAAATTCGTGACATTATTCTGCAATGTGAAGGATTCTGTCAGGATATTGTGCAGGCGCTGGTCGCGCCGCTGCAGGAACAACTGAAGCTTGATCCAACGCCTATTGCTCATCGCACCCACGGCTTAACCCCCGGTAACCTGACCAAGTATGATGCGCGTATCGCGGCCATTGATTACACCCTGGCACACGACGATGGCATCTCACTGCGTAATCTCGACCAGGCGCAGGTGATTCTGCTGGGCGTGTCGCGCTGCGGCAAAACGCCGACCAGCCTGTATCTGGCGATGCAGTTCGGTATTCGTGCAGCCAACTACCCCTTTATTGCTGATGATATGGACAACCTGGTGCTGCCTGCCTCGCTCAAACCGCTGCAGCATAAGCTGTTCGGGTTGACGATCAATCCTGAGCGACTGGCGGCCATTCGTGAAGAGCGGCGGGAAAACAGTCGCTATGCGTCAATGCGCCAGTGCCGGATGGAAGTCGCCGAGGTCGAAGCGCTTTACCGCCGTCATCAGATCCCCTGGCTGAACAGTACCAACTACTCGGTTGAAGAAATTGCCACAAAAATCATGGATATAATGGGATTAAGTCGCAGAATGTACTAATACACTAGTACAATACAACAAATTTGGTTATCATAGCTTTGTGATCGAGAGCACATGACCTGCCACGCTTGAATTAAACCCAGATTGGTTTATCGTGATGTGCATCACTTCCCAGCATCTTGACTGGTGAAGCAACAAATTTCTGAGACTTCCATGAATAAGACCGATGAATTGCGTACCGCTCGAATTGAGAGCCTGATTACGCCTGCTGAACTTGCTCAGCGCCACCCCGTATCACCCGACGTTGCGGCCCACGTCACCGCCTCGCGTCAGCGCATTGAAAAGATCCTCAACGGCGAAGACCGCCGTCTGCTGGCTATCGTGGGCCCGTGTTCCATTCACGATCTGGACGCCGCTATAGATTATGCTCGCCGCCTCCAGGTGCTGCGTGAAAAGCATCAGGGCGAGCTGGAAATCGTCATGCGCACCTATTTCGAAAAGCCGCGCACCGTAGTGGGCTGGAAAGGGTTAATTTCCGATCCCGACCTGAACGGCAGCTATCGCGTTAACCACGGTATCGAACAGGCACGTAAGCTCCTGTTACAGGTCAACACGCTGGGCGTACCGACAGCGACCGAATTCCTCGATATGGTGACCGGCCAGTTTATCGCCGATTTAATCAGTTGGGGCGCCATTGGCGCTCGTACCACGGAAAGCCAGATCCACCGTGAAATGGCTTCTGCGCTCTCCTGCCCGGTGGGTTTTAAAAATGGCACTGACGGCAATACCCGCATTGCGGTCGACGCCATCCGTGCGGCTCGCGCCAGCCACATGTTCCTGTCACCGGATAAAAACGGTCAAATGACTATCTATCAGACCAGCGGCAACCCGTATGGCCATATCATCATGCGCGGTGGCAAAAAACCGAACTACCATGCCGACGATATCGCCGCGGCCTGCGACACGCTGCATCAGTTTGACCTGCCGGAGCATCTGGTGGTCGACTTTAGCCACGGCAACTGTCAGAAGCAGCATCGCCGACAACTGGAAGTGTGTGACGATATCTGCCAGCAAATCCGCAATGGTTCTTCGGCGATTGCCGGTATTATGGCGGAAAGTTTCCTGCGTGAAGGGACGCAAAAGATCGTCGCCGACCAGCCATTGACCTACGGTCAGTCGATTACCGATCCCTGCCTGAGTTGGGAAGATACCGAACTGCTGCTGGAAAAACTGGCCGCCGCAGTGGCCACTCGCCTGTAAGCCTCCCCCGCCCACCGCTCTCCGGTGGGCCATTGACCCTACCCGATATAGTGGTAAATAACGCTTGCGGTTGCCTTATTGAATATTGATAATGTTTCTCATTGTTATATTGATTTTCATTATGAAATTAGCAAATGGATAGCTGCGCAAAACTGGAAACCAAGAAGGATAATACCCCGCACCCGCTTCCCGAGGATCGTCGAGTCGACAGCCAGACGCTGTTAGGCAAGGAAGGTCGTTTAATCATTGAACATGGCGAGCAGCGGTATCTGCTGCGGCAAACCCAAGCGGGAAAGCTAATATTAACGAAGTAGCTGCGCCATCGTCATAGCGCAGCCAGAATGAATTAGCTTGAACAGCTGACTTCCAGTCTCTTACCCCAATCTGGCGGACGTCGACCGTAGTCATCATTCCGATCGCGCCACGGATCGCGCAATGCTTCATGCAGGCGATGGAGTTCCTGATAATCGCCTTTCTCCGCTTGCTCTATCGCACGTTGCGCCAACCAGTTTCGCAGGACCATCGCCGGATTGGCGACTTTCATTGCCTGCTGACGCGATGCGTCATCCACTTGCTCCTGCTGTAAACGCGCGCGGTACTGGGTAAACCAGGAATCAAAGGCCGTTCGGTCAATAAATTCATCGCGCAGCGGCGACGCGGCGCTGAGCTGCTCCGTTTCGCTGAGCAGCCGGAAAGTGCGCGTATAGTCGCTCCCTTCTCGCTCCATCAACGCGTACAAGCCGTTAAGCAGGTCGTTGTCGCCCATTTTTTCACTGAACAGCCCGAGTTTCTGGCGCATTCGCTGCCCGTATTCCCGGAAAAGCACCGCCTGATAGCCTTCCAGCGCGGCGTTCAGCGTATCCACGTCAATCCATGGTGACACCGCCTGCGCCAGACGCTGAAGGTTCCACAGACCGACAGCGGGTTGATTATCAAAACGGTAGCGTCCCTGATGATCCGAGTGATTACAGATAAACTCAGGCTGATAGTCATCAAGGAAACCAAACGGGCCGTAGTCAAGCGTCAGCCCCAGAATCGACATGTTGTCGGTATTCATCACACCATGCGCGAAACCAACGGTTTGCCAGCGGGCAATCATCTGCGCCGTGCGCGCCACAACATCCTGGAACCACAGCGCGTAGCGGTCAACCTCCTGCTGTAAGTGCGGCCAGTGATGACGGATCGTAAAGTCCATCAGCGTACGCACGCTGTCGATATCGCGACGATAGTAAAAATGTTCAAAGTGGCCGAATCGGATATGGCTTTCAGCAATACGCATCAGCATCGCGCCAGACTCTACCGTTTCACGGTACACCGGCGTATCACTGGTCACTATCGCCAGCGCCCGCGTCCCCGGAATGCCAAGATAATGCATGGCTTCAGAAGCCAGGCTTTCACGAAGAGTTGAACGTAATACCGCTCGCCCATCGCCCATTCGTGAATACGGCGTGAGTCCGGCCCCCTTAAGATGCCAGTCGACCGTTTTGCCATTTTCTAACTGCTGTTCGCCCATTAAGATCCCGCGCCCGTCGCCCAGCTGCCCTGCCCAGGCCCCAAACTGATGACCGCTGTAAACCTGCGCTAAGGGCGACATACCGGGCAGCAGCGTTTCACCGCCCCAAACGCCAGCGCCGTATTCAGGCGTGAAAAGTGATTCGGGAATAGCGAGATCTTGCGCCAGCGGCGCGTTGTGCCAGATTAGGCGGGCGTTATGCAGCGGCGTCGGCTGTAGCGCAGTGTAAAATCCTGGCAGCTCATCGCGCCAGCGGGTGTTAAATGACAGGTTCATGGTTCCTCCTGCCCGTAGTGTATTGGGTTACTGTACGTTAAACACCCGGGTAAGCGCAGGGTTATTGTTGCACTAATGTTATTAGGGAGGATTCTGCCACCACCGGCCACAGACTGCCAAGCATTCCGCTAAACCCAAAGGATGCTACGCGCTGGCGAGTTTGCTCGTCATCCACGCCGGAGATCATAATGCCCTGGCAGTAAGGTTGGATCTGCGTCACGATCGCGCGCAGAAACGGTTCAAAAGACGCTGATTTTGACTGGCGCTGGACAAAACTTCTATCCAGTACAATACGGGTGAAAAGCCCGGAGAATACCGCGCGGGTTGAGGCATCGCCGGAACCAAAATCGCTAAGCACTAACGGGAAGTGCTGACACAGGTGGGCCAAAGGATGATTTTCATCTACCTGATTGAGGCCGGGATAGCTTTCACTGACGGCCAACTCCAGAAATGGAAAACGCTGAGCGCTGGCGGCGAGCTCGTCGTCGGTAAGCAGCGCCGTAACAAGCCCCGGCGGTGCAGTAATCCACGCTTTGAGGTTGTGCTGGCGAAAGAACAGCTGGCAGTTATTCAACAGCGCCAGTTTTTCCTGAAATAAAGTGATTTCTTGTTGTGGCGCCAGGCGCGGCAGCACCAAACTCGTGGGGATACGTATGTGGTTATCGCGCCCGGTAAATTGGCTGACGACTTTCAGGCCGACAAGATGCCCGTCGCTATTTCTGGCGGGAAGGAAAAACAATTGAGAACAATACGTATTATCCAGCGATACAATCATTGCGACTGCCCTTCACTAAAAGTCATGTCCGGGTTCCTGACGTCACAAAGCAAAAAACCTACGGTAATGAATGCTGCTGTTATTCCTTTCATCGGTTCCTTTTTATTTTATGGTCCGTCACTGGATCGTAATGATTGTAATCGAAAGTAATGGATTAACACAATCAACCTTAAGTTCTATGATCTCGCCTAACAAAATCAGAATAATGTTGGCTATTTATTTAAAACCTTGTCGTCTACAAAAAGAAAAGGAGGCGAAATGCCTCCTTTTCTTTTCGATTAAATTCGCCTGGCCTGCCAGAAATTTTTCCGCCAGTAGACATTATCGAGCGAAGATCTCGTCACCCCCTGGCTGGTGGAGGCATGAATAAACTGGTTGTCGGTATCATAAATCCCCACGTGCAGCCCGCTCTCGCCTGCGCCGGTTTTAAAGAATACCAGGTCTCCAGGCAGTAGATCATCTTTATCTATTTCGGTGCCAATCTTCGCCTGTTGACGCGTTTCACGAGGAAGTTGCATTTCGAATTTATCGCGGAAGGTCATGAGCACAAAAGCGGAACAGTCTACGCCGCGGCGGTTCATTCCACCATAGCGATAAGGCGTACCGTGCCAGTTTTGCAACTGATCGTTTAAGCTGGCGATAACGGTAATTGAATCCGAAAGCCGGGGATTGGGCGGCGGTGCACGATGGCTACTGCACCCTGCTAAAACGAAAGCCACGAGAAAAAGAGTCCAGAAACGCATATCCAGCGAATCCTCAGTTTTTTTATTCAGCCAATAAATTATATCTATTGCGGTTTGGCTGGCAAGCAATCACCGCCATTTCAAGCAGAGTTGGATTAATTTTCGCCGACGTCGTCATAAATGAGCATTTGATGGCCAGCAATATCCAGCCGCTGAAAGCGCATATTATAAGCAGCAGACAAATGCTCTGGCTGCATAACACGCTCGGTCTCACCGCTGGCGATCAAACGCCCCTGGCACAATAGCCAGACTCGCCCAGCATGGCGTAACGTATAGTTCAGATCGTGGCTACTCATCACAATAGCAACGCCCGCCGCTCTCAGTTCTGCCAACAGCTTATCCAGCGCGGCTTGTTGAGCGACATCAAGACTGTTCATCGGCTCATCAAGCAACAGAAGCTGGCCATCAGGATTATCGGCAGGATGAATTTGCAGAATAACGGCTGCCAACCGAACACGCTGCCATTCACCGCCGGAGAGCTGACTAACGTTACGCCCCAGCTTATTACTCAGGTCTAACGCCCTGGCCACGTGAACGGCGAGCGCCGATTGCGGCTCGCCTTGTTGATGCAGCATCAGATATTGCCAGACCGGCATGGCAAAGGGTGGCGTCTGGTGCTGAGAAAGATACGCGCGATGACGTGCCAGCGCATGCGCTGGCCATTCATCCAACGGCTGGGCATTCAGCGTAATGACGCCCTTACCGCCAGTCAGGCCGGCCATTCTGGCCAGCAGCGTGCTCTTACCGGCCCCGTTTGGCCCGACAAGGTGAATAATCTCCCCTGGCTCCACTCTGGCGCTAAACGCCTGAAGGCGGACTCCCTCACCGACATGCTGAAGCTGCATCAGTGGCATCATGGCTGGGCAAGAGCCTGCTTGATGGCCGCGGTCAGGATCGGATCATCCGGCGTCATATCCGGAGAGAAACGGTTGATGATTTGGCCGTCACGGCCAATCAGGAACTTTTCGAAATTCCACAGAATATCACCTGGATGCGCAGGCGCGCGTCCTTTGCTGGCCATCCGTTCATAAAAACCGCTACCTTCCGGCGCTACCGCTTTCGGCGCAAGCCGGGTCAACAGGCTATACAGCGGGTGACGCGTATCACCGTTCACGTCGATTTTGCTGAACAGCGGGAACGTGACCCCGTAGGTCGTACTGCAGAACGTTTTAATCTCTTCTTCGCTCCCCGGCTCCTGGCCCAGGAACTGATTACACGGGAAGCCCAGAACCGTGAAACCTTCGTTCTGCAAAGACGTTTGTAATGCTTCCAGCTGCTCATATTGCGGCGTGAGGCCACATTTAGACGCGACGTTGACAATCAGCAGGACTTTGCCTTTGTAGCCTTCCAGCGTGGTTTTTTCACCGTCGATGGTCGTCACGGGTGTGTTCAGAATGGTGTTTTGCATAGCATCCTCTTTTCAGCGTGTTTGGGTCTTATCGCCCGGTCTTTAATAATAGCCAGATACGCTGGCACGACACCAAAGCTTTTTAATCAGGACGTTGCGTTAGTAACGTCCTGACTTGAGTAACAACCAGATAAACACCGGTGCTCCGAGCGTCGCGGTCACTACGCCAATCGGCAGCTCAGCGGCCGACAGCGCTAACCGCGCAATAATATCGGCAAACAGCAACGTGCTCGCCCCCGCCAGCGCGCAGGCCGGCAGCAGCACGCGATGGTCAGTCAGGCCACACAGGCGCAGCATATGCGGCACCACCAGCCCAATAAAGCCGATAGCCCCTGCCAGCGCCACGCTGACGCCCACCAGCCAGCCGGTGGCCATCACCAGCAGCTTACGCCAGAACGCGATGGGAACGCCCAGTTGACGAGCGGAGGTCTCCCCCAGCGCCAGCAGATTCAACGGCTGAGATTGCGCGCAGAGCCAGACAATGACCGGCACCAGCGCCAGCATCAACCAGATCTGCTGCCAGTCGACGCCGCCAAATCCGCCCATCATCCAGTACATCAGTTGACGAAGATCGAACGACGTCGAGAAATAGACCGCCCACGTCATCAACGCGCTACAGATGATGCCCAGCGCAACGCCTGCCAGCAGCAGGCGGCTGGTCGAGAGATGGCGTCGCGCAAAGCGCATCAGGATGCCGGTTATCACCAGCGCGCCAGCAATAGCTGCCAGCCCAGGCACCCAGCCGGGCAGGCTTCCGTGACTCAGCATAATCACCGCAATAAGCCCCACACCCGCGCCGTTAGAAACACCAAGCAGCCCCGGCTCAGCGAGCGGGTTTTCAAATAACGCCTGCATTACCGCCCCCGACAACGCCAACGCCGCGCCAACCAGCAGCACCGCAACGGTACGTGGCAGGCGAATCTGCCAGATGAACAGCTGCCCTTTCGCCGTGAGCCATTCGCCGGGCGGGATCCATTGGTCGCCCGCGCACAGGCTAATCACCAGCATCGCAAAAAGGGCCAGAGACAATCCGGCAAGCCAGCGACGATGACGCCGCTGCTGTTGATGTACATAAACCTGCATAGTTATCCGTCGCCCGTGGAGAAGCGTTTGATTTTACGGTGACAACGCCGCGCAGAAAAGAAAAAGGCCGCATCAGCGGCCTTTTTAGTTAGATCAGAATTACTCTTCTTTGGGTGTTGCGTTTTCGACCCGGCTTTTTAACTTCTGTCCTGGTCTGAAGGTCACCACACGCCGGGCTGTAATGGGAATATCTTCACCCGTTTTTGGGTTACGCCCCGGGCGTTGATTTTTGTCACGCAGATCAAAGTTGCCAAAACCGGACAGCTTAACCTGCTCACCGTTTTCCAGAGCACGACGGATCTCTTCAAAAAACAGTTCCACCAGTTCTTTGGCATCCCGCTTGCTAAGCCCAAGCTTATCAAACAGATATTCTGACATTTCAGCTTTTGTAAGCGCCATAGGTTCAATCCCTCAATGATGCCTGGAATCGCTCTTTTAATGCCTCTACACATTTGGCGACGGTAGCGGCAATCTCCTCTTCTTCGAGTGTACGGCTGGTATCTTGTAGGATCAGGCTGATAGCAAGGCTCTTATAGCCTTCCGCAACACCCTTACCACGGTACACGTCAAATAAGTTTACGCCAACTACCTGATTTACGCCAACTTTCTTACACTCGTTTAAAATATCCGCTGCCGGCACACTTTCAGCGACCACAACGGCGATGTCACGGCGGTTTGCCGGGAAGCGAGAAACGTCGCGCGCCTGAGGAACCACGCGGTCTGCGAGCTTGTTCCACTCCAGCTCGAACGCCAGCGTACGACCGTTCAGATCCAGTTTACGTTCCAGTTCCGGGTGGATTACGCCAATGAAACCAATGCGTTCTCCACGCAGATAAATCGCCGCAGACTGGCCCGGATGCAGCGCCGGGTTGGCTTCAGCCTTGAATTGAATTTCAGATAATTTACCGGTCAGATCGAGAACGGATTCCAGATCGCCCTTCAAATCATAGAAATCAACGGTCTCTTTTGCCAGATTCCAATGCTCATCGTAGCGGTTACCGCAGATAACGCCACCCAGCATCACATCCTGACGGATACCCAGAGGAGCCTGAGTGTCCGGTACGAAGCGCAGGCCGGTCTCGAAGATACGCACACGGTTCTGCTGGCGGTTCTGGTTGTACACCACCGTCGACAGCAGGCCGGTCAGCAGAGACAGACGCATAGCGGACATTTCGCTGGAAATTGGGCTTGGCAGAATCAGCGCTTCCTCACCCGGGTGAACCAGCTGCTGAACTTTCGGGTCCACGAAGCTGTAGGTGATCACTTCCTGATAGCCTTTATCGTTCAGCATGGTTTTCACACGCTTAAGCGACAGATTGGCTTCTTTATGGCTGCCCATCACCAGACCTGCCTGTACCGGCTCGTTCGGGATGCTGTTATAGCCATAAACGCGCGCCACTTCTTCCACCAGGTCTTCTTCGATTTCCATATCGAAACGCCAGGTTGGCGCAACCGCCTGCCATTGGTTGTCACCGACAGTCACTTCACAGCCCAGGCGCGTCAGAATATCGGTCACCTGCTCATCGGCAATGTGATGACCAATCAGGCGATCCAGCTTGCTACGACGCAGCGTAATCGTCGCACGCTTCGGCAGCGCAGCTTCATGGGTCACATCGATGATTGGGCCCGCTTCACCGCCGCACAGTTCAATCAGCAGCGCGGTAGCACGCTCGATTGCTTTGTACTGCAGTGCCGGATCAACGCCGCGCTCGTAGCGGTGAGAAGCATCGGTGTGCAGACCATGACGGCGCGCGCGGCCGGTGATGGACAGCGGGCTGAAGAAAGCCGATTCCAGCAGCACGTTCTGGGTTTCGTCGTTCACGCCAGAGTGCTCGCCGCCAAAGATACCGGCCATCGCCAGCGCTTTATGATGGTCGGCAATGACCAGGGTATCTGCACTGAGTTTGGCTTCAGAACCGTCCAGCAGAACCAGGGTCTCGCCCTCTTTTGCCATACGCACTTTGATACCGCCTTCGATGCGATCTTTATCGAACGCATGCATTGGCTGACCCAGTTCCAGCAGGACGTAGTTGGTGACGTCAACGACCGCATCAATGGAACGAATACCGCAGCGACGCAGTTTCTCTTTCATCCACAGCGGAGTTGGCGCTTTAACGTTAATCCCCTTCACCACGCGGCCCAAATAGCGCGGGCAGGCATCGGCGGCTTCAACTTCGATTGGCAGCACGTCTGTAATCGTCGCCGCTACTGGCGTGATTTCTGGCGCATTCAGCGGCAGCTTGTTCAGCACCGCAACGTCGCGAGCCACGCCGATGATGCCTAAGCAGTCGGCACGGTTTGGCGTCACGCTGATCTCGATGGTGTTATCGTCCAGCTGCAGATATTCACGGATATCGGTCCCTAACGGCGCATCGGCCGGCAGTTCGATAATGCCGCTATGGTCGTCGGAAATACCCAGCTCGGAGAAAGAGCACAGCATACCTTCAGACGGTTCACCACGCAGTTTTGCCGCCTTAATTTTGAAATCACCCGGCAGCACAGCACCGATGGTCGCCACGGCGACTTTCAGGCCCTGACGGCAGTTCGGCGCGCCACAGACTATATCCAGCAGACGCTCACCGCCCACGTTTACTTTCGTCACGCGCAGTTTGTCGGCGTTCGGATGCTGACCACATTCGACGACTTCACCGACCACTACGCCGTTGAAGCTGCCGGCAACGGCTTCTACACCGTCGACTTCCAGACCTGCCATGGTGATTTGCCCCGACAGCGCTTCGCTGTCGATAGCCGGGTTAACCCATTCGCGTAACCACAGTTCACTGAATTTCATTATGTTGTCCTGCCCTTATTTAAACTGTTTGAGGAAACGCAGATCGTTTTCGAAAAACGCACGTAAATCGGTGACACCGTAACGCAGCATGGTCAGACGCTCCATACCCATACCGAAGGCGAAGCCGGAATACACTTCCGGATCGATGCCTACGTTGCGCAGAACGTTCGGGTGCACCATCCCGCAACCCAGCACTTCCAGCCATTTGCCATTTTTACCCATCACGTCAACTTCAGCAGACGGTTCGGTGAACGGGAAGTAGGACGGGCGGAAACGAATTTGCAGGTCTTCCTCAAAGAAGTTGCGCAGGAAATCGTGCAACGTCCCTTTCAGGTTGGTAAAGCTGATGTTTTTATCAACAATCAGGCCTTCCATCTGATGGAACATTGGGGTGTGCGTCTGATCGTAGTCGTTACGATATACGCGCCCCGGCGCGATGATACGGATTGGCGGCTGCTGCTCCTTCATGGTACGAATCTGTACGCCTGAAGTTTGGGTGCGCAGCAGACGGGTTGCATCGAACCAGAAAGTGTCGTGGTCAGCACGTGCCGGGTGGTGCGTCGGAATATTCAGCGCATCGAAGTTGTGGTAGTCATCTTCGATTTCCGGGCCCGTTGCAACGGTAAAGCCGAGCTCACCGAAGAAACTTTCAATACGGTCAATGGTGCGCGTTACCGGGTGTAAGCCCCCGTTTTCAATACGACGCCCCGGCAGGGAGATATCAATGGTCTCTGCGGCCAGACGAGCGTTCAGCGCAGCGTTTTCTAAATCGGCTTTACGCGCGTTCAGTGCCTGCTGTACCTGCTCTTTCGCTTCGTTAATGACCGCACCGGCAGCCGGACGCTCTTCTGGCGGCAGGTCACGCAGTGTGGTCATCTGAAGGGTCAGATGCCCTTTCTTACCCAGATATTCGACGCGGACATTGTCTAACGCGGCAACATCTGAAGCCTGGTTAATGGCTGCCTTGGCACTGGCAACCAGCTCTGCGAGATGTGACATGGTTTTCCTCATTATGTCGGTGCAGACACCGGTTTGGTGGACTTAATCTCGAATTCAGATACAAAAAAAGCCTCCAGATGGAGGCTTATTGGCGCTGATTTTTCGTTTCTTCTTTCACGCGCAAGCCTCCTGAGTTCAGGTGCTAAAGTAAAAGAAGAAGCGGAAAATAGCAGCATTCATGCTTGCGTTACCTTGTGTGGTAAGGATCGTAACGCCTTTATTGAAAGGGCTACGGGAATAAATGTCAACGTTTTGATGCGATTAAAACGAAAAGAGGGAGACTAGCTCCCTCTTTCAACTGGCTTATGCCAGTGCTGCTTTCGCTTTTTCGACCAGAGCGGTGAACGCTACTTTGTCGAATACTGCGATGTCAGCCAGGATCTTACGGTCGATTTCAACAGAGGCTTTTTTCAGGCCGTTGATGAATTTGCTGTAAGAAATACCGTTCTGACGTGCTGCTGCGTTGATACGCGCAATCCACAGTTGACGGAACTGACGCTTACGCTGACGACGGTCACGGTAAGCGTACTGACCAGCCTTGATAACAGCCTGGAAGGCAACGCGGTATACGCGAGAACGCGCACCGTAGTAGCCTTTAGCTTGTTTCAAAATTTTCTTGTGACGTGCACGTGCAATTACACCACGTTTTACGCGAGCCATATGTGCTCTCCTGTATCTATATTCTTAGTAAAAAAATTAAACGTTAACGGCTTATGCGTACGGCAGGCACGCGATAACCAGACCCAGATCGCCTTTAGAAACAAGGCCTTTTGGACGCAGGTGACGTTTACGTTTAGTAGATTTTTTGGTCAGAATATGACGCAGGTTTGCGTGCTTACGCTTAAATCCACCACCACCGGTTTTTTTGAAGCGCTTAGCAGCACCGCGTACGGTCTTAATTTTTGGCATCTTAATAACTTCCACTTCGCATTGTTAAATAAACGAAACATAGGCGAACAAAACCT
>ERZ1026892.3-NODE-3-length-125643-cov-14.681562_pt1 | contig 125643 bp, 109 predicted proteins | sample MGYA00380176_ERZ1026892 | MGnify/ENA primary metagenome ERZ1026892 (study PRJEB33269, sample SAMEA4719812) | human gut metagenome | biome: human-associated habitat; feature: organic feature; material: feces | place: Cameroon | collected 2013-10 ... | reverse complement strand
CCAGATGTTTACCCACGAAGCCGCTCAAGTCATGTTTATCAAAGTTGCTCATAATCAAATCTCCTTGTGTCGATGCAGAGATCATATTGCTTTAAAAAATAAATGAATAACGCTATGTTTGGATTAAATTCATCTAATTTTTAAATAAATCATGCACAAAACCACCCTTGAACAGTGGGCGCTACTGGAAAAGGTAGTCGAACTAGGCAGTTTTGCGAAAGCCGCGGAGGAGACGCACCGCAGCCAGTCTTCGGTCAGCTATAACCTGTCGCTACTGCAGGAGCGGCTGGGTGTGGCCTTGCTGGTCCCCGAAGGGCGTCGCGCGGTGCTGACCCCGGCGGGCGAGCTGCTGCTGGGCCAGGTGAAACCGTTGCTCAAAGCCTTTGCCTGGGTAGAAAGCCGGGCCGCCACGCTACGTGAAGGCACGCGCACGCGGCTGGATTTGGTGGTCGACAGCATTTTCCCGCGCCAGAGACTGTTCGCCATTCTGCGCCAGTTTCAGCAGCGCTACCCGCAAACGCAGGTACGGCTAACCGAGGTGCTGGAGAACGCCAACGACACCGACAACGTGCAGGCAGAAGCGGACGTGATGGTGCTTACGCGCCGTCAGGATATTACCGGACGCGGGGAATGGTTGATGAATATCGATTTTGTCGCCGTCGCGCATCGGGATCATCCTCTATTTCAGCAGGCAGGCCCGCTTAGCGATGAAGAGTTGCGCCCCTGGCCGCTGATCCGCATTGCCGACAGCGATAGCAGCCGGCAGGAGACGCACGATGCGTGGACCTTCTCGACGATTGACGCCGCCATTGATGCCGTGCTGTATCAGGTGGGGTATGGCTGGCTGCCGGAAGAGAGAATTCAGGAGGAGCTGGCGCAGGGGATATTAAAGCCGCTGCCGCTAAATCATGGCGTACGCCGGGCGACGCCGCTACATTTGATCGTCAAACGGGATTTAGCCCCGCTCGACGAACAGGTGGAGACGCTGCTGACGCTGTTTAGCCAGCAGCATTAATTTACTCCGCCAGCGCCTGCGCACAAGCCCAGGCGCTCGACCACGCCCACTGGAAGTTATAGCCCCCCAGCCAGCCGGTAACGTCCATCACTTCCCCGATAAAGTACAGGCCCGGCGCTTTCTTCGCTTCCATGGTACGCGAAGAGAGCTCGTTGGTGTCCACACCGCCGAGGGTTACTTCCGCCGTACGGTAGCCTTCGGTGCCGTTCGGCTGAACGCGCCAGTTTGTCAGCGTCTCAACCAGCGTCTGTTGCTCGCGCACGTTAAGCTGCTTGAGGGTCACGTCGGGGACCTGGCCCAACTGTTGCAGACACTCCACCAGACGCTTCGGCAGCTGCATCGCCAGCGTATTTTTCAGGCTCTGGTTCGGGTGCTCGGCGCGCTGCGCATCAAGGAAGTCCGCGAGATCGATGTCCGGCAGCAGATTGATGGTGACGAACTCGCCTGCCTGCCAATAGCTCGAGATTTGCAGCACTGCCGGGCCAGACAGGCCGCGGTGGGTGAAAAGCAGACTTTCGCGGAATACCGTGCCGTCTTCAGCGGTAATCACCGACAGGACGGAGACGCCGGACAACACCTGAAACTGCTCCAGCATCGGCTTATGCAGGGTGAAAGGCACCAGCCCGGCGCGGGTCGGCAGCACCTTCAGACCGAACTGTTCGGCAATTTTGTAGCCGAAAGGCGAAGCGCCCAGCCCCGGCATCGACAGGCCGCCGCTGGCGATCACCAGTTTATCGGCTGCCACAGTATCGCCGTTGAGCTGTAAGGTGTAGCCCTGCTCGTCACGGGCGACGTTGAGGATTTCGCTGCGCAGACGCATCGTGACGTTGCCCTTCTCGCATTCCGCCACCAGCATCGCGACAATCTGCTCGGCAGAATCATCGCAGAAGAGTTGACCGAGGGTCTTTTCATGCCAGGCAATGCCGTGCTTGCCGACCATGTCGATAAAGTCCCACTGGGTATAACGCGCGAGGGCAGATTTACAAAAATGCGGGTTTTGGCTGAGATAGGCCGCGGGTTCGACATAAAGGTTAGTAAAATTACAGCGGCCACCGCCGGACATCAGGATTTTACGCCCCGGTTTTTTACCGTTATCCAACAGCAACACGCGGCGGCCTGCCTGCCCGGCCATGGCTGCACAAAACATTCCTGCCGCTCCGGCACCCACTACAATGGCATCAAACCTTTCCACGCACTATCCTCAACATAGGTATTGTCGGGAAGTGTAAATTTTTCATGGATGTCATACCAGTGAAATCTCGACAAAGCCGACTTATCTGATTGATACAAAGGAAATATTTATTTTCAACCATTTAACGAATACGGATAAATATCAAAAAAAGTCGAGATTTCACTTTGCCCGCGCCGCCAATGTCCCTGATAATGCCGCGCGTTCATGTCCTCAAAATGGCGTAACGTCCTATGTTACATTTGTTTGCTGGCCTGGATTTACATACCGGGCTGTTGTTAGTTCTGGCGCTGGTGTTTGTTCTGTTCTACGAAGCGATTAACGGCTTCCACGATACGGCGAACGCTGTTGCCACCGTAATTTATACCCGTGCCATGCGCTCACAGCTTGCTGTTGCGATGGCGGCGATCTTTAACTTCCTCGGCGTTCTATTGGGCGGTCTGAGCGTAGCCTATGCGATTGTGCATATGCTGCCGACGGATCTTCTACTCAATATGGGCTCCGCGCACGGCCTCGCCATGGTCTTTTCCATGCTGCTGGCGGCCATCATCTGGAACCTCGGCACCTGGTATTTCGGTCTGCCTGCTTCCAGCTCCCACACGCTGATCGGCGCGATTATCGGTATTGGTTTAACCAATGCGTTGATGACCGGCACCTCAGTGGTTGAGGCGCTCAACATCCCGAAAGTGATTAACATTTTCGCTTCGTTGATTATCTCACCTATCGTGGGTCTGGTTGTCGCTGGCGGCCTGATTTTCCTGCTGCGCCGTTACTGGAGCGGTACTAAAAAACGCGCCCGTATCCACCTGACCCCTGCTGAACGTGAAAAGAAAGACGGTAAGAAAAAGCCGCCGTTCTGGACGCGTATCGCTCTGATTCTCTCCGCCATTGGCGTGGCGTTCTCCCACGGCGCCAACGACGGTCAGAAAGGCATTGGTCTGGTCATGCTGGTCCTGATTGGCGTCGCTCCGGCAGGTTTCGTAGTCAATATGAACGCTTCCGGCTACGAAATCACCCGTACCCGCGATGCGGTCAACAACGTTGAAACCTTCTTCCAGCAGCGCCCAGATTTGCTGCTGAAAGTGGCAAGCAACGCTGAAAAGCTGACCCCGGAAGCCGAGGCCGCCGTTGAGTTTCACTGCCATCCGGCGAACACCATCAACGCGCTTGATCGCGCTAAAGCGATGCTGACCAACGTTGAGAGCTATGACAGCCTCTCCGTAGAACAGCGTGGCCAGCTGCGTCGTATCATGCTCTGCATCTCTGACACCACCGATAAAGTGGCGAAGATGCCGGAAGTCAGCGGCGATGACCAACGTCTGTTGAAGAAACTGAAAACCGACATGCTGAGCACCATCGAGTACGCGCCAGTCTGGATTATCATGGCCGTCGCGCTGGCTCTGGGTATCGGTACAATGATCGGCTGGCGTCGCGTAGCGACCACCATCGGTGAGAAAATCGGTAAGAAGGGCATGACCTACGCCCAGGGGATGGCAGCGCAGATGACCTCTGCGGTCTCCATCGGTCTGGCAAGCTATACAGGGATGCCGGTATCCACCACCCACGTCCTGTCGTCTTCCGTGGCGGGGACCATGGTCGTTGACGGCGGCGGTCTGCAACGAAAAACCGTGACCAATATCCTGATGGCCTGGGTCTTCACGCTGCCAGCATCGATCCTGCTGTCCGGCGTGCTGTACTGGCTGTCTCTGAAGCTTATCTAAGCGCGTTTGGCACAAACAGAAAACGGGTCAGGAAACTGGCCCGTTTTTTTTACTCAGTGCCAAATCATCAGGGCAATTAAGCTAATCACCACCAGGCCACACAGCGAACTGGTCAAAATAAACTGACGACGGACCCGGTCACAGCGGCGAATAAACTCATCATCATGATGATCGCGATACCGCTGCCCGTAGATATACCAGACCAGGCGTATTTGTTTACCCGGCTGACCGTGCGAGGTAAAGAAACCACCGCCGTCAACATACTGATAAAGCAAGGGATCGCAACCACGTAGTACAACCAATAATGCACGCAACGATGAAAAGTAACGTGCCATATTTACCACACAAACGACACACAGGGCCCAAAACAGCGCAATCGTGCTGATCATAACTCCTCCCCGGCGACCAGTCCTCGGAGACCCCAGGACATCTCGCTCCCCAATAACCCACCAACACCTCAGTAAAAGAGTGCGATTCAGATCACGTTTATTTATCCGAACGGCTCATTAAATAGTGTAGGAGATCAGTTAAATTTTTTACCACAAGGTTAATCGTTATCAATACGTAAGATGGAAAAATTTGTTTAACTAATTGGCGAACCGGATGCATTGACGGCGCCTCAAGGCCGCTATAAGGTAGAAATATCTTCTACAATTAGGTCTTTAAGGGCAAACCCCGCGCAAGTCGCACGCAGGACGCGGGCAAGGGACAGCGCATGGGCTGTCTGGTCCAACAGTCATCGACAACTTTATGGAAGGAGTAACACTATGGCTTACAAACACATTTTGATCGCGGTCGACCTTTCCCCAGAGAGCAAAGTTCTGGTGGAAAAAGCGGTATCAATGGCTCGCCCCTACAATGCAAAAGTTTCGCTGATTCACGTCGACGTAAACTATTCCGATCTCTACACCGGGCTGATTGACGTGAATCTTGGCGATATGCAAAAGCGCATCTCCGAAGAGACCCATCACGCACTGACTGAACTGTCCACCAACGCGGGTTACCCAATCACCGAAACCCTGAGCGGCAGCGGCGACCTGGGCCAGGTGCTGGTTGATGCGATTAAGAAATACGATATGGACCTGGTCGTCTGTGGTCATCACCAGGACTTCTGGAGCAAGCTGATGTCGTCTGCACGTCAGCTCATCAACACGGTCCACGTCGATATGCTGATCGTTCCGCTGCGCGACGACGAAGAAGAATAACTCTCGCGTTGAGCATCGTGAAACGCCTGCGCAAGCAGGCGTTTTTATTTCTCGCCTTTACGCCCGGCAATCCACTCCTGCACTTCCACCACGAAAGTGTCCGGCGCTTTGCGGTACATCTTACGCGCCAGATCGAGAATCGTATGCTGGCCGAGCGCTTCTTCCATTCGCTGCTGCGCCATATCCATCACCGAACGCACACCGCAAATGCCTTCACAGGCCCACTCCGGCGGCTGCTCATCAAAGACCGCGAGGCGCTGACGAATTTCCCGGCACTCAAAGATGCGCTTATCGCCGTCGATTGCGTTGACCACGTCCAGCACCGTAATGTCTTCAGCCGGTTTCGCCAGCTGAAAACCGCCGCCCTTCCCTTCGATGCTGCGCACCAGCCCGGCCTTCGACAGGCGAGTAAAGATTTTGGCCAGATAGTCATAGGGCACGCTCTGCAGCTCGGCGATTTCGCGCACGCTCATATCGCGTGTGTCACCTTTGCTGTCCACCATGCACATCAGGCTATGAATGCCGTACTCAACCCCGGAACTGTAGAATGCCATTGCCTTATCTCAGCCAAAATGAATCTGAGTTTATTGTAGCTTTTTCGCACCACGCATTCCAGATGCCGCATATAATCCGCAAAATGATTAAAATTTAAAATCATATTTATCAAAATGATAAAAGCAAACGGCACATTTAGATATGCAGTACGACCCAAATCTCATTGCAATCCTTAACTACGACCAATAAAATCCGAGTAAATTAATCGTAGCCATCAGTGAGACAAACCTAATGCGTAAACAAATTCTGATCGTCGGTGCCGGCTTTGCCGGGATGTGGGCAGCCCTGAGCGCCGCGCGTCTGGCAGATAAAAACCAGCAGTCCATTGATATTACGGTGATTGCGCCACAGCCAGAGCTGCGCGTTCGCCCGCGTTTTTATGAAAGCCATGTCCAGACGCTGGTTTCCCCACTGATGCCGCTGTTCGACGTCACTGGCGTTAATTTCCTGCGCGGCACCGTTGAGCAGATCCTTCCGGCCTCTAAAGAAGTGAGCTGGAAAAACGAGAACGGCGAAGTGCGCCTGCGCCGCTACGACCGTCTGGTGCTTGCCAGCGGCAGCCACGTAAACCGCGATATCGTTTCCGGTACCGCGGAGCACGCGTTTGACCTCGACCAGTTGGAAAGCGCGGCAGTGCTTGAGCAGCATCTGAAAGATCTGGTTGGACAGCCTGAGAGCGACGCGCGTAACACCGTGGTAGTGTGCGGCGGTGGTTTTACCGGCATTGAAATGGCGCTGGAGCTTCCTGGCCGCCTGCGCAAGATTCTGGGAGATGATTCTAAGACCAAAGTTGTCGTAGTTGAGCGCGGCGCGCAGCCGGGCGGCCGCTGGAGCCGGGAATTACGTGACGTCATTATCGAAGCCTCTGCAGAGCTGGGCGTCGAGTGGCTGGTGAATGCGGAAGTAGAAAGTGTGGATGCGTCTGGCGTCACGCTGAAAGACGGGCAGGTTATCGCTTCACAGACGGTTATCTGGACCGTCGGCGTCCAGGCGAACAACCTGACCACCCAGATTGATGCCCCACGCGATCGCCAGGGACGCCTGCACGTGAATGAGAACCTCCAGGTGCTGGGCCATGAGGATATCTACGCCACCGGCGACGTCGCCTATGCGGCTACCGATGACAAAGGCAACCACGCGCTGATGACCTGCCAGCACGCCATTCTGTTGGGGAAATTTGCCGGTAACAACGCGGCGGCGAGCTTGCTGGACGTCGCGCCGCTGCCGTATCGCCAGGAGATGTACGTTACCTGTCTGGATCTCGGTGCGTGGGGCGCGGTGTACACCGAAGGATGGGATCAGCAGGTGAAGTTGACGCGTGAAGAGGCAAAGAAGCTGAAGGTGTCGATTGTCAGCGAGCTAATCTACCCGCCAAAAGCGGATCGTGCAGTGGCGTTTGAGATTGCGGACCCGCTAGCGCCGTTTGTTTAGTCGGCAACACCTTCTCTGGGCCACCGCGCGAAACGTAGGCCTGATAAGCGCAGCGCCATCAGGCAAGGTAAACCACTGCACCATGCCGGATGGCGGCTAACGCCTTATCCGGCCTACGCCGTCCCGGCATAAATATCAAACCGATGCCCTTTGGTCACCACCGCGTTAGGCGTGGCCACGTCCGCCAGCGGCGGCGCGTAGTCCGGGCGCTTCACCACCACGCGTTTGGTGGCTAACCGGCGCGCGGGTTCAAGCAGGCCATCCGCATCGAGATCCGGCCCCACCAGCGACTGAAATACGCGCATCTCTTTTTTCACCAGCGCGCTTTTCTGCTTATGTGGGAACATCGGGTCGAGATACACCACCTGCGGGCGCGGCGTAATATCGGTTAACGCGGTCAGACTCGAGGCGTGAATCAGCTGTAAACGTTCCTGCAACCACGGGCCAATTTCCGCATCGGCATAGCCACGCGCCAGGCCGTCGTCGAGCAGCGCGGCAACCACCGGATTACGCTCCAGCATCCGCACGCGGCAGCCGACGGAGGCCAGTACAAACGCATCGCGCCCCAGCCCGGCGGTGGCATCAACCACGTCCGGCAGGTAATCGCCTTTGATGCCGACGGCTTTCGCCACCGCTTCGCCGCGACCGCCACCAAACTTGCGCCGGTGCGCCATCGCCCCGCCGACAAAATCGACAAAGATGCCGCCAAGCTTCGGCTCGTCGCGTTTACGCAGCTCCAGATGTTCCGGCGTCATCACCAGCGCCATCAGGTTGTCGTCATCGTGCTCAAGCCCCCAGCGGGAGGCCAGAACAGATAAGGCGCCGTCTCCGGCGCCCGTTTCATCCAGTAAACAAATTTTCACGCGAACAATCAGCCCTTGATGCCGTAATGCGCCAGCATGGCGTCGAGCTGAGGTTCGCGGCCGCGGAAGCGTTTGAACAGCGCCATCGGCTCTTCGGAGCCCCCGCGGGTCAGGATGTTATCAAGGAACGACTGACCGGTTTCACGGTTGAAAATACCTTCTTCCTCAAAGCGAGAAAACGCATCCGCCGCCAGCACGTCGGCCCACAGGTAGCTGTAGTAGCCCGCCGCGTAGCCGCCGGCAAAAATGTGGCTGAAGGCGTGCGGGAAGCGGCCCCAGGTTGGGCCCGGCACCACGGCGACCTGTTTCTTAATTTCCGCCAGCGTCTCAAGGACTTTCGCCCCCTGCTCCGGGTTGTACTGCGCGTGCAGGCGGAAGTCGAACAGGCCGAACTCCAGTTGACGCAGGATAAACAGCGCCGCCTGGTAGTTTTTCGCCGCCAGCATTTTATCCAGCAGTTCCTTCGGCAGCGGTTCGCCGGTTTCATAGTGGCCGGAGATAAACGCCAGCGCTTCCGGCTCCCAGCACCAGTTTTCCATAAACTGGCTCGGCAGTTCGACCGCATCCCACGGCACGCCGCTGATACCGGAAACACCGGCAGTTTCGATGCGGGTCAGCATGTGATGCAGGCCATGACCAAATTCGTGGAACAGGGTGATCACTTCGTCATGGGTAAACAGCGCCGGTTTGCCGTTCACCGGACGGTTAAAGTTACAGGTCAGATAGGCGACCGGTTTTTGCAGCGTGCCGTCGGTTTTGCGCATCTGGCCGACGCAGTCGTCCATCCACGCCCCGCCGCGTTTGTGTTCGCGGGCGTACAGGTCGAGGTAGAAACTACCGCGTAGTTCGTTGCTTTCGTCATACAGTTCGAAGAAGCGCACTTCCGGATTCCACACGTCAACGTCGGTACGCTCTTTCGCGGTGATGCCGTAAATACGTTTTACCACTTCAAACAGGCCGTTAACGGCTTTGTTTTCCGGGAAGTACGGGCGTAGCTGTTCGTCGCTGATGCTGTACAGATGCTGTTTTTGTTTCTCGCTGTAGTACGCGATATCCCACGGCTGCAGCTCATCAACGCCAAATTCGGCTTTGGCAAAGGCGCGCAGCTGGGCCAACTCTTTTTCACCCTGCGGACGGGCGCGTTTCGCCAGATCGGTCAGGAAGTCGAGCACCTGCTGCGGGTTTTCCGCCATTTTGGTGGCCAGAGATTTAAAGGCGTAGCTTTCGAAGCCCAGCAGCTGTGCCAGTTCATGGCGCAGCGCAAGAATCTCTTCCATCACCGGGGTGTTGTCCCACTTACCGGCGTTCGGCCCCTGGTCGGAAGCGCGAGTGGAGTAGGCGCGATACAGCTCTTCACGCAGAGCCTGGTTGTCACAATAGGTCATTACCGGCAGGTAGCTCGGGATATCCAGGGTCAGCAGGTAACCTTCCTGCTCTTTAGCTTCGGCCTGGGCCTTCGCTGCCGCCAGCGCGCTTTCCGGCATCCCGGCCAGCTCGCTTTCGTCCGTCACCAGCTTGCTCCAGCCCATGGTGGCGTCGAGCACGTTGTTGCTGTACTGGTTGCCCAGCTCGGACAAACGGGTGGCGATTTCGCCGTAGCGCTGCTGTTTCTCTTTCGGCAGGCCGATCCCGGACAGCTCGAAATCACGCAGCGCGTTATCAACCGCTTTTTTCTGCGCCACGCTCAGGGTGGCGTAGTTGTCGCCGTCGCGCAGGTCGCGGTAAGCCTTGTACAGCCCCTCATGCTGGCCAACCCAGGTGCTGTATTCCGACAGCAGCGGCAGCGTCTGCTCGTAGGCTTCACGCAGTTCCGGGCTGTTTTTGACCGAGTTTAAGTGGCTAACTGGCGAGAAAATACGCCCCAGGACATCGTCCACTTCTGCCAGCGGCTGGCAGAGGTTTTCCCAGCTATACGGCGCGCCCTGTGCGACTACGCGCTCCACATTCTCGCGACAGTCGTTCAGTGCCTGAGTGACAGCAGGGACAACATGTTCGGGCTGAATCTGGGAAAATGGCGGTAGTTCGAAAGGGGTCAGTAATGGATTGGTCATTAGCACGGTCCTGTTGAAGTGTGGATAAAACGCGCGACAGGCGCTTTTCGCGATTTAGACAATATGGAGGCGAGTGACATAAAATTCAATCACGTGTAGCTATCATTATAGCGCCAGCATCCAGTGCTGACGCGATTATGCTTACGCCACCGACGCTGACTTAATTAGCGAATATCGCCTTCTGTATAGGGAACGTGGCGGCATCCAGCACCAGAGTGAGTGGCAATAGCCCTTGGCCCAACGCAGCCATAGAAACACCGTTTTTATACTCGTAGAACTCAACGTTGAATGGATGATGGAAAGACAACTGCTGTGCAGCACTCTGATCTTTATTTTTCTCATGGATAGTCCCTGCCAGATCGTTGACAAATAAAGATAATATGCAGAGTGAACCGCTATTTTTACACCTAAATCCATAACCCATCGCAGCATCTTTATCTTTTTGATTTGTCCACGCGTAGGTTAAATTAATCCAACCTATGAATATATTATCCTCCTTATCGATCCGAAACTGGACATCGTTTTGTATAGTAATATTTTCCCGGTGAATAACAGGATCTTTTAATAATGCGACGACTTTATCGCCTCCCTGAGTCAGCAAATAGTCATAATTCTTACCCACAAACACCCATCCCGTTTTCCCATTACTGTCTTTACCTAAAGACAACCCGGTAACGGTATCTGATTTCCAGGTGGATTTATGTCCACTACTTCCCCCTGTAGCCGTAAGCAAACCATATGAAATACAGCTAGATAGAGAACAGCAAACCAGTGAGACGCACAACGCACGAACAACACATTTTCCATAATGGAACATGAAGGAATTCCCTCTCTCTTTTATAAAGACCGCCGTTTTAACGGATAAAAAAGAGTAAAACCATTATCATCATCATAAAAAAAAATACTTTCAGAATAAATAACGCCAGGATAAGTAAGCGCTAAACCCAGGTACGCTTGTATGTACGCGTTTCTTCAGTCATAGTTTTAGCGCCAAAATGCAGGGATTGCATATGACCGTGTTATTGCCGATTATCGTACTGATATTTACTGTTTTCTTTATTTTTCCCACCCGAAAATTTTTTTATCGGAGTAACCATCCCGATCAGAAAGATGGGCGTAAATTAATTTCATCCTCTTCGTTGATGCTGCAAAAATTTGGCCGTTCTCGCGGCTACAAAGCGGATTACTACTTTGACGCGCAGAACCTCTATGAGGTCATAGACAGCATCACCTCAACAATACCGCTCGCCAGTATTGTTGAGGTGAAACGAGGAACTACGCGAATCGGTAACCGTTCAGTCTGGTCGGTCGATTGGCTAATAGAAGGACAGCGCAAACAGACTCGCTTCCTGCATAACTACACCCTGTTTAATCCAAGCTTTGCCACATTCCTTGACGCCGTGAAACAGGCTAACCCAAGCGCCAGGGTCAGTCGGTTGACGTTGTTTATACTCTGACTCCACAGCCTACTTGTTTTTCCTCCTGGCTAACGGCGATAAAAGCGCGGGAGCGGTAATCTCTACGGATCTGCGGTAAACTATCGGTTATCTTGTTTAATTCCCGGAATATCCGCATCCATGCTCAGTTATCGCCACAGCTTTCACGCAGGCAACCACGCCGACGTCCTCAAACACACCGTTCAGAGTCTGATCATTGAATCACTGAAAGAGAAAGAGAAGCCGTTTCTCTATCTGGACACCCACGCTGGCGCAGGCCGCTATCAGCTGAGCGGCGAGCATGCCGAAAAGACCGGGGAATACCTGGAAGGCATCGCCCGCATCTGGCAACAGGACGATCTGCCTGAAGAGCTGGTGCCGTATATTTCGGTGGTTGAGCACTTCAACCGCAGCGGCCAACTGCGTTACTACCCTGGTTCTCCGCTGATTGCCCGCCAGCTGCTGCGTGAGCAGGACAGCCTGCAAATGACCGAGCTGCACCCGAGCGACTTCCCGCTGCTGCGTTCTGAATTCCAGAAAGATAACCGCGCCCGCGTAGAACGCGCCGACGGCTACCAGCAGCTCAAGGCGAAGCTGCCGCCAGCCTCCCGCCGCGGCTTGATTCTGATCGACCCGCCGTACGAAATTAAAACCGACTATCAGGCAGTAGTGAGCGGCATCAGCGAAGGCTACAAGCGTTTTGCTACCGGCACCTATGCGCTGTGGTACCCGGTGGTGCTGCGTCAGCAAATTAAACGCATGATCCACGACCTCGAAGCGACCGGCATTCGCAAAATTCTGCAAATTGAGCTGGCGGTTCGTCCGGACAGCGACCAGCGCGGCATGACCGCCTCCGGTATGATCGTCATCAACCCGCCGTGGAAGCTGGAAGCACAAATGAACAACGTGCTGCCGTGGCTGCACAGCAAGCTGGTTCCAACAGGCATCGGTCATACGCTGGTGAACTGGATCGTGCCGGAGTAATCGCAGGCATCGGTGGAACCTATCAGTTTCAGGTATACAATCGCGAGTATTTTGGCGGGGAGCATGAGGCTCACCCGCTCAACATTGAACGTTTGAGGAGCGGCCATGACCAAACATTACGACTACATCGCCATTGGCGGCGGCAGCGGCGGTATCGCCTCAATCAACCGTGCGGCCATGTACGGCCAGAAGTGCGCGCTGATTGAAGCCAAAGATCTGGGCGGTACCTGCGTTAACGTCGGCTGCGTGCCGAAAAAAGTGATGTGGCATGCCGCGCAGATTCGCGAAGCGATTCATATGTATGGCCCGGACTACGGTTTCGACACCACCATCAATAACTTTGATTGGGACAAACTGGTTGCCAGCCGCACCGCGTACATTGACCGTATCCATACCTCTTACGACAACGTGCTGGGTAAGAATAAAGTTGATGTGATCAAAGGCTTTGCGCGCTTCGTCGATGCCAAAACCATCGAAGTGAACGGCGAGACGATCACTGCCGATCATATCCTGATCGCCACCGGCGGCCGCCCAAGCCATCCGAACATTCCGGGCGTGGAATACGGTATCGACTCCGACGGTTTCTTCGAACTCCCGGCGCTGCCGAAGCGCGTGGCCGTAGTCGGCGCAGGCTATATCGCCGTTGAGCTGGCGGGCGTCATTAACGGTCTGGGCGCGGAAACCCACCTGTTCGTGCGTAAACACGCGCCGCTGCGTAGTTTCGACCCGTTAATCGTCGAGACGCTGGTTGAGGTGATGAACGCCGAAGGCCCGCAGTTGCACACCAACGCCATTCCAAAAGCGGTGGTCAAGAATGCCGACGGCAGCCTGACGCTGGAGCTGGAAGACGGCCGCAGCCAGACCGTCGATTGCCTGATTTGGGCGATTGGCCGCGAACCGGCTACCGATAACTTCAACCTCGCGGCAACCGGCGTGAAAACCAACGATAAAGGCTATATCGTCGTTGATAAATTCCAGAATACCAACGTGCCGGGCATTTATGCCGTGGGTGATAACACCGGCGCCGTTGAGCTGACGCCGGTCGCGGTCGCCGCTGGCCGTCGTCTGTCTGAGCGTCTGTTTAACAACAAGCCAGACGAGCATCTGGACTACAGCAATATCCCGACCGTGGTCTTCAGCCATCCGCCGATCGGCACCGTTGGCTTAACCGAGCCGCAGGCGCGTGAGCAGTACGGCGATGATGCCGTGAAGGTCTATAAATCCTCCTTCACCGCCATGTACACCGCCGTCACCTCTCACCGTCAGCCATGCCGTATGAAGCTGGTCTGCGTTGGCCCGGAAGAGAAAATTGTCGGTATTCACGGCATCGGCTTCGGCATGGATGAAATTCTGCAAGGCTTCGCCGTGGCGCTGAAAATGGGCGCGACCAAGAAAGACTTCGACAATACCGTGGCGATTCACCCTACTGCCGCGGAAGAGTTTGTCACTATGCGCTAAGGCGCGTGGCCCGAACGACAAAAGCCAGACGAAAGTCTGGCTTTTTTTATGACGCGTCATCGGGAAGCGCCGATAATCAGAATCGCCAGCTTACCCCGGTCAGCAGCGTAAAGCTGTCATCTCTGTCGACCATCGGGCTGTTTTTAATTTCATCCGGCAACACGCTATAACTGGCGTTGGCCAACAGCATCAGGTTGCGGGTCAGCGGGTATTTCAACGTCAGCCCCACGTACGGCATCCAGCTATCCCCGGGCGATCGCGCCGCCAAACCGCTACGGCGGGATTCAGCCCCCGACACGCCATAGTAGTAACGGTTAAAGCTGTCATCATAGTAATAGACGCCCACGGCAGGCGTAATAGACAGAGCCCCTAACGGCAACACGCGGAACCAGGACAGTTCGCCCACCCAACCGTTGCTGTTATCCAGCACATCCGCTGCCGCGGATAGCTTCAGGCTCCCCCACTTCTCATGGTGATACCATGCCGCACCGGCCATCGCAGTACTGTTACGCTTGTCCAACTGCTTCATGGCGCGATCGTCGTTATCCGACGGGTCAAACGTCAGCGGCAGCCATGATGCCGTCAGGCTAACTTCGTCACGTTTGTTTTTAAACAACGCGTAGCCCAATGTGGTCTGACGAATATAAAAAGAATTACCTTCGTAATTTATAATGGGTACCGCATGGGTATTTTCATTATATCCGCGATAAACCGACTCATTATATATTACACCCGCCCCGACAGATAAATCTCCCGCCGTGGCATCCGCGATAAATGAGAGCGACAGAAGCAGCATCGCCGTACGCTTAATTGACATTCCTGAGGTTCCAACCTAATATCATATCCTGATAGCAAATATGATAATGGTCGTATTTATATCGCTGCAATCTCAATATTTATATAGTACTATATCAACTTATATATACAGAGCCAGGTGATGAAAAAACTCCAGATTAAACCACAGGAATTAAAAATAATTTCGGTGATTGCAGCCAGCGAAAACGTCAGCCATGCCGCCACTATACTCGGGATGGCGCAGGCCAACGTAAGCAAGTATCTTGCTGATGTTGAATCAAAAATTGGTTTAAAGATCTTTGAGCGCACTTCCCGAAAGCTGTCGTTAACGCGTTTTGGCGAGTCATTGCTGCCCTACGTCAACGACCTGTTGGAGAAGGAAAATCAGCTGAATAATTTCATCTCTGATTATAAGCATGAGAAAAATGGCCGCGTCACCATTTACTCGCCAACGATGATTAACGCCTATTTAGCGAAAAATGTGGTCAACACAATTAAAGATATTGGCAACATTACGCTTTGCTTAAAAACATTTAACCTTGAACGTAAATCATTTTACGAAGGTTCCGATTTCCCGGAAGATTGCGATATATTACTTTCCTGCGTGCGCCCAAAGAATGAGTCACTGGTTGCCAACTTTATTACGAAATATGCGGTCAGCGCCTATGCCAGCACACAGTACCTCGCGGAGCACCCGATCAACGCTCCCGAAGAGCTTGAACAACACTCCTGCATCCTGCTGGATTCGATGATGATTGATGATGCCAATATCTGGCGGTTTAGCCTTGCGGGCAGCCAGGAAGTGCGTGATTTTCGTGTTAAAGGCCACTACGTGTGCGATAACAGCCAGTCAGCGCTGGAGCTGGCGCGGAATGGTTTAGGCATCGTCTTTGCGCCGAAAAATAGCGTACAGGCCGATATTCACGCTGGCGTATTAGCCCCCTGCTTTGCCGAACAATATGAGTGGTGGCTGGATCTGGTCGCTATCTACCGCAAGCGTGAATATCAGCCGTGGCGGGTTCAGTTTATCCTTAATGAGGTACTGGAAGAGATTCGCCGTCAGGTGACCTAACCCGCCAACGACATAGGGATACCATCCGCGGAAGAGCGTTTATCCATTTTTATTCTTCACCCTTTGACCTCTACCGCGAATCACCGTTCTTCTTCAGATCTGTTCAACATCACAACATCTGTTCACCTTCCTGCTCCTATTGTGCCCATCCTTTAGTATTTAATGTTTTGACTTCCCCCGTTATAACTAGCATGAAAGAAGCACCCATATCTCAACAAAGAGGTTGATAATGAACGTGCTGAACCAACGACAAATTCAACTGATCAATTTACTGGCGGGCGAAAATGAATGGCTACCGGCCAACCGCGCTGCTGAAATATTAAAAATTTCAGTCAGCACTTTGCGTAGAGATGTTGATACCATTAACGATTTTTATCATAACAAAGATCACAAGATTGACAGCAAGCCTGGGCTGGGCCTCAAACTGGTGGGCGATAAAGCCTTTTCCCTGCCGCATACCCCGGGGGATAATGCCGTCCAGAGTATTTTAAAAAATAAAAGACTTATTGGCATTACCACCGATTTACTGACGCTTTCACCGGCACCGCAGTCAATTAATGAGCTTGCTGAGAAATATTTCATCAGCCGTTCATCGATTGTTACGGACTTGAGAAAAATCGAAGTCTGGATTGCCTCGTTTGATTTAAAGATCGTAAAAAATCACACCGGTACCTTTATCAAAGGCAGCGATTTCAATATTCGCATGGCATTAAAAGATATCATTACCTATAGCGTACTCAATAACTATCAGATGACCGACAGTCGTATCGACCGTTTTTCGCGCGTTCAGCTGATTAAAGAGTTTGGTAAACAAAATGTCGCCAATTGCATGACATTGATATCAATTATTGAAGATGAGCTTCAATGTTCAATATGTGAGCCATACTATACGAACTTATTCTCTCATCTTTTGGTCACGATTCGTCGTGCAAAAAACCAGCACCAGGAGCATTGTCAGGATGACTATGTTCGGGCAGAGAACAAAGAGTGGCATATTGCTGAGAAAGCGATCGAGTGGCTTGAAGCCGAATACAACATTGCGTTACCAACTATTGAGGTAAGCTACATATATCAGTATATCGTTTCCTCGGGAATTCATTCCACAACGCTCTCGACAGATGAACATATCTATACCGGTCATAAGGCCGGGGATTATTCCGAGTTATTAATCAAGGCCGTCTCAGCATCACTTAATATCGATCTGTCCTACGATCAGGTGCTTAGACATGCGCTCATATCACATATAAAGCCAATGCTAAATCGCCTGACCTATAACATCATTATTCATAATCCGCTGCTCGATGAGATTAGGCAGGAACTCGCCTCAGTTTTTGCGGCGGTGAAAATGGCTGTCGATAATATAAACAACGAGCTCAATCTCCTTTCCGCTTCTGATGATGAGGTTGCCTATCTGACGGTTTACATCCAGGCGGCGATTGAAAAAATAAAGGTCAGCAAAAAAATAATTCTGGTCTGTTCTAGCGGAATAGGTACATCGCAATTGCTCTACAGCCGCATAAAACGCGCTTTCCCCGAGTGGGATATTGTTGACATTGTCCCCGGCGCGCGGCTCAAAGAGGTACTCCAGCGGAAGGCCTGCGATCTTATTATTTCAACTATCCGTCTTGATGATATCAATATTCCAATTGCCTATGTTTCTGCCCTGTTTTCAACAAAAGATATTACCCGCGTGACCGAGTGTTTAGGGGCCGACCTGAATCTGGATCTTAAGGAGAAGTATGATGTTAGATAAAATTGTTATTTCCGATCTGCTCAGCAGAGATTGCGTACTGACTGACCTGGTCGCCGATACTAAGCTCGATGTTATCGAAAAAATGACCGACCGCCTGTGCTCGGAAGGCGCAATTACTGATAAGAAAAAATTTATTCAGGATGTGTTGGCTCGCGAAGAATTAGGTTCAACTGGGTTCGAAAACCAAATTGCGATACCGCATGGAAAATCACCGTGGGTAAAAGAAACGCGTATCGCCGTTGCTAAATTAAAAAATACGGTTGATTGGGAAACCATGGATAGTACCGATGTCAAACTGGTCATTCTTTTTGCCGTAAAAGACGCCGACAGCGGTTCTGGCCATATAAGAGTGCTGGCTAAAATTTCTATCGCCCTTGGTGACGATGATATTGTTGAGAAATTACTTAATGCTAATTCACAGCAGGAACTCTACAGCTTAATAATAAACAATACCAGAGAATAATAATTCTCGAGGAGAAAACATTGAACATTATAGCCATTACCGCCTGCCCTACAGGTGTCGCCCACACCTACCTGGCAGAGGCGAATCTCAAGAAAAATGCTAAGAAAATGGGCCTTAATATTCTGGTTGAAACACAGGGCGCAGTTGAAAGTGAATATTTGTTTACCCCTGAGGATATTCAACACGCAGATATTGTATTAATTGCTGCCGATAAGGTGATTGACCTTTCGCGTTTCGCGGGAAAAAAGATTGTTCAGGTGTCAGTCACCCGTGCGGCTAAGGATGCTGCGGGATTATTACAGGATATTGTTTCCGACAATCTGCCGGGTGAAATCATGGCCGATAGTCAAAAGAAAGCCACTGAAACCGCGCCCGCCGCAGGAGAAAAGCATAAATGGCTCTCTCAGGCCTATGTGCATCTCATCACGGGCGTAAACCTGATGATTCCCTTTGTGGTTGCCGGCGGCATCTTAATTGCGCTGAGCTTTTCCTTTGGCATTACCGCGGCAACACCCGGCGACCCGCACTTCAGTCCCATCGCCAAAATGCTGTCTGATATTGGGGGAGGAGCCGCCTTTGCGCTGATGCTACCGATTCTGTCATTGGGCATCAGCAAATCCATCAGCGGTAACGCCGGAATTGTGTCCGGCGCCGTCGGCGGCATGCTCGCTATTCATACCGGTTCTGGGTTTTTAGGTGCCCTGCTTGCGGGTTTTATGGCGGGTTACGTCACCTTCGTGATTGCGAAATATATCAACCTGCCTAAGGCGATAGCGGGACTAAAACCCATCCTGATTGTGCCATTGCTGAGCGTTTTTATTACCGGCGCCCTGATGATTCTGGTGATTGGTGAACCGATCAAACTGCTTCTGGAAGCGCTGACAGCCTTCCTGGCCAATATGGGCAATACCAATGCCGCCATCATGGGCTTAATTATGGGAATGATGGTCGCATTCGACATGGGCGGCCCGTTAAATAAAACGGTTTGTATGTTCGCTATTGGCCTGATGTCTACGGGTATCTACGAACCCATCGCCGCCTGCATGGCCGCAGGGATGGTTCCCCCTTTGGGCATTGCGCTGGCGACCACACTTTTCAAAAGCAAATTTACCCCTCAGGAAAGAGAGACCGGCAAAGTCACCTATGTGCTGGGGTTATCCTTTATTACTGAAGGCGCAATTCCCTACGCCGTTGCCGATCCTCTCAGAGTCATCCCGGCCATTGTTGCCGGCTCAGGTCTGGCCGGCGCGCTGTCGATGGCGCTGGGCTGCGCTTCCCGTGCGCCGCACGGCGGCGTATTCGTGATTTTCATCCCTAATGTTATTACCCATGTGCTGGGCTATCTGTTTGCCATTCTGGCCGGTGCGGTATTGACCGCCCTTATCCTCCGCTTCATTAAAGCAGATGCCCCGCAAACCGTTCTGGAGAACTAAGTCATGCTGATAAATATGAAAGATCTGCTTCACGTTGCCCGGGCAAACCAGTTTGGGGTTGGTGCCTTCAATATCGCCTCTGCCGAATTTGCCAGACTCGTGATCGAAGTAGCGGAGAAGCTACGTTCACCGGTTATTCTGGAAATTCATCCAGAAGAGCACGAATTTGTGGGTGACGCCTTTATTGGCTATCTGCGCGCCCTGGCCACTGCCGCCTCGGTACCCGTGGTGATCCACCAGGACCATGGTCAAAGCTTTGAACATGCGATGCGGGCAATCCGCACCGGGTATACATCGGTAATGATTGATGCCTCCGCGCTGCCGCTGGAGGAGAATATTGCGATCACTCGCCGCGTGGTCGAAGCCGCGCATACGGTGAATGTCTCGGTCGAAGCCGAGCTGGGAACCATTGGCGTCGCCCAGGGGAGCGGTGAAGGCGGGCATAGCGAGATCCTCTACACTGACCCCGCGCAGGCCGAGCGCCTGGTCGCCGAAACGGGCGTTGATACGCTGGCGGTGGCGATTGGCACCTCTCACGGACTCTACCCGGCAGGTAAGCAGCCGAAACTGGATCTGGAACGCTTACAAGAGATTCATCAGCGCCTGAACATCCCGCTCGTTTTACACGGGGGTTCTGGCAACAAAGACAGCGAGGTCGCGGAGTCGATAAAGTATGGCATCGGCAAAATTAATATTTCCAGCGATATGAAGAAGGCGTTCTTTGTTGCGCTGGAAGCCGAGCTCAAAGGCAATAGCCATGAGCCAAATGCGCTGTATATCAAGCCGATGGAAGCCGCCCGCCAGGTGGTTGAACACAAGATGCATCTCTTTTCCTCAGTAGGAAAAGCAGAGCTCTACGTCTGACCCTTATTGCCAGGCCGTCGTCACGGCGGGCCTGGCAAGCGCCTCCCACCATCTGTTGCTTAGGCTCGCCGTACTCCCCCGACAAATTTACCTTTTAGAAACACGTACCCATTTTTCATGTTATTTTTATACTGCTGTTTACTTTATTTATATTAAAGTCGGGATCTCCGGGGAGAAATAACCCGAATTAATTACATTAATAACCATTAATAAGTATAGAACAAGTACTTTATTATTGACGTTTTACAATCACGTCATCGCATCCGAAATATGTTATTTTGTCAGCATACATAATTAAATAGCTCAATGGCCAGATTACCCATCCTATATAGACATAAACATGCGCACGACATCAACATTCGCGCCGCTATAGATTACATTCAGGATAGGACGCCTCGCGCGCTGCGGATACCCAAGATGACTGATATCACAACCTCTCTGGAAGAAAAATCACTGCTGATTTTCAACCACCTCAATAAAATGGATAAATTCTGGAACACCTATTCCATGGAGCTTATCACGCAAATCACTGCCTCTGAACGCATGTATCATCACCAAATTCAACCCAGCGAAAAAGGTCGCTTAAGCATCAGCATATTTAGCGGCGTTAATATTCATATCATCCGCTCAAGTATGTTTGGTGAAATCCAGATCCAGTTTGAAGTCGAGTCCGAGGCGTTGGGGCGTATTGAGCTCCCGCCAACCTGTATCGACGTACATGGCAATCTCGATCGCTGCATTCCCGTTCAGGATAAAACCGGAGTGTTTACGCACTATCTCGAACGCCTGCAGGTGGTCTACGACACTCTTTTAGCGCTGTCAGCAGAAAAGGCGTAAACCATGATCGTCAGGCCAGAGCAAAACTGGCTGCGTAAGTTATTCTCGTGGCGTGGCTCCATCATGCGGAAAATCTCGCCTCAGCTTTACTTCTTTATCATCCTCAACATCGCCTGCTGTCATCGCATTGCGTGACGCGAGATGCGCGGAGGTTACGGGGTGTACCATCCGTCACATCGCGCGTCACGCGCCCTTCTTAACGAATCACATCATAGATAGATCGCTGTATTAGCAGCCATTTTTTGCTTTGAGCATCGCCCGTAGCCTGATTGCGCCGCTGTGCGTTATCCACCGCCTGCCGCTGACGGGCCACGACCGCCGGGATCGTGCAGAAGGCCTGAAGATAGGATTTTCGCACCGCATTAAGCGGTGCGCCCTGCGACATCTCGTGCGTAAGGGTATTGATAAACCGTCGGCAGGGCTTCGGCTCGTCCATCTGCAGGCGGTAGCGTAAGAGCAGATTAAGCACCGCCTGATGCCCCGCGGACATCGCCAAATCCGTCCAGGCTAACTGCCAGTTCATCCCTCCGCGTAAAAAGAGCTCGGCGACCTCAATATTATTGCTATCGATCGCCGAACGCAGCGCATTGCTGTCCCAAAGAATCCCGCGCCGAGCGAGGATTTCACGGGGCGAAGGCATCGCACGAGCCTCCGCAGCGACTGCCTGTTCTTCAATCGATGATACCGTAGACGGCACCGTCTCGGGCGCCGCGGTGAGTAGCCAGATGCCGCCCAGCACCGTCACGCCCACCGCACACCACAGCACGGCGGCGAGAATGCGGTCACGCGTATCGGCGCGCTGTCGTGTTTTCTGCGACAGCCGCTCGATGCTGTCGGGAATGGGCCGCCCATCCTGACCGTAGGCGCGCGCATAGTCATGCGCCTGCTCCCAGAACTGCTGTACCTCAGCGCCGTCTGCAGCCATCAGGCTGGCGGGATTAACGCGGGTGCGCCCCTGCTCATAGGCGTGCTGAACCGGCGCGGTAATCTGCTGCGCGTATAGGTCCAGCAGCAGGCACTCCATTTCCCCCAACGCCCGATGGGCAAGTACCGAATTTCGCATCCGCCGAATGTCATCAAGGAACAGGTGCAGCGTTAAGCGCTGCTCGGCCAGAAACGTCAGCGCGGCCGCATAGTTGAAGAACGAAGTGAAATGGCGGGAGAACGTTTTCTTATCGATAAGCAACAGCGCTATCTCGCTGAAGGTCATGCCGTCAAGCAGTTCGCCCGACGGACTTCGCGAGTGCCAACGGCTGCACTCATGCGCCCCGAACTGCGACTTCAGAAAATGATGCAAATGCGGTTCGTCAGGCCAAACCTCGCCGATCAGCCCGCGGAGGGTCAGCTCAACGGCCCGAATCTGGCGCAAGGCGGGCTCCTGAGGCTGTTCGGCATCGCTGGCATAGCCCGTGTTGAACATGAGCAGAGGCTGCTGCTGCTTTATTTGCTCCAGCGTCACGACAAAGCGCAGCGCCGCAATCAACTGGTTCTCCGTCGCCCCTTGCCCGTGTTCATATGAGGGAATGCCCTGCTGAAGGTGACGCAGCTGCAGCATAAATTCACTTAGCTGGCTGTCGTTGATGCCAAGGCGTTGGGCGACAGCCCCCCAACCGCCGAGATTCAGCCGGGCCTGATCCAACTGTTCCAGAAACCAGCGGGGATCTTTACCCTCCGTCACGCGGAGCTTAAGCAGGGTGAGTATTTCAATGGAGGCCTGGCGAATAATGCTCAGGCAATGCTCAAAGTGCTGACCAACCTGACGCGACGACGTCGACATCTTCACGTTCCTTCACCAACGGCAAGGCCGATTCGCCTTAGGGTTAATATGTTATTTTTATGTAATTTTTGTCGTTACACCATAGACGAAATCAGGCAAATTAACAGTCCTGTGTTCCCACTCAGAATGTGAAATTATGATCGCGCTCACCACCGAACGTTTAGTCTGCACACAGCTTGTCGACGGCGACTGGCCCTTCTTTCTCGCTCTCCAGCAGCACCCGCAGGTGATGCGCTATGTGGCGGACAAGCGCAGTGAGAGCGAGATCCGCGCCGCCTTTGATTCCCGACTGCCTCGCTGGTCTCCCGGTGACGCACACTGGCTCTGCCTGCTGGTTCGCGATAGACAAAACTCGGCGCTCGGCATCACCGGCTATATTCATCGCGACCACGACTGCGCGGAAGTGGGATTTTTATTCGCCCCTGAATCGCAGGGCAAAGGCTACGGTACTGAATCACTGCGCGCCGTGTGCGACTATGCCTTTGGCAGCGGCGGCATACGTCGTCTGACGGCGACGGTCACCGCGGGCAATATCGCCTCACGCCGCACGCTGGAAAAACTCGGATTCCGCCTTGAGGGTGAGCTGCGCGAGAGCTATTTCCTTGCGGGGCAGTGGCACAATGACTGGCTTTTTGGCCTACTCAGCCACGAGTATGATAATTCCCCGTCATCCGGCCAATAGGCGCGCGAGCACGGCTCTTTTACACTTCTCGCCTCACCCGAAGAGAGGTCATTATGAGCACAGGCATCACCACGCCGAGCCCGCAGGGTTTGGAATTTATTAAGCGCTTTCAGGGGCTTTCGCTGGAGAAATACCGCGATGCGGAGGGGTTATGGGTGATTGGTTATGGGCATCTGATTCGCGAAGGCGAGCGTTTTGATGGGTGCTTAACTCACGCGCAGGCGGAAATGCTGTTTGAACAGGATGTGGAAAACTATCGACAGTGGCTTTGTCAGGATATCAACGTGCCGCTGGCTCAGCACCAGTTCGACGCGCTGCTGTCGCTGGCCTTTAACCTGGGGCTGGAAGGGTTACGTCAATCGGCGATAGTGCAAGCCATTAACCGCCGGGATTTTAATGCGGCGTTGGCCGAGTGGCTCCGTGAAGAAGAGCAACAAAGCAGCCTGGCGCTCCAACGCCAGGCTGAAGCCTCGTTATTCCAGTCCGCCGGGCTGTAAGTCCTGACGGTGATTAAGCAGCATCGCCGCCTGGGTCCGATTCTTCACATCCAGACGGCGGTACAAAGACTCCAGATGCGCTTTCACCGTCCCGGCGCTAATATTCAGCGTCCGGCTAATCTCTTTATTGGTTTCACCGTTCGCCAGGAGGATTAATATTTCTCGCTGGCGCTGGCTTAAATTGTCCAGACCCTGTTTTGTTTGTTCATATTTCATTCGCCAGTCACCCGGCAGGCAGATTAACCCACGCATGACGCTTTTGATAGTTTGGACGAATACTTCCACGCTGGCATCACGCGGAATTATCGCCTGCACATTAAACGCCATCATATTACTGAGCCAGGCCTGGTTATATTCATTGACGATGATGATGCATTTAGATTCCGGAAACTGCTGGAACTTCTCCTGCAACAACCACTGACAAAATCCGGGATCCATTCCCCCATCCAGAATGAGCAGCGCGTCCGGATGCTGTAACAACTGCCGCCACAGGTCATCAGCCTGGCTGACGGCATACACATCAATTCCTGGAATATTTTCCTGTAAGCTGATTTTCATTCCATGAATAAATATTGACTGCCTGTCAAACATGACTACCTGCATAACGGTTTCCCCATTAAAAATAAACTGTTCTTAATGACCGGAAGAGTAATCCTCGCGGCATAAAATAAGAACTCGCCGTTTGGCCTGGGGCATTCTACGTAGATAAATGGCGATCTAGATATCATAATTATGAATACTTACAACCCTCGAAGGGGCATTACGCATTAACATAACTCATCACATTATGATTAAGGAAAAACTGAGAGGATGGACGAAGAATAAATATTAATTTCGCGAAATATAAAACATTGCTGAATAAAGGGAAGGCCAGAAATGAAATAAGTCCAGATTCGGACTTATTTCAGCACAATATGAATAGTGAGCAGCGGTTACAGGAACATTCCGCCGGAAACTTCGATACGCTGTGCGGTCATCCAGCGCAGGTTGTCGCTGAGCAGCGCGGCGATAGCGTCGCCGATATCGTCCGGCAGGCCAACACGGCCTAGCGCGGTTTGCGAGGCCACGTATTTATTCAGCTCTTCGTTGTCGCGCACGCGTCCGCCGCCAAAGTCGGTTTCAATGGCCCCTGGCGCGATACTGTTGACGGAGATTCCCCGCGCGCCGAGTTCTTTAGCCTGGTAGCGCGTGAGGACCTCCATCGCCCCTTTCATGGACGCGTAAGCCGCGTAGCCCGGCAGTGCAAAGCGCGCCAGCCCGGTCGAAACGTTAAGAATGCGCCCACCGTCAGCCATCAATGGCAGAAGCTGCTGGGTGAGGAAGAACGGCCCCTTAAAATGAATGTTCATCAGCTCATCGAACAACGCTTCCGATGTCTCGGCAAACGGGGCATAAAGACCAATACCGGCGTTGTTCACTAAATAATCAAATGTCTCCCGACCCCACACCTGCTTAAGCTGCGTTTTCACCTGCCCGGCAAATGCGGTAAAGCTCGCAGTTTCGCTGACGTTCAGCTGCAATGCCACCGCTTTCGCCCCTGTTTGTTCCACTTCGGCGACAACCTGCAGGGCAGCATCACGTTGGCTGTTGTAGGTAAAAATAATATCCGTTCCCTGTGCGGCGAGCTTCAGCACTGCATTTTTTCCCAATCCACGGCTGCCGCCGGTCACAATCGCAATACGCTGGTTCATAGGAAACCTCATTTCAGGTGGTGTGTACGTTGAGAACAAGCTTATTAGGTGATAAAAGAACAATAAATACTGCTAATTACGCTTCACTGTCTCACTTACGACAACAATAGGTCATTCTGATGGATAAAATTCACGCAATGCAGCTATTCATCCGCGTGGCCGAACTGGAGAGTTTTTCCCGTGCGGCCGACACGCTGGGCCTTCCTAAAGGTAGCGTATCACGACAGATTCAGGCGCTGGAGAATCACCTTGGCTGCCGCCTGCTGCACCGCACTACCCGCCGCGTGCTGCTGACGCAGGACGGGATGGTCTACTTTGAGCGTGCTAAAGATCTCCTGAGCAATCTTGATGAGCTGGACGGCATGTTCCAGAACGATCCCAGCAGCATCAGTGGTCGATTGCGGGTGGATATGCCGGTCGCTGTCGCCCGGAACGTGGTCATTCCCCGCCTGCCCGACTTTTTGCAACACTATCCCGGTATCGAACTGGAACTCAGCAGCAGCGATCGCCTGGTGGATGTGATTCGCGAAGGGTTTGACTGCGTGGTACGCGTCGGTACGCTGAAAGATTCCGGGTTGATTGCCCGTCCGCTCGGCAAGCTTACCATTATCAACTGCGCCAGCCCGGCGTATCTCGCCCGCTTCGGCTATCCGGAATCACTGGAAGATCTTAGCAGCCATGCGCTGGTACACTATGCGGTGAACCTTGGTGTGCGTCCGCAAGGGTTTGAAGTGGCGAGAGATAACGGAACGCAGTGGATGAAAACCGGCGGCGTACTGACGGTCAACAGTACCGAAACCTACCATGCGGCCTGTCTGGCAGGGCTGGGCATCATTCAGGTTCCGCGAGTTGGCGTCCGCGATGCGCTCCGCGACGGCACGCTGGTGGAAATTCTGCCGCAGTATCGGGCGGAACCGATGCCGGTATCGCTGATTTACCCTCACCGCCGCAACCTGTCGCGCCGGGTGCATGTGTTGATGGAGTGGTTAACCGAGGTGCTGCGCGACTATGTCGATTGAATCTGGCACCGGGTCCGGTTGGGGCAAACAGCACCGACTCCGCAGAACCCTCTATACTTAAGTAAAAGCAATAAAAAGGAAATTTCCCCTGATGACGTCGGAAAATAACGACAAACGTCTACAGCAAAAGGCCAGCAAAGCGCTGGATACCGTCACCAGCACGGCGCAGAAGATTCAGCGCCGCCCGGTCATCGCCCACCTGATTCGCGCCGCCGAGCGCTTCAATGACCGAATGGGTAACCAGTTCGGTGCGGCGATTACCTACTTCTCATTTTTATCGATGATTCCGATCCTGATGGTGTCGTTTGCCGCCGCCGGTTTTATCCTCGCTTCACATCCCACGCTACTTCAGGATATTTTCAATAAAATCCTCAACAACGTCAGCGACCCGACGCTGGCCGCGACCTTAAAAAGCACCATTAATACCGCCGTCCAGCAGCGTACCACCGTCGGCCTGGTGGGTCTGGGGATTGCCCTTTACTCTGGCGTGAACTGGATGGGTAACCTGCGCGAAGCGATTCGCGCGCAGTCGCGTGACGTCTGGGAACGCACGCCGCAGGACCAGGAGGCCATCTGGGTAAAATACCTGCGTGACTTCGTGTCGCTGATTGGCCTGCTGGTTGCGCTGATTGTCACGCTGTCCATCACCTCGGTAGCCGGTTCCGCCCAGCAGATGATTATCTCCGCGCTGTACCTCGACAGCATCGAGTGGCTGAAACCCGCCTGGCGACTGATTGGCCTGACGATCTCTATCTTCGCCAACTACCTGCTGTTCTTCTGGATTTTCTGGCGTCTGCCTCGCCATCGTCCGCGTAAGAAGGCATTGATTCGCGGCACCTTTATTGCCGCCATCGGTTTTGAAGTGATTAAAATTATCATGACCTGGACGCTGCCAACGCTGGTGAAATCGCCTTCCGGCGCGGCGTTTGGTTCGGTGCTCGGCCTGATGGCGTTCTTCTACTTCTTCGCCCGCCTGACCCTGTTCTGCGCCGCGTGGATCGCCACCGCAGAATACAAAGATGACCCGCGCATGCCGGGCAAAACCCACCGTTAAGCCTACCGCTGGGCTGAAAATTTCAGCCCAGACCATCGTTTCAGCATATAAATCCAGTCCGTAACTTTTATTTAACCAAAAACCAGTTTTATCCTCTAAGCTTTAAAAAATGTGAAGCATTTCATGGATGCCAATTTCCTGGTATAAAAATTATCCACTTTTTCCCCTTCTTTGCCTCATTTTACAATCCTGTTACAGATTGAAATGTCGCTTTTGCTATGTCTAATATGGCCTTTCGTTCGCTATACATATTAGAAAAGACTATGACCAGCACAACACTCGACAACGAACAGGCAACCGCTCCGGTTAACTCGCGTAACAAAGTCGTCGTGGCTTCGCTTATCGGCACCGCCATTGAGTTTTTCGACTTCTATATTTACGCCACCGCGGCGGTGATCGTCTTCCCGCACATCTTCTTCCCGCAGGGCGATCCGACGGCGGCCACGCTACAGTCGCTGGCAACGTTCGCGATTGCATTTGTTGCGCGCCCTATCGGTTCCGCGCTATTTGGTCACTTCGGCGACCGCGTTGGCCGTAAGGTGACGCTGGTTGCTTCACTGCTCACCATGGGGATTTCAACCGTGGTGATCGGTCTGCTGCCGAGTTACGAATCCATTGGCATTCTGGCACCGATGCTGCTGGCGCTGGCGCGTTTTGGCCAGGGCCTGGGGCTAGGCGGTGAATGGGGCGGCGCGGCGCTGCTGGCGACCGAGAACGCCCCGCCGCGCAAGCGCGCGCTATACGGCTCGTTCCCGCAGCTGGGCGCACCGATTGGCTTCTTCTTTGCGAACGGCACCTTCCTGCTGCTCTCCTGGCTGCTGACCGACGAGCAGTTCATGACCTGGGGCTGGCGCGTGCCGTTTATATTCTCGGCGGTGCTGGTCATCATCGGCCTGTACGTTCGCGTGTCGCTGCATGAAACGCCGGTATTCGCCAAAGTGGCCGCCGCGAAGAAACAGGTCAAAGTGCCGATGGGCACGCTGCTCAGCAAACACGTGCGCGTGACGGTACTCGGTACCTTTATCATGCTGGCAACCTATACGCTGTTCTACATCATGACCGTCTACTCGATGACCTACAGTACCGCCGCCGTGCCACACGGTCTGGGTTTGCCGCGTAACGAAGTGCTGTGGATGCTGATGCTGGCGGTGATTGGCTTTGGCGTAATGGTGCCAATCGCGGGCCTGCTGGCAGACCGTTTTGGTCGCCGCCCAAGCATGATCGTCATTACCAGCCTGATTATTATTTTCGCGCTGTTCTTCTTCCAGCCGCTGCTGGGCTCCGGGAACCCGGCGCTGATTATGCTGTATCTGCTGGTCGGCCTGAGCCTGATGGGCCTGACCTTTGGCCCGATGGGGGCGCTGCTACCGGAGCTGTTCCCGACGGAAGTCCGCTATACCGGAGCCTCCTTCTCCTACAACGTGTCGTCGATTCTGGGCGCATCGGTCGCGCCGTATATCGCGGCATGGCTGCAGTCGAACTACGGGCTGGCCGCCGTTGGCATCTATCTGGCTTGTATGGCGGCGCTCACGCTGATTGCGCTGCTGTTAACCCATGAGACGCGCCATCAGTCACTGTAGTGTATTTGCCGGATGGCGGCGCTCAAGCGCCTTATCCGGCCTACATCCTGCTGTTAACCCATGAGACACGTCATTAGTCACTGTCATGGATTTGCCGGATAGTGGCGCAACAGCGCCCTATCCGGCCTGCTCCTTCTTACTTCTTCATCTGGGTCAGAATCGTTCGGCACTGGTTTGCCTCGCCTTCGGAGGGGGAAATCAGCGCCAGCAGCGCGGCGGCCGGCGTGACCAGCGTCGCCAGCGCGGCGGCGACGGCGCCGCGGGCGATAAGCGGCCCCGCCTTCACTCCAGCCTGCGGATTCTTGAAAGTACCGCGCACGTACAGCGGCGAGCGCAGGGTAATAATGCGTATGCCTTTGCTTTCCGGGTCGATCGTTAAATCCAGCTGCTCAGAGGCAAAGCTCGCCGTGCCGCTAATGCTGATCAGCGCGTTTTCGGTATCCAAGGCGAAAATCTGCGGGCGCGCCACGCCGTTAACGATATCAAGATTAGCCGCCGCACAGTTCACCCGCACTTCATCGTCGCCAAAAATCTGCCCGACAATGTAGTTACCAACGTTCAGCCCCACAATCTCCATCAGGTTACGGCTGATTAAGCCGTCGTTCATCAGCAGCTTCAGGTTGCCGTTACTGTTGCCGAGTAACGCCGCCACAGAGTTACCGGTTCCCCGAAGCTCGGCATCGCCGTTCATCTCACCGAGCGTTTTCTGCATCAGTTCAACGTCCGGCATCAGTTCTTTCAGCTTCAGGCGGCGGGCCTGAATATCCGCCCGCCCCTGCATCGGCTTTTTGTCCCCTTCCAGATGAACGTTGGCGTTGATGCTGCCGCCCGCCAGGCCAAGCTTCAGCGGCTGCAGACGCAGGTCAGCGTTCTTCAGCACAATATGGGTGGAGAGATCGCTAATCGGCAGGCTGCTGCCGTGCTCAATACGTCGGCCCTTGAAGCGCACGTCGGCATCCATCACGTTCCATTTATCGGTTTCAAAGCGGTCATACGGCAGCACTTTGTCGGCGGGCTGAATGCTTTTCTCGCCCTTTTTCTGCTCCGCACGCTTCGACTGTTCTGCTCCTTTGCCAGAATCGACGCCAATCAGCGGGCCTAAATCCGCCAGCCGCAGCTGGCGCGACTCCAGATCGCCCTCCAGCTTCGGACGCGGCTTACCGGTGGTGTAACTAAGCGAACCGTGAATATCGCTGTCGCCAATCCGTCCGTTAAAGCCGCGGTAGTCAAAGACCGATGACTTTTCAGTATCAATTTTCGCCACCAGCCGACCGTCGGTCTCAAACGGCGGCGTATCGGGCAGCAGCACGCCGGTCAGGTCATACAGATCCGCCAGCGAATCGCCGGAGAATTTCAGCTGCAGGTCGACGCCGCCCATCTTCATCGGGTCGTTCACCACCCCGGCAAACGCTACCCGGGTATTCCCGGAGCGGAAATCGGCCTGCACCGGGAACGAGGCATCCGCGCCGCGCAGCGCCAGCATGCCGCCAATTTTCCCCGTGCCGCTCAGCGGTTCGCCGTTATAGCGCCCTTTCGCCTTCAGGCCAAAAACGTAATCTTCCACATTGGATTTTTCGTTTTTACCTTTAGTGCCCGTCACCTCACTAAACGGCAGCGGCTTGCCCAGCGGATCGACGAGGATCTCGATATCCGCCTTGCTAACCTTGTCATCAATCGCGATCCGCCCCTGGTCGAAGAGAATATTGTCGAGGCGGAAAGACCAACTGGAGGGCTGTGCGTTGGAGTCCGGCTGTTTGTCCCCGGCGAGATTAAAGGTCCAGTTATTGTTTTTTTCTGACAGGCGAATCAGCCGCGCATCGGGTTTCACCAGTTTAACCCACGGTAGCCAGACGGTTTTGGTCAGCAGCGCCAGCGGCGCGAGCGTGGCTTCCACGCGGGGGAGATGGACCATCGTGTTACCGGGAATATCCGGCGGATTGCCAAGCGTAATATCTTCTGCATGGACGTGCGGCCACGGCACCCAGCTTCGCCAGCCGGTTTCCTGCTTCTGGCGTTCCCACACCACGCCTAAATCACCGTGGATAGCGAACGGACGGTTAAGTTCGGTAGAGACTTTCTGGTTGATGGTCGGTTTGAGTCGGTTCCAGTCAAAGGTCGCTATCACCACGATGAGTACGACGATCAACAACAAGAAAGTCCCTGCTACTCCGGCGGTAATTTTGCCTGCTCTGGTCATATTCTGCTTCCTCGCTTCTTCCCTTGCCTGTCCTAAAGATAGACCAGACAGATGGATTTACCGGAAACAGCCTGATTCAAAGGGACAAAAATACCTCTTCAAGATGGGCAAATGGTATTGGACGAGAAAGGAAATAGCCCTGCGCCGCATGTGCTGGCGACTGCTGCACTTCACGCCACTCTTCCAGCGTCTCCACGCCTTCCACGATCACCCCTTCACAGTAGCGGTTCATCAGCTCCAGAAGCAGGATGAACAGCTTGCGGCCTTCCGGGGTTTTGCGCAGCATGATGAACAGATCGCGCGCTACCTTGATGTAGTCATAGCGCACTTCGTTTAGCGCCGAGAAGTTGGCCATGCCGGTGCCAAAATCATCCAGCCACAGCGGGCCGAATTCACACAGCGAGGCCACCGAAGAGTCCTGCGGCAGCGGCATATGTTCTACCAGCTCGAAGCGCAGCCACGGCAGCGTTTCAATCATCGTTCTCAGTATCCGGTCCTGGCGCATTTCCAGCAGCGTCGGCGCATCGACGTTAACCGACGCCAGCACCTTATTCTGTTCAAAAAATTGTTTCTTTTTTGCCAGCATCGCCACCTGTTCTTTGATGACGTGGATCCGCTGACCGATAGAGACTGCGGCGAAGTAACGATCCGGGGCAATACGTTTTTGCGGTTGAGAGGGATGGGTCACTATCGTTAGCACTTCGATCGCCATCAAGCGGCCTTGCGTGGTGTAGATAGGCTGGTAGGTATAGACGCGCTCACACTCTTGCCAATAACGCAGCTGCTGTAGGCTTTCTGGCTCCGTATCAGGAACTCTCGCCCGCTGGCTCACCTGCTTTAACGTCATTTAAGCTTCCTGTGAATAGAGGGTCTGAGGGTCTGGTGTTTAGGTTATCGGCGTCGCCATTGAGAACTTTATGTCCATCGTGGGCATTTTATTTTTCCGTATTGCTGACAAATACGTCGTAACACGCGCTAGCTCAAAAAAAATAATGGAACGTTGTTTTAATATAGTTGACCATCGAATAGCCACAGCGCACACTACGAAAAATTTACCGAATCAGGTTGATGACTATGTCCAAAAAAATTGCCGTGATTGGCGAATGCATGATTGAACTGTCCGAGAAGGGCGCACAAGTTAACCGCGGCTTTGGCGGCGACACCTTAAATACGTCCGTCTATATCGCGCGTCAGGTCTCCCCTGCAGAACTCAGCGTCAACTACGTGACCGCGCTGGGTACCGACACATTCAGCCAGCAGATGATGGACGCCTGGCAGGCAGAGAACGTCAAAACTGACCTGATTCAACGCATGAGCGACCGCATGCCGGGCCTGTACTACATCGAAACCGATGACACCGGCGAACGTACCTTCTACTACTGGCGTAACGAAGCCGCCGCTAAATTCTGGCTGGAGAGCGAGCAGTCCGCCGCCATCTGCGAACAGCTGGCGAGCTTTGACTACCTCTATCTGAGCGGCATCAGCCTGGCGATTTTAAGCCCGGCCAGCCGCGAGAAACTGCTGGCGCTGCTCAAGCAGTGTCGCGCGAACGGCGGTAAGGTCATTTTTGACAACAACTATCGTCCGCGCCTGTGGGCCAGCAAAGAAGAGACGCAGCAGGTTTATCAGCAGATGCTGCAATGCACCGATATCGCGTTCCTGACGCTCGACGACGAAGACGCGCTGTGGGGCGAGAAGCCGGTTGAAGAAGTCATTGCCCGCACTCAGGCCGCTGGCGTGAGCGAAGTGGTGGTGAAACGCGGCGCAGACTCCTGCCTGGTGGCCATCGCAGGCGAAGCGCTGGTAGACGTGCCGGCGGTCAAACTGCCGAAAGAGAAAGTGGTGGATACCACCGCCGCTGGCGACTCTTTCAGCGCAGGCTATCTGTCCGTACGCCTGACCGGCGGAGATGCGGCGGCGGCGGCGAAACGCGGCCACCTGACGGCAAGCACCGTGATTCAGCATCGTGGGGCGATTATTCCGCGCGAGGCCATGCCGGCGTAAGGCAGCAGAGACAAAAAAACCTCTTCCGGTTGGGAGAGTTTTTTTTTCGTCTGGAGGCTGGGAGCGGAGGTTTCCCCTCACCCCGACCCTCTCCCCAAAGGGGCGAGGGGGAAAGGCGGACGCCTGCATTTGCACGATCGGTCCCCTCTCCCCATTGGGGAGAGGGTTAGGGTGAAGGGGCATGCACCGGGCAAATTACTGCGCCGGTGGAATATCCGTCACGTCCTGATGACTGTCATCCACTGCCGCGGCTTCCGGCTTCGACGCCAACATGATCTTACCCCATGTATCCTGGAGATCCTTCATATTGAACTCGGGCTCGCCGGTTGGCTGCTGTAAAATCAGCGCCATATCCTGCGACAGCTGCTGGCGCAGATCCTGATTCAGCATCTCCACCGTCAGCGAATCGAGGAAGCTCTGACGTAATTTCTGGTACTGCTCTGGCGCAATATCCACCACCTGATTTTGCAGCGAACGCATACGCTGGCTAATCAGCACGTCGGTATCCATGCGCGCGTAGGTCGCAAACAGCTTTTGCAGCTCCAGCTTTTTCTGCGCCACCAGTGCATCAAACTCATCCTGCGGCAGGCCATTATCACGAACGTTAGCCAACTCACGCGCCACCAGCCCCAGGTTGTTTTCCAGCTTTTCACCCGGTGAGTCCAGATTGATGCCGCACTGCGCGCGCAGGTACAACACGCGGCAGTCGAAGCCCAGCCCGATATCCTTGGTGTTGGTACGGCTCAGCTTCTGCTGAACATGCCAGAACAGCGCCTCACGGGAGAGATCGGCGCGCCAGTAGCGCAGGAGCGCTGCCGATTCACGGATTGGCGTCCACGGCGCGTCCCACATGATGGATAAACGATCCTGACGGACCGCGTTGGTCATAATGCTGACCGCCTCCGGGCGCAGCGGCGACAGCGTCGGCAGCGCTGCCGGCGTCTCACGTTTGCCCTTCAGTTCGCCAAAGGTTTTGCTAATCTGTTCAATCGTTGCACGACTGTCGACGTTGCCTACCACAATCAGCGTCATCGCGTCCGGGGTGTACCATTTCTGATAGAACTCGGCGACCTGTTTGGCGTCTACCGGCATTTTCAGCGGTTCCGCCGGGTCGTGGCCCAGCATCGTCGACCCCTTAAGACGATAGCGCCACCAGCCTTCTTTGGTATCCTGCGGCCAGGTCGCGACCATATCCTGCACGCCTAACGCGTAATTGACACTTTCCTGGGTGATGTTCGGTTTGCCCAACGAGCTGGCCAGCCAGTTCAGCGCCTCTTTTTGCAGATCGCTACGGTTGTTCGGCAGACTCAGGTTAAAACGGGTGTAATCATACGAGACGACCGCGGGAGGCTGCGGGCGCTTTGGGTCAATACCCTGCTGCCACATCGAGCGCGCCTGCATGGTTGGCAGACTGCCGCTTTGGGTCAGCGCGATACGAGGAATAAGGTGGCTGAAGCCGGTCTGCTGAGCGCTTTCATTCAGCGAACCAATATCAATAGAGAGCCGGATTTCTACACGGTCACTCGGGCGCTGCGGCGTGGCAAGTACCTGCCACTGGAAGCCATTAGACAGCGTACCTTGTTGCCAGGCCGGGTCCGGCTGGAGCGCTTCTGCCTGCACATAGCTGGCCGCTGCCATCATCAGCAAACCACCGGCTAAAAGTCGAATTGTTGTGCCCTGCATGTGAACCCCTGATGAACGTTCCTGGTTACAAAGACAACCGCCATCGGGCGATCGCCTAAAATAATGAAGTAAATACGTCGGTTAGACCACACGATCGCAAAAACGTCACATGGCTCGGAAAAATAAAATGCACGACAGCCATAGGCTAGCATAGCCCATTCATGACGCCGCCTAATTATGCGCAGGAGCCCGCACTCCAGCAAGGGAGTACGGGCGTAAGTGGGAGGATTAAGAGGATAATTCGTGCGGTTTTTTCGCAGTCGGACGGTTATTGAGCACGTCGTCCAACTGTTGAGCGTCCAGCTGTTTCACCCGTTTCGCGACCACGATAGTCGCCACGCCGTTACCAATCAGGTTGGTCAGCGCGCGCGCTTCGGACATAAAGCGGTCAATACCCAGAATCAAAGCCAGACCGGCAACCGGTAAATGCCCCACCGCAGAGATAGTCGCCGCCAGCACGATAAATCCACTGCCGGTCACTCCCGCCGCCCCTTTCGAGGAGAGCAGCAGCACCACCAGCAACGTCACCTGATGGAAGATATCCATATGGCTGTTGGTCGCCTGGGCGATAAACACCGCCGCCATCGTCAGGTAAATCGAGGTGCCGTCGAGGTTAAATGAGTAACCGGTAGGAATAACCAGACCCACCACCGATTTACGGCACCCCAGTTTCTCCATTTTATCGAGCATACGCGGTAGCGCGGACTCCGACGAAGAGGTGCCCAGCACAATCAGCAGTTCTTCTTTGATATAGCGGATAAATTTGAAAATGCTGAAGCCGGTCGCGCGGGCGATAGAACCCAGCACCACCACCACGAACAGAATACAGGTGATATAGAAGCAGATGATGAGCTGACCGAGCTGCACCAGCGTGCCTACACCGTATTTACCAATGGTGAAGGCCATGGCGCCGAAAGCACCGATAGGCGCGAGGCGCATAATCATGTTGATGATGCCGAAGATGACCTGCGAGAAGCTTTCAATGACGTTGAAAATCAGCTGGCCCTTGTTACCCAGACGGTGCAGCGCAAAGCCAAACATCACCGCAAACAACAGCACCTGCAGGATGTTACCGCTGGCAAAGGCGCCAATGACGCTCGATGGAATGATATCCATCAGGAAAGGGATAATCCCTTGATCTTTGGCCTGTTCCGCGTACATGGCGACCGCTTTGGCATCCAGCGTCGCCGGGTCAACGTTCATCCCTGCGCCGGGTTGAACCACGTTCACAATGATCAGGCCGATAATCAGGGCGAGAGTACTGACCACTTCAAAGTACAGCAGCGCCACTGCGCCAGTGCGGCCAACCGCTTTCATGCTTTCCATGCCAGCGATCCCTGTTACTACGGTACAAAAGATAACCGGCGCGATAATCATTTTAATCAGTTTGACGAAGGCATCGCCGAGCGGTTTCATTTGTGCGCCCAATTCCGGGTAATAGTGACCGAGCAACACGCCGATCACTATCGCCGTTAACACCTGGAAATAGAGGCTTTTGAAGAAAGAGGTTTTCATAGGATGTCCTTAAGCTATAGCCACAGGAAAAGTAGGGTTTATTTTCACCTGTGAGCACAAAATAACATCCAAGAAACATAATCGAAATATTTGTACGTTGATTTGATATTTAATTGTTAAATCTTTGAGCTGACACGCACAATCGCTATGTTCTGTCATTCGGTAGCAGCGATTTCTCCTGGCCGAGATAATCCTGCTCGAACACCTCCGATGGCACCGCACGGGCGAAGAGAAAACCCTGCAACACATCGACGTTCGCCGCGCGTAACCATTCATATTGTTGTTGATTTTCAACACCTTCAGCCACCACTTTCAGATTGAGACTGCGCCCAAGTTGAATAATGGCCGATACCATACTGGCGTCTTCTGGCAAGGTGTCGATAAAGATTTTATCAATCTTCAGGATGTCGACCGGTACGGACTTCATATGTTGCAACTGGCGCAGCCCGGCGTAGCCCATGCCAAAGTCATCCAGCGCGATACGCACCCCAGCGTTACGTAGCGGACGCAGGATCGCCACCGCGGCTTTCGGGTCGTCGATACGGCGGCTTTCGGTCACTTCCAGCACCAGCGTGCCGGGCGCGATGCGGTAGCGGTTAAGCAGTTCCAGCATGTCGGAGACCATATCGTGGTGTAGCAGTTGCAACGCAGAGATATTTACCGACAGCGGCAGCATAATGCCGCGCGACTGCCACACCGCCAGCTGACGGCAGGCTTCTTCCAGCACCCAATGGCCAACGGTAACCATCAGGCCGCAGGACTCAATGCTGTCGATCAAATCGTTAGGTAACGCCCAGCTACCGTCCGGCTGGCGCTGGCGCAGCAGCACCTCAGCGCTACACACCTTACCGGTGGCGGTATCCACCTGCGGCTGAAGCCAGATGGAAAACTGTTGCGTATCGAGCGCCGTCAGAATATCGCTCTCTTCAGTCAGCCGTTTCTGCGCCTTGATCATCTGCTCAGGGTCGAAGAACTCAATCTGGTTTTTGCCCTTACGACGTGCGGTAAAGGCAGCAGAGAGTGAACGTCGGTAGAGCTGCTCCGCCGTCAGCCCTTCGTTGGACATGGCGATGCCGATGCTGGCGCTCGGGCGCAGTTGGATGCCCTGCAACGGTAAACGCTCATTCATGATAGTAAGTACTTGCTGACTTAATGTAATGGCGTGCCACGGTTCTTTGACGCCATAAGCCAGAATAGCGAAGTCATAGCCGCTGACCTGCGCCAGTACCATACGCGGCGAGATCACCTGCTTAATTTTCTCGGCTAACGTCAGCAGCAGCATTTCACGCTGCGCCTCTTTCAGCACCCCTGCGGTGTCCTGCAGGGTTTCGCAGGCAATCGCCAACAGCGCCACCGGCGTTTTGCGCGCCAGACTTTGCTCCAGCAACCCTAGCAAGAACGCTTTGTTTGGCAGGTCAGAAACCGGGAAACGCGTTGATTGACTGCTGAGTTCATCGTACTGGCGTAATAAGGCCTGTTGGTTACGGTTATAGCTGCGAACCAGCGTGCCGATTTCATCATCGTGGTGCAGGCGCGGCAGCGCCAACTGATGCCCGATGCGGTCTGCACCCGGTAGATCGTGAATCTCATAGGCGATGCTGCGCAGCGGCCTGACAATCAGCCGGTTAATACACCACGTGAGGGCAACGGTCAGTATCAGCACCAAAAGAAAGTAAGCGGTCACTATCGTTGCCAGCGCGCTCATCACGAACTTATACATGCGCCAGGAGTCAGCCTGAAGCACCAGATAGGCCAACGGCTGCGGGTTTGCCGGACGTTCAAGCGAATAGAGCGGTAGCGATATCTGCACCGGTAACTCAAAAATGCGGGTGATGTTCACCGGAACGGGGCGTTCCGGGATAAAGCTCATGCGCAGCGCTTGAAACTGATTTGGCAGCACCACATCTGCACGGCTAACAATGCCCGAGGGCTGAATACGTCCAAGAATGGACTCCGCTTCCGGGATATCCGCTTTGAGGATGGCGGCAGAGAGGGGTTGACGTACAGATCGCGCGATACTCTCTAATTGTGCAGCCGTGTTATAGCGATCCTGCTGTACGAAATGGAACAGCAAAATAAAGCAAAAGATGAACAAAAACAACATGGTAACAACAGCAACCATAGCCATTTGTTTTATAGTAAGTGAACGGCTGACGCGCAAAAGAGCTCTCCACAGATACGAACGTATTGCTCAGGCATTGAGAATAACGAGGCTGGCGACAAAGTCAAAACGGACTCTGGCACGATAATTATAACCCGGCGTCAAGCCGGGTTATATAAGACGAATACCTATAACAGGATAGATGAGGTTACCAGTCGGCGTACGGCACTAGCGGCTGCGGCGGCATGTCGAGGTCGCCCTGCCACCCGGCAGCGGAATAACGCACGTATAACAGCGCGTGGCTTGGGGTGTAATCTTTCGCCTGCTGAATATCCACGCCAGCACCGATAAACCAGTTGGATGTAACCCGACGTTCGACGATGGCCCGCGCGGTGTAGCCGAAGCCCTGGCTGCTACCGCCGCCGTTGCTATCCTCGCTCGCGTCCTGTTTCCATTGCGACGGAATCAGGTTCATCAGCGGGTAACGTGGCTCGGTTTTCGTACGCGAATGCGACCAGGAGACAGAGCCCCCCAGCTCCCACGACCAGTTTTCCGTGCGTTGACGCCAGTTCACCGGCACGGCGAAGGAAACGTACTCCTGCGGGCTGTAATAGCCGCCCTGACCAAGCGTATAGCCGCTCAAATCCTTCTGGTAATGCCAGATCATGTTGTTCAGCCCGACGGTCACCCGGCGGTTGTTCTCGTTGATGACCTTGTAGTAGTAGCCGGTCATCCAACGCACGCGCCAGTTATCAGCGACGTTTTTGCCGGTCAGCTGATCGCCGCTCAACGAGGCCCATACGCCGTTGGCTTCACCTTTGTCGTAACTCAGGCTCAGGCCACCGCCGTTGGCGCGTACACCGCCCCAGGTCGTACCGGGATGTGCGCCGCTGCTGTTGTCTTTCTGTCCGCCGAACGCCAGCAGCGAGCTGGAAATAGGCCGACGGTGTGCGTTGAGCGTGTAGCCCAACGGGCCGAGGTCGTTGCTGTAGCTCAGGCTACCGACCACATCAACAACGTTAAAGCCAATCGGCGTGGTACCGATATCGGCGTTCCATGTATCGTTCTTCCAGCCCACGGCCACGCTAGCACCGCTATCGCTCTGATTCGCCGAGCCATGACAACGGGCGAGATCACAGGTCCCCCACTGCTCCTTATGGTAGCCATTTTTGTCGGTGGAGAAACTCCCGGCATCCATATTGACCAGATCGGAACGGAAGAACATCCGCCCATCGGCGAGCGGCGCATCCACCTGCAGCATGGTGGTGTGCGCTTTCAGATCCGAATATCCCCCCGTACCGTTCGAGCCCCAGAAATCATGCTCCAGCGTGACGTTCAAATCTTGCTGACGATAGAGGTCGGCGGCATCACTGCGCACGCCGCGCTTGAGCCAATCATCTTTTTCATCGTTGCGCGTCAAGCGGGTAAAGGTGTCATTATCCTGCGGCCGCGCCGGGGTAATCTGCGCCGCTACCATGGCATCTTTGTAGGTTTCCAGCGCCTGCTGCGGGTTGCCGTCCTGCGCCTGATAACGCGCCGCGTCACGCAGTACCATCGCGCTTTCCATTGACGGTGGCTGCGCTTTCGCTTGCGGCACCAGAGCTGTCAACATCTTCTGAGCCGTATCCGTCTCGCCCAGCTGCGCGCTGACCAACGCAATACGGCGCTGGGTACTGAGCGAACGTTCACCCTCTGTCGGCAGTTCAGCCAACTGCTGGCGCGCCGCCAACGCGTTGCCGTCAGCAGCATAGACCTCCGCGAGCCCCAGGTGGGCATCCTCATCATGAGGGTCTTTCGCCAATACCGCGTTGTATTCGGCCAACGCAGCGGCGCTATCACCCCGCTGCTGCGCCCAATCGGCAAGCGTTGAATGAATACGCGCAGACTCCGGCTGCTGTTTCAACAACGCAATGGCCTGCGGCTCCTGTCCTGCGTCGCGCAGACGGTTTGCCTGGGCGATCAGCTGGTCGCTACGCAGACGCTGGTCCAGCTCGCGAATGTTGTCCGTCCACTGCGATGACGGCAGCGCGGCCAGATGCGTCAGCGCCGCCTGGTCCTGACCGTTACCGGAGAGATACAGCCCGTAGGCGTACACCTGCTCGGCGTCGGTCGGTTTCTTATGCGCCAGATTGAGCATCAGACGGTCGGCTTCGCCGCGCTGCCCCGCGCTCACCAGGTCGCGGGAGAGGCGATAGGTGATCCACACATCGTCCGGCGACAGCGCCAGACGCTGGCGCTGAAGCACCGCTGCCTGCGCCCACTCACCGCGGTTTTCCAGGGCTTCCGCCTGCTGTGAAAGCCGATCGTTGGTCAGGCTACGTTCAATATCATCAATACTGCGGCGTTGGCTGGCCGAGAGGCTGTTAATAAAAGCGGTCGCTTTTTCCGGCGACTCGGCGCGATAGATATTGGCCAGCCCGCGCACCGCGCCGCTGTTGCCACGGTCAAGGCGTAGCGCCTGTTGGTAGTAGCGCGCGGCGGCGGCGCTATCTTTACGCGCTATCGCCACGTCGCCCAGACCTTGTACCGCATAGCTGTCGGTGGCATCCAGCTTACGCGCCTGCTGGTAGAAGCTCTCCGCCTGCGCCAGATTATTGGCTTTCAGCGCCGCATCGCCTTTGCGGATCAGCGGCCAGTACAGTTCCCAGGTCTGCGGTTTATTCGCCTCAGCTTCGGCCTCTTTCGCCTTCGCAAGGAACACCGGATCCGCCAGCTGTTTTTGCTGCTCGGCCAGCAGCGCACGCGCGCTGTCCGCCGATTCACCGCTGGTGAAAATTAACAGATAACGCTGTAGCGCCTGCACGCTGGAGGGACTGGCTGGCTGGTTTTTAATGGCCTTAAACCAGAGGTCGGCTGCCGGTCCGCGACCGCCCGCCGATTTCGCCATCTGCTCGAGTACCGCAAATGCCGCATCGCGCTGGTTGTCGGCCAGGAGCGTATTCGCCAGCGTCATTTGCAGGCCAACGTTGCCGGGGTTTTTCTGGTTCAGCGATTGCAGTTGTTTGAGCGCTTCGTTGTGCCGGGCGGGCAGTTTCGCCACCGCCGTCCAGTACTCTACGGCATAGTCGCCATCTGGCGGCGGGCCGTTAAACGCGTTTTCATATTCCGCCAGCGCTTCCGGCACGTGACCGGTGGTGGCGAGTAAACGCGCCTGCTGTAGCGCCTGACGCCCGGCATCGGTATTCAGGCCAATTTCCGCGCGCGAGGCGTTGTACTCCGCGGAATTCGGCGCGACCTGCGCCAGTTTTTTCAGCTGCTGCTGCGCACCCGCGGTATCCCCCTGACGCAGCATGTAGCGCAGGCGAGCCGCCAGTACCTTCGGGTTATTGGGATTAATCAGCTCCAACCGATACAGCGACTGCTGCACCAGATCCTCACGTTTGCTGGCCTCGCCAAGACGCACCTGGTTGAGCAACTGCTCTTCCGCCGAGGTGTCCGCGAAGACCGGCTGTACCAACGACAGCCCCAGAGAGAGGGTGAGTAAACTTAGTGTGAACTTGCGCATTCCTGGCCCCAGTCAGGTAGTAATTCGCCGCGGGCGCTGAAGCGAAAACGGTGTTGATCCCAGCCCTGACCAAAGAGGGTCAGAACATAACTATAATAAGCATCCGCGCCGGGAAAATGGTCGGTAACACGCTGGCGCTGAACGGCCTGAGCATCACGATCCTGTAAGAACGGCAGCAGTGAAGCCGAAAAACCAACCGGGCCATCACCGGTCACTTTCCCCGTGGCGATCGCCACTTTCTCCGGGGGAAGCCCCTGCCGGGCGGTCTGCGCCGCCATTGGGTTAAAGCGTTTAAGCAGACGCGCTTTTTGCGGGTCTGCGTCGTTCATCATTCCCACCCACAAATAGACGCGAATCGCATCATAGCCGCCGATCACATTCGCCTCTTTTAGCTGCCAGCCCTTCGCTTTTTCGTAGCTCACCCAGTCCGGCGAAAAGCCTTTCGGGGCGGTATCAAGCAGCAGTTTGAGGTTGGTATCGCGCAGCGTAGTCCACGGCGCGCCGAAGCGGCTGAAATACTGCGCCACCTGCGGAGGGAAGTAGCTGGGGTTAAAGCGCCAGCGCGTCTCTTCGGCAAAACCGACGCGTCCCGGCAGAAGCATTAGCCCCAGACCCGGTACATTCACCACTTCATCGGCAGCAATCTTCGCCAGCAGCGCTTTGCCGGTGTCGGTATAGTCGTCGTTTTTCCACAGTCGACCGGCCTCCAGCAACGTCCAGGCAATCCAGATATCGGAGTCAGACGCGGAATTGCTGTCCAGCACCGTCCATGCCTCTTCGCTCTTTTTACCCCATAACCACGCCGGAAGATGCTCGCGCAGTGAACCTTGCGCCAGATTGTTCTGCGTCCAGTTAAACAGAGTGGCGAACATCTGACGATCGTTGGCCGCGAGGGCAAAGAACAACCCATAGCTTTGCCCCTCTGAGGTGGTGATTTTGCGAGAATCACTGGGATCGATCACCCGCCCTTCTGCACTCACGTAATCCTTTTTAAACTGCTCCCAGGCCGGCCAGTCACAGGCAGCCTGTACCTGACCGCCAAGGGCGCACAGCAGAACGATCCAGCTCAGTATCTTCATCGTGGCTTACTCGTCTTCCGGATCCAGACGACGACGGCTGAGGATACGCAGCAGACGCCACAGAACCCAGGCCAGCAGCACGATGCTGATCGCCGCAAAGATAGCCAGCAGCACCGGATGGTTGGAGAGCGCAAACCAAACGCGTTCAAACCACGGCAGATGGCCGACGTAGTAGATGTCCCCCACGCGCAGGCTGCTGACGCCAGATTCACGAATTACCGATACCGAACCAAACATCGCCGCGCGCTTACCGCTGTCATTCAGCGCACCGTTCAGCAGGTCATAGCCGCTGGCGCTATCCGCCAACAGGGCGATCACGCTACGCTGTTTGTAATAAGGCGATTCAAAGCCCACCACCGCGGCCATCGGCCCTGAGGAGGTAATGCCCGTTTGCACGCTGGCCTGACGATCATCCTCGTCCATATAAATGCTCGGCAGGTCGTGGTGGCGCACCGGCGTTTTCACCCAGCTTTGGGCCGCATTGACCAGCAGGTCGATATGCTTATCGTCTTTGAGCTGCTGCGGAATAGAACCAATCAGCAGCAGATCGGCATCTTTACTCTTAATCTGGCTACCATCATCGATAATGGTCATGCTGGTGCCCGCCAGACCGGTTTGTCCGCCCACCACGCCCACGGTATTCAGCAGCGTACTAACCTGTGCTTCAGACGGCGTCTTCGGCATCACGATAACCGTATCAGACAGGTCCGCCATACGGGTGAACGGGAAGCCCGCGTTAGCAAAGGTACGCAGATCCGGCATCGGCAAGAAGTGGTAATAGTCTGAGAAGTCGATCGTCGAGTCATCGCCAATCACCACGTGGTTTTGTACCGGCTGGAAGGTAATACAGTTTTCCAGCGTACCGCCCGGCATCGGGTTCATATACTGGAAGTCAAAGCGCAGCTGGTTCATCGCCCCCAGGCGCAGCGCTGGGATGCTAATGTCATTCTTGCCATCCAGCAGGCCCTGCAGCACCGGCAGGCGCAGCATCAGCTTGTTAACGTCCTGAGTACTCTCCAGATTAAATGACTGCAGGAACTGGTTGTTGAGGCTGATGTCCATGCGCGAGCTGTCTTTTACCGGCGGCATGGTGTAGCGATATTTCAGGTCCATATCGATGCCGGTGCTGCGCATCAGGTACAGATCCGGCGGCAGATTCAGCGACAGGTTGATGGAGGCAGGCTCCAACCCGGTAGACTGTAGCTGCTGTTCGTAGGTTTTCAGCTCACCGAAGGTGACCGGGCGGTCGGTACGTACCCAGTTCGGCGCATCGTACGGCACGCGTGGCCGCAGCGGCTTCACTTCATCCACGGTGACGCTATCACCACGGAACAGAATGTTGCCTGAGGCAATGCCCTGCGCCGCTTTCAGCAAATCTTTATCGTCACGGCCAAACACCACCAGCAGCTTCATATACGGGTTGCTCGGGTGGTCGATCATTTCGATCGTCGGCGCGTTGACCGCCGGATGCTCGCGCAGGAAGTCCGGACGACGATCGTTGGTGGCAAAGACGATCGCGTTACGCTCCGGCAGCGTGTTAAACAGCACCGGGAAATTCTGTCCGCGCCAGCCCGCTTTCGCGCCAAACCATGAGGCGATAATTCCCGCCGCCTGCTGCTGTTGCAGATCTGGCGACGCGGCAAAGACCATCGGCAGTTCCAGCGTGCGGTTGTCGCGCGTGTCAAAGAACGGCACCGGGAAGTGCGAAAGATCGTTACGCACCTTCAGCGAACGGTAGGTCAAATCCAGGGAGCTGTTACGCGCCACGTCCAGCCAGACGGTATTGTTGGCCGGGTTTTCGCACACGTCACGGTAGTGGCCGATAAACTCCAGGCGAACGCGGTTAAAATCGGTGATGTACAGCGGATCGACCGCGATCTGCGCCGTCACTTTTTTACCTAGCTGCTCTTTGGTCACCGGCAGGACGTCCATCAGTTCATCATTCAGATAAACCTTCAGCTGCGAGGTGATCGGCAGCAGGGACGGCGACGGGGTGTAGGTCAGATTAAGCTGCGCCTTCGACACCACTTCGTCGCTGCGCATGCCAAACTCCACGCCACCGTCCGGATTCGAACCGCGCAGCACCATGCTGCCCGGCGGGGGCGCAATCTGGGCGAAAGAAAGCTTTACGTCGCGGCTTGGCGCGTCTTCCACGACCACCGGCGCGGCGTCGGGCGTAGGCGCCGTAGCGTCCTGCTGAACGGTGGGCGTCACCGACACCTCTGGCGTCGTTTCTGAATGCGTCGTGAGCGGCAGTAAACTGCCCATGCCCACCGCCACTGCACAAATCCAGGAAAGGTTTCTTTTCATCGCATAATCATCATTATTGTTGAGCCAAAGCCGATAGCGGATGCTCGACCACCGCGTCACGTTCCGGACGGCGCGGTACAAACGAGGCCACCCACGCCACCAACAAGGTGAGCGACCGGAAAATTTCCTTTGCCACCGGCGGCGCAAACTCGGCCAGGTGACGATAACCACGGAACCCTAACTTCAGAATATCGAACAAACTTTCCAGCGGTTTATCTTCCGGGAAGCTGTCCTGCCACAGCGCCCACGTATCCGCGCGCGCAAACGTACACTGTACAAAGTCGATATGCTGACGCGTGCTCATCGGCAGCAGCTTGAGACCGACTTCGCTGCCCAGCACGCGCACCACCTGGGTCGGGAAGACATATTCCTGCTGGCCGCGTTTTAGCAGCAGATTCACCTTCTGCTCTTCCAGCACCTGAGCGTCGCCGTTGATACGAATGCCGACGCCGCCGTCGGAGAAGTCGTGTACCGTACAGGAGAACAGGTGACCGTCTTCACGGGAAATCGCCCCCGGCATTTTGATTTCTACACGATGCGAGCGGCGCACCTGTTTGCTCTCGACCGACACGGCAACCGCGCCGCCGAGAATAATCAGGTTATAGAACACCCATACCAGACTGATCCACACGGTGAGAATTTCGTTCTCCGGGCCGTACATATAGCGCCAGATACCGAACGCCACGCCAACCAGGTTCAGCAGCACCAGGAAGATATACGGTCTTGAGATCACCCAATCGACGTACTCTTCCTCCACCAGGCCACCCTTGGCGGTCACGTTGAATTTGCCCTTATGCGGGTTAAACAGCGCCACCATGGTCGGCGGCGCGATATACCATGCCAGCACCGTTTCATAGATTTCACTCCAGAAGGAGTGGCGATATTTGCCCTGAATCTTTGAGTTGGTGAGGCTGGCGTGAATCATGTGCGGCAACACGAACAGTGCAATCATCAGCGCCGGGGCGTAGATGATGTAAGCGTGTAGCAACAGGAAGGCCAGCGGCGCGGTCAGGAAGATCAGCCGTGGCACGCCCGATAAGAAGTGGAACATGGCGTTGAGGTAGCAGAGACGCTGCGGCAACTTCAACCCTTTGCCAAACAGAGGGTTATCAAGGCGGAATATCTGCACCATGCCGCGCGCCCAGCGGATACGCTGGCCAATGTGCGCCGATAGGCTTTCCGTCGCCAGCCCCGCCGCCTGCGGCAGACGCATATAGGCGGAGGTGTAACCGCGACGGTGCAAACGCAGCGAGGTGTGCGCATCTTCGGTCACCGTTTCCACAGCGATACCGCCAATTTCATCCAGCGGCTTACGCCGGATGACCGCACACGACCCACAGAAGAAGGTCGCATCCCACATATCGTTGCCGTCCTGCACCAGGCCGTAGAACAGCGTACCTTCGTTCGGCGTTTTACGGAAACGCCCCAGGTTACGTTCAAACGGGTCTGGAGAGAAGAAGTGGTGCGGCGTCTGCATCATCGCCAGCTTTTTATCCTTCAGGAACCAGCCCATGGTCATTTGCAGGAACGAGCGCGTCGGCACGTGGTCGCAGTCGAAAATTGACACAAACTCGCCTTTTGCCAGCTTCAGCGCATTGTTGATGTTCCCTGCTTTTGCATGTTCATGCGTGACACGCGCCACGTACTCAACGCCGACGTCTTTTGCAAACTGACGAAACTCTTCACGACCACCGTCATCAAGGATCCACACTTTCACCTTGTCTTTCGGCCAATCGATGCCGAGTGAAGCATAAACGGTATTTTTCACCACGTTCAGATCTTCGTTGTAAGTTGGCACAAAGATATCGACCGTCGGCCATTCGTTCATGTCTTTCGGCAGCGGTACCGGATGACGATTCAGCGGCCAGACCACCTGGAAGTAACCCAGGACCAGTACTATCCAGGCATAGGTTTCTGCAAACAGCAGAATCAGCCCGCATACCAGGCTGACGGGGTCGTTCCAGTTCAGCGTTGAGGTATAGCGCCACCAGATGTAGCGACAGGATACCGTCAATGACAGGACGATCAGCATCAGCGCGGAGAAACGACCGGGAATACGGCGCACCAGCAGGGCCACGCCCCACAACAGCATCAGGAAAATAAACTGTGAAATCGGGTTAAACGGCTGCGTGATACACACCAGCGCCAGCAGCAGCGATAACACCACGGCAACGCCAAGCACAAACCGCCGCAGTTTTGGGTTCAGGTGCGCCAGCTCTTTTTTGTGGTCGAGATGACCGGTTTGCGCATTCACGCGGCCAGGCAGCGATTCTGCCCACTGATTATAACGCTCACGAAGCCGATCGACGCCGGCTAAAGGCCGCCAGGCGACGGCACGTCGGGTTTCCGGCGGCTTGCTGATGATAAGCCACAGCGCCTGCAGCAGGTAACGTAGCGGATCTAACGGTCGAGGACGGGCAAAACGAATATGCGGAAACAGCTCATCCTGACGTGCTTGCAGCGCCTGCCAGCGCGGGTTTTCTAGCGGTAAAAACATCCACGCCAGCCCGACCCACAGGCAGGCCAGCGTCGCGGCGAGCCAGGAAGAGCCGGCACGCCGATAGCCGATATAGCGCGCGCGCAGCTGCGCATACACCGACGGAGCGAATATCCAGCTACTGAGGCGAATCATGTTTCGCGCTCCTCCGCCGGGTGGTGACCGGCATAATGCATCAGGCACCAGTTTGCGAGGGTAATCATCTCTTCCGCGGCCAGCGAGTCATGGCGATATTCGCCCAACGGCTGCTTGCTGGCCAGGCTTTCGGCCATCGCCTCATCGCGATGGACCACCACCGGTAACAGATGTCGCTGCGTTTGCAGCCAAATCTGATACAGATCTTCCTGCAGCGGGCTACTCATGCGCAGTCCGTTAAGCAGAATATGGGTATTGGCAGGCAGCGGCTGCTGATGCAAACGAATATGGCAGTTGGCGTCCGGCTTCACGATGGTCAATGTATAGTGGCAAGCCTCAATAAGCGCAGGCGTCCACGGATAGAAGCCGTGCGGCACGTCGATAAGTATCCACTGATAGCGTCCCTCACGCTCCAGCGTCTGGACAATTTCGGTGATGATCGACAGCGTGTCGCTGAGTACGGCCACATTTTGTCGATCGCCCGGTTGCAGTTTGCCGAACGGCAGCAGGTCAATTTGCGCGGTATAGCGGAGCGCGGTATCGCGCCAGTCATTACCGTCCCGCACTGCGCGCGCCCAGCCGCTTTCACGAGCGATATCATCGTTAAATGACAGGCGCAGCATATTGTCGGGGCTGGCATCGATAACCAATACCGACTCCCCGAGCAGTTGCAATGACCACGCGAGGGCCGCCGTGATTGACGTTGTGCCCACGCCACCGCGCACGCCCTGTAATCCCAGAATAGCCATTCGGCTTCCTTATTTTTGTTCGGCTTTTTGTTCTGCAAACTCTGATAGCAGCGGCCAGCGCTTAAACGCCGCAGCTAATTTTTCACGCTGGGAAATATCAGTGTAATCTATATTGGGTAGAGAGAAAGCTCGGCTCAATGCGAGAAAGTCATTCTGGAAAGTGTAACCGAGTTGCGAATCAACTGATGTCATAGGTTCGTTATCTGGCATTTCTTTACTCCCTCTGAAATCAAAGTACGAATGCGCCAACTCTTTCGACTGGCAACCTTTCCATGAAATTCGTTTATACTCATCATACTTCAGATGGCAATGAGCACATCCACTTCTACTCATTCCAGCCACATAGTTATGCAATTTTCAGGGGATTTACACACTTATCGCCTGACGATAACTCGAATTATTTAGAGTATACATGCTAAATCTGATGCTATTTAATTTCAATATTAGGTTTATTCTGGCGATGACACTAGTAAACTTATACGCAGGATTTTCGTCGATAAGAGGGACACGATGAACCCCATATTTTCGCTAGGTATTCAGTCGCTGTGGGATGAGGTGAGCCATATGCCCACAGGCGGCGTCTGGTGGATCAATACTGACCGCCATGAGGATGCCGTTAACCTGCTAAATCAGACGCTTTCCGCACAGCCAGATTCGGCCCATGTCGCCGTCGTCGGTATGGGGGGAAACCCCAATAACCTCATAGAGTTAAGGGATAATTCCGGGCCAAAAAAAATTGCGCTATTTACCATGCAGGATAGCCAGAATGGTCTACACTTTATGCGCCGCGATTTACTCTGCACGCTGGAGCCCAAGGATTATTTCGTTATCCTTTTATGTTCCCACAACGCCTGGGAAAATATATCGGGGAAAAAACTTCTCGATTGGGTAAACAAGTCTCAACAATGGGCGAAATACTACCATTGCACTCTTTTAGTTCTTAGCCCTGGCAACAATACCGATGCCTTAACATCACATCTGCTGGGTGAATATCGTTCACTTTCCGGCCTCGCAAATTTACGTTACCAGGGTGATAGTCAACTCCTGGATATATCTTACTGGGCGAATGAAAAAGGCGTTAGCGCCCGTCAGCAGCTTTTAATTAAACAAAATGACAACGGCTGGCATTTAGCACAGGAAGAGGTTGCCAACGAGCAGCCACGCAGTGATGAAAAAGAAGTTCTGAGTAATATCAATATTCTTGAAGGCGCACCGCCGCTGTCAGAACACTGGACGTTATTTGAAACCAACGACGCCGTATTTAATGCCGCGCGCACCGCCCAGGCCGCAACGGTCATATTCTCGCTCAACCAGAATAGCCAGGTCGAACAACTGGCCCACTATATCCATACCTTGCGTCGCCAGCGCGGAAGCGCATTAAAAATCATCGTTCGCGAGACCACAGCAAGCCTGCGCGCCACCGACGAGCGCCTGCTGCTCAGCTGTGGCGCTAACCTGGTGATTTCGGCAAACGCGCCGCTGTCTCGCAGCCTGACGTTGATTGAAAGCGTGCAAACGCAGCAGTTCAATCGCCACGTACCGGAAGACCTGAGCACGCTGCTGGCCAACACGGAACCGTTGAAGCTGAAGGGTTATCAGAAGTGGGATGTATTCTGCGACTCGGTACAAAAAGTGATCAACAACACCTTACTCCCCGCCGACAGCAAAGGGGTGATGGTCGCTTTGCGCCCGGCGCCGGGACTGCGCGTTGAGCAGGCGCTCACGTTATGTCGCCCTCACCGTATGGGCGACATCGTCACCATTGCCGACCAACGTCTGGTGTTGTTCCTGCCATTCTGCCGGGTCAATGACCTGGACAAAGCGCTGAACCATATTTTTCCGCTACCTACCGGCGATATTTTCTCTAACCGCATGATTTGGTTCGAAGATAAGCAAATTGCCTCCGAACTGCTGATCATGCGCGACGTGAAGCCAGAACTGTGGACCAAACCACTGCAGATGGCGCCAAAACCGACCAACGTCATCAACGCCACTTACGAGGGCAACGGCTGGCGTCGTTATCCCGAACCACTGCGTTTGTCCGCCGATACCGAAGAGAAATCGTCATGATGTCAATAAGCGATATTATTCAACTCGTGGTACTGTGCGCGTTTATTTTTTTCCCGTTGGGATATCTGACGCGCCACCATCAACGTCGGATTGAAAACGCCTTCCGCTTGATGTTTCTTAAACCCCGTTATGTTAAGCCAGTAGGCGTATTGCGCCGGGATCTGGCCGTCAGGGCAAAATCAAAAAATGACTAATTCGACGCAAAACGCCACCGCGACGCCTTCTTCCTCCTGGCATTACTGGCGGGGCCTATCCGGCTGGAACTTCTATTTTCTGGTCAAATTTGGCCTACTGTGGGCCGGATACCTGAATTTTCACGCCATGCAGAACCTGGTATTTATGGCCTTCCTGCTGTTCCCGTTGCCCAACAGCCGGCTGCACCGTTGGCGACACTGGATTGCGATACCTATCGGCTTTGCGCTGTTCTGGCACGATACCTGGCTGCCGGGACCGGAAAGCATTATGAGCCAGGGCTCGCAAATTGCAGGTTTTAGCGCCGATTACATTTGGGACCTGATCACGCGTTTCATCAACTGGCAGATGGTTGGCGTCTTCTTCGTACTGCTGGTCGCCTGGCTGTTCCTGAACCAATGGATTCGTATTACGGTATTTGTTGTCATCGCCATGGTGTGGATTAACCTGAACGCGCTCCTTGGTCCTTCGTTTAGCCTGTGGCCTACCGGGCAAAATGCGACGGCGACAACCGCCAACACGGCAGCGCCAACGGCAACAACAGGCACAAGTGCAGCTGCAAACAGCGATATTCCGGCACAAACCGCCGCGCCGACATCCGATAACCTGAACGCCTGGCTGAACAGCTTCTACACTGCGGAGAGTAAGCGCGTCACGACTTTCCCAACGGAGTTGCCAGCTGACGCTCAGCCATTTGACCTGCTGGTTATCAACATCTGCTCGCTGGCAAATTCCGATCTCGAAGCTGCCGCGCTGATGCAACATCCGCTGTGGTCGCACTTTGATATTCGCTTTAGCAACTTCAACTCAGCCACCTCGTACAGTGGCCCGGCGGCGATTCGCCTGTTGCGCGCCAGTTGCGGTCAGCCATCACACACCAGCCTGTATCAGCCCGCGGGCAACCAATGCTATCTGTTCGATAATCTTTCAAAACTGGGCTTTAAGCAGAACCTGATGCTCGACCACAACGGTGTTTTCGGCGACTTCCTTAAAGAAGTACGTGAAAACGGCGGCATGCAGAGCCCGCTGATGGATCAGAGTAAACTGCCGGTCAACCTGCTGTCATTCGACGGTTCGCCGGTGTATGACGACCTCGCCACGCTGAATCGCTGGATGCAGTCTCCGGATATTCCTGCGGGTGGCCGTTCGGCGACCTTCTACAATATTCTGCCGCTGCACGACGGTAACCATTATCCGGGTCAGAGTAAGACCGCAGACTATAAAGCCCGTGGACAGAAGCTATTCGATGAACTGGATGCCTTCTTTACCGAGCTGGAAAAATCAGGTCGTAAGGTGATGGTAGTGGTCGTTCCTGAGCATGGCGCGGCATTGCAAGGCGATAAGATGCAGGTTTCCGGCCTGCGCGATATCCCAAGCCCGTCGATTACCCACGTTCCGGCCGCCATCAAATTCTTTGGTATGAAGGCGCCGCATCAGGGTCCGGCAATCGACATCACCCAGCCAAGCAGCTATCTCGCCATTTCCGAGCTGGTTGCCCGCGCGGTGGACGGCAAGCTGTTCACCGAAGACAGCGTTGATTGGTCCGCGCTGACCAGCAACCTGCCGCAGACTGCCGCCGTGTCGGAAAACTCCAACGCTGTGGTAGTGCAATATCAGGGCAAACCATACGTGCGCCTGAACGGCGGTGCCTGGGTGCCGTATCCGCAATAACCGTTCATTGGGGTTAACGAAAAAGGCCGCAGAGCTTCCTCTGCGGCCCGGTTCGGGCGCATGTGCCATTGCGGCAGCCACGACGCCCCGTCAGCTTAGAACCTGAAGAAGTGACGTACCAGCGCGACCACCAATGGGCCGACGATGGAGGTCACGACCGCAAGCACTAATGCCTCGTTGAGCGTCATACAACCGCCTGTGTTGCAATGGCAACGGTTCGCGGCTATCCTCTTGTTGTCTAGCAAGTGAATGGCCCTCGTTATGTTGCCGGTTTATACCAAACAACGTGCGGGGGCTTTCTCTTTCCAGCAACTCATGCCGCCGGGGATCAAGCCCCCGCAACATTGCGCCTCACCGGGAAACCCGGCTTGCCGTCAATAATACGGCAATCGACCTTTCAACTCGCCGGAAGAGACCCCTTTTCAGAATTGCGCCCGAAAACAAAAAGGCCGCAGAGTTTAACCTCTGCGGCCTTTAAGATAGTGCGTATGTTACACGCTCTTTTCTGGATTCTCATCCTGGTCAACGGCAAAGCATGCCACCAGTTGACCGCCATAATCTTTAAGCTGCGGCTGAAGCTGCGTGCACGTCCCGAAGCGTCGACGGCAACGCGCGTTGAAAGCGCAACCCGGCGGCGGATTCAGCGGGCTTGGCAGCTCACCGGTCAGTTTGATGCGCTCGCGGCGATCGTCCGGATTCAGACGTGGTGTCGCGGAGAGCAGCGCCTGGGTATACGGATGACGCGGGTTGTTGAAGATCTGGTCTTTGCTCCCTTTCTCCACGCAACGGCCTAAGTACATCACCATCACTTCGTCGGCGATGTGCTCCACCACCGACAGATCGTGGGAGATAAAGACGTAAGACAGCCCCAACTCCTGCTGCAAATCCATCATCAGGTTCAGCACCTGCGCACGTACGGAAACATCGAGCGCGGAGACCGGTTCATCGGCAATTACCACGTCCGGATCCAGCATCAGACCACGGGCGATAGCAATACGCTGGCGCTGACCACCGGAGAACATGTGCGGATAACGATCGTAGTGCTCGGTCTTTAAGCCTACCTTCGCCATCATCGCCAACGCTTTTTCACGGCGCTGCTCTTTGCTGAGCGAGGTGTTAATCAGCAGCGGCTCTTCCAGAATCTGCCCTACCTTCTTACGCGGGTTCAGTGAACCGTACGGGTTCTGGAACACAATCTGGATTTTCTGCCGACGCAGCTTCTGCGCATGCGGATCGTGCTTGAGCAGATCCTGACCCTGGTAGTACAGCTCGCCGCCGGTTGGCACTTCAATCATCGTCAACAGGCGACCCAGAGTCGATTTGCCGCAGCCGGACTCGCCCACCACAGCAAGCGTTTTGCCGCGCTCGAGAGTAAAGGAAACGCCGTCCAGCGCCTTCACCAGGCGCTCAGGGGCAAACATCCCCTTCTTCACCGGGTAGTGTTTTTTCAGGTCAATTGCCTGCAGCAGCGGCTGCTGCGAGGTGGCCTCTTGCGTACTCATAGTGTGGGCCTCCCGGCATCATCGAGTGGGTAGTGACATTTCGACTGGCGAGCACCGTCAACGGTATTCAGCTCAGGCTCTACGCTGCGGCATTTATCCGTCGCATAGGGGCAACGCGGGTTCAGCAGACAGCCGTTCGGGCGGTCGTATTTACCCGGCACGACTCCCGGCAGCGAAGCCAGACGCGCTTTATCCTGAGCAAATTCGGGTAACGCGCGCAGCAGCGCCTGGGTATAGGGATGGCGCGGCGCGCGGAAAATTTCGCTGGCCGCCCCCGTCTCCACCACCTGACCGGCGTACATCACGATGATTTTGTGCGCGGCTTCAGCGACGAGCGCAAGATCGTGAGTAATCAGGATCAGCGCCATATTCTCTTGCTGCTGTAATTCCAGCAGCAGCTCGATAATCTGCGCCTGAATGGTTACATCCAGCGCGGTGGTCGGTTCATCGGCAATCAGCAGCTTAGGACGGCAGGCGATCGCCATGGCGATCATCACGCGCTGGCTCATCCCACCGGAAAGCTGGTGCGGATAAACGTCCAGACGTGATGCCGGATCTGGAATTCCCACCTGGTTCAGCAGATCGATTGCCCGCTGACGGCGCGTCTGCTTGTTGCCGCCCTGATGCACTTTAATTGCTTCCATAATCTGGAAGCCGACGGTGTAGCACGGGTTAAGGCTGGTCATCGGATCCTGGAAGATCATCGCCACTTCGGCGCCCACCAGGTTGCGACGCTCCCTCTCGGAGATGCGCTTGAGATCCTGACCGTTGAACTGCAGGCTTTCGGCCATCACGCGGCCGGGATAATCAATCAGCCCCATAATCGCCAGCGAGCTGACCGATTTTCCTGAACCGGATTCCCCGACAATACCGACAACCTCACCCTGGCTCACGCTATAGCTCACGCGGTCTACAGCTTTAAACGGTGTGCCTTCGTCGCCGAAGTGCACCGATAATTTATCTACATTTAATAACGCCATCTCGAACCTCTTACTGCTTCAGTTTGGGATCGAGCGCGTCACGCAGACCGTCACCCATCAGGTTAAATGCCAGCACCGTCAGCAGGATCGCCAGCCCCGGGAAGGTCACCACCCACCAGGCGCTTTGGGCAAACTGCAGAACGTCAGAGAGCATGGTGCCCCATTCCGGCGTAGGCGGCTGCGCGCCCATCCCCAGGAAGCCGAGGGCAGCCATATCGAGAATGGCGTTAGAGAAACCGAGCGATGCCTGAACAATCAGCGGCGCAAGGCAGTTTGGGAAAATATTGACGAACATCTGGCGCATCGCCCCGGCACCCGCCACGCGAGAAGCGGTCACGTAGTCGCGGTTTACCTCCACCAGTACGGCGGCACGGGTTAGGCGGACGTAGTGCGGCAAGGCGACAAAGGTTAACGCCAGCGCGGCGTTGCCGATCGACGGGCCGAAGATAGCCACCAGCACCAGCGCCAACAGCAGGCTAGGCAGTGCCAGCATAATATCGACGACACGCATGATGATGTTGTCGACGAGGCCGCCAAAGTAGCCCGCCACCAGGCCAAGGATGATCCCCAGCACCAGCGACAGCACCACCACCAGACAGCCAACCAGCAGCGACAGACGCGCACCGTACATCAGGCGCGACAGCACGTCACGACCAACGTCATCGGTGCCCAGCAGATGCGCCAGACTACCGCCGTCCTGCCACGCAGGCGGAGCCAGCAGCGAATCGCGGAACTGATCCGCCGGGTTATACGGTGCAATCCAGTTGGCGAAGATGGCAATAAACAGCACGATAACCACGTACACCAGGCCAACCACCGCGCCTTTATTGCGCTTAAAATAGTGCCAGAATTCCTGTAATGGGGTCATCGGCACCGGTGCTTTATTCTCAGTAACTTGTGACATGACGGCCCCTTACTTCTTATGACGAATGCGCGGGTTCACCACGCCGTACAGCAGGTCTACCAGCAGGTTGACGAGGATAATCATCGTCGCCACCAGCAGCACCCCACCCTGCACCACCGGATAGTCACGGCGTTGCAGCGCGTCAATCAGCCAGCGGCCCAGGCCTGGCCAGGAGAAGATGGTTTCCGTCAGAATCGCCCCCGCCAGCAGCGTACCGACCTGCAGGCCGATAACCGTTACCACCGGCAGCATGGCGTTACGCAGCGCGTGCACGATAATCACGCGCATGCGGGTCAGCCCCTTAGCGCGCGCGGTACGAATGTAGTCTTCGCCCAGCACTTCCAGCATGGAGGATCGCGTCATACGCACAATCACCGCCAGCGGAATAGTACCCAGCACGATAGCGGGCAGAATCATATGCGCCAGCGCATCGATAAAGTTTCCTTCTTCGCCCCAGATAGCGGTATCAATCAGCATAAAGCCGGTCAATGGGTTGGAGTCGTCAAGGAACACCATATCGCTGACGCGCCCGGAAACTGGCGTCAGGTTCCAGTGCACAGAGACCAGCATAATCAGCATCATGCCCCACCAGAAAATCGGCATGGAATAGCCGGTCAGGGCCAGACCTACTGCGGTGTGATCGAAGATAGAACCGCGCTTCACCGCGGCCAGCACGCCTACCGGAATCCCCACGGCGACGGCAAAAATCATGGCGCAGATACCGAGTTCCAATGTCGCTTTAAAGCGCGGCACAAACTCGTCCCACACCGGGAGACGACTCTTTAATGAAATCCCTAAGTCACCGTGCAGCACGCCCCAGATATAGTGGAGGTACTGCTGCCACATTGGCTTATCCAGGCCGAGTTCAGCCAGCAGCTGGGCATGGCGCTCAGGGGAAATACCACGCTCGCCCGCCATAATCATCACCGGATCGCCGGGGATCATATGCACGAAGGCAAACGTGAGGAGGGTGATACCGATAAACGTCGGGATCACCAGACCCAACCGTTTGAGGATGAACTGCAACATAACCCTGATTCTCTCTAATGACGGCCCGCCTGGTCACAGGTCGTCTGTATTGCTCACAAATCTGCCGCCTTTCATAAACGCGAGAGGCGCAGATACGGCGCGGCTTCCCGCCCCAAAGGGGGCAGGAAGCATGCGCAGCCTGTTAAGGCGTCGTCTTTATTATTCGATCGATACGTTGTCGAAGTGGTGCTTGCCTAATGGGTCAACCACGTAGCCTTTGACTTCTTTACGCACCGGCTCGTATACGGTGGAGTGAGCGATGATCAGCGCCGGAGCCTGATCGTGCATCACCACCTGCGCCTGTTTGTAAAGCTCAACGCGCTTGTCGTGGTTGTCGGTGGCACGCGCCGGTTGAATCAGGTCTTCAAACGGTTTGTAGCACCAGCGAGAGTAGTTAGAACCGTCTTTCGCCGCTGCGCAGCTGAACAGGGTTGCGAAGAAGTTATCCGGATCCCCGTTGTCGCCGGTCCAGCCCATCATCACGGCCTGGTGTTCGCCCGCTTTCGCACGCTTGAGGTACTCGCCCCACTCGTAGGTCACGATCTTGGCCTGTACGCCGATCTTCGCCCAGTCAGCCTGAATCATCTCAGCCATACGGCGAGCGTTCGGGTTGTACGGACGCTGTACCGGCATCGCCCACAGCTCAACGGTGAAGCCTTTATCCTGGCCCGCTTCTTTCAGCAGCGCCTTGGCTTTTTCCGGATCGTAGCTGTAGTCTTTGACGTCGTCGTTATAGCCCCACATCGTTGGCGGGATCAGGTTCTTCGCGGCTACGCCAGCGCCCTGATAAACGGCTTTGATGATCGCTTCTTTGTTAACTGCGTAGGTCAGCGCCTGGCGCACTTTCACGTCATCAAACGGTTTTTTCTCGGTGTTGAAGGAGAGGTAGCCCACGTTCAGGCCAGCCTGTTCCATCAGGTTGATGCTCTTGTCTTCTTTCATGCGCGCGATGTCGGCCGGGTTCGGGTACGGCATCACCTGGCACTCGTTTTTCTGCAGCTTGGCGTAACGCACGGAAGCATCAGGCGTGATGGAGAAGACCAGGCGATCGATCTGTGGCTTGGTGCCCCAGTAGCCCGGGAAGGCTTTGTACAGAATACGGGAGTCTTTCTGGTACTGCACCAGCTGGAATGGGCCGGTACCGATTGGGTTCAGGTCCACTTTCTCCGGCGTACCGGCTTTCAGCATGTTGTCAGCATATTCTTTTGACAGAATAGAGGCGAAGTCCATCGCCAGGTCGGCCAGGAACGGCGCTTCCGGGCGGGTCAGCACGAACTGAACGGTATGATCGTCGACTTTTTTCACTTCGCTAATCAGGTCTTGCAGGCCCATCCCTTCAAAGTATTCATAGCTGCCGCCAGAGACTTTGTGGTACGGGTTCTGTGCGTTTTTCTGACGGTCGAAGGAGAAGACGATATCGTCGGCGTTCACGTCACGCGTCGGTTTGAAATCTTTATTGTCCTGCCACTTCACGCCCTGACGCAGGTGGAAGGTGTAGGTTTTACCGTCCGGGCTGATGTCCCATTTCTCAGCCAGACCCGGAATCACTTCCGTGGTGCCGGTTTTGAATTCAACCAGACGGTTATAGATAGGTACGGAGCTGGCATCATAGGTGGTACCAGACGTAAAGAGCTGTGGGTTAAAGCCTTCCGGCGAGCCTTCTGAACAATAAACCAGGGTTTTGGCCTGTACGCTGGCAGCAACGGTCATCGCGACCAGGCTGAGGCCCAGCTTCAGCATCCCTGACTTCTTCAAGGAAATACTCATTATTCTGCTCCAATGTGATATGTGTTGTTTTTACCCTTTGCATTGGGTTACACCGCCTGACCTTATTTTTTATTTAACCGGCTGGGTCGATGCATATAGAGGCGAGGGATTCCTTTCACTGGAACATCTGAGTTGCAGTGCGGATTCTCCATGAAATGCCCCTCATGCCGTACAATCTGTCAATAGAATGTGAAAACGTCAATACAGTTAACCGGGATTTGTATTGAAGGTGAGAATGGATGGGCAAAGATTAAAAAAACCCCGAAGCACTATTTTCAGCAGAGAAATTTATGCTATGGGCATCAAGGCAGAGTTATTCACTTAATACTTTGCAACATTCAGTGATTAACAATTAGTCATTATATGAAAAATTTCTTTCGATATGCTGATTATCTGAGCGATTAATGCCGCGAACGTTAAAACGCACAGCTGAAAATGCTGAGGTTACCCATAAGTAGCGCGAAAAAAGATTCGTCTATGCATATAAAAATACAATGGAATATGTCACATAATCGTGAACAAGCAGTGAAAACATAGTTCTTTGCGTGGATAAGAGCAGGCCAGCGGCCCGCTCTCAGAAACCTATGGTTTTACACGAGCCTGACTTCGCTTTTCACTCCAGTTAAACAGCGAGTTGACCAGAATCGCCGTCAACGTCCCCGCCGCCATGCCGTTACCAAACACCATCTGAACGCCTGACGGGAAATTTTGATAAAGCCCCGGCACCAGAATAGGCAGCATGCCCATCGCCAGCCCCATTGCCAGCGCGTAGGTTTTGCCCGGTGTGTGCAATGGTTCACGAGCGATCATATCGATACCAATCACCCCGATAATGCTGAACACAATCACCGCCGTACCGCAAACCACCGGCCCTGGCAGGCAGGTCGCAAGACGAACCAGCGGCGAGAACAGCGCAATAAGAATCAACAGCAGCCCTGCTGCGGCGGTGACATAACGTGATTTGACATTGGTGGTGCGCACCACGCCGATATTTTCGCCGGAGGTAATAATCAGCGATGTTCCGAAGATCCCACCCAGCAGCGACATAACCGCATCGCCGCGAATCGTACGCGGAATCGCTTCACGGACATTTTGCGTAGAATTGACAATCTCCGCCGTAGCAATCGTTTGCCCAGTGGCTTCAGCCATAGAAATTACCGCGTAAATCAGCAACGGCAACGAAGCAGAAAGGTTGAAAATAGGCCAGCCGAAGGGAAACAATTGCGGAACGCTGAACAGCGGGCCGTGGCTGACGCCGCTAAAATCGGAGCTGCCCAGCATCATGCCCAACAGCGTACCGGCAAGCAGACCAAACATCACGGCAAGCTGGCGCAGAATTCCGGTAAAAACCAGCGCGAAAACCAGCGTTATCAGGATTGTTCCCAGCGATAAAATAATGCTGGTCGGGTGAGCGAAATCGGTGCTTCCCGGTTGGCCAATAATCAATCCGCCGTAGAGGCGAATCAGGTTTATCGACACCATCAGCAGCATAATGCCGATAATAAAGGGCGGGAAATGGTGCAGACAGCGGCGGAAAATAGGCAACGCCAGAAAGTAGAACAATGACGTTAAGATAACCGCGCCAACGGCCGTCTGGATATTGGTTTGCAGAGCGATTGCGACAAAAATCGCGATCGGCGCGCCGCCGGGCACCATGATAAACGGCAGGCGTGCGCCTACTCCCTTCACGCCCAGGCTTTGCAGAATAGCGCCCAGCCCGCACATCAGAAACGTAGCGCTCAGCACCGAAGCGGTCACCGCATCGGTAAAGTGCAGCGCTTTGGCGATCAGAAAAACGGAAGTGATGGGGGTCGCGGCGACGACCAGTACATGCTGAAGCGCCAGAAGAAAGGTCGTTTGCCAGGGTAATGCGTCGTTGTCCGGCGTGGTAAGGCCAGGTTGCGGCATGATTGCCTCCCGTTAAACATCAAAAAAATGACCGCCAGCACGCGCTGGCGGCAGAGATTATTTCAACCAGGCAATCGCGTCGGCGGCATAGCGATGCGCGCGGAATGCACTGTTCTGTTTTCCGGGAATAATGCCTTTGCTCAGGTGCTCCGGATACTCATTGAAGAACGGAATGATATATTCCCAAACCGTTTCCCCTTCCGGCGTCACTTCAAACAGACGACCAAATGCGGATTCACAGATAAAGGTGTTGCCGTTCGCCAGACGCTGCGCGCTGCCCATATAGGGTGAGAAGAAGGCAGGCGGGAAGATATCGCGATACTGCCAGGTAATGGCATGGGTTTGCGGATTGAACTCCAGCACCGTGGAATGCGGGGAGGTCACACCCGGACGCAGGTTGCCATTGTCAAAAACAAGAATCGACCCATTCTCCATTTCAACCGGGGTATGCTGCTGCGCCACCACTTCCGGCCCCGCGTGCCAGACAACCTTGCCGCTCTCTTTAGATACGGCAATCACGCCAGATGTCGTACGCAGGCTCATCAGCACCAGGCCATCACGGGTTACCGACAGGCCGTTAATCATCGGCCAGTGGCGACGGTCAAAGATCTCATGAATCGGGAAATCTTCCGGATTCAAATGCTCCCAGGCGCGCCATTCCCAGACCACTTCACCGTCGCGATTGACCTCTTTGACGACGTCGCTCTGAATCACGCCGTCCGGCGCATCACGTCGTGGGTCGCCGCCGGTCACACGGGCAGCGATATCGGCAGGCAGCGGCGACGCGGCGGTATACAGCAGATTACCGTTCGGCAACCACTGCGCATCATGGTGATGGAAGATGTCTTCATAGTGCCAGACGATTTCGTTATCCGGCGTCACTTCGTAGAAATCACCGCCATGCCAGAGATCCCACGCGGGATAGAGATTCGCGGAGGTACGGTGGCTACCGTTATATCCCAGGTTACCGTTAGGCAGCAGCACCGCATCGCGCCCTGCACGTACCGGCAGCTGCCACTGATGCGCCACCTCGCCCTGTTCATCAACCAGATAAACCCGCCCTTCTGCTGTTTGCGGGGCAAAGAGGGTATACCCGCCGAAACTCTTCTCTTTATCGATAAAGGTGAGCCCGGATGGACGGCGTCCAAGCGTAAAAGTCGGATCCTGAGTTAAGTGTGCCACGTAGCCTCCAGATGGATAAATTTGCGTAAAAATACTCCATTAAAACGTTTTAATGAAGAATTTTTTCTGAAAATGCTTATTCATCAGCTGGCAAAGCAACGCAAAAGGTCAGCACAAAAAAGTGTGTTAATCTGTGCAAAAGATTTTGGAGGCTGCAAGCAAATGCCTGCTCAAGAAAAAAAACGCGCAAAGTTGATTGATGTCGCCCGCCATGCCGGCGTGTCGCCAGGGACAGTATCCAATGCGTTGCATAACACGCGCTTTGTCGAACCGGAGACGCGGCGGCGTATTGAAGAGGCGATTGTCGCGCTGAACTACACGCCCAATATCCGCGCCCGACAGCTACGCACCGGCAAAACCAATACCATCGCGCTGCTCTCATCGGTACCGTTAACCATTGCTTCCGGCGCCTCCCGGCTGGGATTTATGATGGAAGTTGCGCTTACTTCCGCCATGATGGCGCTCGAAAAACAGCATGCCTTGATTCTGGTACCACCGGGCGCCAATCCGCTGGATGCGGTCGGCTTCGACGCGGCGATTCTGATTGAGCCGGCGGAAAACGATCCCCAACTACAGGCGCTGGCGCAGGCTGGTATCCCTTGCGTGACCATTGGCCGCACGCCGGGGACCGATACGCCTGTACCATGGGTTGAACTGCATTCGGCGGCTACGGCGCAGATACTGCTCGCACACCTTACGGCTTCCGGCGCCCGTAAATGTGCGCTATTTGTCGGCAACACACGGCGCACATCAACGCTGGAAACTGAAGCGGCTTACCAGCGCTGGTGTGAAGGACGGCAGTCCCCCGTCGTCTACTCACTCAATGAAAGCGACGGTGAAAATGCCGGCTACCGCGCGGCACATCAGCTATTACAGGAACACCCTGACGTTGATGGCGTGCTGGTGCTGATCGATACCTTTGCCAGCGGTGCTGTACGCGCTTTTCAGGAACAGGGCATCGCCATACCGGATCACATGCGCGTGGTTACCCGCTATGACGGCATCCGCGCGCGCGAATCCACGCCGCCACTGACGGCGGTGAATATGCATCTTGATGAGGTGGCGCGCCAGGCCATCACGCTCCTGTTTGCCGTTCTGGCGGGTGAGAAGGTCAGCTACAGTAAGGGCAAAGCGCCGGATCTGGTCGTGCGGGCGTCTACTTCGCGATAAAACACGTAGAAGAGAGCTGAGCTACAGATGCAAAAAAGCCGCTCAGAGAGCGGCTTTTTCTAATTTGGTCGGTGATAGAGGATAACTCGCCACTTCGTGGCTCGCCCTGCGGGCCGTTGCTGAGGCAACGTTCTCTCGCTACGCTCGGGTCGAACCTCTTGCCCCCGGAGGTTCTCATCCTCTTTGCGGACTACAGATGCAAAAAAGCCGCTCATAGAGCGGCTTTTTCTAATTTGGTCGGTGATAGAGGATTCGAACCTCCGACCCCTTCGTCCCGAACGAAGTGCGCTACCAGGCTGCGCCAATCACCGAATGCGGCGCATCTTACTGCTGCGCCCCGCCCTCGTCAATCCCTTATTTAACAAAAGCCCCTTGTTCGGCCAGAAAGCCATCACTGCGCCGATTTTTTCGCCTCGGGGATATGGCACCAGTTATTGTACTCGTTGATCCCACCGTCCGGAGAAGTGTAACCCAAACAGCCCATAATGGTGTCATAAAGCTCCACGTGGCGTTTCGGCTGCTTCATCGCCGCCTGCTGTTGTAGGTATGCGAACGACTTCGCGTGGTCCGGATTTTCCAGATACTTATCCGACATCCAGACCATCATCGGCACGCGGAACTGCTCCGGCGGCGCCATCTTGCGCGGCGTACCGTGCAGACGTTCGTGATCGTTGATCGACTCGCCGTGGTCCGCCGCATAGAAGACGATGGCCTTCTTATCACGTAACTGATCAAAGATGTTGACCAGGAAGTGGTCAACGTAGGTGATCGAGTTATCGTACGAGTTAATCAGCTCCGCTTTGCTGCATTTATCATCCACATTTACGCACTCCGGCGTCCAGCGGGCAAAGCTGCGCGGATAGCGCTGCGTGTAGTTAAAGTGCGAGCCTTTGGTGTGAATGATGATCAGGTGTTTACCGTTAACGCCGGTTCGCGCCAACACGTTTTTCATTTCATCCGCCAGCAGCATATCGTCCACGCTCTTGCCACGGTTACGCGGCTCGGCGCCAATCTGCTCGCGATAGGCAATGTTGTTAGCCATGGTGTTACTGTAGAACCACAGTTCGCTCTGCATCGCCAGCAGGTCACCGGTAAAGCCGAGCTGATGCAGCACCGCAAACACGTTTTGTTCCTTTAGCGTGCGCTGCGGGTTATCGCTCGCCCCGCCCTGCCGGACAAACATGCAGCGTAACGAAAGCTTGGTCGCGGTATCACAGGAATAGCCGCGGAACGCCACCAGATTTTTCTCTTTCTCCAGCTCCGGCGTGGTGTTGCGCGCATAGCCGAACAGTCCCATGTGATCCCAGCGGGTCGTTTCGCCGATGATAAACACCAGGTAGGTGTCATCAAGGTCTTTAGGCGCAACGTAGGTAAACTTCTTCGCCGGGTCGATCAGATCGCTGGTATCCAGCGATTCATCAACCTGCGTCCAGCCGTACAGGCTTAGCGCAGAGACCCAGTTGCTCGGCAGGTAAGAGTTGGCCAGTACACCGCCATAGCTCGGCAGATCGACCTTTGAAAGGCGTTCGCTCTCTTTCAGGTGGGCTTCCATCAGACGAATGGGCCCCCACACCAGCAGCGCGCAGAGCAGCACAATACCGATACCCCGCAGGCGCTGCCCTGACGTCAGCAGTTGATTAAGCAACGTATCCCGCGCCTGGTTAAACCAGATAAAGACCAGCGGGATAATGCTGGTCAGCACCAGCCAGGAAATAAAATGCCAGCCCACCACCTCTTTGGAGAGATCGACATCGGTTGTCATCACCGATGCGATAATCCCGTAGCCAATGACCACATTCAGGTTGGTCATATAGTAGCTGGCACCCGCGGAAATCAGCACCACGGCCGTTGCCAGCACCTTCCAAACCGTACGTCCTCCTAGCGACAGCAGACGCAACAGGAAAAACGTCACCAGCAGCGAACTCACCAGCTCAATGCCGATAAACATCCCTTTCTCGACGCTGAAGTCCGACAAATACCCCTCGAACCGACGAACCAACACGGAATAATTCATAAACCAGCCGATGTATACCGCCAGCAAAAGACAGAGCTTTTGCAGGGACATCGCTTTGATATATCTCATTCGAAAAACCCTGGAAAAAGGGAAAATAAAAAACCAGTTACAAATCACAGCATGAGTAGACTAGTTAATTTATGCGGTATGCCCATGGGGCCGCATTTGCAAGCGCGGTAAGTAGACAACAAGAAAGGGGAAAAGTATTCGCTACGGATGTGATCAGGCCAAATATTTACAAAAATATTTGGCCTGAATCATCTTATTGAGGAGAGTGATAATATTAAGCGTGTGCTTCGTGCAGAATTTCCGTTTTCGGCTGGCGAATGGTGGTAGACAGCGCCAGTGAGATAATCAGCAGGGCGAAGATAACGCAGAAGGTGACGTAGAAGCCGCCAAACAGGGAGGCGATCAGCGAACCGCAGATGCTGCCGATACCAAATCCTAAGTAAATGACGCCGTAGTTTTTCGCCAGGTTGTTCAGGCCGAAGAATTCACTCACCAGCGATGGGAACACGGTGATGGTGCCGCCGAAGTTAAAGGCCACACAGGCAATCGCGGCGAAGAAGGTCATTTCGTTCAGCGGAGCAAACAGCAGCGCAGCCATACCCACCAGCGAGATAATCTGACCAATGGTAATCACGCGGATACGGGCGATTTTGTCAGACAGGATACCCAGCACCAGACGGCCGCTCAGGTTGGCAATCGAGATAACGGTGACGGCGTTTGCCGCAGTCGCCAGATCCAGATGCACCATCCCCTGTGCGATGTCTTTGGCAACACCAATCACATACAGGCCGCTCATGCAGGCGGTCAGGAACATCACGGCCAGCATCCAGTACTGCGGTTTACGCATCGATTCCGCCAGCGTGAAATCATTTTCCATCACGCCGTTATGTTTCTGGACTTCCTGATTCGGCGCATCTTTCATCAGCATCGCGCCGAAGACGATCATCACCAGCACGATCGCGCCCCAAATCATAAAGGTTTTTTCCAGCCCGACGCTCGCCAGCAGTTGGCTGTCGATAAATTTGAAGCCAAGGCTGCCCAAACCGTAGGAGCCGATGGCAAAGGCGGAAATCAGCCCCTTACGTTCCGGGAACCATTTCACGCAGTTGGAGAGCGTCAACAGATAGCCAGCGCCATCGGCCAGACCGACGATGATACCGGCGCTCAGCCACAACATCATCAGGCTGTTCGCATGCGCGGTCAGGAGGAAACCCAGCCCCAGCATCACGCCGGAAGCGATGGTCACGCGTTTAACGCCAAAGCGTTCCTGCAGTTTACCCGCCACGGAAGAAGAGAGCGCCAGACCCAGGCTGAGTAGACCAAAGGAGAACGCTACCTGGCTGACCGTCGCGTCCAGTTTGCTGGACAGCGCGCTGTTGAACAGGCTCCAGGTGTAAACAGAACCTAAGGCGAACTGGGTAATAATGGTGCCGAACAATGTCAGCCAGCGGGTGTGATTTTTAGTTGCAGCGTTCATGATGAAGATGCCCTCTTGAATTAACTGCTGCCAACGATAACGAAGTTAACATTTTCGTTGGTTCAAAAAGGCATGAAATGCATTGAGGATGGAATGAAATGCATCAGCGGCGGAATGAATGACATTGAAAAAATGATTCCGCCGCTGAATATATTGCATGATTAGAAGCGCGCGCTGACGCCCATGGTATACAGATAGTTTGCGCCAGCCGCCGTATTATCCGCCTGCGAGAGCGCGGCGTAAGCCGCCAGATGTGAACTCAGTAACATATCTGCGCCCACGGTCACATCCACCCAGTTGCCGTCCTGCGTCGTGGTCGGCATCCGGTTCAGGCCAGATTGCGCTTTCCACTGATTCTCGCCGAACTGCTGGTTATAGCTGACCTGAGCCCACGGGCGAATGCCCAACCACGGATGCGAATCCACGCGCCACCCGAGCGTGCTCACGCTCGCATGCCAGAGCGGGTCGGTTTGCGCACCGGCGCTGGCGGTATCGCCAAATTCATTCCACATAAAGCCCGGAGAGCCATCATAGTGCCACGTCGCTACCGGCCCGGTGGTCATGCTCTCCGTCAGCGGGAAATTCCAGCCAACGCTCATTGTTTTGCTCACATCCAGCGGCGTCGCGTCCGGGACATTCATATTCAGCCCCACGCCAATTTGCATGGCGTCGATACGTTCCGCCAGAATGTCATTGTACCGCGGTTGGTGATCGCTATCCCATGTATAGCGCTCGGCAGTATTACTTTGTGAGTCAGTCACGATATATTCCTGTTGCCAGGCATTCGCGTGTGGCGATACTAACATCCACACAAAAACCGACGCTGGCGCAGCACATCGCCAAAGGCCATTGCATTTCTTATTATTCATTAAGTGACTCCAGAAAGAGCCAATTTTGGCAATTATTGTTATGTTTTTAGGGATAAAGATCCCTGTATTAACTATTGTCTCTTTATGACAGGCGTCAAGCGAAGTGCAGGGTTTTATTATTATGCGTGCGTGATCGACAAAAACAGGGAGAAACAAATGCAGCGCTGTGGTTGGGTAAGCCAGGATCCGCTTTACATTGAGTATCACGATACCGAATGGGGCGTCCCCCAAAGAGATAACCAGAAACTGTTCGAGATGATCTGCCTCGAAGGCCAGCAGGCCGGACTGTCCTGGATAACCGTGCTGAAAAAACGTGAAAACTATCGTCGAGCCTTCCACCATTTCGACCCGGTAAAGGTCGCCGCCATGACCGAAGAAGACGTCGAGCGACTGGTGCTGGACGCTGGGATCATCCGTCACCGGGGAAAAATTCAGGCCATTATTGGCAACGCCCGCGCCTACCTGGCGATGGAGGCCAACGGTGAATCATTCAATGACTTCGTGTGGTCGTTTGTGAATCACACACCGATCGTGACTCAGGCCACGACGCTTGGCGAAATCGCGACATCAACGCCCGCTTCCGACGCGCTGTCAAAAGCGCTGAAAAAACGGGGTTTTAAATTCGTGGGCACCACCATCTGTTATTCCTTCATGCAAGCCTGCGGGCTGGTCAACGACCACGTAACCACCTGCTTCTGCCATCCTGGAGTTAAGCATGATCAGAAAATGGAACACTAAGCAATTCGACCCTTTACTTGAACTGTGGCTAGAAAGCACCACCTTTGCGCATCCGTTTATTAACGCCCAGTACTGGCAGGAGAGCTTAAGCATTGTGCGCGATACCTACCTTCCCGCCGCCGAAACCTGGGTGTGGGAAGACGAGCAGCGGCTGCAAGGGTTCGTCAGCGTCATTGAATCACGCTTTGTCGGCGCGCTGTTCGTTGCGCCAGAAGTCATCCGTCAGGGCATCGGCCATGCGCTGCTCAATGTCGTTAAACAGCACTTTTCCGATCTCAGCCTGGAGGTCTATCAGAAAAACAGCCGGGCGGTGAATTTCTACCACGCGCAGGGTTTTCGTATTGAAGACAGCGCGTGGCAGGAGGAGACCCGGCATCCCACGTGGATTATGCGTTGGCAGGCGGATCAAACGCCGTTAGCGTAAGCGCCGGTCCATCATATTTCTCGACCCATGCCAGCGCCGTATTACCGGCGCAGCCATTCCCCAGCCGCGAGCTGGGGATATCTTTGGTCAGTACGTTCACCGCACCGTTTTTGCAAATTCCGCCTTTCTCGTGTGCGAAATCAGGCCACGCACCTTCGTGCAGGCACATCACGCCGGGCTTAATACCGTCACTGACTACCGCACCAGCCAGCACCTGCCCCCGGTGGTTCCAGACGCGGACCAGGTCGCCATCGGCAATCTGGCGCATCTTCGCATCCTGCGGATGAAGGGTAATCGGTTCACGTCCCGCCACCGCATAACGTTCACGCAGAGAAGTATGGTTAAGCTGACTGTGCAGACGATGCGCCGGATGCGCAGACAGTAGTTGGAGCTGACCAGGCTGCGCGTTGCCATGCCACTCATCCGGCGCCAGCCACATCGGGTGCGGCGGACAGTCGGCATACTGGAAGCTGGCAATACGCTCGGAGTAAATTTCGATTTTGCCGCTCGGCGTTTTCAGCGGATTGGTCAGCGGATCGGCGCGGAAGGCAGCAAAGCGAACAAAATCCGCGTTCTGCTCGCTTTCCGGCATTTCAATCAGCGCGTTATCCTGCCAGAAACGCTCAAACGGCGGCAGCGTCACCTGCTGGCTCGCGCCGCGTTGAGCGGCGATTCGGTAGAAGGTCTCCAGCCACTCCAGCTCGCTTTTCCCTTCGGTAAAGCGCGCCCGACCGCCCTGCTCCCACCGCTCTGACAGGTCGGCAAACACCGTAAAGTCGTCACGGGCTTCATCGCGTGGCGGCACAACCTGCTTCATCGGCACCAGGTGCTGGTTGCTGTAGTCGCCGGTCATGGTCAGATCGTTGCGCTCAAACGAGGTGGTGGCGGGCAGAACGATATCCGCGTGCCGCGCCGCTGCCGTCCAGTTGCATTCAGAAATCACGACCAATTCTGGCTTTTGCCAGGCGCGAATCAAGCGGTTGGTATCCTGATGATGGGTAAAGTTGGCGCCGCCCGCCCACCAGACAAAGCGAATGTCTGGAAAGTGGCGATCCATACCACTGTGCTGATACGGCGCACCGGGGTTTTCCAGCGCTTCGACAATGCGTGCGACCGGGATTTTATCGACCGCATCGACGCCGCCCGGTACCGTGCCCTGCATCGAAGCCAGTACCGCCGCGCGCCGCGTCGGGTTGCCGCCGTTGGCGAAATGATACGACAACCCAAACCCGCCGCCCGGCGTACCAATCTGCCCTAGCATTGCCGCCAGCGTAACCAGCATCCAGTGCTTTTGCTCGCCGTACTGCTGGCGCTGCATTCCCCAGCCAGACATCAACATAGTGGTATTTTTATGGAACAATTCTGCCAGTTCGCGAATTTTATCGGCATGAACACCACAAATTTTTGCTGCCCACTCGGCAGTTTTTGCTTCGCCATCGCTTTCGCCCAACAGATATTGGGCAAATATCGGGAAACCTACGCTATATCGCGATAAAAAGTCGCTATCATGCCAGTTATTGATCAGCAGCGTGTGGGCGATGCCGAGCATCAACGCCACGTCGGTGCCCATATGCGGCGCTATCCACTCCATCGACTCGCCAAAGAAGTCGACGGTTTCCGAACGCATGGGATCGATACAGATCAGTCGTTTACCGCTCTGGCGCAGCTGTTCAAAATAAGGCAACCCCTGCTCGTCGGAAGCATTCCAGGCTATTTTCAGCGTATTCAGTGGGTTAGCACTCCATAGCACCACCACGTCGGTGTGCTCCAGCACCATTGGCCAGCTGGTTTGCTGCTGATACACCTCATTCCCACCCACCACATGCGGCATGATTGCCTGCGCGGCCCCGGTCGAATAATCCCCCAGATGGCCGGTGTAGCCGCCCGCCAGGCTCATATAGCGCTGTAGCAACGTCGCCGCCTTGTGCAATATGCCGTTAGAACGCCAGCCGTAGGAGCCGGCAAAAATCGATGCCGGGCCATAGGTTTCACGAATACGCCGATGCTGGCGATCGATTAGCGTGAGCGCGTCATCCCAGCTTACCCGCACAAATTCATCCTGCCCGCGTGTGCCTTGAGGGCTATCCGGCGATGCCAGGAAGCCTTTTCGCACCATGGGGTAACGCACACGGGTTTTGCTGTGTACCTGATCGCGCACCACGCTTTGCAGCGAATTGGTAAACGACGTCTGTAGCGCCCCGCGTGAAGAGAGCACCTGCTCGCCGTCGGTCTCGACAAGCATGGGGCCCCAGTGGGCTGCGGTTAAAACGGTATAGGGAGAAGATGACGTAGACAAATGGGCGCTCCTGCAGGTGGTGTCGGTTATGTTTTGCGCCATTCAATGTTACTTACAAATTTCAGAGAGTTCCCAAGAATTTTCAGCTATTTCGCCAGTCATAATGACGCGCCACGGTCGCTGTGGCGAAAAATAAGAATGTCATTAAGGAATTAAGATGAAAAAACGTGTATTTGCGATTGCTGCCATCGTCAGCGGCGCGCTGGCGATATCAGGCTGCACCACAAACCCTTACACCGGCGAGCGCGAAGTGGGTAAATCCGGCATCGGCGCGGGCATTGGCTCTCTGGTGGGCGCGGGCGTTGGCGCGCTCTCGTCTTCCAAGAAAGATCGCGGTAAAGGCGCGCTGATCGGTGCAGCCGCAGGTGCGGCGCTCGGCGGCGGCGTTGGTTACTACATGGATGTGCAGGAAGCGAAACTGCGCCAAAAAATGCAGGGAACCGGCGTCAGCGTCACCCGTAACGGTGACAATATCGTGCTGAATATGCCAAATAACGTCACTTTCGACAGCTCCTCTGCCACCCTGAAACCGGCAGGCGCCAACACCTTAACCGGCGTAGCCATGGTACTGAAAGAGTATGAAAAAACGGCGGTGAACGTTGTCGGCTATACCGACAGCACCGGTAGCCAGCAGCTCAACATGAAGCTGTCTCAGCAGCGCGCCGACTCGGTAGCCAGTTCGCTGATCACCCAGGGTGTCGCCGCTGCACGCGTGCGTACCACCGGTATGGGGCCAGCGAATCCTATCGCCAGCAACAGCACCGAAGAAGGCAAAGCGCAGAACCGTCGCGTAGAAATTACCTTAAGCCCGATGCAGTAATCTCATCGCCGGGTGGCCTCTCCACCCGGCAAAATACTTGATTAGACAGATTTTCGCGCTAAGGTGTTGTCACTTTCAGGCGAGAGACCTTCCCATGGCAAAATCAGCGCGCCCCACCATCAGCGATGTGGCAAAAGCGGCGAAAACCGGCAAAACCAGCATTTCCCGTTACCTTAACGGCGAGAAGCATCTGCTCTCCGACGCGCTGCTGGCCCGCATTGAAGCCGCCATTGCCGAGCTCGACTATCGCCCAAGCCTGATGGCCCGCAGCCTGAAGCGCGGTCGTACCCGCCTGATAGGCCTGATCATTGCCGATATCACCAACCCCTACTCCGTCAACGTGCTCAGCGGCATTGAAGCCGCCTGCCGCGAAAAAGGCTTCACCCCGCTGGTGTGTAACACCAATAACGAGGTGGACCAGGAGCTGCACTATCTTGATCTGCTGCGCAGCTATCAGGTCGAAGGGATTGTCGTCAACGCCGTCGGCATGCGTGAAGAGGGGCTGCAACGTTTGCAGCAGTCCGCGCTACCGATGGTGCTAATCGACCGTAAAATTCCGGACTTCGCCTGCGACGTGGTCGGGCTCGATAACACTCAGGCCGCCACCACCGCCACTGAACACCTGATTGAGCAAGGGTTTGAGGCGCTGCTGTTTCTGAGTGAACCGCTAGGCACCGTCAACACCCGCCGCGAACGCCTGAGCGCCTTTCGCGCCACGCTGGCCCGCTATCCCGGCGTCGTCGCCGAAAATGCCGAAGTGCCGCTGGCAGAGAACGCTCAGCTTGATAACACGCTGCGCCAGTTCCACCAGCAGCACCGTGGGATGCGCAAAGCGGTGATCTCCGCCAACGGCGCGCTGACCCTTCAGGTTGCACGTTCGCTCAAACGCATCGGCTTGAATTGGGGTAGCGACATCGGCCTGCTGGGGTTTGACGAACTGGAATGGGCCGAACTGGCGGGCGTGGGCATTACCACTCTCAAGCAGCCGACCTGGCAGATTGGCTACGCCGCCGTAGAGCAGGTGGTGCGCCGCATTGAAGGAGCGGCGGATGCCATTCATGAGCAGGTCTTTTCCGGCGAGCTGATCGTGCGTGGTTCCACGGCCCGTTAATCTTCCTTCGTGATGGCGATCATAAATTCAGCACGGTGAGATTTTCTTTGGAACCGATTCCATCTAGCGTATTAGACATAGCGTTAGATTCGGAGTCCCTATGCAAAGAAAAATTATGGTGGTCACCGCCGCTTATGGCCACGACGCAGTACGCAGCGCAGGCGGGCAAGCCGCCATGTTGCCCATCATCGCCGCTGCCGGGGCTGATGGCGTAGAAATCCGCCGCGAGATGTTTACCTCCGCAGAGCTTCAGGCGCTGCCCGCGCTGGCATCAGCGATTCAATCATCCGGCCTGCAGGCCTGTTACTCCGCGCCTGAAGCGCTGTTTATGGCCGATGGTTCTCTTAATCCTCAGCTCCCCGCTTTGCTTCAGGAAGCCGCCACGCTGCGTGCGCTGTGGCTGAAAGTGTCGCTGGGCCACTTTCACCATACCGAGTCGTTCAACACGCTACGCGACTGGCTGGCAAGCAGCGGCATGAAGCTGGTGGTCGAGAACGATCAAACGGCCTGTGGACGCCTGCCGCCAATGCAACGTTTCAACGCCGCCTGCCATATGCAGAAACTTCCCGTACAGCTCACGTTCGATATGGGCAACTGGCTGTGGGTCGGCGATACGCCGGAAACTGCGGCGGAGCAGCTGGCGCCGTCCGTTGGTTATATTCACGTCAAAGCCGCCGTGCCGCATCACGACAGCTACCGCGCGGTTCCGCCTGATGAGGCCGATGCCCGCTGGCTGGCGCTGCTAAACCAGCTACCGATTGATGTGCCGCGTGGCATTGAGTTTCCGCTGGAAGGGGCCGACCTGGCTGCGGTTACCCGCCGCTACGTCGAACTATTACGTAAGGAGTAAGCGATGAAACATTCCCTGGATGTCATCACCATCGGCGAAGCGATGGCGATGTTTGTGGCGACGCAGACCGGCGACGTGGCCGACGTGGAGCATTTTATCAAGCGCGTGGCGGGAGCAGAGCTGAACGTGGCCACCGGTCTGACGCGCCTGGGGCTGAAGGTGGGCTGGGTCAGCCGCGTGGGTAACGATAGCTTTGGCCGCTTTGTCCTTAACTCGCTGAAAAAAGAGGGTATTGATGCTTGCGGCGTCACCATCGATCCACAGCATGCAACCGGCTTTCAGCTAAAATCTAAAGCCGAAAATGGAACCGATCCCATTGTGGAATACTTCCGCAAAGGCTCCGCAGCCAGCCATCTCTCCGTTGCCGATTATCACGATGATTACTTCGCCAGCGCCCGCCATCTGCACTTAAGCGGCGTGGCGGCAGCGCTCTCCGCCAGCTCTTATGCGCTGCTGGACCACACGGCCCGCACGATGAAAGCGCAGGGTAAAACCCTCTCTTTCGACCCAAACCTGCGTCCGGTGCTGTGGAAAAGCGAAGCGGAAATGGTGGAGAAACTCAACCAGCTTGCGTTCCAGGCTGACTGGGTTTTACCCGGCTTGAAAGAAGGCATGATTTTAACCGGACAGCAGACGCCGGAAGGCATCGCCGATTTCTATCTCAATCAGGGGGTGAAAGCGGTGGTGCTGAAAACGGGCGCTGACGGTGCCTGGTACAAAACAGCCTCCGGTGAACAGGGCAACGTTGCCCCGGTAAAAGTGGATAACGTGGTCGACACCGTCGGTGCCGGGGACGGTTTTGCCGTCGGCGTCATCAGCGCGCTGCTGGAAGGCCGTTCGCTGCATCAGGCCGTCACCCGAGGCAATAAAATTGGCGCGCTGGCCATTCAGGTCCAGGGCGACAGTGAAGGTTTACCCACGCGTGAAGCGTTAGGCGAATAACGTCACGTTACGATAGTGCCACCCTGTACCCTACATACAGCGGCGGCGAAGCGACAATAGAGGCAGGCCTATGAACAGCTCAACAAACGCAGCAAAACGTTGGTGGTACATCATGCCGATCGTGTTTATCACGTACAGCCTGGCGTACCTTGACCGCGCGAACTTTAGTTTCGCCTCCGCCGCCGGGATCACCGAAGATCTGGGTATTACCAAAGGGATCTCCTCCCTGCTGGGCGCCCTGTTCTTCCTCGGCTACTTCTTCTTCCAGATTCCCGGCGCTATCTACGCCGAGCGTCGCAGCGTACGTAAGCTCATCTTTACCTGCCTGGTGCTGTGGGGCGTCTGTGCCTCGCTGACCGGGATGGTCACCAATATTCCGGCGCTGGCAGCAATTCGCTTTATTCTCGGCGTCGTCGAGGCCGCCGTCATGCCTGCCATGCTGATTTACATCAGCAACTGGTTTACAAAGTCGGAACGCTCACGCGCCAACACGTTTCTCATCCTCGGCAACCCGGTTACGGTACTGTGGATGTCGGTAGTGTCAGGTTACCTGATTCAGGCGCTCGGCTGGCGCGAGATGTTTATTATTGAAGGCTTCCCGGCGGTTATCTGGGCCTTCTGTTGGTGGGTGCTGGTAAAAGATAAGCCCTCACAGGTCGGCTGGTTGAACGAATCGGAAAAAGCCGCACTTCAGGCGCAACTGGAACGCGAACAGCAGGGAATTAAGGCCGTTCGCAACTACGGTGAGGCCTTCCGTTCGCGTAACGTGATTCTGCTGTGCATGCAGTATTTTGCCTGGAGCATCGGGGTCTACGGTTTCGTTCTGTGGCTGCCATCGATCATCCGCAGCGGCGGCGCGAACTTAGGGATGGTCGAAGTGGGCTGGCTCTCTTCCGTGCCGTATCTGGCCGCCACGGTGGCGATGATCGTGGTGTCCTGGGCTTCTGATAAATTGCAGAACCGCCGCCTGTTCGTCTGGCCGCTGCTGCTGCTTGCCGGTTTTGCCTTTATCGGCTCCTGGGCCGTCGGGGCCGATCACTTCTGGCTTTCTTATATTCTGCTGGTGATTGCCGGTGCCGCAATGTACGCCCCGTACGGCCCGTTCTTCGCCATCATTCCTGAGATGCTGCCGCGCAACGTCGCAGGCGGTGCAATGGCGCTGATTAACAGCATGGGCGCACTGGGTTCATTCTTCGGCTCGTGGTTCGTTGGCTATCTCAACGGCGCTACCGGCAGCCCATCGGCATCATACATTTTTATGGGGATAGCGCTTTTTGCCTCAGTATGGCTAACTTTGATTGTTAAGCCTGCTCATAATCAACCGCTACCCGTTGGCGCACGCCACGCTTAAATTTTAACTCACGGAGATTCGCATGAAGCCGTCCATTATTCTCTATAAAGCGTTACCTGACGATTTGCTACGTCGCCTGGAAGAACATTTTTCCGTTACCCAGGTACCTAACCTACGCCCGGAGACGGTGGCGCAACACGCTCAGGCATTCGCCAACGCGGAAGGCCTGCTGGGCTCAAGCGAAGCCGTCAATACCGCCCTGCTGGAGAAGATGCCGAAGCTTCGCGCGACGTCCACCATCTCCGTGGGCTACGATAATTTTGACGTCGAGGCGCTTAACGCCCGTCGCGTGCTGCTGATGCACACGCCGACGGTGCTGACCGAAACGGTCGCCGACACGGTAATGGCGCTGGTACTCAGCTCCGCTCGCCGTGTGGTCGAAGTGGCCGAGCGCGTGAAAGGCGGTGAGTGGACGAAGAGCATCGGTCCGGACTGGTTTGGCATCGATGTGCACCATAAAACGCTGGGGATTGTCGGCATGGGCCGCATCGGGATGGCGCTGGCACAGCGTGCCCATTTCGGCTTCAATATGCCGATTCTTTACAACGCACGCCGTCGCCACGAGCAGGCAGAGGAGCGTTTCAACGCTCGCTACTGCGACCTCAACACGCTGCTGGATGAAGCCGATTTTGTCTGCCTGATCCTGCCGCTGACCGATGAAACGTACCATCTGTTCGGCGCCGAGCAGTTTGCGCGCATGAAGTCCTCCGCTATCTTTATCAACGCGGGGCGTGGCCCGGTGGTCGACGAGAAGGCGCTGATCTCCGCGCTGCGTAACGGCGATATCCACGCCGCAGGGCTGGACGTCTTCGAGCAGGAACCGCTGCCGGCCAGCTCCCCGCTGCTGAAGATGCCCAACGTCGTCGCCCTGCCGCATATTGGCTCCGCAACGCACGAAACCCGCTACAACATGGCGGCCTGCGCGGTCGATAACCTGATTGATGCGCTGCAAGGGAAGGTAGAGAAGAACTGCGTGAACCCGCAGGTTGCGGGATAAAACGACACAGCCCGGCGGGTGCCGGGCTGTCATTATGCTTATTTCGTGGCGTTTACTGCTGCCGTCCAGGCCTGGCTAAAGGCCTGGTGCTGCGCGGCTAGCGGGCCAATCAGCGCGTTATACTGGCTTGCCTGCTGTGACGTCGGGAACTGAATACCGTTCGCCACAAAACTCACCTGCGTACCTTGCTGAGCAACAAAGTCGCCAACCTGCACCAGCTGCTGGGTGAAGACCTGCGCGGCAGGGATCAGCGGCTCCAGCGCTTGCGACGGGGCGGTAACCACTTTGCTATAGACCTGATCGAAGACCGGCTTCAGATCGTCCGCCTGCTTCAGCGCAGCGTGTGCGGCATCGGCCTGCATTTTGGCGTTTTGCAGCTGCTGGCTCAGTACGCCCAGAGAACCATTTGCCTGACGCAGCGGCTCGCGCTGGGTCATGTAATCCTGCGGTACGCGAATAGCGTTCACGCTGTCAACAACCGGGCGCAGACCCGCGTCCATCGCCTGACTTACCTGCTGTGAATAGCCATAAATGACGGCGTAGTCGGACACAAACGGACCGAATTGTTTTTTCTGGTCAGCGGTCAGCGTTGGCAGGCGTTCACCGCCACGCATTACTGTATTCTGCAGGAAATCGACGAATGCTTTACGCTGATCGCCTTCCTTATCAAAACACCCACTCAGGCTAACAACCATCAACAACGCCGCAACAGGCGCAAACCAGCGAGAGCAGGACTTTCCTGTCGCCATTTTCTTACTCCTTCAGCCAAAAAAAGCGCAAACCGGCACACGCGTGCCTAACGGTGACAAGGATAGTCCAGAGCCGCGTCGCAAGATACCTTTTTCATACGTTCCCCCGCCGTTCTGTAGAAATGTTAACAACCTGTTGCATCCATCACATTTATGACAATGAAATCAGATAAGAGAAAGCACTCTAATATAATGATATTCAATTATTTTTGGTTAAATCGGCGTTTCCTCGAGAGCATAGGGAACGATAATCGCACACTTCCGCCGGGCGGCACGTTGTGGGAAGGCCGGGTAAGTGATTTGATTAAATGAACGATTAACGACAATACGTTCGATAATCGCCCAAACACCTCATTACCCGTGAGAGAGACAAGAGGATAAACCCGCTCTCTGACAACGCTTAGCAGGAATTACCGCATGACAACACAGACAACAACGGATATTCAGGCTTTTATCAACCGCCATCCTTTCTCAAAGTATCAGTGGATGATTCTGGTGCTGTGCTTTGTGACCGTCGCCATGGATGGGTTTGATACCGCCATTATCGGCTTTATTGCCTCTGACCTGGTACAAGAATGGGGCGTGCAGAAGTCCGATCTCGGCCCCGTGATGAGTGCCGCGCTGGTTGGTCTCGCCGTGGGCGCATTAACCGCAGGCCCAATGGCTGACCGTATCGGCCGTAAAAAAGTGCTGGTCCTGTCCATTCTGGTTTTTGGCGGCTTCAGTTTGATTACCGCGTTCGCCACCTCGCTGACGCAGCTGACCATCCTGCGTTTCTTAACCGGCCTGGGGCTGGGGGCGGCAATGCCTAACGCCGCGACGCTGATGAGCGAATACGCACCCGAACGCCGTCGCGCGCTGCTGGTGAACCTGATGTTCGTCGGTTTCCCGATTGGCTCCTCAATGGGCGGCTTTATCTCCGCATGGTTGATCCCACACTATGGCTGGCAGAGCGTGCTGATTCTCGGTGGCGTGATGCCGCTGGCGCTGGCCGTAGCGCTTATTTTCCTGCTGCCTGAGTCCGCGCGTTATCTGGCGGTAAAAAATCAGCCTCAACAGCAGATTGCCCGCATTTTGCGCCGCATCGCGCCGCTGCCTGACAACACGTACTTTGTGTTGCAGGAGGCCGGCCAGGTGAAAGAGCAGTCCGCGCTGGGCGTGATTTTCTCCCCACGCTACCTCGTAGGCACCATCATGCTGTGTCTGACCTACTTCATGGGGCTGCTGATTTTCTATCTGCTGACCAGCTGGCTGCCGCTGCTGATCCGCGAAACCGGCGCGACCCTGAGTCAAGCTTCGGTCATTACCGCCCTGTTCCCGCTGGGTGGCGGTATTGGCGTGCTGGTACTGGGCGCGCTGATGGACAAAATTAACCCCAATAAAGTGGTGGCAGTAGGGTATCTGCTGACCGGCGTTTTTGTCTGCCTGGTGGGTTTCTCAACCAGCAGCCTGGTCCTGATGGGCGTGATGGTGTTTATCGCTGGCACCATCATGAACGGCGCGCAGTCGTCAATGCCCGCGCTGGCCGCCGGGTTCTACCCAACGCAGGGGCGCGCTACCGGCGTCGCCTGGATGCTGGGGCTGGGTCGTTTCGGGGGGATTCTTGGCGCCTTCAGCGGCGCATTCCTGATGCAGGCCGAGCTGTCCTTTAAAACCATTTTCGCTCTGCTGGCTATCCCGGCTGTGCTGTCAGCGATTGCGCTGATGATCAAACACGTGGCCAGTAAACGTCAGCAGAATCAAGGTGCCAGCGGCCCGGCATCGCTGCCGGAGTCGGCGCAAAAAGTCTAATTTTTACCCCGGCAGCCAGTCTGCCGGGGTCTCATGACGTTTTTTTACAAACCCCCATACAAGCCTAAGTCTACCTATTTATCAGTATATTAGCGTTAATTTGAACACCGAATGTTCCCGGCCCGTTGAAAAATATGGGCAGATAACGTTTGCTTTTGAGGCCTGAAGTATGCGTTAATGCCCCCACGGTTTGACATACAGACCACAAAGCAGTTGAGTAAAGCAGTTCCCTTCAAGGTTATCCATTGGTACCCCTCGTAGCGACATTTCCTTTACGCTTTAAATTCTGTAAAGCATGCCATATCGCCGTAAGGCTCAATTAATTTCTAAAGGTAATTTCTATGTCCGGTAAAATGACTGGTATCGTAAAATGGTTCAACGCTGACAAAGGTTTCGGCTTCATCACTCCTGACGATGGCTCTAAAGACGTGTTCGTACACTTCTCTGCTATCCAGAACGATGGCTACAAATCCCTGGACGAAGGTCAGAAAGTTTCCTTCACCATCGAAAACGGCGCTAAAGGCCCGGCAGCTGGCAACGTAACTTCTCTGTAAGTTCACGCCGCTAAGAATTATAAATCCCTGCCTTATGGCGGGGATTTTTTTATTTATAACGCCGTAAAAACCCAGCCGCTCTCTTGCCACGTCAGGCTGTGTGTCAGCCGCAACCCCTGTAAAAACGCTTCATCGTGCGACGCCACAATCATCGCGCCGGGAAACCCCGCTAACGCCGCCTCAATCGCCTGCACCGATGCCAGATCGAGATGGTTGGTGGGCTCATCCAACAGCAAAAGCTGCGTCGATGCCCGACGCCACAACACACAAGCCAGCGCCGCCTTTAAGCGTTCGCCGCCGCTCAGCGTCGCCAGCGGCAGATTAACCTTATCTGCGCCCAGTTGAAGCTGTGCCAGCCGGGTCCGCAGCGCGCCCTCCTCTAATGGCGTCTCCCCCGCCCGCAGATGGGCCATAACCGACAAAGAGAGATCCAGTTGAGTAAGATGTTGATCCAGCCAGACGGCGTTGACCGATAGCTGATAACACCCGCTCAGCGGTGACGCCAGCCCCATCAGCGTTTTCAGCAACGTCGTTTTTCCACAACCGTTGGGGCCACGAAGCGCCACACGCATCGGGCCGTCCAGCCGCCAGTTGAGAGGCGGAGTCGACGAATGAGCCAACTGCATCGACTCCAGCACCAACACCTGCTTGCTCGCCGCCACCTGACTTCCAGGTAGGGTAAACATGACCGGGGCGTCGTCTTCCACACGCTCTCGCGCCTGTGTCACCGCATCATTAAGCGCCACATGTTGCTGCCGATGCTGATTGAGCAACGTGCCTGGCCTTTCGCGTGCCGCGCCTTTGTACTTTACGCGTTCAAAAGAAGCGATATTCAGGCTATCTACGGTACGCAGGGTTTTCGCCGAACGCCGCTGGCAATCATCATGCTCCTTTTGCAAACGCGCCCGAACGCGACGCCGTTCGGTCCGGGCATGATCCAGCGCCGCACTCGCCGCCGCCTGTTCAGTATCACGCTGTTGCTGATAATCCGCATAGTTGCCGCCGTAGCTGCGTAGGGCCGAAGCCGTCAACTCAAGGATACGCGGCATTCGTGCCAGCAGTTCGCGATCGTGGCTGGCGATAAGCGCACCGCCTCGCCACTCATCAAGCTGGCGGTAAAACCACTCGCGCCCGGAGCGATCGAGGTGGTTGGTCGGTTCATCGAGGAGTAAAGAGTCCGCCCCCGAGGTAAACGCCGCACAAAGCAGCGCTTTCACCCGTTCGCCGCCGCTGAGCGAAATCGCAGGACGCATCGGGTCAAAGCCGCCCAGCCCCGCCGCCTGAAACGCGGTGTTCAGGCGGTCGGACAGATCCCAATAGCCATCGAGTAGCTCAACATCTTCGGCCTGCCCGTTGCCGCTCGCCATACGCTGCAACGCGGCAAAGTGCATGTCATAGCCGAGCAGCGTAGACAGCGTCGTCTCAGCGGTTATGACATGTTGCTGCGCCACATATGCCCATGAAGAGAGCGACTCAATATGTCCCTCAGAAGGGAGCTCTTTACCCGCCAGCAGGCGCAGTAAACGGGTTTTACCCACACCGTTACGCCCGACCAAGCCGCACCGCGACCGCTCCAGCGACAGATTCAGCGGGCCAAAAAGAGTATCGCCCGTCGCTAACTGACAGGTGACTTGATGCAAAATAAAAGAAGGGGATTGTGCACAATGGGCCATAAGCACTCCTGAGTGAAATCAATAACCCCCCTGCCCGCAGCGTGTGCCCGGCAAGGATTCGAATTCAGCAGGTGTGTTTGTCCATTTTCAGTGTGCCTCAGTGAGACGAGGGATTCGTCGCGGCAAAGGATAAACGTATTGCCCGGTGGATTTCAAGACTATTTTTTACTCAGCATGCGATACGTAAAGAAAAAAGCCTCCCGCATGCAGGAGGCTTTTATATTATTTAGCTCAATCTAATCGGGTACATTGAGAATGCATCACACCGTCAGAATGGCGGGGATAATCCCCGCCATAAGCCCTTACTGTTTAATATCGCAGGCTAAAGATGCCGCTAATTCAGTATGGTCTTGCTTAATATGCAATTCACATAATGAATCACGAACCATCCAGGTAAATAATAGAATAGTGAGACATATCACTATTAAACTATACAACATAGATTTTTGCGGCATCCATCGCCTCCTGTGTTGATTTTCAACAAGTAAGAGGCTACCCTTATGGTGTTCATGCATAGAGGTGGCCTCATTCTGTACTGACCCCAAAAAGTTGGACAGATTAACCGAGGCATCAGAGAAAGAGTCCATTTAATACATGGGCTCTTTTTTGTTTCTGGCTATAACTAAATAACATTGTCCGCAATCGGATTATCCATTCCGTTGCTTTCTTACATCGCGCGGATTCCTGTCTCATCAATATTTTGTTCGTCGTATTCTTTCCTGAAGGATTCCTACTGATTAAACCTTAGACTCACTATCAAATTAGTGCTTATAGAGATTTGAACGTAACAGTCTTTGCGTTCTATTAAGGGAGTCTAAGGAACAATGTTCGCTGCTGAGTTTGTGATGGTTTGAAACCATGATGAATGTAGAAATTTTTGGCTTCTTCGGTAAGTGCATGAACCATGATTGCACGTACGCCAATATTCTCGGCAACCCGATAGCAACGAAGCACTGCATCATGAAGTAAATCAGCACCAAGCCCTTTTCCATGGAATGAGAGATCGACAGCAAGACGGGCAAGTATAATGACAGGGATGGGATCTGGCATGTTACGCCGAAGATTGCCTGTCGCTTCTGTATGGTTGACGCTGCCGGTGGCCAGAGAGTAAAAACCGGCTACTTGCTTCGTGTCTTTCTTGCACACCACAAATGTTCTGGCCGCTCCGAGAGCCTGGTTTTTGAGGCCCTTTTGCTTCAACCAATCATCGAGCACAGCCTCACCGCTGACGAACTCAGCCACCTGATGAAAAGCGGACAAAGGTTCTGGTGCTGTTAAACGTCCCACTGAGGTTTCCTTGCCAGCAGTTTTTCGATAACGGGATCATCTGCGACAGGTGCATCAAGCATATCGATGAACTCCGCATATTGCTCATCGTTAAAGTTAAATACACGGCGGTCAAGGATTACATTCTCGGCAGCCTGACAGGCCATTTCCAGAATGAAATCTGTACGTGACTTGTGAAGGATTTCCGCAGCTGCATCAATGAGCGCCCGCTGCGATTCTTTAGCTCTAAGGTTAAGTTGAACATCTGATTTCATGAGCCCCCCTTGTATAGCATTTGCTTTACAAGGATAGCATAACTACCACGTATAGCAAATGCTATACGTGAGGTCATCGTTTTTAATTTTTTGAATACAGATGTCCGCTTTGTGCCAGAAGCGGAAGTTGGCCTACGAGTACCATCTCACTAGCCCTGCCGTCGATTTCATAATGAACTTGAATCTATTGATGTTCTATTAATTGCAGTGTATCAGCGGTAATAGGTAACGGCTCTCGCTTTGCCCGCTGGTGATCCTAAATTTATGTGGCGGCACGTCGAAATATTTTTTAAACATACGAGTAAGGGTTTGTTGCGATTCAAACCCATAACGTTCGGCCAGGTACTGGACAGGCTCGTTGCTCTCTTTCAGCTTCTGAGCAATTACCGTTAGCTTACGACTGCGGATGTATTTCCCTAATGAAAAACCCGTCTCTTTTTTAAACATTCTTTGCAGATGCCATTTTGAATAACCTGAGCGTCGGGACACTTTTTCAAGCGATAGCGGAGATTCGAGGTTATCTTCAATCCAGGCCAAAATGCTGTGAATGGTAATGGCGTCATTATTGCGGTTAATCATCGCAATACCTCTTTCTGTTTATGACACTTTAATCAATATTCAAAAAACGATAACTACATCTGTTGATGCGTTTTTTATTATTTCCGCAGGGTATATCCAATCCGGTCATGATATACCCGTACGAAGTTTTAGAGATAACGGGTTACGTGGTCGTTCATTATTTCAGAAACGGCAGGTGCCCAATATAATCCATTTTTCCGATCCGAACTCCTTTATGACGAAGGATCGCGTAGGCTGTCACCATATGGAAGTAAAAATTCGGGACTCCGTGCTGATAAAAATAATCCTTACCAATAAAGGCCCCAGCCCAGCCCGTGGGAGCAACGATTCTTTCTTCCCAGCCGTTGAAGTTGCTTTCTTTCATTGATGCGATATAGCCGATCGTCTTTTCGATGCGTACTTTAAGTTCCGGGATCGTTTTCTCAATGTCTTCAAAAAATGGGACTTGATTACCTGTCAGGACTGAGACAGTAAGCTTCGCCGTGTCACATGCCATTTGTACCTGGCGTATGAGCGGAAGCATATCCGGTGAAAGACGAGCATTCAGAAGAGCTGCTGCTTCAGATTTAGTTGCCTCAGCGTGCATTTGTGCTTTATCGAGCAGGCGAGAAAGAGTGTGGAGCATTTTTGTGAACTGTGTGATCTGTGCGTACATCATATGGGTCCTTTTGGTGGAGTTGTGGCTTACTGATTACGCCTCTCTGAACGGAGAGGCTTACTGCTTGTAAATAAAGATATTATCTGGCGCAACGCTTAGTTTTAGTACGTTATTTCGACGGGAACAGGAAAGTAAGGTTCATACGTAGGCCCCAGCCTGCCGGGCCGTGATTGTCATCGCTGACTGCCCAGTAACGTACACCTGTTCCGACCTGAATAATCTGTCCGCCTACCTTCAGAACCTGGCTGACCATCAGGTTAACTGGCACGCTCCACTGATTTTCCCGCCAGTCGTAGGTGGACTCGGTATTCAATACGACTGAGGTGGCCGTCGGCCAGGTATAAACGACAAAAGGCTGTAACAGCGTCAGGCTGGTATGGTTACGATTGCTGCGGCCTGCGTAATCCCAGACATGATTAAACATCCCACCGTAGGTCCACGGCCCCTGCTGTTTTAGCAAAATACCGGTGGGCCCTGCGCCCCAGCTTTTACTGGACAGGGATGTCCCCGTTGGAACGGTCAGAACCGACCCCAGACCCCAGATATATCCGTTGGCGGTTTTCTTCTTCGGTGAATACCAAAAGCTCTGTGTGATATCGCCGACCGCACTTTGTATGCCGCTGCCAGGTGTGACATTACGCTCACTTTCCAGAGGAATGATGGTTCGGCTGATGATGATTGCATCATCTGAAAAATCAATGGGTGCAACGGGTTGAATATTCAGAAGGTTGCGTGAGCCTTTATTCGACCCCACGTCCTTATCGTAATCGTACTGGAAAGGCACACTGATCAGGTTGGAGATAGGGTTATTCAGCTTCTTTGCCAGTTCTTCCGTATTATCGGAAGCAAATGCGTGCATGGAGAAAAAGAGTGTAGCCACAGCCGCAATCAGTGTTTTTTTACAGAACATGCCAATCCCATCACTAAAGTAGTTAATAATCGAATGATTATTTTGGGTAATAAAACCCCTTGCGGCGATTATGTCGCTGCCGGAATAAGGGAGTACTTAAAGGTGTGAAGCGGACGTTGGCTTACACAACATTCCTTCCCACGAGCCCAGAAGGGAAACGTGGGCTGTATATTTCCGCTACTGATGGAATGTGACACTTTCACCAAGTGGGGCTTTATTAATCCTGTATTGATTTGCAGGGTGAGTCATATCCGGGTAACCCAGAGAGATACCGAATAGTAATTTCAATGAAGGATCTATACCGAGCTCTTTTCGGATGGTTTCGCCATAAAAGCCCAGACTGGTTTGCGGAACGCCACCTAAACCATGAGCGGTCAGAGGCAGCAGAAGGGTCTGGGCGTACATACCAATATCACCTGCCACACGAACGTTATCGCCCACTTCCGGCATAAAAAGCAGCGCAACATGGGGTGCCCCAAAGAATTCCAGGTTACGATGTGAAGCTTCACGACGCAGATCCTTGTCATCGCGTTTAACACCGATAGCCTGATAATAGGCTGCACCCTGTTCTTTGTAACGTTCGCGGTAGACACCCGGGAAATCATTGATGCCAAAACTGAAGTCTTGCGTCAACTGCCCTGCATCATCCGCCGCGAGAATGGCCTTGCTAAGTGCATCTCTTTTTGAGCCCGAGACAATATGCGTTTGCCAGGGCTGAGTATTACAGTTTGAAGGGGAGTGCTGCGCATCCTCCAGTACCGAACGGAGAATGTCTTGCGGAACCGGATGAGGAAGAAAATTACGCATTGAATGGCGTTCACGCACGACATCACGGAAAAGCATTGAATCAGACATTATGTACCTCTTTAAAATTTATGTATCAGAACGGAAACTGACTCCGCTGCCGGACAAAAGGATTTGAGAACACAAATCGCCCTGCCGGAGCACTACGCGTCTGGCGGATGTTTACGATTTTGGTGACTCGACTTTATTTTCATAGCCCGTAGATGCTGACTGAGAAGGAATTTTACCTTTTGCAAAATGGAATGGAATCGCCAAAAATAGGAATGTGATTCTCAATAATGGAAAACGACATGGATTTTAACGCAGCGAAACTGTTCATTTCGGTGGTGAATGCCGGTAGCTTTTCTGCGGCAAGCGAAAGGACAGGAGTCCCGATCGCCACGTTAAGCCGGAAAGTGAATGAACTCGAGCAGGGGTTAAACGTACTGCTGCTGGAGCGTTCGCGGCAGGGGGTTAAACCCACCTATAAAGGTCAACAGTTCTTTGAACAGGCCCGTCTGGGGATTGAGTTACTGGATGATGCGCAAAAGTCTGTCACCTCGGCCCACACGCTACAGGGCAAGTTGCGTCTGTCTGTTCCGCCTAATTTCTCACTGTGGTGGGATTTATTGATCGCATTCCAGCAACGGTATCCTGATATCACAGTATTTTGTCATTCCAGTGAGAGAGTCGTTGATTTGTTCGCAGATGGTGTCGATGTGGCGCTCAGATTGGGTGATCTGAATACGGATGACGTTATTGCTAAACCCCTTATGACTCTGGAAACGCTATTTGTCGCCAGCCCTGAGTTAATCGCGCGTCACAGTATTCCAGAGACACTGGCAGAAATGGCCCGGCTTCCGGTTGCTGCCTGGGAAAGCCTGAATCAGGGTATTTTTGAATGGAATTTAGGAGCCGAAAAGGTCAAATACAAACCAGTCTTCTCCTCTAACAACTTACAGGGGATAATTCATTATGCCCTGCATGGTAAGGCGGTTGTCGAATTACTGGATTTTTCAGCCAGACCCTGGCTTGAAAGCGGAGAGCTGGTACAGCTTTTACCTCATCTGACACCTAAAAAAATCACACTACACCAGGTCTATGCGCGCCATAAATATCCCTCAGCACTGGTGCGGGCATATCTGGAGTTTTGTACCGAATGGGTAGGGAAGCTGAATTAAAATGACAGTAACAATGTCCGCAGATCGCTCACAGCAGACATTTACATGAGCGTGTCCAACGACGTTCAGGTTTCCTGACGGCATCCCTGTACAGAGCTTGTCAATTTCTGCCTGGATAGCTCTTTAGACGGTATTCAACCGGGCTGAGTCCGTTAAATTTAAGGCTAATTCGTCGAGTATTGTAGTATCGTATGTAATCCTCAATAGCTTTCTTAAGTTCATCAATATCCTTAAATTTACTTGTGTAAAAACATTCTGATTTTAACGTCCCGAAAAAGCATTCTGCACAGGCATTATCGAGGCAGTTGCCTTTGCGGGACATACTTTGGACGATGCCAAACTCTCGTAACTGATACTGGTACCATCGATGACGGTATTGCCAGTCCTGATCTGAATGAAGAACCGGATTGGTACCCGCATCAAGTCTGGCAAATGCCTTAATGAGCATGTCATCGATCATCGGCATGGTTGGACGTTCTGAAATACTGTAGGAGATCACTTCGTTATTGAAGAGATCAATAATGGGTGAAAGGTAGAGTTTGCGGCCACTGACGGCGAATTCAGTGACATCGGTGACCCATTTTTCATTGGGCCGGCTGGCTTTGAAGTTTCGTTGCAGGATATTGTCAGCAGCGCGCCCATGCTCACCCCGCCATGAACTGTAGCGCTTAACTCTTATCGCGGCTTTGAGACGAAGTACATTCATCAGGCGCTGAACCACTTTGTGGTTTAACGCACCTCCCTCTCTTCTGAGCGCCAGTGATATCCGCCGATAACCATAGCGGCCTTGGTTCTCATCATAGATCTCTTTGATTCTGCATTTCACTTCATCGTATTTCCCCGGGGAGTGGAGTGCTTTCAGATGATAGTAAAACGTACTCCTGGGTATCTGAGCTATCTGCAAAAGCTGGTCGAACGGATAGTGCTGCCTCAGTTCGTCGATAATTCTGACCTTCTCTCTTACCGAACTAAGGCGTTCAACTTTTTTAGATAAAGTATCCGCAATTCCAGACGGCGGACTTTTTGTTCAAGTTCCTGAATACGTTTATCTTTCGAACGCTCCAGTGCCACCTCAAGCGCAACAGGATCATCAATCATATGAAGTGCCCTTTTTTTGCCCACACGGAGAGAACGAAGCCCTTCCTCTCCATGTTCGCTGAACACCTTCATCCACTTCCCTACAGAGGCTGAACCCGCGACGTTAAATTTCGCAGCAGCCTGCGTCTGGGAAATCTGCCCCGTTGTAAGTATCCCGGTAAAACGGTCCATTCACTTTTAGAGATCTTCCGACATACTGATTATGTCCCCTGAGGAGATCGCTATGCGCAAGATCCGATTCACTGAACACCAGATCATCGCCGTATTGAAGTCCGTCGAAGCCGGACGTACCGTCAAGGATGTGTGCCGTGAGGCCGCTATTTCGGAAGCCAGCTATTACAACTGGAAGGCGAAATATGGCGGGATGGAAGTGGCCGATATTAAAAAAATCAAAGACCTTGAAGATGAGAATCGACGTCTGAAACAGATGTTTGCTGATCTCAGCCTTGAGTGCCGGGCACTGAAAGATGTTATCGAAAAAAAGCTTTAAAACCAGCGATAAAGCGTGAACTCGTCAGCTATCTGACGGCGCAATTTGCCATGAGTTTACGCCAGGCCTGCAGGACGTTATCGCTGAGCAGGACGGTGTATTTTTATCAGCCCGATACCCGGCGTGATGAACCGGTGATCTGTGCGCTGACTGAACTGGCAGAACGCTATCCGCGCTACGGTTTTAAGAAGCTGTTCCAGCTGCTGCGCAGGCAGGGCAATACCTGGAACCATAAACGCGTTCACCGGATTTACTGCCTGCTGAAACTGAACTTTCGTCGTAAGGGAAAACAGCGGCTGCCAGTGCGTAATCCAGCACCACTGGCGACACCGCAAGCGTTAAACCAGAGCTGGGCCATCGATTTTATGCACGACGCGCTGGTCTGCGGCAGACGCTTCCGGACCTTCAATGTGGTGGATGATTTTAACCGTGAAGCACTGGCGATAGAAATCGACCTTAATATCCCGGCTCAGCGAGTCGTCCGGGTGCTGGACAGGATCGTGATAAATCGCGGCTACCCGCTGAAGATGCGGATGGACAACGGGCCAGAACTGGTCTCACTGGTGCTGGCACAATGGGCCGAAGAACATGGCGTGCAGCTCGAATTTATCAAGCCGGGTAAGCCAACACAGAATGCGTTTATCGAACGGTTCAACCGGACATACCGGACAGAAATCCTGGATTTTTACCTGTTCAGAACACTGAATGAAGCACGGGAAATTACCGGGCGCTGGCTGATGGAATATAACAACGAGCGGCCTCATGAATCCCTGAACAACCTGACGCCGGAAGAGTACCGGCTGATGGCTGAAAAACCGGAACTCTCAAAAAGTGCGTGGAACTAAAACAGGTGTGCTTACACCGTCAGTACAGCCTTAACGGCTTCGACTCTGATATCGGGATCGATTGATACGCCCTTATCCCTGGGCTTCAGACCTTCTTCTCCATAAGCATCATAGGCTGCAACCCATATTCTTACCTGGGTTCTGGGAACGTTAAAGCGAGCTGAAGTTAAGCGATAGCCTTCATCGGTAGCGAAATAGTGCATAACCACTTCGAGGCGCTGTTGAAAGGTGTACTTACGTCTGGACATGGGACTCTCCAATTTGAGAGTCCAACTAAATGGGTGCAGTGCATTCTGATTTAGAGTCAGGTGGGGCTTTTCTCTGTTTGCCTTTCGATGAATACCTGAGACAAACAGTCTCAAGCACCCACCGATATTCTACCTTAAAATAAGCGCTGACCTATTTTGGCGTATTCCTAAAATATTTCTCACTTATCAATGCAATAATATTAAATATAGACCAGGCAATTATTAATGGTTCAAGTAATAAAACAGCAGATATAAAAAAACCTGCCGTCTGGCAGGTTTTTATTTAACGCTTTCGTGTTACTGGAGCAGCGAAATATCCGCTACCTGCAGGAACAATTCGCGCAGTTTGGAGAGCAACGTCAGACGGTTGATACGCACGTCTTTGTCGTCGGCGTTGACCATCACGTTCTCGAAGAAGGTGTCTACCGGCTCACGCAATGACGCCAGTTCAATCAACGCTTCCTGATAGCGACCTTCGGCAAAATACGGCTGAAGCTTGTCGCGCAGCACCACCAGGTGGCCCGCCAGCTTAATTTCCGCCGCATCTTTCAGTACGGAGGCGTGAACGATATCGTTCAGCGTCTCGTCAGATTTCGCCAGAATGTTCGATACGCGCTTGTTGGCCGCAGCCAGCGCAGAAGACTCTTCCAGAGTACGGAAGTGAGACACCGCCTTCATACGCGCATCAAAGTCTGCCGGACGAGTCGGACGACGCGCCAGCACGGCCTGAATGGTGTCAACGCTATAGCCTTCATCCTGATACCAGGCGCGGAAACGACCGAGCATAAAGTCGATAACCTCATCGACGACTTTCGCGTTGGTCAGCTTGTCACCATACAGACGTACCGCTTCTTCGGTGAGGGTCTGCAGATCCAGATTGAGGTTCTTCTCAACGATAATACGCAGCACGCCCAGCGCGGCACGACGCAGCGCAAACGGGTCTTTGTCGCCTTTCGGATGCTGGCCGATACCGAAGATACCCGCGAGGGTGTCCATCTTATCGGCGATCGCCAGCGCGCAGGCTACCGGGTTAGACGGCAGATCATCACCGGCAAAGCGCGGCTGATACTGCTCGTTAAGCGCCACCGCCACATCTTCCGCTTCGCCATCGTGACGCGCGTAGTGCATCCCCATAACGCCCTGGGTGTCGGTGAACTCGAAGACCATGTTGGTCATCAGGTCACACTTAGACAGCAGGCCCGCACGGGTAGCGTGGTTCACATCAGCGCCAATCTGGCCGGCAATCCAACCCGCCAGCGCCTGAATGCGGTCAGTCTTGTCGCGCAGGGTACCTAGCTGTTGCTGGAACAGCACGGTTTGCAGACGCGGCAGATTATCTTCCAGACGCTTTTTACGGTCGGTATTAAAGAAGAATTCGGCATCCGCCAGACGCGGACGAACGACCTTCTCGTTACCGGAGATAATCTGGGTCGGATCTTTCGATTCGATGTTCGCGACGAAGATGAAGTTTGGCAGCAGCTTGCCCGCGTTGTCGTAAACCGGGAAGTACTTCTGGTCGCCCTTCATGGTGTACACCAGCGCTTCCGCCGGTACCGCGAGGAATTTCTCTTCAAACTTCGCCGTCAGCACCACCGGCCATTCCACCAGCGAGGTGACTTCTTCCAGCAGGCTTTCACTCAGGTCAGCAACACCGCCAATCTTACGAGCCGCTTCTTCCGCGTCCGCTTTGATTTTGGCTTTACGCGCTTCGTAATCAGCCACCACCTTGCCGCGTTCCAGCAGAATTTGCGGATACTGGTCAGCATTGTCGATAGTGAACTCAGGCTCACCCATAAAGCGGTGGCCGCGAATAACACGATCGGACTGAATACCCAGGATAGTCGCCGGAATCACTTTATCGCCCAGCAGCAGGGTCACAGTGTGGACCGGACGCACGAAGTGCACATCGTTAGCACCCCAGCGCATCAGTTTCGGAATCGGCAGCTTAGCCAGCGAGGTGGCAATCATGTTAGGCAGCAGCGCTTCGGTGCTTTCACCTTTAACGTGTGCGCGATACAGCAGCCATTCGCCTTTGTCGGTGGTCAGACGCTCGGCCTGATCGACGGTGATACCGCAGCCGCGCGCCCAACCTTCAGCCGCTTTGCTCGGTTTACCTTCCGCGTCGAACGCCTGGGCAATCGCCGGGCCACGCTTTTCGACTTCGCGATCCGCCTGTGCGGCCGCCAGATTTGCCACTTTCAGCGCCAGACGGCGCGGGGCAGCAAACCATTCAACTTTACCGTGCGCGAGGCCCGCGTTATCCAGCTCTGCGGTTACATTTGCCGCAAAAGATTCCGCCAGGTTGCGCAGCGCTTTCGGTGGCAGCTCTTCAGTGCCGATTTCCACCAGAAAAGTATTCTCAGACATGGCCGCCTCTTATTTATTCTTGTTGCACATCGGGAAGCCGAGCGCTTCACGGGAAGCGTAGTACGCTTCCGCCACTGCTTTAGTCAGGGTGCGAATGCGCAGAATATAGCGCTGACGCTCGGTGACGGAGATGGCTTTACGCGCATCCAGCAGGTTAAAGCTATGGGCAGCCTTAAGAATACGCTCGTAGGCAGGCAGCGGCAGCGGGTTTTCCAGCGCCAGCAGCTGCTGGGCTTCTTTCTCATACTGCTCAAAGCAGGAGAACAGGAAGTCGACGTCGGCGTATTCGAAGTTATAGGTGGATTGCTCCACTTCGTTCTGATGGAACACGTCGCCGTAGGTGGTTTTACCCAGCGGGCCGTCGCTCCAGACCAGGTCGTAAACGCTGTCTACGCCCTGAATGTACATCGCCAGACGTTCCAGACCGTAGGTGATCTCACCGGTGATCGGCTTACATTCCAGACCGCCAACCTGCTGGAAGTAAGTGAACTGGGTCACTTCCATGCCGTTCAGCCACACTTCCCAACCCAGACCCCAGGCACCCAGCGTCGGGTTTTCCCAGTTGTCTTCCACGAAACGAATATCGTGAATGGTCGGATCCATACCCAGCTCTTTCAGAGACCCAAGGTACAGCTCCTGAATATTTTCCGGAGACGGCTTAATCACCACCTGGAACTGGTAGTAGTGCTGTAAACGGTTCGGGTTTTCGCCATAACGGCCATCGGTGGGACGGCGGGACGGCTGCACGTAGGCAGTTGCCATCGGTTCTGGCCCCAACGCACGCAGGCAGGTCATGGGGTGAGAGGTGCCCGCGCCAACTTCCATGTCCAGTGGTTGAACAATGGTGCAGCCCTGACGAGCCCAGTAATCCTGTAAGGTCAGGATCAGGCCCTGGAAGGTCCTGGTATCAAACTTTTGCATATGATTTCGTGCTGGATACGTGTGGATTTAAAGGAAGGAGTCAGTATACCCGCTGGCTGCGAGATATACAGTATGAAACGGGGTTGTTTAGGGAAAATTGGGAAAAACAGGCCGGATTTTGCTGCTACCGGGCCTGTTTTAACGCATTGAGAGGTGTAAAAAGCCGCCGTCCGCGTCGAATGAACAGACAAAACTCTCATTACGTGACGTATAGCCACGCAGCTCGTAGCTGCCCTGGAAACGTTCAAATCCGGTTACGTCTATCTTCTGCACTGCCGTATTATAACGTGCCGCCGCATTGTCTTTGCAGAGCTGCTCCATGCTCAACGAGCGCGCAGGATTCATTTTTGCGCTTTGCGTTTTTTGCACCACCGGCTCCGGCTGTTCAGCCGACGAGCATCCAGCCAGCAGAATTAACACCAGCAAGGGAGAGAGAGACTTCATCATCATTATTTATCTTACCGGGCTGTTATTTTAGGCTGTACCCTTTCACACTTCCGCATTGTGCGAATCTCACCACAGCTCCACAAGCACAGAGTGCAAAACTCAGAATTATCCAGTGAAATAGCGCCCACGGCAGCGTGGTCTGAATACATTTATAGCGGAGATTAGGGTATCTGATGCAAGAAAAAATTAGCTGGATTGATAACTTACGCGGTATTGCCTGCCTGATGGTAGTGATGATCCATACCACAACCTGGTTTGTGACCCACCCGCACGACATCAGCCCGCTCAGTTGGGATCTGGCGAATGTTCTGAACTCTGCATCGCGCGTTAGCGTACCGCTGTTTTTTATGATCTCCGGCTACCTGTTTTTTGGCCCTCGCAGCGCGCAGCCGCGTCATTTCCTGCGCATTGCGCTATGCCTGCTGTTCTACAGCGCTCTCGCGCTACTCTTCATTGCCGCCTTTACCCATATCAATCTGGAGACGTCGCTGAAGAACCTGCTGCAAAAGCCAGTTTTCTACCATCTGTGGTTTTTCTTCGCCATCATGGTGATTTATCTGGTTTCACCGTTAATTGAGGTCAAGGCCGTCAGCGGCAAAATGCTGTTAGCGCTGATGGTGGTCATCGGTATTGTTGCTAACCCAAACACGCCGCCACTCAAAACCGACGGCGCAACCTGGCTGCCGGTGAACCTGTACATCAATGGAGATACCTTTTACTACGTACTTTACGGCCTGCTTGGCCGGGCATTGGGCACGATGGCGACGGACCGCAAGGGGCTGACGTGGATCTGCGGGTTAGTGTTTGTCGCTGGCGTCAGCATTATTTCGCGCGGCACGCTGCATGAGTTGCAATGGCGCGGTAACTTTGGCGACACCTGGTACGTCTACTGTGGTCCCATGGTTTTTCTCTGTGCGACATCGCTATTCATCGTGATTAAAAACACGCTCAATCAACGCGTTCTGCCGGGATTAGGCTTCATTTCTCGCCATTCTCTGGGTATCTATGGGTTTCACGCCTTTATCATTTACCTTCTGCGCAGCTGGAATATCGATCTCAAAAACTGGCCCGCGCTGGATATCCTGTGGGTCTTTGCGATAACCCTTGCGGGCAGCCTCCTGCTCTCAATCGCACTCCAGCGCGTGGATAAGCGTAAGCTGGTCAGCTAGCGTACTCTCGCTGCGGCCACAGCGCCGCCCCGTACATACAGGCAAACCATGCCGCGACGACGATACCTTTCTGGGGCAACGCCAGCGGCATATTCCATACCCCCACCAGCAGCAGCCCGGACGCCAGCAATAAAACCAGACGACATAACTGAGCAAATTGTATCTTCGCAGGCTGTCGGTAAGCCACGATCGTGAATATTCCCAGTACCAACATCGCCAGAAAATAGGCTTTATCTTCCAGCTGCGAGCAACCAGACCAGATGCTCATCAAATAGAGCGCGATGCCGACAATAAAGACCACACGCGGTGATTTAACGATAGTTCCCATAACGTACCTCTCTTACTGACAACGTCGTCATTATCGCTCACGATGATTTCTTAACATTGGGGCAACACAATAAAAGCGGCAGTTTCGGAATACATAAAGACAAGACAGAGGGGAAAATGCCCGCTCCTCAACGGAGCGGGGTGTGAAGCTTATCAGGACATTAATGGCTGCAGATGTTGATAAATCTGGCGGAACGTCTCGCGCTGCGGCGCATAATGCGCAACGCGTTCTGCATCCGGCCGATGCTCCTGCTCCAGCGCCAGCTGCGGCAGCAGGTCAGCATAAGGACGATCGTTATGGATAGCCAGTTGCGCCAGACGTGCTGCGCCCAGCGCCGGACCGACGTCACCACCCGTGCGGTAATCCAGTTGCTTACCGCAAATATCCGCCAGCATCTGCCGCCAGTAGGCGCTGCGCGCGCCGCCGCCGATAAGGGTAATGCTTTTCGGTTCCACGCCGCAGGCGTGCACCACGTCCATACCGTCAGCCAGCGCAAAGCCTACGCCCTCCAGTACCGCACGTGCCAGCTCGGCCGGGCCATGTTGGTGGGTTAACCCAAAGAACACGCCCTTTGCCTGCGGATTATTGTGCGGCGTACGCTCCCCGGAGAGATACGGTAGGAACCACACCGGCCCCGCGTTAACATCGGCCTTCTCCGCCGCGGCAATCAGCACGGGAACCGTCCCGAGACCGGTTAACTTCGCCGCCCAGTCAAGACAGGATGCCGCACTCAGCATCACCGACATCAGATGCCAGCGCCCCGGCAGCGCATGGCAGAAACTGTGTACCGCGCTTTCCGGTTTACTGAGGAAACCTTCGCTTACGGCGAAGTAAACACCTGAAGTGCCTAAGGAAAGCATCGCCTGGCCCGCATCCGCCATGCCGACGCCCACGGCTCCTGCTGCATTATCACCACCGCCGGCCACTACCGGCACAGCAGGCATATCCCACGCGCTGGCGACTGACGCCAGCAAGTGTCCGGTTATGCCGCAGCCTTCAAACAGGGCGGGCATGTTATCGCGGGTCAACTGGCAAGCCGCGAGCATCTCATCGCTCCAGTCGCGTTTCGCCACGTCCATCCACATCGTACCTGCCGCATCCGACATATCGCTGGCGAAATCGCCGGTCATACGCAGACGCAGATAATCTTTCGGCAGCAGCACTTTATCGACCTGACGGAAAACCTCCGCTTCGTGGCGCTGAACCCACAGCAGCTTCGGCGCGGTGAAACCAGGCATCATTAGGTTGCCGGTAATGTTACGTGAGGCTTTAACCTGCGCTTCCAGCAGTTGGCACTCCTGCGCGCAACGACCATCGTTCCACAAAATTGCCGGTCGCAATACGCGCTGTTGCTTATCCAGCAGCGTGGCGCCGTGCATCTGCCCGGCAATCCCCAGGGCTTTCACCCCGCGCAGGCTATGCTGTTGCCCAAGCCCCTTCATCGCACGATCCGTCGCCTGCCACCAGTGCTCAGGATCCTGCTCGGACCACAGTGGATACGGACGGGAAACCGTCAGTTTTTCCGTTTGCGAGGCCAGCACGGTGCCCTGCTCATCAAGTAGAATGGCCTTAACACCAGACGTGCCTAGATCTATGCCGATATACATCGCAACTGCTCCTTTAGGTGGTACGATGCCCGGAAGCTTACGCCCCGGGCATGGTGTACGGCAAAAACCGAGATTACTTGTCGAACAGGTAGTGATTGACCAGCCCTTCCAGCAGCTCCTGATGCCCGCTCTGGTGCTGTGGCGCCAGCTGATTCTGCTCAGCATATTTCGCCAGATCCTGCAGCGACATCTGGCCTTTAAGAATCTGCTGACCCAGCTCGCCGTTCCAGCCGGCATAGCGTTTCGCAACGCGTTTATCCAGCTCGCCGCCTTCAATCATACGTGCCGCGACTTTCAGCGACAGTGCCATGGTATCCATCGCGCCAATATGGCCATAGAACAGGTCATATTTGTCGGTGCTCTGGCGACGGACTTTGGCGTCAAAGTTCAGGCCGCCGGTGGTAAACCCACCCGCTTTCAAAATTTCATACATCACCAGCGCGTTTTCTTCCACGCTGTTCGGGAACTGGTCGGTATCCCAACCCAGCTGCGCATCGCCGCGGTTCGCGTCAACCGAACCAAACAGGCCCAGCGCGATGGCGGTGGCGATTTCGTGATGGAACGAGTGGCCCGCCAGCGTCGCATGGTTCGCTTCGATATTCAGCTTGATCTCTTTCTCCAGACCGAACTGTTTCAGGAAGCCATACACGGTTGACGCATCGTAATCGTACTGGTGTTTGGTCGGTTCCTGCGGTTTTGGCTCAATCAACAGCGTACCCTGGAAGCCGATTTTGTGTTTGTGCTCAACAACCATCTGCATAAAGCGGCCAATCTGCTCGCGCTCCTGACGCAGATCGGTATTCAGCAGGGTTTCATAACCTTCACGGCCGCCCCACAGCACGTAGTTTTCGCCGCCCAGTTTATGGGTTGCGTTCATCGCGGTGAACACCTGCGTCGCCGCCCAGCTAAACACTTCTGGATCCGGGTTCGTCGCCGCACCTGCGCCGTAGCGCGGGTTGGTAAAGCAGTTCGCGGTGCCCCACAGCAGCTTCACGCCGCTCTGCTGCTGTTTCTCCGCCAGCACATCGACCATCTGCGCAAAGTTGTTCAGGTATTCTTTCAGGCTAGCGCCTTCCGGGGAGACGTCTACGTCATGGAAGCAGTAGTAAGGTACGTTTAGCTTGTGGAAGAATTCAAAAGCGACATCGGCTTTGCGTTTTGCAAGCTCGATGGCTTCACCTGGCTGCTGCCATGGACGATTAAAGGAGCCGACCCCGAACATGTCCGCGCCGTTCCAGCAGAAGGTATGCCAGTAGCAGGCGGCGAAGCGCAGGTGATCTTCCATACGTTTGCCCAGCACCAGTTCGTCCGGGTTGTAGTGGCGGAACGCCAGCGGGTTTTCGGTTTTTGGGCCTTCGAAACGAACGCGATCCAGTTGGTCGAAATATGCTTGCATAATGAACTCCATAATCTGACAGGCGGCGAGGAATAATTCGTTTGGTCATAGTGAATTCTGAATGGCGGCCGCTCAATTACGTTATTTCACACTGCTATTAAGAGAATCCACAAATGTGCGCTAGCTCGCAAAATAAAATGGAATCAACCTCATTTTATGTACGCAAATTTTTCAGTCTCTATTTTGAAAATCAGATCGCGGTCATAAATCAGCAATTAAACGAAATATCGTAATAGGAAGATAAAAATCTGTAATTGCCAGCCGCCGCCTGCATGTTAAAAAATTGCTGCGAGTTAAGTCATCTCCATTTCTTTTATCGCCAATCTCATCACCTTATCCCTACAAAAGGCATTACGATTATGAAGATAAAGAACCTTTGCCTCACTCTCTGCGCCTCACTGCTCCTCACCAGCATGGCGAGCAGCGCCAAAGAAGTTAAAATCGGTATGGCCATTGATGACCTACGCCTCGAACGCTGGCAAAAAGACCGCGATATTTTTGTTAATAAAGCCGAACAGCTTGGCGCACAGGTTTTTGTGCAGTCAGCCAACGGCAATGAAGAAACGCAAATGTCGCAGATCGAAAATATGATCAACCGTGGCGTAGACGTCCTTGTCATTATTCCTTATAACGGCCAGGTACTTAGCAACGTCATTAAAGAAGCGAAACAGGAAGGCATTAAAGTATTAGCTTATGATCGTATGATAAATAATGCTGATATTGATTTTTATATTTCCTTCGATAACGAAAAAGTCGGCGAAATGCAGGCACAGAGCCTGGTCAACCAGGTTCCCCAGGGGAATTATTTCCTGATGGGCGGCTCGCCGGTTGATAATAATGCCAAGCTGTTCCGCGCCGGTCAGATGAAAGTCTTAAAACCGTACATTGATGATGGCAAAATTAAAGTCGTCGGCGATCAATGGGTTGACGGTTGGCTGCCGGAAAACGCGCTCAAGATTATGGAAAATGCCCTCACCGCCAATAACAACAAAATTGACGCGGTTGTCGCGTCTAACGACGCGACGGCAGGCGGCGCAATTCAGGCGTTAAGCGCGCAAGGCCTGGCGGGCAAGGTGGCTATTTCCGGCCAGGACGCTGACCTGGCGGGGGTGAAACGAATCCTCAATGGCACCCAAACAATGACCGTGTATAAACCGATTACCCTGCTGGCAAACAGCGCCGCTGAAATTGCCGTCGAGTTAGGTAATGGTCAGCAGCCAAAATCGGATGCCACGCTCAATAACGGGCTGAAAGATGTTCCATCGCGCCTGTTAACCCCTATCGAAGTCAATAAAACCAACATTGACGATACCGTTGTGAAAGATGGTTTTCATAAGAAGAGTGAACTCTGAATAGTATGCCCCGGCCATCAGGCCGGGGCAGCGTAGCCACCGGGTATATCCGGTAGCCAGGCTTACGTGGAGCACAAGTACTTATGTCATATTTACTTGAAATGAAGAACATTACCAAAACCTTCGGGGTGGTTAAGGCTATCGATAATGTCAGCCTGAGATTAAACCCAGCCGAAGTTGTTTCGCTGTGTGGCGAAAACGGCTCCGGCAAATCGACCTTAATGAAGGTGCTTTGCGGTATTTATCCGCATGGTAGCTATGACGGAGAAATTATTTTTGCCGGCGAAACGCTACAGCCGACGCACATTCGCGACACCGAACGTAAAGGTATTGCTATTATTCACCAGGAGCTGGCGCTGGTTAAACATTTGACCGTGCTGGAAAATATTTTTCTTGGTGCGGAAATCAGCCGCCATGGCGTGCTCGATTACGACACCATGACCCTGCGCTGCGAAAAGCTGCTGGCTCAGGTCAATCTCGCGATTTCGCCCGATACCCGCGTCGGTGATTTGGGTCTTGGACAGCAGCAGCTGGTTGAAATTGCCAAAGCGCTCAATAAACAGGTGCGCCTGCTGATCCTCGATGAACCCACCGCATCGCTGACCGAGCAGGAGACCGCCGTCCTGCTGGATATCATCCGCGACCTACAAAACCACGGCATCGCCTGTATCTATATTTCGCACAAGCTGAATGAAGTCAAAGCCATATCCGACACGATCTGCGTGATCCGCGACGGTCAGCATATCGGCACCCGCGACGCCAGCAACATGACGGAAGATGACATCATCACCATGATGGTTGGCCGCGAGCTGACGGCGCTCTACCCCAGCGAACCGCATACCGCGGGCGAGGAGATCCTGCGCGTCGAACACCTGACCGCATGGCATCCGGTTAATCGTCATATCAAACGCGTTAACGACATTTCCTTCAGTCTCAAACGTGGCGAGATTCTCGGCATTGCCGGATTGGTCGGCGCAGGCCGTACTGAGGCGGTACAGTGTCTGTTTGGCGTCTGGCGAGGCCGCTGGGAGGGACGTGTTTTTATCGACGGTAAACAGGTCGATATCCGTAACTGCCAGCAGGCGATAGGCCACGGCATTGCGATGGTGCCAGAGGACCGCAAAAAAGACGGCATCGTGCCGGTCATGGCGGTAGGCAAGAATATCACGCTGGCTGCGCTCAACGACTTCAGCGGAACATTGAGTAGCCTCGACGATGCCAAAGAACAGCAGTGCATCCTGCAATCGATACAACGGCTGAAGGTGAAAACCTCTTCGCCGGATCTGGCCATCGGGCGGCTGAGTGGCGGCAACCAGCAGAAGGCGATACTGGCCCGCTGTCTGCTGCTCAACCCGCGCATCCTGATTCTTGATGAACCCACTCGCGGTATCGACATCGGCGCGAAGTATGAAATCTACAAGCTTATCAATCAATTGGTGCAGCAAGGCATTGCCGTCATCGTTATCTCGTCGGAGCTACCAGAAGTGCTGGGGCTCAGCGACCGGGTGCTGGTCATGCACGAAGGGAAACTCAAAGCTAACCTGGTGAACCATAACCTGACTCAGGAAAATGTGATGGAAGCCGCCTTAAGGAGCGAACGCCATGTCGAAAAACAATCCGTCTGAAATGAAACTGGCAGCCCCAGCGACATCCCCGGCGCTGCGGCTAAAATCCCTGAACTTACAGGTTTTCGTCATGATCGCGGCCATTATTGTGATCATGCTGTTTTTCACCTGGACCACCGACGGCGCTTACCTGAGCGCACGTAACGTCTCCAACCTCCTGCGCCAGACCGCCATTACCGGCATTCTGGCCGTGGGTATGGTGTTTGTGATTATCTCGGCTGAGATAGACCTTTCCGTCGGCTCGATGATGGGCCTGTTGGGGGGAGCGGCGGCGATTTTCGACGTCTGGCTCGGCTGGCCCCTACCGATCACCATTATCGTGACGCTGGCGATGGGGCTGGTACTTGGCGCATGGAACGGATGGTGGGTGGCCTATCGTAAGGTGCCGTCGTTTATCGTCACCCTCGCCGGGATGCTGGCATTTCGCGGCATTTTGATTGGCATCACCAACGGTACCACCGTGTCGCCTACCAGCGCAGCGATGTCGCAAATAGGTCAGAGCTATCTGCCGGACGGCATCGGTTTTACCTTTGGCGCCGTGGGGCTGATGGCATTCATCGCCTGGCAATGGCGTGGCAGAGTCCGCCGCCAGTCGATGGGGCTGTCAACGCCTGCCTCCACCGGCGTAGTGGGTCGTCAGGCCCTGACGGCAGTGATCGTGCTGGGGGCTATCTGGCTGTTGAATGATTATCGCGGCGTTCCGACGCCGGTGCTGCTGCTTACGCTGCTGCTGCTCGGTGGCATGTTTATGGCTACCCGTACCGCCTTTGGCCGCCGTATCTACGCTATCGGCGGCAACATTGAAGCCGCGCGTCTCTCCGGTATTAACGTTGAGCGTAACAAACTGGCGGTATTCGCCATTAATGGTCTGATGGTGGCAATTGCCGGGCTGATCCTGAGCTCACGTCTCGGGGCCGGTTCACCGTCGGCAGGGAACATCGCCGAGCTGGATGCCATCGCAGCCTGCGTGATCGGCGGGACCAGCCTCGCTGGCGGCGTGGGCAGCGTTGCCGGTGCGGTCATGGGGGCATTTATTATGGCGTCCCTCGACAACGGAATGAGCATGATGGACGTCCCCACTTTCTGGCAATATATCGTGAAAGGTGCGATTTTATTGCTTGCCGTATGGATGGACTCAGCGACCAAACGGCGTGCGTAATTGCCTGTCCGTGGTGTTGCCGAATCAGTAATCGGCAACACCTCTCATGATTCGCGAGGAACCCTGAACCATGTTTGGAAAACGTCACCGCGTGACGCTGTTATTCAACGCCAACAAAGCCTTTGACCGTCAGGTGGTTGAAGGTGTCGGCGAATATTTGCAGGCGTCGCAGTCAGAGTGGGATATCTTCATTGAAGAAGATTTCCGCGCACGAATCGAAAATATCAAAGAGTGGCTGGGTGACGGCGTTATCGCCGACTATGACGACCCTACTATTGAAGCGCTGCTCACCGATGTAGACGTCCCCATCGTTGGCGTTGGCGGCTCCTATCACCGCCAGGAGCAGTACCCGCCCGTTCACTACATCGCGACCGACAACTACGCGCTGGTAGAAAGCGCATTTTTGCATCTTAAAGAAAAAGGCGTCCACCGTTTCGCCTTCTACGGTCTACCCACCGCCAGCGGTAAGCGCTGGGCCGAGGAGCGTGAATACGCTTTCAGCCAGATTGTCGCCAAAGAAAAATACCGCGGCGTCATCTATCAGGGCCAGGAAACCGCGCCGGAGAACTGGCAGCATGCACAAAATCGTTTGGCCGATTGGCTGCAAACCCTGCCGCCGCAAACCGGCATTATTGCCGTCACCGATGCCCGCGCCCGTCATGTTCTTCAGGCTTGCGAACATCTGCATATTCCGGTGCCAGAAAAGCTGTGCGTCATCGGTATTGATAACGAAGAGTTAACCCGCTATCTCTCCCGCGTGGCGCTCTCGTCAGTGGCACAGGGGGCAAGGCAGATGGGATACCAGGCAGCCAAGCTGATGCAGCGCCTGCTCGATAACGAGGTTCTGCCGCTCCAGCGGGTGCTGGTGCCGCCGATGCGGGTGATGGAACGACGTTCAACGGACTACCGTTCCCTGAACGACCCGGCCGTCATTCAGGCCATGCACTACATCCGCAATAACGCCTGCAAGGGAATTAAGGTTGAACAGGTGCTGGACGCCGTCGGCATCTCACGATCGAATCTGGAGAAGCGCTTTAAAGAGGAAGTGGGTGAGACCATTCACGCCGTGATCCACAGCGAGAAGCTGGAAAAGGCGCGCAGCCTGCTGGTTTCGACATCGCTGTCGATTAACGAGATTTCGCAGATGTGCGGCTATCCGTCGCTACAGTATTTCTATTCGGTGTTCAAAAAAGAGTACGACACCACGCCTAAAGAGTATCGCGAGCAGCACAGCGAGGCGCTGATTCAAGCCTGACCCCCGCCCACAAAAAAGGCCTTCCGATGGAAGGCCTTTTTGATATTCAGCAGCGATTACATATGTGCCGCAATCAGACGCTGGTTATCCTGATACATCGCGAACAGGTAGTCGTTATAGCTCGAACCTTTGGTCGAATACCCTTTCAGCTTATGGATCATCGCGGTTGCGGTGACTTCCTGATCCGTTTTACGCAGCTGAGCGCGCGACTTACGGAACGAGGCATAGGCCGGATGCGTATTCAGGTTGGTTGCATACGCCTGCACCGACTCTTTTACGGAGCCGAACTTGGTGTAGCCGTTGACGGAACCTGCGCCATTTTTACAGCCTCTGCCGCACTTCATGCCGAACAGGTTGTTATTTGCGCGGGCCAGCTTAGACGTACCCCAGCCGCTTTCGGCTGCGGCCATCGTAGCCACCATGCTGCCCGGGATAATATCGACGCGCTCAAGCAGCGAATTCCACGGCACCTTACGGGTGTTGCCGTTCCAGCTGACTTTGTAGCGTGCGGCGATATCTTTCAGGCGCGCACGTTCAGACGGCGACCAACGGCCTTCGTACTGCTTGGAAATCAACCAGTTACGATCGGCCGTGATGGCAGCATTTTGACTTGTGATATAAGGCATTACCGTCCGGAGAAACGCTCTTTTCCTTGGGGTTCCGGAAGGGTATTTTCGCAAATCAGGAAGTGAACTACTCTTTACACTATTGCGAGAATACTCTTGTTTACTGCTGGCCTTATTAAAACTTGTCTTTGTTACCGAGGCTTTCTGATGCTTTGTTACCGTGTGTGTTTTTGCGAACACCCCACCTGAAAATGTGCAGATGAGTAACATTAGTATCGCGGCCCCATATCGTCGAATGGGAGTCGATATCATTAGGTCTCCTGGTCGGATGCAATCATTCCAACGCCTTCTTATTTCATAAAATTGAGAGCTGAATCTCAAATTATATCAAAAATAGCCCTTCAACGCACGCTTAAGAAATAGTCCGATTCCGAAACGAGCAAACGGACGCGATTCAGCATAGGACAAATTGCGCAGACAAAATGCCGGGCATATCTCATTTTAGCTCATTTTTTGAGCTCCATCACTCAGCCCTTTTCCTCCTCCTTCGCAAAGGAGGAGTACAGTGGGGTAACCTGCTGGCACACTGGGAAAAACACGTTCTAGCACAGGATAACGCTATGAAGCTTGCCGCCCTTGTACCGCTACTGATCCCCGCTTTTGCCAATGCCGCCAGCTGGACCGCGCAGGATTTTCCCGCCTTCTCTGCCGATGGAACGGGGAAGTTCACCAGTCAAAAAATGCTCACAAAGGGTACCCGTCCTTTGAGGGTGAATCTTGAGCAACAGTGCTGGCAACCCTCTGGCGCCATTCGTCTTAACCAGATGCTGTCGCTCGAACCTTGCCAGGGCGATGCGCCGCAGTGGCGCCTGTTTCGCGACGGCAGCTATACGCTGGAGATTGATACCCGCTCCGGCACGCCCACGCTGACTATCTCCGTGCAAAGCGCGGCACAGGACAGCAGCGCACAGGCGAACGTTCGCCAGTGCCCGCGCTGGGACGGTAAGCCACTGACGCTGGATGTCGGCCAGACCTTCGCCGAAGGCAGCACTGTGCGCGATTTTTATAGCGGGAAGACCGCCGTCGTCACCCAGGGCAAAATTACGCTACAGCCCGCAGAAAACAGCAATGGCCTACTGCTGCTGGAAAGCGCCGACGTCATCACAACTGCACCGTTCAGTTGGCATAACGCGACCGTTTATTTCGTGCTTACGGACCGTTTTGTCAACGGCGATCCCAGCAATGACAACAGCTATGGGCGCCATAAAGACGGCATGCAGGAGATCGGCACCTTCCACGGCGGCGATCTAAAAGGATTAACGAGCAAGCTCGACTATCTGCAAGCACTCGGCGTCAATGCGCTGTGGATCAGCTCACCGCTCGAGCAAATTCACGGCTGGGTTGGCGGAGGCACCAAAGGGGATTTCCCGCACTATGCCTATCACGGCTACTACACTCAGGACTGGACCCGGCTCGACGCCAATATGGGGACCGAAGATGACCTGCGCGCGCTGGTTGATGGTGCGCACCAGCGCGGCATCCGTATCCTTTTTGACGTGGTGATGAACCATACTGGCTATGCCACGCTGGCGGATATGCAGGAATATCAATTTGGCGCGCTATACCTCAAAGGTGACGAGATCGCGAAAACGCTGGGCCAGCGCTGGACGGACTGGAAGCCCGGCGCAGGGCAAAGCTGGCACAGCTTTAACGACTACATCAACTTCAGCGACAAAGCCGCATGGGAGAAATGGTGGGGCAAGGCGTGGATCCGCACCGATATTGGCGACTACGACAACCCTGGTTTCGATGACTTGACCATGTCACTGGCGTTTCTGCCCGATCTGAAAACGGAATCGACGACCCCGAGCGGGCTGCCAAATTTCTATCAACACAAAGCGGATACCCACGCCCGCGCTGTCGACGGTTTTACACCGCGTGACTACCTCACCCACTGGCTCAGCCAATGGGTACGCGATTATGGTATTGACGGCTTCCGCGTCGATACGGCTAAGCACGTTGAGCTGGCGGCCTGGCAGCAGCTCAAATCGCAGTCGGTTGATGCACTGGCAGCCTGGAAAAAAGCTAATCCGCAAAAGGCCATGGACGATGCGCCATTCTGGATGACGGGTGAAGCCTGGGGCCACGGCGTGATGCAAAGTGATTACTACCGACATGGCTTTGACGCGATGATTAACTTTGATTATCAGGATCAGGCCGCCAGGGCCAGCGACTGCCTGGCCAACATCGACCCGATCTGGCAGCAAATGACCGATAAGCTGCAAAGCTTTAACGTCCTGAGCTACCTTTCATCGCATGATACGCGCCTGTTTCGTGAACAAGGCGACAACGCCGCCGAACTCCTGCTGCTCGCACCGGGCGCAGTGCAAATCTTTTACGGCGATGAGTCTAATCGCCCGTTTGGCCCTACCGGGTCCGATCCGCTACAAGGCACGCGTTCATCAATGAACTGGCAGGATGTCGTCGGAAAATCCGCCGCCACGCTGGCGCACTGGCAAAAACTGGGACAGTTCCGCGCACGTCATCCGGCTATTGGTGAAGGGAAACAAACCACGCTGTCGCTCTCTCAGGGCTACGGGTTTGTACGAGACTACGGTGAGGACAAAGTCATGGTGGTCTGGGCCGGCAAGCGCTGATTTACACTCCTCCTGGCCCGCGGCATAATCGCGGGCCTTTTTGGAATAAATAACTGCAAATATTACAACTTTCCATTTTATTCACTACAGACTCTGCATTAGTGCCATTTGCACCACATCGTGAGTGGCGTTATCGTTACCCACTTCACAGAACAAGCAATAGAAATCCGGCTATGACATTTTCACTTTTCGGCGACAAATTCACCCGCCATTCAGGCATTACCCGCCTGATGGAAGACCTCAACGACGGTTTACGCACCCCTGGCGCCATCATGCTTGGCGGCGGTAACCCGGCCCAGATTCCAGAGATGAATAGCTATTTTAAGCATCTACTGGCGGAGATGCTGGAAAGCGGCAAAGTCTCTGAAGCGCTGTGCAATTACGACGGTCCGCAGGGGAAAAACGAACTGCTGGTCGCGTTGGCCGATATGCTGCGTAATGAATTAGGTTGGGATATTGCACCACAGAATATTGCACTAACAAACGGCAGCCAAAGCGCGTTTTTCTACTTGTTCAACCTGTTTGCTGGCCGTCGTGCCGACGGTACCACTCGTAAGGTCCTGTTCCCACTCACACCCGAGTATATTGGCTATGCCGACTCGGGGTTAGAAGACGACCTTTTCGTTTCAACTCGCCCCCATATTGAGCTGCTACCGGAGGGCCAGTTTAAGTATCACGTCGATTTCGAAAATCTGCCGATCGGCAAAGATACCGGGATGATCTGCGTGTCACGCCCGACCAACCCGACGGGGAACGTCATCACCGATGATGAACTGAAACAGTTGGATGCGCTTGCGCATCAGCACGGCGTGCCGCTGGTTATCGATAATGCCTACGGGGTCCCCTTCCCGGGCATTATTTTCAGCGAAGCGACACCGCTGTGGAATCCGAATATCGTGCTGTGCATGAGCCTGTCTAAACTTGGCCTGCCGGGTAGCCGCTGCGGCATCATCATCGCCGATGAAAAAATTATCACTGCCATCAGCAACATGAACGGCATTATCAGCCTCGCTCCTGGCGGGATTGGCCCAGCGATCATGTGCGAGATGATCAAGCGCCGCGATCTGCTGCGCCTGTCGAATACCGTTATCAAGCCGTTTTACTACCAGCGCGTGCAGGAAACCATCGCCACTATTCGCCGCTATTTGCCGGAAGAGCGTTGCCTGATCCACAAACCGGAAGGCGCGATTTTCCTGTGGCTATGGTTTAAAGATCTGCCGATCACCACCGAGACACTCTACCAGCGCCTGAAAAAACGCGGCGTGCTGATGGTGCCTGGGGATTTCTTCTTCCCGGGTCTGGATAAGCCATGGGAACACACTCACCAATGCATGCGTATGAACTATGTGCCGGATCCAGACAAAATTGAAGCCGGGGTGAAAATCCTTGCTGAAGAAATTGATTTAGCCTGGCGCGAACATCAATAATATACAATATATCGGCCTCTAGTATTAGAGGCCGATATATTCTGTGAACTCAGTTGTTATTTTAAAAACGAACACCAAAAAGTTTTACCCCCTTCCTCGCTCAGATTACTCCCAATTTAAAGCGCCATTTCATTACGACTAAACATTCAACACTAATATTCACTCCGGCTTAACGTGTTAAAAAACAAGTAACAGCATGTTTCATAAGCGCATATTATTTTACATAGCAGACTTTGTTTATCCCTAAATAAAATCGGATTTATTCAGCCTTTCGTATGAAAAGAAACGCACCATGCAAGGCTTTATTTTCTACTTACACTGATTAATACGCACTCGGCGTTTTAACTGGTGGAGTATGGTTATGAACTCTAAAAACGTTAGCCATTTAAGCATTATTGCTATGGCGGTTCTTATTGCATTCTCACTCTCCGCCTGTAGCGGTAGCGGCGGGGGCTCTCATTCAACGGCTAAAAACGGCAGCACCCAGGGCAGCGGCTCTGGCGGCGGTGATGGTGGTGGGGATGGTGGTGGTGATGGCGGCGGCGATGGCGGCAGCAACGGTGGTGGCACGACGGCAAATAACTCGGTGAGCAGCATCGTTGGCGATACTGGCAAAGCGGTTTCCGGCGTAGGCGATACCTTAAGCGGCCTGGGAAGCCAACTGACTACCACAACCGGCAATAATCCGATGACCTCAACGATTTCGACCACGGTGAGCGGCGTGGGTAACGCTGTCGATACGCTAGGAACCGGCGTCACTAATGGTATAGGTAATTCCTCAAATGCTAACGGCGTGGGAACCACATTGCAGGGTACAACAAGCACTGTCACCGTGCTGGGTAACACGGTATCCAACGTAGGTACCGGCCTGTCATCAAGCACCTCCGGGACGCCGGTCGCGGGCGTGACCGGCGTGGTAGGCAACGTCGTCAACAGCGCAGGACAGATCGTGAGCGGCACGGGGACCGGGTTGACGAGTACACTGCAAAGCCCGGGCGTAACCGCCACAACCACCGGCGTGACCTCGGTGGTGAATAATACACTGTCCGGTGTACAGGGCGTAACCCAAGGTGTGGGGACCGCTACAGGTTTGGGCACCCCGGTTAACGGGTTACTGACTCAAGTCGGGACGACAGTGAGCGGTGTGGGAAGCCAGGTTGGCACCACCTCTCCAACGCTGAGCGGCGTAGGCCAGGTTGTCTCCAGCGTCGGTAATATCGTGACCGATGCCGGTGGTCTGGTAAAACCAACCGGCACCAGTACCGGAACCAGCGGCGGCCTGCTGGCTAATGTCACGGGTAGCCTGAACGTGAGCACAACCACCAATGCAGGTTCAATAAGCGGTAGCACTACCAGCACAGGAACCAGCAGCGGTACTTTAGGTGGTTTAAGCGGCCTACTCAGCGGGTTAACGACAAAAAAATAAGCTATATATTTATTAATGCCTTCCGTGCCCCCGCAATGGGGGCACGTTTTTCAGCAGAATAACAAGAATCATCCTTGCACAATAAAATACACAAGGAATGCGTCATGAAAACTACCCTGGTTTATGCGCTATCGGGGGTCGTTCTGCTTAATATTGCCAGAGCAGACACATTACCCGCATTGATTGACCCGAATAACCCGGCCAAAGCAGAACAAAACAGCACACCGCAGGCCCCCGCAGCCGCCGCGCCAGGTTTAAGCGTTAGCGTGCCCAAAAATAAATTAACGCCTGAAACACTGATTAAAGTCGATCATATTCAATTTATTGGCGGTACAGTATATCCATTAAAAGAGTTATTACGTCCTTTTGTCCCCTACGCACATAAACAAGTTCCGCTAAAAACGCTGATTGGTCTGGTTAACGATATTACGCTGCGCTATCGCGCCGACGGTTATCCACTCTCTTATGCCTGGCTTCCGGATGACAACTTCCAGGACGGTACGCTCAAGATTGTTCTTGTCGAAGGCTACGTCGCCCACAGCGATATTAAGAGTAATAACCCCAATATCGCCGAACGCCTGAAACGTCTGGCGGCAAAAATCATGGCGGAAAAACCGCTGACCCAGGCCACCTTCGACCGCTATACCCAACTGATGACACGCACGCCGGGCGTGACCGTCGACGCGAATGCTCAGCTGCCGCAGAATATCTACGGCGCAGCGGCGATGCAGGCCGTCAGTATGCAGCCGCATATCTGGGACATCTCTTCAACCATCGACACCCGTCGCAGCCAGAATATGGCGTTCGTGAACGGCTCACTCAGCAATTTAACCAGCTACGGCGATCAATTGGGGGTCGCCACGTTGATTCCGCTCGATAGCTCAACGCGCAAATCCTATCTTGGGTTGAACTATCAACAGTTCCTGACGGACGAAGGGCTGATGATGCAGCTCAAGGGCAGCTTTTATCGCGAGGATCCTCGCGACTACTCGCGCCTGCTGAACTTCTCCGATGGCTATTTAGAATCGCGCCAGAAAACCACCCAATACAACGGTGGCGCGATGTTCAGCTATCCGGTGATCTTAACCGGCAAACGGCAGTTCAATATTAACGGCGGAGTGGATTACACCGACCGCCGTAACGATAACCACATCCGCGCCGTCGTCAACGAGCAGACGCAGGGCAGCGTGACGCAAAAATCACATGTGCGCTACCCAGCCCTCGAACTCGGAATGAACGGCTTTCAGGCCTTCGACCGCGCCAGCATCAACGGCAAGCTGACGTTGCGCCAGGGGATTAATGCCTCTTCGCTTGCCGACGCCGCGCCGGTGCAAGGCAACGACCTTTCGTTTACGCTATGGAAAAGCAATATCGATGCGGCGTGGATGATCACGGATACATGGCGTCTCTCGACCTCACTGGAAGGCGATTGGTCAGATAACGATTTGCCCGAGCCCGAACGTATCAGCTTTGGTGCCCAGCGCTTTGGCCGCGGCTACCAGGACGGCGAAGCCAGCGGTGACTACGGTTATGGCGGCCAGCTTGAGTTGCGTTATCTGCATCAACGTAAGGAGAGCACGTGGATTGCCACCGTACAGCCTTACGTACTGGCCGATACCGCGCAAACCTGGTTCAACGCTCCGGGGTTACCGCATCAGCGGCTGGCATCGGTAGCAACCGGGGTGATGGTTGGCGACAACAAACACTACAGCGTCACGGTCGAAGCTGCGCGACCGGTCGGTGATATGCCAACCGACACGCGCAGCCGTGAATGGCGCTATAGCCTGACCTTCAGCTGGAACTTCAATAACCTACATTAAACGCGATGCGGCAAGCTGGCCAACATCAATACAGGCCAGCGCCCCCGTCGGGCAGACGGCCACGCAGGCTGGCCCCTCCTCGTGGTGAAGGCACAAATCGCACTTAATCGCCTGTGGCCGTGCCTGCTGGACGGCCACGGTCATTGCCCCAAACGGACACGCCAGCATGCAGCTCTTGCAGCCAATACAGCGCGCCTGATCGACCCGAATCATATCCTTTTCACGGGTTATCGCTCCCGTAGGGCAAACATTACCGCAAGGCGCATCTTCGCACTGATGACACGCCACCGCCGTTGAGAAAGCGTCACCCTTCACCACGCAAATACGGGGTAAAAAGGCCTCACGCGAAACGGTCGCACAGGCCTGCTGCTCCTGATGCGCCACCACGCAGGCCACTTCGCAGGTCCGGCAGCCAATACACTTTAAGGAATCAGCGACAATAAACGGGTTCATACCCCTCTCCGTGACGGTTGGTAAACCTTAAGAGTGCCAGAGCGGCATACGGTTACGCTTTGATCAGATAAGGGAGATATGCCGTTTTTGTCATCTGCCTGAGGCAATTTAGCCGTTTGCCTCAGGCGGCATTGAATGCGCTCCTGGTGGGTTTGCGGGCTGTTTCGCGAGCTGACGCTACGCGTCGCCCCCTTTCAGGGCGAGTCACAAGCATAAAAAAAGCAGAACGCAAGCGTTCTGCTTTTTTCACCGCCAAAGCGGAATTACATGGCCGCGCGGAAAATCGCCATAATCTCTTCGTGCGTCGCCTGGATCGGGTTGGTGAAACCGCACGCGTCTTTCAGCGCATTGGTCGCCAGAACCGGGATATCTTCTTCTTTCACGTTCAGGTCACGCAGCCCCGCCGGGATGTTCACCTGACGCGCCAGTTTACGAATCGCGTCGATACACGCATTCGCGCCCTGTTCATCGCTCATCGCGCTGACGTCGATACGCATAGCCTGCGCACAGTCACGCAGACGTGCGGCCGCGACTTTGCTGTTGAACACCTGCACGTGCGGCAGCAGGACCGCGTTGCACACACCGTGCGGCAGATCGTAGAAACCGCCCAACTGGTGCGCCATCGCGTGGACGTAACCCAGTGAGGCGTTGTTGAACGCCATACCCGCCAGGAACTGGGCGTAGGCCATCGCTTCACGCGCTTCGCTGTTGCTGCCGTTTTCAACCGCGGTCGGCAGGTTATCGATAATCATGGTGATCGCTTTTAACGCACAGGCGTCGGTAATCGGCGTGGCCACGATAGACACATAGGCTTCGATCGCGTGGGTCAGCGCATCCATACCGGTCGCAGCGGTCAGTCCCTTCGGCATGCCTTCCATCAGGGAAGAGTCGTTGACGGACAGTACCGGGGTCACGTGCTTGTCGACGATCGCCATTTTAATATGACGCGTGACGTCGGTGATGATGCAGAAACGGGTCATTTCAGACGCTGTGCCCGCCGTAGTGTTGATAGCGATCATCGGCAGCTGCGGTTTAGCAGAACGGTCAACGCCTTCATAGTCACGAATATCGCCGCCGTTGGACGCAACCAGCGCGATCCCCTTCGCGCAGTCGTGCGGGGAGCCGCCGCCCAGAGAAATGACGCAGTCGCAGTCATTAGCGCGCAGCATTTCCAGGCCTTCTTCAACGTTAACGGTCGTCGGGTTCGGATGCGTACCGTCGAATACCACGCTCAGAATGTCATATTCCTGCAGGCGTTTTTGGATGTCCGCCGCCACACCCAGCTTGTTCAGAACTGCATCAGTGACAATCAGAGCACGGCGATAGCCATAGTCTTTCATGGTATTCATCGCGTCTTTTAAGGCGCCGTTACCAATCACGTTCACTGAAGGGATGAAGAAAGTTGATGCAGTCATGATAGTTCCTTTACTTAATAAGCAGGCTCACGAGGCTATAGCATTACCCACCCTTAAAACACGATCCAGATAGCGCTTTCATCCGCATAAAAAATAAAAATCGCGTCATTTTGTTGTCAATGTCGCGATTTATAGTGATAAATATATTTAATTGTTTAATTAAATATGTTTTCTCAATCAATTGTTAATTTTTATTGTCTGGAAACAGCAACGCATCGCGCAATAAGTGGTCATTACCGCGGCGGCGCGTAAAGCCTATGCGATTGAAATACTCCAGAATTTGAATTGCCAGCTTGCGGCCAACGTTCAATTTGTCGCGGAAATCCGCCGCGCAGGTGGAGCCTTTTTCCAGATCGAGTTCGCGAATCATGCTGGCGAACGCCACGATGCGGTCGTTACGATAATAGCGGTCCTTCACAATGGCGGTAATCATCCCCTGCTGTGCCGCCAGTCGTAAAACGCCGCGCATCATATTCTCATCCGTCCCGGTTTGCGTCGCCAGATCGCGCACCCACCATGGCTCATCGGCAAACAGCGGCGCAACCTTTTGCCAGATGGCCTGCTGTTCGTCGGTGAACCCGGCCTTATGGTCCGGCAGGTGCAGCCAGCCGTGGTGGCTGGCGATAACGCCGCTTTCGCGCATTTGCTCAATTAAAGTGAGTACCAGCGCTTCATCTTCCATTGGCAGTGCAATACGACGCAGGCGTTCACGCCCCGGTCCGGGCTCATCTTTATGCTGCTCGTGATAAAGCGCCAGCGCGTCGAGCAGTTTACGCTGCCAGCGTGCCGCCAGCGGCGCATCCAGCAGGCAGTCGCCAGCGAGGATAAAGCCCGGTTGGGCAATCAGTTGTTCCAGCCCCTGCGTGCTCAGCTGGCGCGCCCAACCAAAGTCTCGTAGCTTCACCGCGTCGCGAGAGAGATGTACCGCCAGCGCCTGAGCGTCTGTTTTCGCCAGCGCCAGCGCGGCAATCCACGCCAGATACTCCGGCTTACGCTTACCGCGACGCGGCGAGTTCAGCGTCACCACGCGCGCGCCGGCCAGGGTGACCTTTGCGGAGATATCGCGCAGCACCAGCCGATCGTTATCCGCCAGCCACAGCGGCGTGTCGAGGACCAGTTCCGCAAGATTATTTTCCAGCAGCGACACGCGGCCAGTGATATGGCTGGCAGCATGGTGTATATGCAGCGGCTGCCACTGGGCAAGCGGAATATGGCTGTGTAGCTCAACAATGACTCGCTCAACGGCCTCCGGCGGTGCTTCCGTCAGCAGCCAGTCGCCGCGGCTGATATCGCCCTTTTCCGCTGCGCCAACGATATTTAACGCAATACGCTGCCCGCCGTGCGCCCGCTCAACCGGCTGATTCTGCGCATGCAGCCCGCGCACGCGCATCGGTGTGCCTATCCCCGTCAACCACAGGGTGTCCCCAACCCGCACGTCGCCCGACAGCGCCGTCCCGGTCACCACCAGGCCCGCACCCTTCACGGTAAAGGCGCGGTCGATAGCCAGACGAAAGCGCTGATGTTCCGGGTGCTCGCGGGCGGCCAGCTGACTCAGATGCTCGCGCAGCGCTTCAATACCAATATCCGCCGTCGCCGCCGTTTCAAATAAGGTGGCCTGTTCAAAACCGTACTCACGCAAAACGTTGAGGATTTCGCGACGAACGTCGCCGATTCGTGCCGTATCGACGCGATCGACTTTGGTTAATGCCACCGTCAGCGTCGGGTTACCCGTTAACTGGAGAATCGCCAGATGCTCGCGGGTCTGCGCCATCACGCCGTCATCGCACGCCACCACCAGCAGCGCATGGTCGATGCCACCGACGCCCGCCAACATATTGGAGAGGAATTTTTCATGCCCCGGCACGTCGATAAAGCCCAGTACGCGGCCATCCGGCTGCGGCCAGTAGGCGTAACCAAGATCGATAGTCATGCCGCGGGATTTCTCTTCCGGCAGGCGGTCGGCATTGATGCCGGTAATCGCCTGTAGCAGCGTGGTTTTGCCGTGGTCAACGTGACCGGCGGTGGCAATAATCATTTCAGCAACATCTCCAGGAAACGGGATTCATCTTCAAGGCAGCGTAGATCCAGCCACAAACGCCCATCATAAATTCGGCCAATGACCGGAACGGGCAGGCTGCGCCAGCGGTTAGCCAGCGCATCAAGTCGGCTGCCGCGACCATCGAGTGGTGTAAATGCAATAGCCGCGCTGGGCAGGCTTTCCGAAGGTAGCGATCCGCTGCCGATTTGCGACGCGCATGGCATGACCTGAACGGCAAACTCGTCGCCGTAGCGCGCGGCCAGCGGTTCGCGCAGACGCAGCGCCTGCTGGTTAATGTCTTGCGCGCTGCGGCTCAGCAGGCGCAGCGTGGGCAGCTCTGCCGCCAGTTTTTCCGGATGCAGGTACAGCCGCAGCGTTGCTTCCAGCGCCGCCAGCGTCATTTTATCGGCGCGCAGCGCGCGCTTCAGAGGATGCTGCTGAAGCTGGGCGATTAGCGCTTTCGTACCGACAATGATCCCGGCCTGCGGGCCACCCAGCAGTTTGTCGCCGGAGAAACTCACCAGGCTGACGCCTGCGGCAATCATCTCCTGCGGCATCGGTTCTTTCGGCAGCCCGTAACGGCTGAGATCCACCAGCGAACCGCTGCCGAGATCCGCCACCACCGGTACGCCCAGCTCGCGGCCAATTTCCGCCAGCTCGGCCTCCTCCACCGACTTCGTAAAGCCTTCAATACTGTAGTTACTGGTGTGCACCTTCATCAGCAGTGCGGTGTTATCGTTCACTGCCTGACGATAGTCTTTGGCATGCGTACGGTTGGTGGTGCCGACTTCATGTAGCACGCAGCCCGCCTGACGCATCACGTCGGGAATGCGGAACGCCCCGCCAATCTCCACCAGCTCGCCACGCGATACCACCACTTCCTTGCCCGCTGCCGTCGCCGCCAGCATCAGCAGCACCGCCGCGGCGTTGTTATTCACGATACATGCGTCTTCCGCGCCGGTTAAACGACACAGCAGGTCGGCCAGCGCCCGGTCGCGGTGCCCGCGCCCGGCCCCATCCAGGTCGTACTCCAGCGTCACCGGGTCGCGCATCGCCTGGCTCACCGCATCAATCGCCGACTGCGGCTGCTGCGCGCGCCCCAGATTGGTGTGTAGCACGGTGCCCGTCAGGTTAATCACCGGGCGCAGCGCGCTCTGCGCGTCGAGACTCAAACGTCGCGCCGTCTCCTGCGCCCAGTTGTCACTCCACTGGGGCAGGGCCTGCTGTTCGCGAATGTTTAGCCGCGCCTCATCCTGCATCTGGCGGAGCTGTTCCACCACCTGCGAATGGCCATGGACATCAAGTAAACGGGCGAATGCAGGATCGCGAAGCAGGCGATCGGTTGCGGGAAGCTGGCTGTAGAGCGAACGGGTATCGGTAGTCATGAATAGGCCTGACGGTTAAATGTTACCCCTCCCGACGGGAGAGGGAGTTCATAGGAAGGGATTGTACAATGGACTGCGCCGCTGCGTTATAGCGTTCAATCAAGCCTTTGGCGGTTCGGTACGGGCAAAGCTTTCGCGCAGGAACAACGTTTCGGCCAGTTTCACCAGCTGCGGACGGTCGACACACCAGCCCGGCGCAATGCGGCGGAAGTTGAGGTAGCCGATAGCACAGGCGATGGCGATGGTCGCCAGGTTGAGTTCATCCGTCTTCAGCGTACCGTCGTTGAGGTAGCCTTCCAGTGCATCAAGACTGCGGCTGATTTTTTCACGCTGACGCAGCACTTCCTCTTCCGACTGCTGCGCCGCCGGACGCGCCTGCTCGCGCACCGAAGCCAGCCCGGCGTCCATAATGCCGTCGGCCAGCGCTTCCAGCTGACGGATTCTCAACGCCTGCTGCGGATCGGACGGCACCATCTGCGGCGCGACGCCCAGCAGCTCAATGTACTGCGCGATAATCGGCGAGTCGTACCAGCATTCGCCGTCGTCGGTGACCAGCGCGGGCACTTTTCCCAGCGGCGTGTACTGCGCCACGCCGGTGTCGGCGCTATAAGGCTGCTCGTTGATAAAGTCGAAGGCGATCCCCTTTTCCAGTAACAGGACCGATATCTTGCGGACAAATGGGCTCGTGTAGCTGCCGACCAGTTTCATTCTCATCTCCTTTGCGCCAACAAAACTATCAGTATGGCTCAGGCAGCGACATTCGCCCTCTGGATTTTGTCGTCCTAGTGATCCAGGTAGAGATAATGCATCCAGCTGGTCATGCGCAGCAGCACTTTACGCATCACCGACACGTGGGCGAAATGGTCGGAATAGACCGCCACCTGGGCATAAATACCGTCGGGCAGGGAATCCACATCGGCGTTCGGATCGAGATCAATCAACGCCATCACGCCGTCCGTTCCCGGCACCACGCTCAGCGACTGTAGCGCGCCCTGCGCCTGATATGAGCCGCCGGGCACCACGGGTAAAATGCTCGCCAGCTTGCCGTGGAACACCTGCCCCGGCAGCGCGTTAAACACCACTTCCGCATCATCACCCGCCTCCAGGCGCAGCAGCGAGTTCTGACGGAATTGAGCAACAATCTGCCGTTTCTGTTCAGGGATAAACACCATGACCGGACGCAGCGGCAGCGCGGCAGCATAGGTGCCAGGACGAATGAGCACCTGAGTGGCGTATCCGTCGCTTGGCGCGCGGACGATGGTCTGGTCGAGGTTATATTTGGCCTCCGACAGCTGTGCGCGCAGGCTGACAATTTGCGACTGTTCGCCGTTGACCATGCTGTCTAACTGGCTCTGAATCTGCGACTGCTCGGCAATCGACCCTTTAACCATCGCATCCTGCGCCAGATAGTTCTGCCGGGCATTATCGATATCGCTTTCCGAGAAGGGGTTTACCCGCGCCTGACTGCCTTTCAGATAGCGTTGGTAATCCTTATACAACCGATCCCGCTCGGCGGAAACGCGGGTGGTATTGGCCTGCGCTTCGGACAGTTGAGCTTTCAGCGTCTGGACGCTATGTGTGGCTGTCACCAGATCGGCCTGTAGTCGGTCGACTCGCGCCTGATAACGCGTCGGGTCAATCTTAAACAGCACCTCACCCTTTTTAATCAGTTGGTTATTTTTATCCGTCACTTCACTGACCACGCCGGTGACCTGCGGCGTAATCGGAATTGAGATCACCGCCTTTTGCGCGGTATAGGTATACGGGTGGTTATAGTTCATTAATAAAATAAGTCCGCTAACCAAAAATATACCGCCCAGCGCGGCGGTGGCTAACGTCCATTGGTTAACGGGAATACGGAAGATTTTAAATACCGCCCACGCAAGCGCCACGTAAGTTAATACAATCAACAGATCCATGATTATTGCTCCGGCGTTGTCGTGTCGACTGAGGGGGATATTTCCGCCAGTTTTTGCTCCAGCTCAGCGACCCGGCGAGAAAGCTGTACGAGCGTGTCATCCGCTGCTGGCGCGGGTTCTGAAGATTTTATATGTGACTGCATGCCCCAGCCGCGTTCGGGCTGGTAGAGGGTGGCCCAGATCCATAAAAACGGCCAGATAACATGCAGCGTAAACAGACTGACCCAGCCGGCAGTATGAATAGCATCGGCGTGGGGATGATGACGTTTTTTCGCAATGGTATAGGGAATATCATGAATCATGATGATCCCGTAAAACAGGACCAGGAAAACGAAGATCAGCACGCCCAACGCAAAATAGTTTAGAAACATATCTGCCCCAGATTCACGCTTAGTTGGTTTTTTTAATTGCAGGCAGCCGAGATGCTGATGGCTGATAATATGAAAATAATGCGCAATGACCGTTTTCGCCATTCCGCGGCGGGGAATTTTTACCAGAAGAGACGGACAGCAAAAAACGCTGGTTGTACACAATGCGTCACCAGCAGGAGAAGTCATTAAATCGGCGCCAATACGCCGATTTTTATGCTACTTTTTTGGCGTTTCCACAGGGCGATAAAGGTTACGATAATGGGCTAATCGCACCAGGAACATCTCGGCTTTGTCCTCGGGAATATCGGCGGGAACCCGGTCTGAATAGGGTCGTTTTTGCAGATACTCCATAAACGCCTGGCTGGAGGCCATAAAGTCTACCGCCTTATCAATGATTTGCGGTACGTTCTCTCCCATTTTGCTCATCGTCGCACTCCCTCTTTAAGACCTTTCCCTAAGCATGGATAATCCTGGCGCGAAGGGTTGAGGAAAATGTGCGGTTCTTCGCCACTCATTTCCAAAAAAGCGATCAACTTAACTATTTTATGAAATAACAATACTATTCATAAAGTTACATTAATTATCTGCTTATAATCGCCCGAAGAAACTCCCTTATTTTGTATAATTAACTACCAGAAATGAGCGGCAACGCGCATACTAAGCGCTATTACGTCTATTTTGTTATCAGATATCAGCAAGATGAAAGAAATCGAGAAAAATGAAATCAAACGTCTGAGCGATCTGCTCGACGCCATCCGCCACCAGCAGGCAGGCCTGTCTCTGGTTGAGAGCGCAGAAAAATATGCCGAGCTGGAAGAAGAAAAAACCAAGCTCCAAACCGAAGTCGCTCGCCTGCGTGAAGTGCATACGCAGAAGCTGAGCAAAGAGGCCCAGAAACTGGCCAAAATGGGCTTCAGCCGTCCAATCACCAAAAAAGAACAGGCCGACATGGGCAAGCTGAAGAAAAGCGTCCGTGGCCTGGTGGTGGTTCACCCGATGACAGCGCTTGGCCGTGAAATGGGCCTGCAGGTGATGACCGGGTTCGCGAAGAGCGAGTTCTGATTCCTCCTTGAACCTTCTCCCGCCCGGGGGAAGGTTTTTTTATTCTCTCCCTCCCAAATTGGCCCAACCAATTTCACAACCAAATCTCTGGTAATTCACAATTCCACCATTTGACGTCACAAACACATTGCCACATGGCAACATTTGATTAACCATTCATTGTCATTATCCCTACACCACCCTATTGGCAGGGCCAATTTTACACAAACTGTGACGCAGAGATGAGCACAGACTCACCGCCGACCGGTACGTGTGGCCCCCTGGAGACCTGCATGAGCCTCTGGCAACAAAACTACGATCCGGCCGGGAATATCTGGCTTTCAAGCCTGATTGCCTCACTCCCTATCCTGTTCTTCTTCTTCGCGCTGATTAAGCTCAAGTTGAAGGGCTACGTCGCGGCCAGTTGGACGGTATTCATCGCCCTTGCCGTCGCGTTGCTGTTCTACAACATGCCGGTCGACCGCGCGCTGGCGTCGGTGGTGTACGGCTTCTTCTACGGTCTGTGGCCTATCGCCTGGATTATTATCGCCGCCGTTTTTGTCTACAAAATTTCGGTGAGGACCGGGCAATTCGACATTATTCGCTCGTCGATTCTTTCCATTACCCCGGACCAACGTTTACAGATGCTGATTGTCGGCTTTTCCTTCGGCGCCTTTCTCGAAGGGGCCGCTGGCTTTGGCGCACCGGTAGCGATTACCGCCGCGCTGCTGGTGGGTCTGGGCTTTAACCCTCTCTACGCCGCGGGTCTGTGCCTGATCGTCAATACCGCCCCCGTGGCGTTTGGCGCAATGGGGATCCCGATTCTGGTGGCCGGACAGGTGACCGGGCTGGATAGCTTTGAAATCGGCCAGATGGTTGGCCGTCAGCTGCCGTTCCTGACCATTATCGTGCTGTTCTGGATCATGGCGATTATGGACGGCTGGCGCGGTATCAAGGAGACCTGGCCCGCGGTGATGGTAGCAGGCGGTTCGTTTGCTATCGCCCAGTACCTCAGCTCTAACTTCCTGGGCCCTGAGCTACCGGACATCATCTCCTCACTGGTGTCGCTGGTGTGTCTGACGCTGTTCCTCAAGCGCTGGCAGCCGGTACGTATTTTCCGCTTTGCCGATATGGGCGCGTCCCAGGTTGATATGAACCTGGCGCGTACCGGCTACACTGCCGGGCAGATCGTTCGCGCCTGGTCGCCGTTCCTGTTCCTGACCGCCACCGTCACCCTGTGGAGTATCCCGCCGTTTAAGGCGCTGTTCGCCCCGGGCGGCGCGCTGTACGATCTGGTGATTAACGTTTCGGTTCCGTATCTCGACAAGCTGGTTGCCCGTATGCCGCCGGTGGTGAGCCAGGCAACGGCCTACGCGGCGGTGTATAAGTTTGACTGGCTGTCGGCAACCGGCACCGCGATCCTGTTTGCCGCCCTGCTCTCTATCGTCTGGCTGCGCATGAAGCCAAAAGACGCCATCAGCACCTTCGGCTCCACGCTGAAAGAGCTGGCGTTACCGATTTACTCCATCGGCATGGTGCTGGCATTCGCCTTTATCTCGAACTACTCCGGCCTGTCGTCAACGCTGGCACTGGCGCTGGCGCATACCGGTCACGCGTTCACCTTCTTCTCACCGTTCCTCGGTTGGCTCGGCGTGTTCCTGACCGGTTCAGACACCTCCTCCAACGCGCTGTTCGCTGCGCTTCAGGCTACCGCCGCGCAGCAGATTGGCGTGTCGGACGTGCTGCTGGTTGCCGCTAACACCACCGGTGGCGTGACCGGGAAGATGATTTCACCGCAGTCCATCGCCATTGCCTGCGCGGCGGTGGGCCTGGTGGGCAAAGAGTCCGACCTGTTCCGCTTTACCGTGAAACACAGCCTGATCTTCACCTGCATGGTGGGCGTCATCACTACGCTGCAGGCTTACGTCTTAACCTGGATGATTCCGTGATAACACTGCCCAAACGTCTGTCAGACGATGTCGCCTGCCGCGTGCGGGCATTGATTGAAGAACAACAGCTGGAGGCGGGCATGCGTTTGCCCGCCGAAAGAAAGCTGGCAGCCCAGCTTGGCGTCTCGCGCAACTCGCTGCGCGAAGCGCTGGCGAAGCTGGTGAGCGAAGGATTGCTGCTCAGCCGTCGCGGCGGCGGCACCTTCGTGCGCTGGCAGCATGAAGGTTGGTCTGAGCAGAATATTGTGCAGCCGCTGAAAACGCTGCTGGCCGATGATCCGGACTACAGCTTTGATATCCTCGAAGCTCGCCACGCCATTGAAGCCAGCACCGCCTGGTATGCCGCGATGCGCGCGACCGATGCCGATAAAGAAAAAATCCGCCTGTGCTTTGAAGCCACCCAGAGCGACGACCCGGACCTCGCTTCGCAGGCCGACGTTCGCTTCCATCTGGCCATCGCCGAAGCATCTCATAACGTGGTGCTGCTACAAACCATGCGCGGTTTTTTTGATCTGTTGCAATCGTCGGTGATCCAAAGCCGCGAACGCATGTATCTGGTGCCGCCGGTGTTTGCGAAGCTGACCGAGCAGCATCTGGCCATTCTCGATGCCATTACCGCCGGTGATGCCGAAGGCGCGCGTCAGGCGATGATGGCGCACCTCGGTTTCGTCCACACCACCATTAAACGTTTTGATGAAGACCTGGCTCGCCAGGCGCGGATCACCCGACTGCCCGACGACCACACTGATATTTCCAGGGAGAAAAAAGCATGATTATTTCCGCTGCGAGTGACTATCGCGCTGCCGCCCAGCGCATTCTGCCGCCGTTCCTGTTCCACTATATTGACGGTGGCGCGTATGCGGAACACACCCTGCGCCGCAACGTGGAAGACCTGTCAGATGTGGCGCTGCGCCAGCGCATCCTAAGAAACATGTCCGATCTGAGCCTCGAAACCACGCTGTTTAAAGAGCAGCTTTCTATGCCGGTGGCCCTGGCGCCGGTTGGCCTGTGCGGCATGTATGCTCGTCGCGGTGAAGTGCAGGCCGCCGCTGCTGCCGATGCCAAAGGTATTCCGTTTACCCTTTCCACCGTGTCGGTCTGCCCGATTGAAGAAGTGGCACCAACCATCAAACGCCCGATGTGGTTTCAGCTGTACGTGCTGCGCGATCGCGGCTTTATGCGTAATGCGCTGGAGCGCGCCAAAGCGGCGGGCTGCTCAACGCTGGTCTTTACCGTTGATATGCCCACTCCCGGCGCGCGCTACCGCGATGCCCACTCCGGCATGAGCGGCCCAAATGCCGCCATGCGTCGCTACTGGCAAGCAGCCACCCATCCGCAGTGGGCGTGGGACGTGGGCCTGAACGGTCGCCCGCACGACTTAGGCAATATCTCAACCTACCTTGGCAAACCAACCGGGCTGGAAGATTACATCGGCTGGCTGGCGAATAACTTCGATCCGTCCATCTCGTGGAAAGACCTGGAGTGGATCCGCGAATTCTGGGATGGCCCGATGGTGATCAAAGGGATCCTCGACCCGGAAGATGCCCGCGATGCGGTACGCTTCGGTGCTGACGGGATCGTCGTCTCCAACCACGGCGGCCGCCAGCTCGACGGCGTGCTATCCTCCGCCCGCGCGCTGCCGGCGATTGCCGACGCGGTGAAAGGTGATATCACGATCCTGGCCGATAGCGGTATCCGTAACGGCCTCGACGTGGTGCGGATGATTGCACTGGGGGCAGACAGCGTACTGTTAGGCCGCGCGTATCTGTATGCGCTCGCCACGCACGGCCAGGCGGGCGTGGCTAACCTGCTGAATCTGGTTGAGAAAGAGATGAAGGTGGCGATGACGCTGACCGGGGCGAAGTCGATTAAAGAGATTAGCCGTGATTCTCTGGTGCAAAGTGCGGAAGTGACGCAGGCGTTTCAGGTAGTTAAGCAGGGGAGCGCGGCGTAAGTCCGTGCAGTTTTTCCCCTCACCCGAACCCTCTCCCCGTACGAAACGCCGTACGCTGTTCGGGTGAGGGTTTCCGCAAATTCTGCTATCCTGCCCCCCGCAATCCAAGGGGGCAGCATGCTTAACATCGTTTTATTCGAACCTGAAATCCCGCCCAATACCGGGAACATCATCCGTCTGTGCGCCAACACCGGCTTCCGTCTGCATATCATCGAACCGATGGGCTTTGCCTGGGACGATAAACGCCTGCGCCGCGCCGGACTGGACTACCACGAGTTCACCGCCGTCACGCGCCATGCCAATTACGCCGCCTTTGTTGAGAGCGAAAACCCGCAGCGCCTGTTTGCCCTGACCACCAAAGGTACGCCCGCCCACAGCGCGGTGAGCTATCAGGACGGCGACTATCTGATGTTTGGTCCGGAAACCCGTGGGCTGCCCGCGACCATTCTGGACGCGCTGCCGCCTGAGCAAAAAATTCGTATTCCGATGATGCCGGACAGCCGCAGCATGAACCTGTCGAACGCGGTGTCGGTGGTGGTGTATGAGGCATGGCGCCAGCTGGGGTATCCGGGCGCCGTATTGCGTAGCTGATATTTGCCGGATGGCGGCTACGCCTTATCCGGCCTACGGTTTGGTAGGCCCGGTAAGCGCAGCGCCACCGGGCAAGGCCCTAAATCCCGTCGCCGTATTCAAAGCCGTGGTTAATACCGTTGAAGTGCTGGTCCATATCCATCGCCGGTTTATCCGACTCCGGCTTGCCGACGATACGCGCCGGGACACCTGCGGCGGTAGTGTGCGGCGGAACCGGCTGCAGGACCACTGAGCCCGCGCCGATCTTCGCGCCGCGCCCCACTTCAATATTGCCGAGGATCTTCGCCCCGGCGCCAATCATCACGCCTTCGCGAATTTTCGGGTGACGGTCACCGCTGGTTTTCCCGGTACCGCCGAGAGTGACGGACTGCAGGATAGAGACGTCGTTTTCAATCACCGCCGTTTCCCCCACCACGATTCCGGTCGCGTGGT